>MDSZ01043786.1_pt1 | contig 26869 bp, 21 predicted proteins | sample 811201 | NCBI WGS metagenome assembly MDSZ01 (sample SAMN05326647, study PRJNA326480) | marine metagenome | isolation source: seawater | place: Indian Ocean: North | collected 2010 | reverse complement strand
TTTAAAAAATTCATTTACGTAAAATCCTAATGGTATAGAATTTAAAATTAAAACCCAATTATTAAAAAAATTACCAGAGGGTGAAAAGGGCCAAAAAATAATTAGAGCTGTTAAACTTAAAATGATTCTATAATCATTCATAATTCTTTTTTTGTAAAATACAAAAACAAAAAAGTGTTTAGATAAATTATAAAGAATATGAAGAAATCCTAAGCTAAATATAACTGCCGAAAGTATACCCGTCTCGGCGAGTAACTGAAAATAAGTATTATGTGGATGCAATGAACAACCTTTATAAATCTTATCATAAATAACCTCGTAATTTTTATCAGAACAAGACTTTCTAAACATTTTTGGACCATGACCTAAAAAAGGTTTATCTACAAACATATTTAAAGCTGTCAAATAATGTGTTGTATGTTGGGGGGTAAATAAAATTATTTTATCTTTTGAAAAATTAAACTGATTATTTTTATCAAATATTATTCTATTTGAAAGATTTTGATTTAACATTAGGATTAAGAATAAAATTGAAGATATTAGTATTAATAAAATTAATTTTTTTTTAAACCTAATATTAAGCAAAATAAAAGATAATACAAAAAACATTAATAGAAAAAATAGAGATGTTCTTTCTCCAGAAAGTAAAATTACTATAGAAATAAATAAGGTAATGGCATAAAAAAAATAATTATCTTCTCTAGATTTATTTTTTTGTGAAATATATAAAGCAACATATACACCAAATAAGCGGACAAGATATGAACCAAGTTTTTCCTCATCAGATACAAATAAAGTTAATCTTATATTTGAGATATCAATACGGTTTTGTTCTACTAATAAATAATACTTATATATATACTCACCTAAACCATAAAATATAAGCACTAAAAAAGTAATTTTAAAAATTGAATAAATTATATTAATAAAATTATTATTTTTATTTATTATATATGAAATTAATAAAGAAAAAATTATTACTCTAAAAAATGGTAATGAGCTTTTTAATGAATAAAGAATATCTTTTGAGAAAATTGAACTAGCAATAGATATTAAATAGAAAAATAGTGATAATATAAAAAATATATTTTTATAAAAAAAATTAATTTTATTTTTTATAACGTAAAATAAAAAAAAAATAGCCAAAGCACTACATACTAAATCTGCAATAAATATCGAAACTGCTAAGAGTGGAATTACGGATGATATTAGGTATAGAAAATATTTTCCTTCAATAAATTTTTTCATAATATATGTTAATTACTTTTTATTTATCAAATTAGATACTAATTCCATATAATTATACCAATAATTATTTTGTTTTGAAAAATGATAATTGGATATAGCTTTAATCCATACTTTCACTGGAGTTTGGAAACCAATCTTTTTTTTTGAATTCAATTCTCTAGTTAGTATATTACTAAATGAAGATTTGATTACTTTTTTATCAGAATAATTTGAATACCCTAACATTACATCACTTAAATCCTCTAATAATGTTATATCTACAAGTGGCGTTCTTAACTCAACACCATGATACATGCTCGCCCAATCACTATCTCTTAATAATTGATTTCTTAAATAATAAATAGATTCTAAATTTGACAAAAAAATTTTTTTATTTAAGAAAAGATGATTTTCATGCTTATTAAATGTTTTTTCATAAAATCCTTTTGATATCTCTTTTAAGAATACTTTATTTTTAACAATCTCGCTTGAAGGTATTATGGTTCTTTTTAGAATAAATAGGTCTAAAATTGAATCAGATTTTGTTACTGCTTTAATACGTTTATCACGTCTAATTTTACTAATTATTTTGAACACTAAAGTATATAATTTAGACAGTATTGGAATTTTATTAATGTAATTATTTAATTTAAAAAGTAACGGAATGGTTTTAAAATGATTGTAGCCAAAAAATAGCTCATCACCACCTAAACCAGAAAATACTACTTTTAAATTTAATTTAGCTGCTGCTTTAGATGCGTACCATACGTTAATACCGTCAATGGTTGGTTGATCCATTGCTTTAAGAATATGGGGTAAATCTTTTTTAAAATCTTCTTTTGTAACTTTGAATATATGATGTTCTAGCCCAAATCTTTTTGCGATTTTTTTTGCTTTTGAAATTTCATTATAATCTGAATTTTCAAACTCCTCAAATGAGACAGTGATAGCTTTAATTTTTTTTTTTGTTTTTTGAGATGCAATGCCTGCTAATAAAGATGAATCAACTCCACTTGATAAAAAAATACCAATAGGAACATCTGAGATTAAATGTCTTTCCACAGAATTAGTAATTGATTTAATAATTCTCTCTTTTAGTATTTTTTCTTTTATAGATCTCGGATCATCTGCATTTATCCAATTTTTATTAAAATTATACCAACTTTTTTCTATAATATTATTCGGATCTTTAACTTTAATAAAAAAACCAGGTTTTAGGGACTTTATATTTTTAAACCATGTTCTCGGTTCAATAACAAAACCAAAATTATAAAACGAAAATTGAGAATACAGATCTTCTTCTTGATCAATAAACTTTGTTGAAATAATAGTCTTCACTTGTGATGCTAATATAACTCCATTGTCATTTAGACCAATATATAAAGGTTTTATCCCGTATGGGTCTCTTGCAGCAAATAATTCTTTATTTTTCTTGTCCCAAATAACAAATGCAAACATTCCTTTTAATTTGTTAAGCATTTTGTTACCTTCGAGAGAATATAGTTCGAGTAAAACCTCAGTGTCAGATTGTGTTTTTAATTTTATATTTTTACTGATCAAGTAATTTCTAAGTTCTTTATAATTATAAATAGATCCATTAAATACTATTACGTATCGATCACATAAAGAAATCATGGGTTGATTGGATCTGATATTCAGGTCAAAGATTGCTAACCTTCTACTACCTAAAAAAATATCTTTATCAGACCAAATACCTTCTGAGTCTGGCCCTCTTCTAGCTAGATGTTCCAAAGCATCTTTAAAATCATCTTTTTTAAATTCAAATCCAAATGAAGCAATAAATCCACACATGTATTAAAAAAATTGTCGAATTTTTGAATAATTCTTTCTAAACAAAGTAAAAATCCCACCTAAATTATTTTTTTTAATTATTTCATAATCCTCTAAAGATTTATTTATCAAATTTTTTAATGAGTTATTACTTGTTCCACCTACACGCATTTTAACTAAAATTTTAGGTAAATAATATTTTTTTATACTTTTATTTGATAATGCTCTTATTAAAAAATCGTAGTCAGATGAAATTTTATAATTTAAATTATAACTTCCAATCTTTTTCAAAATACTAGATTTAATAAATACTGCAGGATGGGGTGGCATCCAGCCATTATTTAGATTACTTTTAAGGAATTTTCCAGCTTTCCAGTATCTTATTTTTCGAAAAGGATAATTCTTTGAAATATATATTAAATCACCATAGACTAAATCTGCATCAGAAATTTTAAAAGCATTAAAAACGTTATTTAAAACATATTTATTTTCGTAAAAATCATCAGAATGCAAAATGCCAATAATTTTGCCTTTCGAAATTTTTAACCCCTTGTTTAAAGCATCATAAATTCCATTATCTGATGAAGAAACTAATTTAATATTTTTTTTTTTATTTTTTTTTATTATATTTATTGTCCCATCTGTAGATCCTCCATCAATGATAATATGTTCTTTATTTTTAAAATCTTGATTTTGAAAACTGGTCAATGATTTTTTTATATTTTTTGAATTGTTTAAAACACATGTAATTATAGAAAATTTCATATTATATTTAATAACTTCATTGAAAGATCCCGTTACTTTTAGATATCATAAATTTTTCTAGAAATAATATGTCCATGTCAGTTCTTAAAAAACAACTTATTGCTTGTTCCGGAGTATCCACTATGGGTTCATTTTCATTAAAACTAGTATTTAATATTACTCCATAACCAGTAATTTTTTTTAACTCTGAAATCAATTTGTAAAATAATGGATTATTATTTAGATTTACAGTCTGTAATCTTGCTGTCTTATCTATATGACATACTGAAGGAAAAATTTTAGTATATTCCTCTTTAAATTTTACAATATGGTTCATAAATTCAGATCTAATATCACATTCAAAAAACTTGGTTACATCTTCCTCCAATACTGATGGAGCAAATGGTCTAAAACTCTCTCTTTTTTTTATTTTTAAATTTATAATATCCTTCATATTCTTATCAGCTGGATTTGCTAGAATAGATCTATTTCCTAAAGCTCTTGATCCCCACTCACTTTTACCTTGATACCAACCTACAACTTGACTGTCCGCAATGACTTTAGCTGCGAATTTTAGTAAATCATTTGTATTATCAAACTTTTTGAACTTTAAATTTTTTTCATTTATTTTTTTTAGAATTATTTCTTCATCATAAGAAGGTCCCCAAAATGAATGATGCATAGTAAATCGCTCTTTTTTTTTTAAATAATTATGCCAGCAATAATATGCGGCTCCGAGTGCTGTCCCATCATCTGTAGAGGCTGGTTGTATAAAATGGTGTTTAAAATTGCTCTCTTTAAATATTTTTCCATTTACAAGCCCATTCATTGCACATCCACCTGCCATGACAAGATTTTTGCTGGGAACTTTTTTTTGTAATCTATTTATTATCTGCATTACAATTTTTTCGAATGTTGTTTGAAGAGATTTGGCAATATCTTTAGAGTCTTTTGAAAATTTTTCTACTTTCTTATTTTGAAAAATATCTTTATTGAATTTAATAATATTATTTTTATTGAAATCAATTGAGTTATAGTTAAACATATTTTTCTGCCTAATACATTTTTTTTCATCATATCCAATTAGGCTATCGAAATAAGTTGAATATTTATCATCACCATACGCTGACAATCCCATAACTTTATATTCTTCTCCAAATTTATCAAAACCTATAAAATTGCAAACTGCTGAATAGAAATGACCTAAACTTACTGGCAAAAATACTCTTTCTAAAACTTCTATTTCTGTATCCTCGCATTTGGCTAGCATTACACTGACTGCATCACCAGAACCATCGTAGCTTAATGCAGCTGTAATATCTTTGAATCCTGACAAATAATACGCACTGGCAATATGAGTTAAATGATGTTCAACTTTATAAATTTTAAATTTTATATTTTTTTTATTTTCGTTATTTTTTATACACAAATTCTCCATCTCAGTTTTTATAGAAGATTTATTAAATATCTTGCTTTTGATTTTTTTGAGCAAATTAAAACTTGAAAAATCTTTAGAATGTATAATTTTTTGTAGTAAATTCGAGTAGGTGTTATTTGAGACTGCAATTATATCAATATCGGAAATTTTTTTATTACCTTCTTTGAGAACCCAATTAATAGAATTTATTGGAAATGATGAGTCATGTTTAATTCTTTTTCCAAGTCTTTCTTCAGCAACTGCTCCAATCAGGTTTCCATCTACCAGTAAACATGCGGAGGAGTCTGAGTGATCTTTATTAATTCCTAGGATTACAGTCATGAAAATATTTAATTTAAAACTAAACTTTTAGGCTTAGGGCCTTTGTTTAGTATCCACTTATAAACTGTGTTCATTTTTTTTCCAATTGATTTATCGCTAAAATCTCTAATAACCCATTTACGTCCGCGTGAACCCATTATAAACCTTTTTTTTGGGTCCAACTTCATTGCGTAATTCATTGTTTTAACAATTTTTGCCATTTCTAAACTAATGCACCATCCACATTTTTTTTTGTTTAAGTTTTTCCATGGAGTGTTTAAGGTTGTTATTACGGGAAGTCTATAAGACAATGCTTCAGCAATAGCTAAACCAAAATTTTCTGAATAACTTAAAAGAACAAATAAATCACATGACCGAAAAATTCTATCTTTTTCTTTACCAACAACAAAATTTTTCCAAATAACTCTTTTTAATTTCAAATTTTTCTCTAAATCTTTCATCTTTTTTTGATATTGCTTTTCATCATAACCACAAATTACTAACTCCCAATTTAAATTTTTATCTTGTAAAAGTTTCCATGCATGAAGTAGCTCACTTAATCCTTTTTTTGGGTGAAAACGACTAAGAAACAATAATCTATATTTAGTTTTTTTTTTTATTAGAGACTTATTTTTTAAATTTGGTATTTTTATAGAGTTTGGAACATTTATAATAGGATTTTTAAAACCTAATTTTAAAAAAGTTTTTGCCTCCATAAGAGAAGTTGCTCTTAAACATTTTGCATTTTTTAAATGAAACTTTTCAAATATTAAATAAAATATTTTTTTTTTTTATAAATGATCTTTCCATTGCCCATTTTTCTAACATTCCTCTTGGTGTAACAACATAAGGCGTAGAGGTAAAAAAATTAAAAAAAAGATTAAAAACAGTTGAACTTGACCACAAACCCTGTGCATCGATTATATCCGGTTTAATTATTTTCATTTTTTTAAAATATGAAATAGAAAATGGAAATATTTTAATAAAACCCGGAGAAAATATATTTATCTTATCTACAAGTTTATAATTTAGACTAAACATTTTGGATTTCCAAAATCCAAAAAGATAAACATCGTTTTTTTGTATTCTTTCTAATCTTTCTCTCAATAAAAAAGAGGACTCAGAATAACCACCAGCTTCATTTGATAAATTCGAGCTTAAAATTAATATTTTCATTGACTTGCTGCGCCATGTTTTTCTTTAAATGTAAAAGATGCCAACATAATAGCAAAACAGACCCAAAATATAAAACTTATAAAAGAAACAGAGAAGGTAACAGAACCAATAACCATTTGCACACTCACAAAAAGTAGTAGCGGACTAAACTGTTTTTTATATTTGTGCTTAAAAATAAAAAGAATACTCATTAAAAGAACAAAAACATATTTAAATATAACATAAAATGGACCCACTAATGTACCAAGTTCATGGATAATTCTGTGGTTTTCAGCCTCTCCTAATGCAAAATTTGCTTCTTTTTTTACAGCTGAAACTGCCGAAGTTCCTGATCCAATTCCTTTACCACTTATGCTAGCTTTTGGTATTTGAGAAAAAAAATAAATTTCGTTTACAATTCTACAGATACTAGATTGTTTTTTACAAAATTCTCTAATGGTTAGGTCAGTTTTGAAAATTTTATTTTCACCAAGATTTTTAACTAATGATAATTCGTGGTAGGTATCCGTATTAATTCTTTTGACAGAAAAATCAAACTGAGTTGTATAAATTTTTGAACAAATAAAAAAAGTAACAGGTATGACTATAACAAAAAAGGATAATTTAATTATTTTTAAATTTTTTATTTCATTTGAAAAAAGAAGAAATATAAAACTGTAAATTAGCGATCCAAAAAGAAAAATATAAACTGCCCTACTTTTTAATAATATAAGAATTGATAAAAGTAAAAAATTTATAATAAAAATATAGCAAATTTTTTTTAATGAAACTCTGTTAAGGTTTAAAACATAAAAATTGACACAAATTGACAAGAAAATAAAATAAAATGTATTTTGAGTAGTGAATGTAAAATAACCACTAGGTCTCTCTGGATTAAAAACTAATTGATTTCTGCCAGAATTTATAATTGAAGTATCTGGCATAATGGATTGAAAATAAATCAATACGAAATATGGTATTATGCAGAAAAAATTAAATCTTAAAAATTTTATAACATCTTCTAAAGTAATTATATGTATTACAACCAAGAATAATGGAAAATATAACCAGTATGATCTAACACCGAGTGAATAATAAATTATACTTTCTAAACTATTAAAACTATAGCCAATTAAGCCATAAAGAGAAATTAATGTGACAAATATAGTTGCATATATAGAGAATTTACTCTTGAATAAAAAGTTATATTTAATTGCTAAAGCATAAATAATTAATAAAAAAAAATCTTTTATAAAATATATTTGGACATTAAAATTTGGAAAAATCCATTTTCTAAGAATACCCTCTAAAATCATATAAATAAAAAAATAAAAGAGTAATTTTTTTATAAACTCAGATGGATTTTCTATTTTTAAAAAGTTCATTTACAATATATTTTTTATATAGCTTTTTATTTCGTTTTGATATTTTTCCCATGTAAATTTTTTTGCAGTAAGAAAAGAGTTTTCTGAAATATGTCTTCTATACTCTTCATCTAAATAAAGTTTATTTAAAATTTCTACAGTATTTTTTTCATCTCTAATAGGTGTAATAAAACTATTTTTTCCATTTTCTATTAAATCCATACCTCCAGTATTTTCTGTTGTCACAATTGGTAAAGAATTTGAAAGAGATTCTAATATAACCTGACCAAAACCTTCAAATAAAGAAGGGAATAAAAAAACATGACTATTTTGCATTTTTTTTAATACATCTTTATTTGATATTTGTCCTAAAAATTTACATCTGTCATCTTTAAAAAAAGAATGTAATTTTTTTGAAATTTCAACTGGTTTCTCAGGAATTGATCCTGCTATTTCAACCTCCCAAGGAAAATCTAATTGACTTAAAGATTTTATTAAATAATGAATACCTTTTGATATTGTTGGCCTACCAGCAAAGAAAATTTTAAATTTCTCATTAACTTTTCGTAAATTTATAATTTTTGTTTTTGGCAGATCTATACCGTAAGGGATAATTTTTATATTTAATTGGTTTTTTTTATTGAATAATGAGAGGCTTTTGGCTGTAAAACTAGATGCAACTATAACCTTATCAGATAAATTAAGCTCCTCATCTTTAATAATACATTTACTTTCTGACATTATTTCAGTTGAACTTAGATTCCAATCTGGTTGTAGCTTTTTTTCTTGATCGAGAATATTTTGTCTTAAAAGCCAATATGGACTTGTTAAATCATAAATAGTTTTAATATTTTTGTATTTTGCAACTTTAAAACTTTCTTTAGAACAATCTTCATATGAATAAATAATTTTAATCTTATTATTTTTTTTAATATATTTTGCAACTTTTACATCTAAATCTTTATTAATTGAATCTATAGAAAATATATTTTCATCTCTAGAATAAAATTTTTTTAAATTAAAAAATAAGCAAATTCTTCTCATTAATTCTTTGAACAGAACGAATCTGACAGATTTTAAATTAATTTCTTTATAATAACTTTTATTAATAAATTTTACTTTAAAAGGTAAAAAAAAAGTAGTCCAAAATGAGTCTAGATAATTTAATTTTTTTAATAAACCAACTACTTTGGAAATATTTAAATTAATATTAGGTGTACTTATCAAAATTTTCATTCAATTAAAATTTTTTTCATATGTTTCAACATATCGATTTAAATTATTTTTTTTTGACATTTTATAGTTTAAGTCAATTAATTTTTTTATTGTTGTTTTATTATTTTCTATATTAGGAAAGTATTTTAAATATCTTTTATTTTTGACTTTTGAATATTCATTTTTTAAATCAAAAAGATTTATGGGACAAATTTTATAAAAAGAATATGCAGCCATTACCCCACTTTTGTCAATTATTTCATCAGGTGTAATAAATATTCCGTATGAGATTTTAGAAAATAAATTAGAAACTTTTCTACTACTTAATTTTCCCATTATTTTGATTTGGAAATGATTATTGCATAATTTTTTTAAATTGAGGTTTTCTATTTTTGGACCAACATCAAATAAAACTATATTATTTTTTAAAATCCATGATTTTAATTCATTAAAATATTTTTTATATATTATAATTCTTGATCCAGCTGTACCAAAAATTACAGCAAAATTTTTAATTTTTTTATTTTTTATCATTTTATGATTTATATTTGAGTGTACTGGACAGATATAGTTTTTAAGAATGGAGGAATGTTTTTTTAGCCATTTTGCATAGTGAGGATTACTTGTAATCCAATAATCACAATTTTCTAAAATTTTAATATTTATATATTTTTGAATAATTCTAATTATAAATGTTGGTTCCCAAAAATTAGCATCTACGAATAACTCATGAAAAAAAATTCCAAATGATGAAGATATGTTTTTTATTTTTTTTAATTCATCTATAATCCATAATGGCATTCCTTTTTCTTGATAACCATAATGAGACATTTGAAATATAACATTATCTCCTTCTTTAATTTGTTTTATATTTCTTTGATTAAATTTATTTATTTTTATTATATAGGATCTATATCCCTTCTTATTAAATTCGCGATTTAGATCAATCATTTGGTCAATTAACCCGCCTTTATCGGCAGTAGTAATGATTTTGATATTTTTCATAATTTATTATTTAATATGAAGATTATATTAATATTTTAAATGAATTTATGCTCTTAAAAAAATTAATTTATTCTATAATGAGAATATTTTTAAAAATACTCCTTATTTTTTTCAGAGGATCATTTAAAATTAAAGCTCACTATTACATTTATTACTTTAACGATTACAGAGATAATGAATTATTTAACATAAATAAATTTTTGATAAAAAAAGGAAATGCAATAGACATTGGTTGTAATAGAGGACTATATTCTTACGCACTGTCAAAGGAAAAAAAAATAAAAGATATTTTCTGCTTTGAACCAAATAAATCTATTTTAAAAGATCTTTATGAATATAACGCTCAAAATATTAAGATATTTAATTTTGCATTATCTGACGTAAGTAAATCTCAAAGTCTAATAATTCCTTACTTCAAAAACTTTGAATTAGATGGATTTGCAACTTTAAATAGAAAAATATATTATAATAAAAAATTTAGAAAATTTAGAAAAATCAAAGTAAAAACAAAAAAATTAGATAGTTTTAATTTTAAAAATATATCTTTTATCAAAATTGATGTTGAAGGCCACGAAATAAATTTGCTTAATGGCTCAAAAGCGACCTTCAAGTTAAATAAACCAGATTGTTTAATAGAAGTAAAAAAAGGTAATTTACCGAAAGTAAAAAAATTTTTTGAAAGCATTGATAGTAAATACTATTGCGTTCCAAAAAAAAAATTTGCTTTTAAATTTTCTAGGGAAAATTATTTTTTTTCTAGGAAACATTAAGTAATTATATTAGGATATTCTTATTATAAGCGACTGCTATACCATAGTTATATTCATTTGAATTTTCAATTTCAGAAATTATCTTAAATCCAATATTATCTAAAGCTTTTATTATTTTATTATGATCGTAATTATCTATTCCTAAATGATATTCCATGGTAATAAATTTTATATTTTTCCACGACTCTACATTGTCTAGAATTTCCCATTCTGATCCCTCGCAGTCCATTTTAACAATATCAACGCTAATATTTCCAAATCTTTCCAAAGCTTCTTTAAATGATATTTGTTTGGTAGTACCAATTTCTTCGGATGATATGCTTGATAAAACTGATTGATTATTGTCTATATTTAATTTCACCATACCAGATTTTCCTCCTACAGCCTCTAAAAAATATTTAAAATTTGCATTTTTTGAATTAGTTTCTAGAAATTTTTCTAGATCAGTATTTGGTTCATAGCAATGTATTGTACTTGATGGAAAATATGACCTTGATAACATTGAAGTAAGGCCGCAATTGCCCCCTATATCAAGTATTGAATTAATTTGGATACCATTTTTTTTTGAAAAATTTTTTATCCATTTTAATTTATAAGTATCATCTAAAAATATTTCTGTAAAAATTACATTCATATTTTTTTCAGATGGCAAATTTAAGTCTATTATACGATTGCTCAATTTTATTTTTCTTGGTATTTTAAAAAATCTAGAGCTAAAAAAAAATAAACCAAATTTTCTTGAATTAATGTATCTGGATATAAGTAGCCTTATCCTGGTATAAATAGAATTTAAAAACATTAACTGCGATATCTTACTCAAGAAAAAAATTTGTTTTTGAAATTTTCTAAATCGTCTGGTGTCCCTAAGCCCCACATTTTTCTTATATTATGGATTATAATATTTTTCTTATCTAGTAATGCTTCATTATAAACTGGACAAACATAAAATTCATTATTTACTCTAATATTCTTTTTAATCATTGATTTAGCATATTTTATATAATCCGAGCCTTTTCTCCAATAATAAATGCCAACTGTTGCATTTTCAGAAATAACTCTTTTTTCTGCTACTTCTATAACTTTATCTGATTTCTTTTCAGTTTTTGCATATGACCATTTTGGGTGGTTTGATTTGAAAGTTAATATTGCTCCATCAACTTTTTTGGATATAAAATTATACATAGTCTGCGAACTATTCCACTCTATAAATTGATCAGAATTTACAAGTAATAATGGCTTATTGTTATTAATAAATTTCTTGGCTAAAAGGGTTGTGCAAGCAGCACCTTCTGTAATCTTATTTAGGGGTATAATTTTAGGATTTTTTACAATAAAGTTTAAAGCACTTTTTAAATTATATTTTTCTAAGTGTTCATTTTGAACAATAAAAATATAATTTGCTTTAATATTTAAACTATTAACAACCCAATTAATCATTGGAAAATTATTTATCTCTATAAGGGGTTTTGGAAATATATAACCTGCATCTTTAAATCTTTTTCCAATTCCCGCCATCGGTATTACAATATTTAGCTCCTCATCAACCCATGGTCTTGATTCTGCATAATTTTTATCGTTTAAAGTTTGAAGAAAATAATTAATTCTCTTTTTACTCAAAGATTTAAGCTCCTTTATAGGAAGTAAATTTGCTCCAGCCTCTAAAGCAGCAACTCTACCAGCATGTGAGTCTTCAATTATAAGTGATTCTGACGGCTTTACACCCAATGATACAAAACATCTTAAATAAATTTCAGGATGAGGTTTTGAAAAATTTATCTCATTGTTACTTATGGAAAAATTAATAAATTTTTTTACCTTCAATTTTTTTATACAAGTATCAAGTGTTTGTCTAACAGCATTTGAGGCAATTCCAATTTTATATTTCTTAGAAAATGTTTCAAATATATCATAGATTTTTTTATTAAATTTTATTTTTGAAATTTCATCGTTTGTATAATAATTTTTAAATTTTACTATTTGTTTAAATTTATTTTTTTTTATAATTTTTTTTTTATTTAAAATTTTCAACTTTTCAGAAGTTGGTAGACCATCAAAAATTTTTAAATGATCTTTATAACTAATCTGATAATTTACTTTAGATTCTAGAAATGCTTTGTTTAATGCTTCAAAATGGATATTTTTTGTATCTACTAAAACACCATCTAAATCAAAAATTATTGATTTAATTTTGTTCATTGTAATAATCTAAAATATAATCAGAACAAATCCCAGCACAATTAAATTTTTTAATTTTATGCAATTCTGGTAGTACGCATATGCTATTAGATGTGAGTTGTTTGCCTGGATATGTCCATATGAACCCATTACTAGTAAGTGTAACATCATCATTTTGATGCCATAAGCATATTACTTTTAATTTTAATAATTCATGAAATGCTTCAATATTTTTGGCATGAAACCACAAGTTTTTTTTTTGTATAAATTCATAATTTATCAAATTTTCAGGTTCATCATGTCCTAAAAAAAATTCACCTTTTTTAAACCATATATCAACCTCTACATTAAATTTTTTTTTTAGAGCATTTAATATATAAGAAGGCTTATTCTCAAATTCTTTATTGATACCATCTAGATTACCTCTGTGAGAAATATATAACATAATACCTTTTTTTTTTTGAAATTATTTAATATTATTCTTATACCGAATTATAGATGATATATATATTTTTTATTGGAATAATTTTATTTTTCATTTTTTTATTAATTATATATTTAATAAAAGAAAAAATAGTAGTTTTTTTACATTTCTTAACAAGAGTTTTTGAGACTAGTAATTATTTTTTTTCATATAGATTATTTAATAAAAAACAAAAAGTTATTAAAAAAAAAGAATTAAAAAGAAAAATAAAAGAAAAGATTGCAATAATCATTCAAGGTCCTTTAATAAATGAAGATAATTTCACTATCGAAACCATAAAATTTTATTCAAATCTATATCCTGAAATACCAATTATTTTTTCATCATGGAAGAGAGACATTGATAAAATCAAGAATGAGAAATTTAAAAAGAAAATAAATTTGATTTCAAATAATCTTCCCTCTTATTCAGGCTATAAAAATATAAATTTACAATCAGTTAGTTCAAAAAATGCAATTTTACTTGCAAAGAAATTAGGTTGTAAATATGTGCTAAAGACTAGATCTGATATCAGAATTTATTCTTCAGATTTCAAAGATTATTTAATTGATTTAATAAAATTTTATAAAATTAATAGATCTATAAATCTCAGACAAAAAGAAAGAATAATAACAACAAGTTTTACTCTTCGTTATAGATTATATGGAATTTCAGATATGATTTTGTTTGGAAATATTAATGATCTTTACAACTATTTTAATATTATAACGACTCCAAAAGTAGAAAAAAAATTTTTAAATTTTATATTGAATTTAAAATTTAAAGATCAAACTTATTTTATACAAAATGAATTCTGTCCAGAAGTATATTTTTTCAAAGAATTTTTTAAAAAAATGAGAGTTAAGATAAAATGGACAGTGAATGATAATATAAAAAAAATATCTGAAAACTTTATTATCATTGACAATCAATCATTGTCAATTTATTGGAAAAAATCTAATAAAATTATAAATCACTTTTCAGATAAACCGATGCATTCGAATATGTCTTTAGAATTTAGTTTTAATGATTGGTTAAAAAATTTTTATAAATCAAAAAAAATAAAAAATTTATAATATTATAACTTAAAACTTATTTGTATCTATTATAAAATTTTCAACTTTTTTTTTGAAATTTGAAAAATTTAAGTTACTCAAATTGTAGTTATTTTTTTTACTTTTTAATAAATATATCAATTTATTTAATATTTCTTTTTTGTTATTTGGATTAACTTGAGTAAACATATTTATATCTTTATCCATAAGATCAGATTTATAATTTAATTTTGAACACAAAACGTGCATGCCTGAAGCAAGACCTTCTAAATTTACAAATCTATATGGATACCTATCAAAACTTCTTCTACTGCCAGGCATAGCCATAACATGCCCTAATGAATAAATATGCTTCTTTTTTTTTTCTGAAATATTTCCTAAGAATAATATAAGATGATCTACTTTTAATTTTTTCGCTTTAAGTTCTAATCTTCGCTTATCATCTCCATCACCAATTATTATATAAAAAACATTGTTAATTTTTTTTGATAGATCATTTAGAATTTCTATGATTTCATCCATACCTTTATTTTTATCTTCTATATCCATTCTTCCGCAAGAAATTATTATTTTTTTATCTTTTAGTTTAAATTTTTTTATTAGTTTTAAATTTGAAATATTATTTTTAGATATTTTGTAATCAACACAGTTTGGAATGTAATAAAAATTATTAATTTTAGTCTTACTCCAATTTAAAAACTTTTTTGCCGTGTAATGGCGTATTGTTATTAAATAACTAATTTCTCTAGATAAGAAGTTTGCAATTTTATGTTTTGTTGGATTCCATGCTTCTTCACCAAAAATTGTTAATATAATGGGACAATTAAATTTTTTACCTAAAATCCACGCAAAAGGTAACAAATGTATATGGCAACAAAAAATAGCATCATAATTTTTTTTTTTAAAGAGATAACTTAATATTCTGAAAATAAATTTTATTTTAGAGTTCTCTACGTTCTTTATTAATCTTACTTTTTTAGGTTGACTTTCTAAGTTATAAAATATTTTCCTTTGCATAACTGTAACGCTTTGAATATTTTTAATTTCACTGACAGCTTTTATTAAATGTCTGTTATATTGGGCTATTCCACCTCTTCCACCATAACCGTCTGTAACTACAAAAAAGGGATTTCTCATAATTAAAAGAAATTTATTTTACTATTTTTATATTTGGTAATGGAAATATAAATTTTCCACCATTTTCAAGAAATGATTTTTCTCTCTTTATAAATTCGTCTTTAAAATGCCAAGGCAAAGCTAAATAATAATCTGGATTCATTTTACGTGATTTATCTTCAGAAATTATTGATAAATTTGAACCTAAAGTTTTTAATCCATCTTTCTCCAGATTACGATCAGAAGCATACTTAATCATCTTATGATTTATTTTGCAAAATTGCAGTATAGTATTACCTTTGGTGGAGGCTCCATAGACATGGATAATTTTGCCTTTTTTGTTTAATTTAGAAATCAAACTATTTAATTTTGTTTTTAATTTTAATATTCTCAACTTAAATCTTTTATAGGGCTTATCTGTATTAAGTCCTGCCCTTATTTCATCAGTTATTACTTTTTTAACTTTATTTCTATCTTTTAAAGATCCGAAACTTGAATTTATTTCTTTTACAACGTAGCACCTTATACTACCCCCGTTCGACTTATTAAATTCTACTTTTGCAACTTTCATTTTATTACATGATAAAATTTTTTTAATTACTGTGAGACTGTAATACTCTAGATGTTCATGACATATTGTATCATAAGAATTTAATTTTAGCATTTCTGGCATGTAAGATACTTCGAATATCCATATTCCATTATTTTTTAAAATTTTGAAAATGTTATTTACAAAAAAAGACGGGTCCTCTAAATCATAGAACATTGCAATAGAAGTTATCACATCAAATTTCATATTTTTTTGTAGTTTTTTTGATGGAAAAAAATCATTAATATATTTTATATTTTCTATACCTTCATTTGGGAATGAGTCTGAGGGATCTACTCCAAATTTATTAAATTTTTTAGGAAAAAATTTTAATAGGGTTCCATCATTACAACCTATATCAAGAATATCTATTTTTTTTTTATTTTTAAAAATATTTATTATTTTATTCGCAATTCCATTTAAATGAATTTTCATAGTTGAATTTACTCCAGATCTATAGAAATATTTTTTGTACAATATATTTGATGGGACAGAAATAGATAACTGCAATAAACCACACGCGTTTTTATCTTTTTTTGGATTACATCTTACGAGTTCAGTTAGAAATTTTTTATTAAAGATTTTATTATGTTTTCTTTTATTATCTTTAAAATAACCCTGTAAATGCTGCTTGCCTAAACTTAATACACTATCCAATTTATCCGAATTGCAAAATCTACATTTTTTTATTTTTGAAATATTCATATTTTATTTTGTCTTTATAATTTTTGAGTTTTGAACTTTGAAAATTGAATCACAATTCTTTAAATTACTTAATTTGTGAGATATTAGTATTAATGTATACTTTTTTCTACTTAATCCAAAAATTGTATTCAAGATATTTTTTTCAGAATTTGAGTCTAAAGAACTGGTAGCTTCATCAAAAATTATTAATTTTGATTTTTTATACAATGCTCTTGCAATTGCTATACGCTGTCTTTGACCTGTTGACATTTTAAACCCTTTTTCACCAATTAAACTATTATATTTATTATCTTTTTGCTCTATAAATTGACTAATTTGAGCTTTTTCTGCAGCTTCTTTGACCTCAGCAAGTTTAATTTTATTTTTTTCTTTACCGAAAGCAATATTCTCTGCAATTGATTGATCTGTCATAAAAATGTTTTGAGGCACACTTGCAACATTAGAAAACCATGCATGTTTTACTTTAGAAATTGATTTTCCATCCACTAGAATTGTTCCTTGTGTAGGGTTTAGTAAACCTAAAATTAAATCCGCTAACGTACTTTTGCCAGAACCACTCTTTCCTATAATACCAACTCTTGATCCAGCAGGTATTTCTAAATTAATATTTTTCAAAACCTTCAATTCATTAGATGAATAAGAAAATGTTAAATTTTTAATTGATATTTTATTTTTAAATTTTAAAGGCTTAATTTTTTTTTGTTTATTTGGAGTGGCTGGTTTATTAATAAAATTTAAAATAAATGTTGTTGCAGGAGTCGCATCTACATTGCTCATATGACCAGCATAAAGTTGATTTAGAATTGGCAATATTCTTTGAGAAGCAACTGCTATTACTGCAATAATTGGTAATAGCTTTTCTAGCGAACTATAGCTACCAGCATTAAAACTTATAATAATTCCAATACTAGCTAGTAAAAAAGTTTCAATTATTGGTCTGGGAGCTGAATAAAAAAATCTATTCTCTTCAGTACCTTTTATCAATATTGAATATGATTTTATAAATAACTTGTTATAAAAATTTTGATAATTATTTATTAGAATATCTCTAAAACCATTAAAAGTTTCTCTTACAATTTTTAAATTTGTTGCCTGTTCGTTTGAAACTTTAGTCGCATTTGAGAACATTTTTTTTTTAAACATCAAAATAACAATAAAATAAATTACTAAGAAAAAAAATGTTGCTGCTATGGTTACCTTAAAATTGATGTAAGTTAATATTAAAAATATAAAAATAAATGTTACAAAATTATAAATCATAAGAAGTGTATTAAATACACTATTGTTAACAATTGGCATTTTTTGGAAAATACTTAATATATCGTTTGTATTCTTAGAAAATAAATTTTTATAATCCTGAAAAATCATCTTCTGATAACACATGCTTGTTATATTTTTTCCGAAAAAATACACAAATCTTGAAATTAAATAATAAAAAAATAATCTAAAAAATCCCGAAATTATACAAGTCAAAATAAAGAAAAAACTAAAGTATAATATTAATTGATTGTTACTATCAACATTGAAAAAATTTAGAAAAAAATCGAAAAAAAAATTTCCTGAATAATAAGAAGGATCCATAAAAGCTTTTATAAGGACATATAAAAAAGCAAGTAAAGATATTTCAAAAAAAGCTGAAAAAAAAAGAAAAAGAAAAAAAACAATTATATATAACTTTCTTAAACCACTTATTAAAAATGCAAGTTTGTATAAAGTTTTGTAAAATGAGCTTAAAGAAGTAAGTTTATCAAAAATTTTATCCATAAATTTTATAGTTAATATTGTATAAATTGAGGTACATTATATAGATTTAGAACATTATAGTATGAATATTTATTACAAATGGTTAATAATTTTATCTCTATTTAATTTAGTATCGTTTATTGCATACTTTAATATAGCAAAAAAATTTGGATTTGTTGATAATTCAAAAAAATTTAAAAATCCAATAACCATTACATCGGCAGGTATAATTATATATTTAAATATTTTATTAGCAATTATTGTCTCTTTATTTAACAATGAAATAAATTTTATAAGTTTTCCAAATAATTATTTATACAGTTTTTTTAGTTTAACAATCCTAATTTTTATTTCGGCATTTGATGATAAAAAACCTATAGACCCCAAAATAAGATTATTCTTTCAACTTCTTTGCATATACGTATCTTTAACTTCTATTCCATTGTATCAAATCGATATACCTCTGAAGGTTTCGATTGGTGTATGTTTATGTATTTGGGTCTATATTTTAAATATTACAAATTTTACTGATGGATCAGATGGATTTTTAGCCACAAATTCAATTTTTGTTTTTTTTAACATAATTTTTATAAATTATTTTAATGAACTAAATATTTTTTCTAAATATTTAGGTATTCTAATTTTACCATCTTTATTAATTTTTCTTTACTTTAATAGACCAACAGCAAAAATGTATCTTGGAGATAGTGGTAGTATATTAATTGGATACTTAAATGGGTTTTTGTTTCTAGAATTGTTAGTAACTAGTAACTTGAATTTAGCAATATCTTTGTTAATTTATCCAATATTAGATTGTTCAGTAGCTTTAATTAAAAAAACTTTTTCAGGTAAACTTCCTTGGGCTGACACATCAAATTATAGTTTTTTACAACCAACAATTAAAAGAAACAAAAATAAATATTTTGTATTTTATTTTAATATTTTCTTTAATTTATTAAATAGCTTTTTTATAATTTGCCAAGTTTTTTTTGGTTGGCATCTAATATTTGCAAATATACTTTTAGCTTTAATGACAATGAAAATTTTTGAAAGGAAAAATTAATCAAATTTTACACAACTTGGTAATTTTTCATTTTCTAATCTATAAATATAACCATTGTAAAATCTTTTATTTGTGTTGAATATATTCCTTGTTTCATGAAAACCGATATTTTCTTGTTGTATAAATAAATCTGACAAACAATTTTTAAAATTAAAATTACCAAAATTGTAATTCTCGTCAAAACCATAAAATAAAATAAAATTTGGTTTTTTTTGTTTAATTTTTTCAAGAAAATATTTTTTTGTTTTTATGTCGGATTTATCTAAAAAAAATGGCATACCAAAAAAAATAATGTTTTTTTTCGCAAAATAATTTGATCTATGGTAAATAAGTGTAACAGAGTTTTCTGGAAGCACTCTGTTAGCCCAGTTATATAAGTTATATCCAGAGGCATAATTAGATAAAACTCTTTCATTTAAATTTTTAGTGATGTTTCCTGGAAATAAAATGTAAACTCCAAAAGCTAGTATGATTAGTACAAATAAAGATTGTGATAACACTCCAAATTTAAATATCTTATAAAATTTTGTTTTATTCACTTCCTTAATTATCATTGAAAATAAAAATATAATTAAAAAGTATATTTCTAAAAAAAATCTTGGGGTTTTTTGACCAAATAAAATTGATAATAAAATAAATATAAAAATTACTAATAAAAAAATATATTTTTTTGAAAATTAAACTTAACCAAATATATCAAAGCTAAGCAACCTATACCAATAAACTGTGTAAAATCTGAAAATGATAAAGGTAAAAATACTGACAAAGGAAATTTTTCAGATAAGTAGTTCTTCGAGTGTAAATATGCATCAATATATCCTGGTACATTTAATGGCAAAGGATTTATAAAAAAATTATAGAATGGGTAATCATATATTGTTTGCTTCCATATTGCTGCTGGAAATAAACTGAATGTGAATAATAAAGTTGAAATAAAAATTAACTTCATAAAGTTTATTTTCTTTGCGAATGCCAAGAAAAATACCAATAATATTAAGAAGGAACTTAATAAAAATGAAATTTTAGTATGGATAGCTACTATTAAAAAAATATTTATCAAAAAATATTTTTTGATCAATGTTCCCTTATTAAAATTATTATTTAGAGAACTGATTAAAAGTATGTAACTTATAATAATAAGTGAAATTGAATATAATTGAGATTTGGATGAAGATATTAAAAAAATTAATACAGGGCAGGATAAAATTAATAAAAATAAAATTTGCTTATTATCTTTATTCAATTTTAATTGAAAAGAAAATTTATCAATTAAGCCTAAAATAGAAACTAAACCAGCAAAATTAATTAGTGAGGTAAATTGTAAAGCACTTACTGATAGAGCAAATGCATTTAAAAACTCTCCTGCACCAACAAAGGAGTTTTCTATATTCCATATATCTGTTGGAAAATTACCGTTTTTTAAAATATATTTCGCTGCTCCTAAATGATAAGCTACAGAATCCCCACTTGTAACCGGTGAAATAGACAAAAAGAAATAAAGTGTTAATAAAGAATAAATTAGATAATTAAAAATATCTTTCTCGCTAAATAATTTTAATATTTTTTTATAGTAAGTTTTAACACTTTTTAAATTATAAACGATATTAAGAAAACCTAAAAATATAATAAATAAAGATACAACCAAAAAAATTATTTTATTGTAAAATCCAAAAAAAAATATTGGAAATAATAAAAAAATAAAATAGGCGATTCCTAAAACTGAATATTGAAATTCCATTTTAGAAATTTTTTCTAAAATTAATGTAATGCGAATAAATTTAGAAACGCTTTTGCCGATAATATAAAAACCTGATAAAAATAGTAAAGATATAATAAGATTAATAATTGGCATTAAATTTTTTTAAAATAGTTATAAAAGCAATAAACAAGATAAATGATTGAAATATTTAATATTCCAACTAAATGTTTAGAAGTTGCCCATCCAACAATATGAGGTGCAATATTTAAAGATAAAATTGATAAAAAATAAAATTCTTCTTTAATAAGGTATATATTTTTTATATTGCTGCATAATTTTATCAAAGAAAATATTATAGCGAAATTTAAAATTATTTTACTGATTAGAACAGAAACTCTTAAATTATTATTATAAATCCCATTTTTATCCGGGAATGCACCATCTCTATTTACTCCAAAAAAAATAAACTTAATTTTAATTAGACAATCTTTAAGATATCTATCTAAATTATTTTTCAAGTATTCTTTGTTTCTTTTGTCGTAATAATTGTACCAGTCCCACTCTGAATTAAATTTGAATTTTGGATAGTGCTGAGGTATTAAATCTGTCGATTTATTTGGATAATAATTTTTAAATTCTCTATTAAAAGAAAATGAAAGACCAAAAGCATTTTGCGATAATGAAGTACTTCCATATGCAAATTTACCTGTTTTTTGATAGGAAAAAATACCCCATGATGAAACTGCTAAAATCATAAAAATAAACGGCATAATTCTCAGAATTAATTTATTTTTTTTTTCAAGAAATAAAATAAAAAATGGAATTATTGAAACAATTAGAAACATCGATGGTTTTGAAAAGTACAAAATAAATAATATAATTGATGTAAAATATAATCTGTATTTTTGGAATGATAATAAAGAAACAAATAAAAGGGGCAAAAAAATTGCTGTTAAACAATCTCCGTAAACATAATTTAATGCAACATTGTAATTATAAGGTAAACAGATTGGAGCGATTAAAATTAAGATTAAAAAATTATTATTAAATGAACCTCTTAATAAAAAATAAACTGCAAAAAAATAAGTAGAAAAAATAATTATATTTTTGAAAATAATTACAAAATAATAATTTAATGAAATTTTACCTATAAATACAATTAAAAGAGGTAGGGCTGGCAATTTTTTTAAGAAATATTTTACATCATTTATAGTGTGATAATAACCTTTTGACTCTGTTAGATTTACAATTAATTCTCCAAAATCGAAAGGAATATTTCCTAGCAAAATATTATTATTATTATCCATAACATCAAGCTTGTGAGAAAATAGATATGCAAAAAGAATTGAGGATATTATTATTAACGAAATATAAGCTAAATAGATAAATAGAATATTAGGTGTGCCTTTAAATAATGGATATCTATTTAACATAAATATTAAATAAAAATTAATCTATTTCTTCTTCTACAATATAATTAGGTCTATTATTAGAAGCTTGGAATATTCTTCCTACATATTCACTTATTAATCCTAATATAAAAAATATTATAATATTAAAAAAAGAAATAATTAAAACTATACTTGTCCATCCAGGAACAGCACTTTTTAAAAAATAAGAATATAATGCATAAATAGATAAAATTATAAAAAGAAAGCTCATCAAAATACTTAGATAAAAAGATATTCTCATAGGATAACTCGAGAAACTTAATATTGCGTCTATAGAAAAGTTGACCATTTTCTTCAGAGTCCAGCCTGATGATCCATCTAGTCTGTTTGGCCTGTCAAAAAGTATTTTATCAGTTTTGAAACCTATCCAAGGTATAATACCCATATAAAATGGATTTTGTTCCTTAAATCTTTTAAGTTGTCCTAAAACTTTACGATCAAATATTTTAAAATTTGATGTTCTGTCTGGGATTTTTGTTTCGGCGAGAAAATTAAATATTTTATAAAAGGCTCTAGATGTTATTTTTTTAAAGAATTTCTCTTTAGAAGTTTTCCTTTGAGCGTAAACTACGTTTAAATCACTACTTAATATCTTATTATACATTTCTTTCAAAAGTTCTGGTGGGTCTTGCAAATCAGAATCGAGAATTATTGTGTAATCACAATCACATTTAAGTATTCCAGCCTGTATTGCACTCATCTGACCAAAATTTCTTGAGAATTTAATTAATGAAATATTCTTATCTGATTTTTTTAAGTTTTTTATTTTATCCCATGTGGCATCTGTTGAACCATCATCGATAAAGAAAAATTTATAATTAATATTTAGATCTTTTATTGAAGTTAAAATTTTTTGATAAAAAATCTCTATGTTTTTTTCTTCATTGTAGCATGGGGCTATAATGCCTAAAGAATTTTTCATTTTTATTTCTTATATATTTTAATTATATATTTTTTACCCCTATAATTAAAGAAAGAAGGGTAAATTTCGTTATCGTTTATTCTCAAATGGTTAAATTGTTCTTTTATTGATTTATTAATATTTAATTCGCTTTTTTCAGGTCCCCTTTTTTTATTAAACGTTCCTTTGCCTACTTGATTTATAGATTTGATTTTTGGAAATTTTAGCAAAAACTTTTTAATTATTTTTAAAAATTTTAAAGCTTGTAAATTTCTTACTTCGTTAAACAATTCTGTTCCATTTAAAACAAAATAATCCTGTAAATATATTGAACCGCTGTCTGCTTTACTTTCTGCTTTTATCAAAGATATATAAATTTTTTTTTTATTTCTTAGTATTTGATGCTGTATAGGTGCATGACCCTTATCCTTTGGAAGTTTACTAGGATGAACAATTAAAACAAGTTTGTTTCTTTTCAAAAAATTTTTTGGCAAAACTTTTGTATAAGATAAAGGAAATACAATATCTTGATTTATAACTTTTTTTTCATTTTTTGTAATTTTAAAAGTGTATTTATTTTCCAATCCAAAATTAGTTTTTTTAAGATGACTTTCAAACCATAGGTTTGATTTATCAAATAAAAAAGTGACCTTGTACTTCGATTTTTTCATATGATTTTTATATATTAAAAAAAAAATTACCTAGACGTCAAAATAATTTTCCATCTATTAATATTTCGTCCAATGTTTTTTTTGAATTTATTAAATATTTATACCAATTTAATGTGGAAGTTTTTTGTGTTCTCTTAGATTTTCCGAGCATAATATTTTCAAATATTTCTTTTACTCCTTTTTCGATTGAATAACTTGGTTTAAATTTCGCCTTTTTTAGCATTTTTTTATAATCAACATTATAATTTCTTTTATCTTGATCATCATTTGTTTGAATAATATCTACGTTTGTATCCTTAAAATAACTTTTAATAAGATGTGCTAAGTCGATGATTTTTATATTTTGTAATGCTAGATTAAATACTTCATCCTTGTATTTGTTTTCCAACATTTTTAAAAAAAAATTACATACATCTTTGACATGGATAAGTGGTCTAAACTGCTCTCCTCCACCAGTTACATAAATTCTTCTTTCTTCATAAATGCTTAAAGTCATCAAATTTACAACCAAGTCATATCTCATTCTAGGTGACAAACCAAAGAGCGTTCCGTTTCTTACAATAGTTATTATAAAACTGTTATCTGATAAATTATTGAGCAATTCTTTTTCCACTTTCAGGCTTGATTTAGCGTATTCGCTTATGGGGTTTGTTGCTGAACTTTCTGATAAAACTTTAGATTTAGTATCACCATAAACAGAACATGTTGATGAAAAAATATATTTTTTAACACCTGCTTTTTTTGCCATTTTTGCACAATTTATTCTTCCAAAATAATTAATTTCTTTTGTTAAATTAATGTCTAATTCACATGATGGGTCATTAGATAGTGCGGCAAGATCAATGACAGTATCTATTTTTAAAAAATCTTTTTTTGTCACATGTCTTATATCTTTCTTAATAATTTTAAAATTTTTGTTATTTTTATAGTTGTTAAAATAATCTAGTCCAAAATAAAATCGATCCAAGGCAGTAACTTTGTACTTTTTTCTTAAAAGGAGAGGAACTAGTAGAGTTCCTATGTAGCCACCAGCGCCTGTAATTAGAACATTTTTAGACATATTTTTTTTCTGCTTCAATTAAATTTTTTATAACATATCTTTGAATCTTTTTGTTAATTTTTGGGTAAAATGGAAGACTGATAGTTCCATTACCCCATAATGTACTAACAGGAAAATGTTTATCTTTTAAAAGGTATTTTCTTTTATAATAATTTAATTTTGTAACTGGAGTATAGTTTATTGTTACACCAATATTTTTTTTTTTTAAATAATTTATCACAGAAGTTCTGATGCTAGGTTTTAGATGAACAGCATACAAATGATGTCCAGATAAACATTTATTATTAATTTTAGGTCTTATTATATTTGTGCCATCAAGCAATTTATCATAATAATTATGTGCTTTTTTTCTTAACTCGTGGTTTTTATAAACTTCTTTTATTTGTTTTGGCAATAATGATGCTAGCAAGTCGGGCATATTAGCTTTTATTCCCAATCTATTCATATTCCAAGGTTGATATTTTTTGTTTCTGAATCTATCAATTGCAGATTTTGTCATTCCATGCAATCTTATTTCAGAAACTTTTTTATATAAAATTTTATTATTTGTAATTACTGCCCCGCCTTCACCACATGTTATATTCTTTGTAGCGTAAAATGAAAATATAGCACAATCAGACCACTTTCCAGATAAATAATTATTGTATTTTCCTTCAAAGCAATGAGCGCTATCTTCGATAATATAAATTTTTTTTTTGAATTTTTTAATTTTATTTCTTAAATTTTTAACGTCGAACATATTACCATATAAATGTACAGGCATTATTGCCTTAGTTTTATTATTTATTGCTTTAACTGTTTTATCTAAATCTAAAAGCAAAGTTTTTTTATCTACATCAACAAATCTTGGCACTGCTCCTAGTAATTCGACAATATTTGCAGTCGCAACAAAAGTCATTGCTGGAATAATTACCTCATCTCCTTTTTTAATATTTAATGCCATGAGAACTGCTAAAGCCCCGTTTGTCCAACTGTTTGTTAATAATGCATGATTTACATTGAAAAACTTTTTTAGTTGTATTTCAGTTTCTTTACAAATATTTCCGGTTGTTAAAAAATCACTTTTTAAAACTTTAGAAATATATTTTGAATGTTCAGAACTTAAATTATGTTTATAAAAATCTGCTTTCATATTTACTTGATAAGAGATTTTAAAAAAAATGTAAACA
>MDSZ01184662.1_pt1 | contig 26871 bp, 8 predicted proteins | sample 811201 | NCBI WGS metagenome assembly MDSZ01 (sample SAMN05326647, study PRJNA326480) | marine metagenome | isolation source: seawater | place: Indian Ocean: North | collected 2010 | reverse complement strand
TGAGTATTTTCGATAGTTAGGCGTATGTTTTTATCCTTCATATCAAATTCCATCCTAGTTACATCTGGTGGAGGTGGTACTGGTAATTCTTTCGCTTCTGCTATATCTGCTTGTAGTGTAAACCACATACCAGCAATTGTAGCTACTGCAAAACCTAGTCCTATAATTGTTTTAATGCTTAATACAAAACCAGTATCCTCGTTTAATTCTTTTGCCATAATATTATTTTTTACAACAGTTATCTAATTTACAACAACACTCACACCATTTAAAACATACTAGTCCAAATGTTATAGCTTGAACCCATTTACATATTTTATTTTTCATAATTTTATTTTATTTATTATTCTTCTGCATTTATTTCAGAAAATACTGGTTCATTACCTGTTGAACCAAATGTACCGACAAATCCTTGTTTTGAATCTGTTACTGTATTTCCTGTTCCTTCATTAAACTTCCAATGCGCAATCAATGTTCCTACTGTTCTTACATTAGATGGATTTGATTTACCACTATTATATAGGGTAGTTACATTACTTGCTGTAAGCACATCACTATAAACCGCAAAGTCATCTAAATAACCATTATAATCTGCATTACCATTGAATGATGTACCAGATAAAAATTCTACACCACTAGCACCAGCTTGACCAAGGGTACTATCAGCAGTGTCATCAAAATCTCCAGTTAAAGTAGCTGGCAAAGTCTGAGTTGCTCTTAAACTACCATCATAGTATATCTTTAGTTCGTTTTCACCAGCTCTATCCCAAGTCACTACTATATGGTGAAAATTACCGTCACCTTCTTGTGTTCCTGATGGATTGTGGTTTACTGTTCTGTTAGTACCACCCGCTCTATATGTTCCTGTAAAACTATCGTCACCATGTTTGTACTGTAGTTGTATTCTATTATCTTCATCTATAGCAAAGTCCCACATCTGTCCGTTAGAACCCGTCACATTAACTCTAGCCCATATAGACACAGAACCTGTTAATTTAAAATTACCATCAACTAAAGCTGCTTGAAAACCAGTAGAAGTAAAATCTACTTCATCGTTACTACCATCGAATAATAACGAATAGTTTTTTTCCGCGACACTAACTACGTTAGTAGATACAGTACTTGATATACCAACTCTCATATTAAAATACTACTAAAATATTAGATGCTGTTGTCCCTGTACTAAATACTTTTTTTACAAATATAGGATGTACTATACCAGCCGCAATACTATTAAATGTTAAAGTATCGCCTTCTGTAGTAGTAACTTTAATATTTCCTGAAGTTCCTACATATAGAAAACCTGGTTTATCTAAATCTGCACTATCTGAAGCAGTTACCGCAGCTCCTCTTGTAGCGTATGTATCATTTAAATTTCTTGCCATTTTTTTTAATTTATATTATTTTACAAAGATAATAAAACTTATCGTATTATTTCGCTTTCTCTTTCAGAAGTACTTTCTAATGAACTTTCTAACTTTCTTCTAGTCTTACCAAATGGAGCAACATCATACTTTAATTCCGTTTCCCATTTTTCTGTATTACCTTCTGACATACCATCTAAAATCTTACCAATACTTTCTATTAAACCTACACTAGAAGGTATAAAAGTATAATTCATATGTCTATTGTAATCTGATATTACATTAATATCTTTATTAAGTTTTTTAAGATTTCTTAATACTGTACCATCAGTTTCATCTTCTTCATCCATAACTAATATAAGTGTCGCTACAATTCCTGCTAACGCCACACCTCTTATATAGGCACCCATTTCTCTTTGTTGTTCTACACTCATTTTATTATACGCGTCTTGCATTTGTTCTAAGGTAATTTCACCTTCTCTAAACTGTCTATACAAATCTTTTATATAATTACCAGTTGCAGTATAACTACCTATTTGCACTTCTCCAAACCTGTCTATATCGTGTTGTTGGAATCTGTCACCTATTAAAGTAACAAACCATTTTTTAAATTGTAAAGCCGCCCTACCTAAAGCGTAAGTACCTAATAACCTACCATCTAGAGCTGTATAACCTTCACCATGTAAAGTAGCTATTCTAGAATTTATTTGTGCAACTCTTCTTTGTGATATTTCACCTGATATATATTCTTCTTCAGTTAACATACTAAGAAAGGCAGCACCTTGTATATAGTTTTCCGTTTTATCCATAAATACATACGAAGCTCTTTCTATCTTACCAAACACTCCTTTTTTGTTGTCAAGATGTACAAAGTCACTAAAACTATATTCTATAATTCTGTATTTTTCTAATAACTTTTGTGAGTATCCCCAATCTTTCCAATATCTTTTTTCACCTAATTTAAATGTTTTACCACCACGTTTTCTATACTCCTGATATTTACCAGCTAATACATTACCCACTGCTACCAATGGATTAAAACCTAATACATTTAAAGATGTAAGTCTTACTAAAAAGTCTATTATTTTTTCTACTGTATTTAATCTAGGTTTTTTCTTTTCTAAAAACGAATCTTTCCAAACCCTAGTTAAATATTCTGCCGCGTTTTTATTTCCATTTTCTTTATTAAATTCTATTACAGCGTCTACTAATACAGACATGTTAGACATACCTACAAAAGGATTTTCATCTAAGTTGTTTGGTTTTCCATTTCTATCTCTAGTTACATCTCCATATTTAAATAACATACCTCTAACATATTCTAACAGAGCTCCATTTAAATCCATCGACATATGTTCAAATTCTGTAAGTTGTCTTCTTTTTATTTCTTGTATCAATGCTTTATCTGCTTCAGATAATTCACCTTCGTATCCATTAGCCATTCTCATAATTGCATCACCATCATCTATAAGTGCGTCAATTTCTGCATCAGTAAGTGTAATATCACTACCGTCCTCATGTTTACCTTGTTTTTTTAATCTAGTTGCTTTTCTTTTAAGTTTTTCTAATGTTTCTACATTCTTTATTCTTTCTTTTGCTGTAGCTCCACTACTCTTTAAATATGTTCTTATAGTACTGAGTGGCATTAAAACTTGTGTACCACCAACATCAAAATATAGTTTTACATTTTCTACGTACATATTTTTACCCATTCTCATATCATACAAACCAAACAAACCTTCTCTACCAAACATTTCTAAATCACCCATTTTTATATTTTTAATAAAATCAGTTTTTTCTTGTTTTATAATATCAGAAAATCTTTTGTTTATATCTTGATACATTTTCCAGTAGTTGTATTCTTGTTGTGTTATAGAACTACGTTTACTTTTCATTTGTTCTTTAGACAACAATACAATTCTACCATTTTTATCTCTATTAGTTATGTTACCATACAATAACTCATATCTTTGAGCCATGTTTAACCTTCCTTTTATTTTTTCTATTGTAGATATACCAGCTAATTTACTATCAATTAACTCATTATGTACTTTATTTATTTCAGCAACATACTTTCTATTTCTTTGTAAATAGTTATAATAATTTTTTTCTATTTCATTAATCATGTATTGTATTTCTGGTCTACGTGATGTCATATTATTAGAACCTAACCACTTTCTAAACCAAGTTATATCATCTGATTTTGCTGGTTTAACAAATTTAAATGATTGTATATCTGCTTGTTCTTGTAAAAAGTCTGACTGTTCTCTAAATGCTCTTTGTGCTATTTCTTTTCTAACTAAATGTTTTGCTCTATTACTTGCACTACCATCTAACTTATTTAACTTTTTAACCGCATTAAATAAATCATCCATAGACATCTTTTTAATTTTTGCATCAGTAAGTTTTTCTACGATAAAATCTTCTGACAAATTGTAGTCTATAACATATTGTTTATATCTTTGTTGTAGTCTTTTATATATAATAGAACCTTTTGTTAAGGACTTTATAGTTATACCTTTATCTTGTAACCACTCATCAAATGACAAAAGATTTGTTTCTTCCATATACTCTACACTCTCAGTAACATTTCTATCAAAAGCTTTTTTAGCTCTTCTGTTTTCTGTAGCTGTAGAGGGTTTACCAACAATCTTATGTATGTATATAGGTTTTTTACCTTCTATAAAATCTTTATGATACTTCGTACCATTTTCTTTCATATCTTGAAAGTTGTCATATCCTTCAGACCTAGCAAATGCATCTTTATCTGTAATCTCATCCAAACTATTTCTTTTAATAGCAGGTGATATTTCAACCAAAGTACTACCAGGTGTAATTAACTTAACTATATTACCACCAGTGTCATTATAACTGAAACCATGCGCTATTGTTTTTTTGTTGCCAGATATAATAGACTGTTCTTCTGAAGTTGTTAATTTCATTTTACCATCAAAAGTATCTCCTGATTCTCTTTCTTTTGTTGATTCTTCTATAAGTCTATCTTCTATATTTTTTATTTCTTTTAACTCTTGTTGAATTTCAGATTCTGCTTGTTCAATAATATCAATACCCTTAACACCCGTTGGTATTGCTTCTTGCATATAATTTATAGCCTTTTGTATATCTTTATTTAAAAGTTGTATTTCTACATTATCAAACAAAGGTACTATAGATTCTTCTTTAAAACCAAAATCAAAAAATCTATATTCAATATTTATCATTGTGTCTTTTTGTTCTGCAGTCAACTGACTGAAATCTTTTTTGATTTCTTGTATTTCTGATTCTGTAAGAAATTCATTAAGTATTTGTTTGTTTGTAACTATAATTTCCCTACCCTTACTATTAGTTACAACTTTTAAAGACTGTAAAAATTTATTATTAGGATTCTCTTCTTTCATTGTCTTAAAGTCTTCAACTAAACTAGACAATCTTCTACTAGAGTTTATAACATCAATATACTCTGCGAGTTTTTCTTTTATTATATGATTTATTATTTTGTTTTTTTGTTGGTCTGAATAATAGAAAAATTTACTATTTGCGTCTGTATACACTTCTTCTGTAATAGATTGCATATAAGGTGTGTATCTTATATCAGTAGAACTAGCTCTTGTTAAAACTAACTCCATCAACTCTTGAGCATGTGTTAATATAGGATTTGTAAATAAATTACCAAGTTTATTTTCTTTGTAATTTTTAATACTTGGTTTTATTCTGTTATTTTTTATTAATTCTATTTTTCTTAAAGTAGCTCTTAACTCTAAAGGATTTTTAATTATACCTTGATGTACAGTAAACATTTGACCTATAGGTTGTGCTATAGTTTTATTAAACTCTTGTAAATTATATATTATAGTTAATATTTTATTTTCTTCTTTGGTAAGGTTTCTACCTAAAAACTTTATAAAATCACTAGATTTTTTACCTGGTCGTTTTGTTTTACCAATTAACTGTTGTATCGTATTTTTAGACGAAGTAAACTTTTTACCATTTGTAGTGTCTAACCAATCGAAATATGATTTAGCTACATCAGATGTATATATATCTTTTACTTGTTGTAAAGAATATCCCAGTCTTCTCAACATTACAAAACCCGCAGCTGAATTAAAATTAATACCCAAACCTTCTGCATACTGATGTTTTGCGTTGTCTAATACTATGTTAAGAATCTGTGCTAGACCAAACCAGTTACCCTTACCATCTTCTAATGCTACATCATCAAAAAACCTATCTACCTTTCTACCCTCTATATCTATTTCAAAACCTAACTCTACTCCAGAATTAGAAAATACATTTAATGTTCTTTGTAATGCAGCTACAATACCAACTAACTTTTTTGTTGGTACATTTTCTTTAAAAGTTTGACTATCACCTGTTGGTGTAAGTTGTGATTCAGGTCTTTTTCTGTCTTCTCCTAGTATGTTATTAACTTCGTTTTCAAATTCTATATCAGCTGTTATTTCTTTTCTTACATCTTGTTTACTAACTAAATCAACATACAAATCAAAAAACTCATTACTATCATTTCTCCAATCATCTGCACTTTTTATTTCGTTTTCATTGTATTTAAAATTCATGTGTATAGAATCTCCATCTAAGTCAGCTCCCCAATATTTAGACACTTTAGCTGGTATAGTTATCTTAGATGTAGGTGTACCTTCTAGTTGTTGATGAAAACCTTTTACTACAAATACAGATGTACTTACCTTACCATGTGATGGTATTCTAGTACCTAAAAACAAATCTCCTACCTTAACACCTTGTTGTTGTAAATAACCAGGAACAAACGCTTCCGAAACTACTACATCTCTACCATCTATATTACGTGTAACAAACGATTCTAGACCCATACCTAAAGAAGATGATTGATAAGCTATACTACCTTTTGTATACATTTTAGTCCCTTTCTTTTGTACTCTACCTCTAGCTATTGCATTATATATGTCATTCATAGCTGGGTATCTACCATCTATATCTCCAAACAAAGACGATAACAACTGACCATATATACCTGGGTCTACAGAACTTTTAAAACTTTCCATCTCTTTAAATATTTGTTCTGTTGTAGCTCCTAACTCACTTATCATTCCTTCATCAAAGTTTCTTTCTTGATTACTTTTTTCCATCACATTTTTTCTTAACTGTAACATTCTGTTAAGTATTTCAACATTTGCAGGACTATACATGTTGTTATTCAAATGATAAAATAATTGTGACGGATAATATCTTTCGTCTGTTTGTTTGTCTAATTCTAACTGTATACCTAATCCCTTACCATCTAAACCTACAAAAACTCTATTAGCATCGTTAATATCTCCCTCCATAAATATTTCATCTTGTTTGCTTAATATGTTTTGTAAATTCGTGTCATCCAAATTACGTACATCATACACATACTGCCCACCCTTTTTACCACTCACACCATCAAACCAAAGTTTTGCAGATGATTCTGAAGCAGCTATTACCAAATTTCCATGTGCAAACATATCTATAAACTCTAAATTTGGTATAGTTGCATCAGCTATACTCATGTTTCTTTCTCTAAGTAGAGTTGCTATATTTCTATGCACTTCACTTGTTTGTTCCATCTCTGGTGTTAATACCTGTACAGCGAACTTTAAATACACTGTACTTCCATCTTCTTGTCTATAGTTATAAACAAACTTATAAACACCACCAACATCTCTAACACCAGCATATTTATCTGTAATTATTTTAGCTTGTTCTGGTAATATATAACCAGCAGCATCATTTTCAATTGACACATCTACACCTTCTGGTATTTCATCTTCTGTATATAAATTACCGTTATCATCTACATAATAATCTTTAACAATTATAGGTTCAAAAGAAGTATTGTGGTCATATGTCATATGTGACGCAATAGTACCCGCCAATCTTTTTACGTAATCTACTTCGTTCTTAGCTTGTTTGTGGTCATATGCTAACAGTTGTTGAGCCATAAATCTATTACCTATATAACTAATTAGGTAGTTCTCAATCGTTTCTTGTGTAGCTTTCCTGAATAATTCATGTCCTTCGTATAGTTCACTATTTTTTCTTATATCAGATTTGAATTTTTCAACTAATTCTGTTAAGTTTTCTATTTGATATTCACCATTTTTATTACGTATAATATCAAAAGGTAAAACTCTATCACCTTTTATATATGTATCATTTTTTGCTGGATTATTATACAATCTAGACAAAATCATTTGTCTTGTATTTTTATCTATAGCTGCTATAGATTTAACATAATACCTTCTACTTTTGTCTGAAAACGTACCAATACTTTGGTCGTAAAATACTATGTCACCTTTTTCTGCATTTTTAATAGCTGTTAAAAAACTAAAGAAATCCATTGATTGTATTTCAGCTGGATTAATATTAGTCATATTTCTTGCTCCTTCATCCCATCTTTCTATTAGTTCTTGTCCTGGATAGTATCTATACATACCTGTTTGTATACTAATATCAAATGGATTGTCTAATATCTCTCCATTTTGTTTGTTTAACAATATATTCATTTCAAATTTATCTTGTATTATTTGCGCGAATATATTGTTCTTTGGATTAAATATACTTTTCTTTCTCTTATCTACATTTATTATTTTTTCTACACTGTCGTAAGCTTGATTGTGTAACGCATTGTTATTGTTAAATATACTCATTGCGTCACCTGTAACATTGTCTACCACTGATAAGTAGTTATAAGGTCTAGAAACTATCATTAATTCTTCTAACACAGTTTTATATGATGATAAATTATTGTTATAATATTCGAAAGCTTTTCTATCACCTACCTTATATGACCATCTTTTAGATTTGTTATTGTACAACATCCATTCTTTGTTAGTAAGCTTAGGACCATATTGTGTACTTTTAGTATCAAAAAATACATCCATCAAATACATAGGTTTGTTATTATAAACTATTAACTCATTCATCATCGCTTCTGTATCAAGTCTTTCATAACCATCAGTATCTTTAAATAGTATTTCTAATATAGCTACTGTACCTTCGGCTTTTGCTTTATCACTAAAATTATTTTGACTAACTGTATTATAGACATTTTCTAATGCAATCCTTTTTTGTTCTTTTTTAGTTTCTGATAAATTTTTCCAAGAATCCAACATTCTCTTTACTACAGTTTTTTCTGTAGTTCTACTCATTAATGGTTTGTTTATCCATTTGTAATCAGTTTCGTTTTGTATTAACAACATATTACCTGTTAGTCTTTCAATTACCATACTTCTAAATATGTTATTGATTTGTAATAGTTTTGCGTCTGTTAAATTTTGATTTTTAAATACTTTGTTATCTAATATATCTAACATCTGTTGTATTTCCGTAAACTTACTGTTTCTTATCGCAGAAATAAATTCGTATGGGTTTTTTCTAGTATTTCTAGAAATAGTACGCAATTGATACATTAATTTTTTTCTTTCGAATGGTGACTCTGACTTAACATTATATATTTCTGCAATGCCCTTAAAAAAATTAGTCATTGTCTTAGGCATGTTTATCTGTTTCTTTTCTTCATTATACTTATCTACATCACTTGGGTCGTCTTCATTTAACGACTCTTCTTCATATTTTTCTTTTGCCTGTTGTTCTTGTACACTACCTTCTTTAAAACCTTTTTCTCGTATAATAGCGTCTATTAATAAATCATTACTTGTAAGTAATAATTGTTTGTATTCAGGTTTTGTTGTATACAACACTGATTCAATATAACTAGTTACTTCTTTTTTTAATTTTTTATCTAAACTTTTTAAATTTACTAAACCAGATTTTTCTATACGTTTTATTACATTGTCAATAATTTCTTGGTCTGTTAAATCTTTTCCTAATTCATAGTTTATATAAGTATGTATTAGACCAAATTCAGTTGCTTTAGTTATGTTTTTTTTCTTTGCTCTATTTATTCCTGCATATCCAGAATTTCTTATACCACCTTTCTTCCCAAACTTTAACAATATGTGTTTCATAGCCGCGTCTAAACTTAGTGTTGGTACCACATCATCCACTAAATCTAAAAATTGTCTTGCTTCTTCGTCTGTAGTAAGTTGTTTCGCTTCTTTATAATACTTAATTAACTCTTCTTCTATTTTCTTTTGTGTAGAACTATCTTTAATAATAGCGTCTAATCTACCAAAAGAGTTAGCTTCTAATGTTCTTACAAAAGACTCTTCTAATAAATGTGTTTGTTCTAAGTCTGTTAATCGTTTAGCTATTGCTCCACCCCTACGTTTTGTAGTTAATTGTGTTAATAAAGATATGTAAAAGTTATTTGTTTTGGTGTCGTCTACACCTTCCACTTCTGTTATACTTTTAATAATACTTTTTATATCACCATCTAAATCATTTCTTTGATTTAACACACCTTTTTGTATTTCTACATACTGTCCTAGAGTCATAACAGTCCCTCCGACATCTATAAGTGTTAGTTCTGGATATTCTATAGTAGTAAGGTCGTATATATCTGTTCCTATTAAAAGTTCGTTAATTCTTTTAATAAGTGGTGTACCCGCAAACATACGGTAATATATATGTCCGCCTTCGTGTATTATATCTGTCCCTACGGTACCACCCTCTTGTATGAAAATACTATTACCTATAGCTAAAGATACCGCTTCATTACCAAAACTATCTAATAGTTCTGAACTAACTATATAGGCTCTGTCAGCTGGTATTTGATTTCTTTCTAATATTTTATTAAGTAAAACATATTCTGCTAATCCTGAATTTGTATATACTTCAAAATTTCTTCTAGGTACAGTTCCATCATATTTTTTAAATAAATTATCATCTTTTGATTTATCTTTAGATGGTGTTACTTTAGATTTTATTTTATCAAAATATTTTTTTATAACATCTTTAGTTTTTTTAACCTGTCTTTCTGACTTCGTTTTCTTTGCTCTTGTTATTTGTTCGTCTTTAATATCATAATCTCTATATTCAATTGTACCAATAGTCTGTCCATCTATACTAGCTTCCATTTTATATTGATACAAGTCATTATTATATTGAAAAAACAACTGTCCATCAATCTTAACAACATTAGCTTCACCATCTTGTGGTAAAATGATTTTTATTTTTACATCTGTAGATTTATCTTTGATATATTTAGATAAAAAGTTTTCTATTGATTGATTACCAACCTTACCAGTTCTATTAAAAAACTTTATAGTTTTTCCTTTACTGTCTGTTATTGTGTAACTCGTACCACCTGGTGTAGGTATTATACTAGAAGCTTTAACAATTAACTCACCTCCTTTGTCAACTATAGCTTTAGCTAACTTTTTTACTTTATCTTTTATTGGTATTTTTCGTCTAACTTTTTCAGACTTAGGTGGTTCAGGTAGTTCAATTACCGCTTTTTTTTTAGCTTCTTGTTGCGGTGTTATGTCTGTATCTGTAGTTTTTGATTCTGTAGGTTTTATTTCTGGTTCTCTAAAATCTTTAATTTTTTGAGATACTATATCTCTACCTTTTTTAAATCTATCTTTAATACTTTCTACAACATTTCTAAAAGTACCCTGTTCTTTTTTTCTTTTATTATATTCTTTATATTGTTCAACAGACATGCCCATTTCTTGCGCTTGTGATGCTGTTAATCTTTCTTGACCCTGTGTTGTAAACTGTTCAAACTCATCAGCTGTCATTCTTTTTTTGTACCTCTTATCTACCTTACCATCTTTAGTCATTACCTCTTCTTTTAGGTAATAAAAACTTTCTATTCTATTTTCTAATTCTTTCTTCTCTTGGTCTAATATATTTATTACAGCATTCTCTTCCATTGTTATTTCATCAAGAAGTTCTTTTTGTTTTGCTGGGTCTTTTACATTTTGTTTTACTCTTTTTCTTTCTTCGTTGAATATATTTTTTGTGTCTTGTCTTTGTTGTTTATTTCTTTCTAATCTGACTTCAGTATAAAATGCCTGTTCTTGTCCTGACTCTGTAAGTGTGGTACTTAATGAATGTTTATCATAAGTAGTAACCATTTGGTCTATAGTGTTGTTCAAAGCCTCTCCCGCTTCTGGTGTAATCTTTCCCTCTTCTACTTGTTTACTAATTACTTGTTTTAACGGTGTACCATCTCCATTATAGTTATATATGTGTTCAGCAATAACTTCGTCTGCAAATTGTTGAAACATCATTTGCGCTTCGTCACTATACTTACCCTCTTCTTGTAAGTTTATCCCTAATGCCGTTTTTTCTAATCTTTCTTGAATAGTTGATTGTCTTTCTGCTGCTCCATCGACATATCCCCTAACACTACCCATAGCTCCACCTAAACCAACAGAAGTCCAAAATACATCCCTCGCTTCTTTTGTAAATTTACCATCCGCAGTTTTTAACCAATTAGTATAAGATTGATAATCCTTACCTTGTTGTTTATGAATAGCTTTGTATTTAATCCACTCTTGGTATGTTTCTTGTACACCCTCTGAAAAACCTTCGATACCAGCATACGTTCCTACCGTTGGTAAATTTATTAGTCCTCTTTGAACTAAAGGATTAATTAAACCTTTAACACTAAAACCAAACCTTTTTGGGTCGGGTGTAAGATTTGCTAATCTACTTAATCTAAATGTCTTCCCTAAACCACCAAACAATAAACCATATTGAGCCATATCTACCCACATGTATTGTGCGTTATCATACACTACATCACTAGCAGCGGCAGAAGCTTGTTCCATAGTTAAACCGTCTTTCATTCCCTGATTGTAAGCTTCTCCACCTAAATATACTCCTTCCATCATGTTAGCCGCAAAACCCCCTCCAACAGCTTGTGATAAACTTTTTACACCTCTTGTTAATTCTAATGCTTGTTTACCTTTTATTCCTTTATCTACTAAAGATACCCCAGCTAAACCACTACCACCTATTCTGTTTTTTCCAAATAGATATTTTGCTTTTTTGGACTTTGACGCAGTTCCTATTACTCTACTAGCGTTTCCTATAATACCTCGTTTAGCCGCTCCAATTAATAATTTACTTGTAAATCTTGTAGCTAATGCAGCTCCTCCAGCATATGGTATTAGAAAAGACGCTGCATATGGAACTAATCTTGCTACTTTTGATGACCAAAATTCTGCTTTAAACATATCGTCCCAAGTTAAATCTTGTAGGTCTTCTGATATAACTAAAAAGTTTTCGTTTTGATATTTTTCTCCAACACCTCTCATCCAATTTCCAACACTTGTTGATGGGTCTGGGTCATTAGGATTAAACCATGCGTTTAACACATCAATTGTATCTCCAGTACCAGCAACTAAATCACCCCAACCAGCTTTTATAGACCTTGTCGTATCTTGCGCAAATGTTCCTATTACTGCATCTGGGTCTACACCAAACATTCCTGACTCTTGTCCTGGTTGTATAGGACTAGTAGACAATCCTTCAAACTGTTGTTGTTGCACATCAGTAACAGCTTGTGACCTCATATAAGCGTCCATCTGTCTATTTTGTTGTGGAGCAGGATTTAATAATCCTTCTGCAAGTTGTGATGCATTTTGATAATTATTATCATATTCTACTATATCTATACCTGGTACAGATACATTTTCATCTTGTGCCAATGGTGTTTTTTCTGCCATATTATTTGCTTAATCTGAAATATTTATTCCAATCCCTGTTAACTGCTGTAAATTTACTAAAAGTTTTCTTATCCATGTTCTTTTTTAAGAAGTTTATAAACGCATCAGGTCCCTCTTGCATGGCTTTTCTCATTTGTTGATAATTACTTGTATTTAATAAATTAGGTAAATTGGTTGTCATTTGTCTGAAGTTTTCATTTACTTTATCTGTATCTCCTTCAGATATTCTTTCGGCTTCAGCTAACAAATAACTCATCATAATAGGTTGTAATTTTACAGATTCTTGTAAATCAAATCCAGATATTACTAAACTACCACCTATAGATTGTGAATATGATTGAGCTACTTGGTCTAATACTTCATTATCTCCATTTGTATATACATCTGCAAGTTGTGTCGTTATTTGTAATCTTTTCTTATTTTTTATTTCTTGTAATTTAATTTTTTCTTCGTTACTTAAAGATTGATTTATTACTGCACTCAAACCTTCTGGGTTCGTATTTTTATTTAATTCTTGTCTAAACGCCACATTATCTAACTCTATAACATCATAATATGGGTCATCAGAACTTAAAGCATCTTCATCTATTAATTCATTTATCATTACAAACTCTACAGGTTTATCTCCATATTGTTCTCTTATTTTTTTAATATCTGAAGCATCACTATCCCTAGTTAACAATATAGACTCTTCTTTACCTGACTGATTGTTTATGAACTTAATTCTCATTCCTATAAATGTACCATTGTATTTAAAATCCATATTTTGTTGTTCATATCCAAATATAGTTTGTGTAAAATTCCAATTTGGATTTGCTATATCATCTTCTCCAATTCTGTTACCATTTTCAGCGTACAACCCGTTTACATTTAAATTTTGTATTGTACCATCTGGACTATATCTTTCGCCATATTGACTTTTTAATACACCTACTTGTAAAGCTCTGTCTGTAAGTATTTGTCCAGAGGTTATACCCTGATGACCCTGGTATACCAAATTAGTACCACCTAATTTACTATGTGCTTGTTTACCAGAATTGTATCCTCCCATTCTTTCCCAATTGTCACTGTAAAATGTTCCTTCAAATGGTAATTCAAATAATTGTTTTAGTGTAACACCCTCATCTTCTAAATCATATATATCTTCAACAGTTAATATAGCCTTACCTACATTATCACCAAGATGTTTTGGTAACTTTTCTAAACTATTTTTAAACTCACTTGCGTAATCTGTGCTTATATCTTTTTGACCCACACCAACAACATTTTGATTAATTCCCATTTCTCTAACAAACCATTGTTTTAAGTTGTGTCGGTTGTTCATAAAATGTTCTGCAGGCAAACCAGTTATTCTTGAAGCGTCGTGTATAACAGCGTTTATGTTTGCGTCAATCATATCGTCAACTGTTATATCAGTGCCTCGGGTTGTAGCTTCCATAAGTGACTCAATATCATACTCATTTCTTTGTCCATTATATACAAAATCATCTATTTCACCTGCTTGCCACTTTTGATAATTTATTATATCGTCTTTAAACAGAAGGCCTCTATCTTCTGGACTCATATAGGTAGTTAAAAATTGTGTAAGATTATTTGTGTTTTGTTGTACTCTTTGTAATATAGGATTACCCTGCATTGGGTCTGCATCAGGGTTGTTAATTTTCATTTTATACAAATTAACATAATGGTCTAAGTTACCATATGTTCTTGCGGCAGTATAGTCACCATTATAATCTTTAATAATTTGTTTTATGTCATTCCACCCAGAGTATTCAGACGACCACTTTTTCATATCGTCTATATCTTTTTGTCTACCAAATTTACTTCCAGTTATCTTTTGAACCAACTGTTCCGCCTGCATTATCTGCTGTTGCATTTGTTGTTGGTTTTGTACATTTTGTTGCTGTTGTTGTTGCAACATTTGTAATTGTTGTAACTGTCTATTTTCTTCTTGTTGTCTAATCGCTCTACGTTGTTGTGAGTTTTGGTACCCACTAGTTAAAGCATTGTAGTATGAAAAATCTAATGCCATATTATTCTGGATTTATTGTACTTGTAAGATACGGATTTGTTTTATCTGTATTAAACATATAGTTATACCTATTAAACATTTCGTTTTTTAAAGCTCTATTAATTTCATTATCAGCTAAATCACTTAATCTTGACATAGTATCTCCCAGTGCAATACCAGCAAATTCTGAGGCTGCTTTTTTATTTGCTAACGCTAACTCAAGATTTTCACTTCTTAAACTTTCTTTTTGTTGTGCGTCAAATGTTTCTTTAAATTGTAATAATTGATTATATCTATCTTGATTTGCAATCTGTTGTTGTGAATCTAACGCTGCAAACTCTAACAATGCCGAAGCTCTATTTCTATCTAAAATTCCTGACGTAGCTAAAAACTTTGCTCTGTCTCCAGCTGTACCTCTTACAGCATTGTCCAAACCTTGATTGTAAGCTTGTGATATATCCTTTCTTATTTTTCTTTCTTGTGATGGGTGAAATCCTCTCTTAGTTAACTCTTTAGACTGTCTTAACTGTTCGTTAAACATAGGACTTAATTTAGCTTTCTCTTGTGGGTTTAAATCTTGCATTGCTACACCTAAAGCTTTTTTACCCATTACAGCACTAACTAAAGCGTCTGGACCACCAAAAGCATCTAGAACACCTCTTGCTGCCGCCATAGTACCTTTTAAAACCTCTTGCCCTATATCTCCCAAAGTTCTTACATCTTCTCTAGTAACTACAGGTGGTATTTGTTGTTTATCTGTATCTGTTGTTGGCGGTCCCGTTACAGTAGTTGTAACATCTGAAGGTGTTGTTAAAAATTCATCTCCTTCATATGTGATTCTGCCATCCTCATCTACTATCTGTGTTCTGTAAACAATAGGTTGATTGTAAAATATTTCAAAATCTGTTTCTAAATTGGATTCATCATAGTTTTCATCTATAACCTTATTGTATATTTCTGTTTGTTCAGGCGATAATTGTATTTCTGGGTCTTTACCAGTTTCAATTATTAATGTTCTTCTATTATTTATAAATTGATTAACCTCTTCTAAACCTCCTGTATATTGTTTTGTTTGACCTCCAGGATGTCCTTTTGTATTCATATATACGTCAGCCCTTGTCAATACATCACGTATGTGATAACCAGTATCTAATTTTTCTAACTCTTCTATTTCCTCTGCAGTTATAGAGCCCGATTCTCTTTTTCTACGTAAATCATTAGCTCTTTGTCCTTCAGACCTATTTATCCAATCCGTTCTAATGTAAAAAGACTCCCCCGTGTTCCAGTCTATAACTTCTGTGTAATCATTTCTTAGACTAGAGTCTAATTCGTAATATTGTTCTGATGTAACTTTTCCAGAACCCGCCGTGTCTTCGTCTGCCGCTTTTAATATTTTATCATTACCTACTTTATTTTTGGTAATAAAATTTCTATCTTTTTTTAATTGTTTTAATTTATCTAAATCTTCATCCGAAGCTTGAAAAATATAATCTAGTATTTCTCTTTCCGAATCACCATATCTTTCTCCTTCAAATTCTGTTGTTTCTGTATCTCCAGTTGTTTCGACAGTTCCTGTTGTTTCATTTTCAACAGTCTTTTGTTCGGTATCCCCAACTACTATATTGTCATAAATATCTGCAAAATCATTACCAAAAGTAGGAGACATAATAATATCATTAATGTCCATACCTTGATATTTTTCTTGTAAGTATGTATCCCCTCTTATTTTATCTTGTACTTGTTTTTTTACTGCTTCTTCATCCAATGAAGCGTTTTCTAATTCTGCTTGTATAAATTGTTTGTCTTCTTCAGTTAATTGGTCTTCACTAGTATAACCCTTATCATTCATATAGTCATTCTTGACTACTTCTTCGATTGATATTACTGTTTCTTCTGTTTCTTCTGTTTCTTTTGTTTCCTGTTTCTCATCTTCTTCAACAGTTACTACTTTATTATTTTCTAACCTTTTGTTACTACCTGCTTCTTCAGCTATTTTATTTAATTCATTGGTTAAAAATTCGTTGTCACTATCGTCTTCAGCTATAATATTACGATTTTCATCAGTGTCAGATGGTGTTACAGTAGTTGTTTCTCTTTTAACTCTTTCTTCCCTTTCTTTTCGTTCTGCTTCTTGTTTGTTATATTCTTCTAAAGCTTCATTATATGTCTTACCTTTTGTAAGGGGATTAAACCTACCTTCACTTTTTTTGTTTGGGTCAAGTGGATAATCTGTTCTATTTGGTTTAGATATTGGTTCAGGAAATTCTTCTTCTGGTTCTATTATTTCTTCAACATCTTCATTTTCTCTTGATTTTCCTCTATTTTCAAATTCTTTTATCGCGTCACCTGGGTCTTCAGGTGTTGGTACTGGTAATTCATCAAATTCTAGGTCGTCAATTACAGTAGGGAACTGTCTTTGGTCATCGAATGTACGACTTTCTCTATCGTACTCATGAACTGAATCATCGAAACCTTTTTTATATAAAACACCATCAATTATAAACAAAGAATTATAAGGTAATTTTCCGTCTTTAAAATCTTGTTTTAATTGGTCACTATCTCTTTGATAATTGACTACATTCTGTACTTCTTCTTTTGTTATTGGGTTTTCTTCAAAATCTCTATTATTTTCTACAACAATTGTTATTTGATTATTTGTTGTTTCAGGTGTAGTAGTTTCAGGTGTAGTAGTTTCATCTGTAGGTTGTTGTGTTGTTGTTTGTATTTTTTGTGTATAAACATCTAAACTACCATCATATGTAACTTGATTTCTTACATAATCCCTCGCTTTGTTTGCGTCTTCTTCATTTTCAAAATAAATAACATCTTGATTTAACTTACCATTTTTGTCTTTTCTTGTTTCTACCTTATACCCTTTTGATTCTAAATCTGATATTATACTTGGTAACAAATTACTACCTCGTTCGTCAGTATAAGTGTCTAAAACAAGTTCATGCGTGTTGGTTGGTGTACTTTCAAATGTCGGGATGTCGTTATTATCTACACGAGTTTTTGCGTCTTCAGATAACTTATCTATATCTATATATATTTCATCTTTTAAACCTTTATTATAATCGTGGTCATCAGCATTTTGTTCTATATTTTCTTTGTACTCTGGTGTTGAGTTATATTCATTGGTTGTAAATTGTTCATCGTTTTGTCCCCAATATCCTGTACCCTCATAAACATCTTTGTAAGCACCATACCCATCGTCCATTGTTCTATTGAGGTTTTTTCTTTCACCAAAATTTTCATCATAATCAGTTCTTATTTTTGTTTTGCCCTGTCTACGTATTGAGTTTCCATCTTTTGTTTGAACCTCAATATGTAAATGGTCGGAAATTACCCTCCTACCTCCTTTTCCACTGTTTGGAACATTATACTCATCAAAAACCATGATATTGTGTTTTTTACACCATACCTCTGCTTTTGGAGATAATTTCCAATTTTTCATATCTTTTGAATTGAAATTATCCTTATCAAATTGTATTAAAGGTGGGTCAGCGTTTGGGTCGTTAAATAAAAACTCAAAAAATGCACTGTTATCACTATGCACTAAATCAAAAGCTGCGCCTGTACTATGCGCGCTGTGTATCCATCTTGACCTGTCTCCCCTTTCTACCCTTCGTAGACTTGTTACGCTAATATCTATTCCATAAGCTAATAAGTCTTTTAGAGCCTCAGCTAATTCTGGTCTGACAACTCTTTCAGTGTCACCAGGATACTTTTCAGTTATTTTACCTGACTTTTTCTTTTCTGCCATTATGAATACATATTATTTTTTTTCCACTTTTTTATATTCTTCATTGCCACCTTTGCAATTTGTTTATCTGACATATCTTCTTTAAACTGGTCAGTAGCATGGTCATATATACCAGCTCCATCACCTACTTTGAATTTTAATGGTCCACCTCCAGCATATATAGTACCGTCTGATGTAACAGGCATCGGATTGTTTTTGTGTGACTCTTCACCAGGTGTAATCATTCCACCTTTCATAGCTTTTCTTATTGGTCCAGCCGCTTTCTTAAAGTTACCTTCTTTTAATCCCTGTTCTACAATATCCTGGTCATTTACTATCAATTCGTTTCCAGTAAACTCTGCTGTAATATTATTCAATTTTTTACCACCAGTATTATACATATATCCTCCATACATAGTATTTCCAACATCACCTCTAGACGCCATTTGGTCATTTGATATACGTCTTCTTTGTTCATCTACAAGATTTTCATATCTACTTTGAACATCACCCTGCGCACTAGCTTCTTCTTTTTGTTTTCTTCTTGACCTTCCTTTTCTAAATAAATACCCTAACCCTGCCGCTACTAAAGGAACATATGGAGCGGCTGCCATTAATGCTGGGTTTGAAGTTAAACCTAATAAAGATGAAGCTTTTGCTCCTGTCATGTAATCTCCTATACCCATACCTATAGCTTCTTTTGTATCGTAAGTATATGGATTGTTATCACTTGCTAAACCATAAGCTATAGCCGCTATAGCTCCAGTGTTACTAGGGTTTATTATACCCTCAGGATTCAATCCTGGTATATTATATGATACAACATCTTTCGCTGTATACATATCAAGTGGATTTACTGTTGCAGCTGTTTCCGTTGCTGCATATGGGCCTGTAAATCCTTGTGTCGCAATTTCAGTATATTCTTTTCCTACATTATACAATGGGTTATTTGGATTTAATGGTACATTTACTTTTGTTTGTCCTCCAATTTTTTCTGCTATATTTTGTATGCCTTCACTTTCAGTTATTTTATCCAATCTACCTATGTTTTCATAAGCTGACATAGCTCTATCTACATTTGTAGGCTCTGTATACATGTCACTCGTAATCATAGGATTCATCTGAGCTTCTTCTGTTCTAGCTTGAGAAAGAGCATCTGTTGCTCCCTCGTCCATATATGCTGATGAAGAAAATGGATTGGTAGGTTGATATTGTCTTGTGACTCTATTCCTATCTTGGTATTGTCTTAGTATATCTACGTAACTTGGCATAATTATTAATTAAATGATTGTCTATACTTTGCAAGTATTGCAAAGATATTAAATTTTTCGGTACTTTTAGTACTGTATTTTATATTTACATATGTTCCTCTCATTCTTGGTAAATTTCTTTGTGCTTGTCTAAGCGGAAATCTTAACACCCCCTCTCTATATTTTACTGAAGTATCTGTACCTAATATAAGTTGTTGAGCAGTTATTTCTGTATTGAAATCTATTGTACTGTCATCTATAGTTTGATTTGTACCAATCATTATTATTCTACAATTATCAAACACTTTACTTATTTGTGGAGCTTCTGCAATAGTTTTTAATATATAACTTTCTTCAACTTTTGTCGTGTCTGTATCCTCAAAGAACAATGTCTTATAGTCACTAACGTGGTCGTCCCATTTCCATAAAGATAAAAAGTCTTTATCATAAACACCCAGTGCGTTTGCAGCATTATCAACTAAACTAACATTTGCTTTTGCTGTTACTAAATATCCTCCAATTTCATACCACTTTCTAGGGGTGTGACTATAATAAGATGAAAAAGCGTTTAAAGCTTCACTAAAAACTATTGTTTTAGATTTTGTATTAAAAGTATGTTGGTTTCCTAAATTATCATATGATGTTTTTCTAGAAGTATATCTTGCATTTGTATTATCTTTTTCTAAAGTAGAACTATGTAGTGTTATTATAAGTTCATTATTTTTATAATCAAAAGCACTGGTTATACCATTGTATTTCAAATGATTATCACAAAAAAAGTTTCTTCCAAATTTATCTGTGTCAGCTAACGCTCCGTATCCTGGTATGCTTGATGACTCTAAATTATTGTCAGTTATAGTTTTCTTAAAAAAATCTCTTTGTCCTAAAGTGTCTGACAATATATTTAAGGACTCACCATTAAAAGCTAAAAGTTTGCCATAATTATTGTCTACAAAATACAAATTGTTTTGCGAGGCTACAACACTGTCCATGTGTCTTGTACCAAACTTAGTAGATATATATAAATGATTTTCAATAGTATCCCCTGTTCCTACATTAATGGTAGTACCTAAATCATCTTTTATCATAGATATTGGATTTACTAAAAGTTTAGATATAGACGATTCTTGTAATACATACAACTCGTTTCTAAAGTTCACTAGTCTAGTTATCTCACCATATGAACTTTCCATATCGTGAAAATTCGCCCATTCAAATACTCTAAAAGAATCTTCTTTTTCTCCTGATATTTTTGTATTACTATATGCTATTTCGTATCTTAAATCCAAAGACTTACATATCTCATCTTCATTTACCATGATAGCTGATTTAAGGTTGTTTTGTTGTGAGTATACATCATTATATTGCCACTCATTAGTAACGAATTGACCATCTGATGTACTTTCATTTCCTGTATTTACATCACCAGCTGATAGGTGTCTACCCATTCTCATGTCTGTGTTTGTTTCAGATTCTACAGGAAATATTTGCCATCTTGCAGCAGAATTGCCTTCATATACACAAGCTGTTTTTTGATGGGTATAAAATGTTATATACGTGTCTCCACCATAAACAGAAGATAAATGAGCTTCATCTGAACTTCCAGAACTATCTTTTGTTATTGGATGAAAATTACCACAAGGTATAAACCTAGTGTTTTCTATTGCTGATTTTGAATCTCCTCCATATGGCGTTACATTACGTACAATACTACATAAAAATTTAAATGGTATATAACTTCTATTTCCATATTCTCCTTTCAGTTCGTTCGCATTGCCATTTGGATTTCCTAAAGCAGATTGCCAAAGTGTTGGTTTTTCTATAGTAGCAGTTGAATTTTGACCATCTGTACCTCTCGAATGCCAATTTCTATTTTCTAAAACTGCTGATAAATTTCTGGGATTTAATAATCCCCTTTTGTTACCTGTGTGTCCTCCGTCACCATCTATTTGTAAAACTATACTCCTTAACCCCTGCTGTATCGTAGACATGGTGTCATATGTATAGTCCGCATTTTTTACATCACTAGGTGGGGTTGTAAGATTTCCATATATGTGAGCAAATTTTACTGACCACCCAGCTGTTTTATACGAACCGTCAAGAAAAGATAGACTATTCTCGTTTTGTAATTTTCTACCCCACTGACAGTATCCTAAAGTATTGTTTGAAAATCCGCTTAATCTTCCTAAATCGAATCCTGAAACTCCCGATTTAAAATAAGAATTAGATAATATTTCTCCATCTCCAATCTCTTTTGCAGCTAAAATATCTAAAGTGTACTTATCATGATGTTGTGACGGTCTATATCCTGTATCACCTCTACTTGTTGCAGAAGAAGCATGTGCACCTGAGGTATATATATTACCTCCATCTACCGACATTCCTATTCCATAATACGTATCGTAGATATAATACTTACCGTATAGAGCAAAGTTTTTTTCTCGACCATCTTCACTTCTCATATCACTATACTTGATAGCACTTGTTCTACCAGTTACTTTCAAATCATGCTCATCGTGTTCAGCTGACCCACTAACTGTAGTTAAAGCGTCATCCTGTACAACATCAATGTTTGGACCCGTAAAAGAAGATGGTGGCGGAGATGGGTCCGTTGGTGAGGATTCTGGAACATTATTACCACTGTGATTTCTATATCCAAAAGGATAAGTACCTCCAGCATTATTTTGTTGATTGGAGTCTGTTCTATTATCATAGACCAACTTCATTACAGCGTCTATTCTTATTTGGTCTCCCGACCTATAATTATATGGATTCATACCAAATGCACTATCTGGACTGTCTAATGTAAATATACTTCCCTGTACAGGCAGAGAGATACCTCCCTGACTTACATGTTCAGGGTAAGTTGTAGTGTTACCAGTGCCATCTACACCAGCTTCTAAATTTAAAACTTTCTGATAGTCAGTATTAGGTATAACTTCGTAACTACCAAAGTAAGCGCTATGTCTTCTCTGTTTATGTTGTGTACCTGGTGTTCTAGTGTCTCCTGAATTAAACTTAGTATAGTCTGAATCACGATGGTAAACCATCGCGCCACCCGTTCCATGTACACTGGCTTCTTCATAGTCACTTTTACCAAATACATTGTTATCCTGGTCAGCTCCTGTTATAAGTTTTGTTCCCTCACTATAATTTACTTCCTGTCTTGCATAATTAGAATTTTCAGCTAAACCTATGTACCCATTTAAATAACTGTCATAATTGAGATGTTTTGTAGGTTCACTATTATCATCATTTGCTATAGCGTCCGTTCCGTCTGCATGATGTTCACTTTTTATTTTTGACATTTGGTCGTAACCACGGCTTAATTTTGTATGACCATATGCAATTGTTTGATTTAAAATTCCTTGTTGTATTATACTTTTATCTGAACTAGTTCGCTCAGCTCTAACAACTCTAAATCCTGAAATTTTATCTCTTACATCTTCTGGTATTCTAAATTCAAAGTTTACGTACAGGTCTAGCGCGTAATGCGTGTCATCATGTCCAGTCATCGACTGTCTAAAAGTAAATTCTTTTGGCCTTGCACTATTTGAAACACTCGCTTGGGCAGCTATAGTTTTTGGTGTAGGCACTGATATATCTCCATGTGTAGAACTACCATTTAAATTAACATATGTTTCATGCAAATCTACACCACCTCCACTATTGGTAATTGTGTTTGGTGATATATTTATATCATTATAATTTGTTCCATATGTTAATTGAGCGCCTGGTGTTTGAAATCTTTTTGTATAATTGTTTGCTTTAGTAAGCCACGCTACCTCACAACCTGGTACTACTGAACCATAAATAAAACTTGTTCTGTGGTCCTGTGCATACTTCGAGGATTTTAACAAACTGTTACTTAGTAAATCTGAGGTAGAAAGGTCTGGAGAATACGTACTTGCATTAGTCCTTAACATTCTTAATGGGTCGTATTGTTCTGGCATTTCTATATCACCTATCCATAAGACGTTTCCTGGCCTCCCCTTTTTATCATATATTTGTACACCAAATCTATATAATTCTCCTCTTCTGTATCCTACTCTGTCTCCTATAGCTGGGTCTTTAGAGCCACCAAGATTTATACTTGATTGATACACATTATCTGTATTATTTGTACCTCCATCGGTTATATTGTCTGTTTGTATATCTTGATACGACCCCGCATTTATAAAAGGAATTTTATTTGTATTATTTTGACTATCTAACTCTCTTTCTCGTATACCAAAAGTTATTCTACATCCACCAAGTTCATTAGAATCATAATTATAACTTTCAGCTCCCAAAGTTATACCATCACTTAAATATCTAAATTCGTGTGATTGTTTTTTTTGCACATCTACACGACCATCATCTCTTATATTAGAGTTTGTACTTATCGAACCTTGACCTTTGTATGTTCTCCATTTCGGACTACCATCATCCCATGTCTGTCCTAATGAAGGTGTAACTTCAGTTACTACACCACTAGTTTTTTGATATTCTTTTATATCTGAATCTGTTGTTGTTATTCTACCTACATTTCCTGAACCACTTGGTTCTACAACATTATACCTCCTAACTTTAACATTCCATTCTCTTTCAGATATGGAGTTGTCTCTTGTTCTTAAATTACCAGCAAATAAAATATTATCCTTAATAGCTATATCTTTTGTTACATCCCAAGTATTATTTTCTATTAATATAGCGTCTATACCGTTTTCTAAATCTCCACTCCAATTAGTATGTGAAAATGTAACCTCAGTAGAATTAGGTTGATAGTTTTGTACTGAAACAAATGCGACACGTATACCACCATTATTTTGTTCATGTAATATAGCGTATAGTTCAATAGCATCAAAACTATCGTCTAAGTCATATATAGTTATTTCGAAACCCTGAGCTCCGACATCTACCGCTGGGTCACCTGATGGCGCTCCGTAGAAACCAGAGTATGTACCAGACTTATTTGTTGTGTGGTATAAATTACTGAATGGACTCATTACAGATTCTCCACCATTCCTAGACACATATTTATAACAATACTGTATTTTACCTATTGGTAAACTTCCAGACAATGTTCTTTCAATCACAGGCTGTGATGGACTGTGCATTGGTGTTAAATCTAAAACATCTGGTGACAATAAATTTTTACCTCTTTGATTTATATTTAGAGAACGCAAAGGATTTATGTTGTCTGTCCAATATATTCTAGATATACATTCGTTTTCTATTAAACCCTCCACTCTTACTGGGTGGTCTAATCTCATGTTCAATCTAGGATACCGACTCACATTTTGATGGTCGTAACAAACATATAAGTCTGTAACTGATTCTACCTCTAAATTTGCATTAAATTTTACATCTAAAAATATAGTTTCTGTTACTGCATCCCAATCGTAATTACTTACAGTTTTCAGTACAATAAAAATTACATTAGAACTATAAGAATAGTGTCCAACTATAGAAGCGTCGTGACTGTTAAATGTTGACAAACCTCCTGTTGGCGTTCCTGGACCTACTTCATTATTATTACTATCTAATGTTTTAGGGTCTTTGAATATATCAATATCTGTTAAATCTAAAAACTTTTTGTTACCCTCTATATTTTCTACACTAAACGTATTTCCTTCATCGTTTATTATACGAATATTTAAAGCGTCTCTATAACTACCTTTTGGTTGAAATCTTGGATTAGCGTCCGATACCATACCACCTGTAAAAGCTTGTGGTTGTGATACAGGTTTATTTCCTCTTTGTTCTGCCATTTTTAAAAGTCAATTAATCCTCTATTGTTATTCAATGGAACTAATGTATTCCATATTCTACCAATTTGTTTTAGTTCTTCTGATGTCGGCATATTATCATCACCTCTTGCTTTACTACATAAAAAATACCACCTTTTTTCTATTTCTTTTACAATATACATAGGTAATTGTCCATTTATAAATTCTATGTTTTTATATTGCCACATTATATATTGTGCTACAGCAGTAGCGTGACTTTCTTTAATCATGGGAAAACCATTAGAATCTGTAGGATACGCAGAATATACTATTGTTATTTCTATAAACTCATCATGTTGTACATTAAGTCTATTACCCCTAACATAGTATCTAAGGGACTTTTGGTCTGTTTCATCGTCATTCATACCAACTCTACCTTTATGTACAGCTGTGGGTTTAAATAACTCTCTGTGTTTATGTTTTGTGTCTCCTTTACCTACACGTACGCCTAGTAATTTTACTAAATTGTCTGGTAATCTTAATTGTTGATTTGCATATATTCCTTTACCTCCTGTTAAATGACTACCACTACATTTTGCATTTACCTCATTAGAAGATAAGGTAAACTTATTACCATGTAATCCTACTTCGTCTGCTGTAATAGTAAGTGTAGTTGAATCTACTGTATATGTACAATTTTCTAACAGATTTGCATATACAAGACCTGGTGAACTTGCTGTATTAGTTGTAGTCGTACCATTTAACTCTGCAGCTAACTCTGTTAAGGTTTCTGCTAATGTAGATTGTATACGTACCGTGTTAGTTTCGTTTTGTTGATTTAAATTTGTTGCAGGAGTACCACCATCTCTAAAAAATATTGTAACTCCATTAAGCGTTATACTGTCCCCATATGATGGATTAGCTGTAAATGTGATAGTACCTGTAGCCGCTTCACCTGTAGCTGTAAATGTAGACTCGATTTCTTCAAAAGTATCTCTACTACCTATAAGTAATTCTGCTTCAAAAGCCCATTCTACCCAACTATTGATGTGTGAAGTGTAATCTTTTAATCCTAAATTACGTGCTACTGTATTATATATTCTTTCTATGTGTACGTACATAATTTTATACTGACGCTATAAATACTTCTATTTGATGACCAGCCACTCCTTTTACTTTTAATGCAGTAG
>MDSZ01110958.1_pt1 | contig 26917 bp, 24 predicted proteins | sample 811201 | NCBI WGS metagenome assembly MDSZ01 (sample SAMN05326647, study PRJNA326480) | marine metagenome | isolation source: seawater | place: Indian Ocean: North | collected 2010 | reverse complement strand
TTAGTAGGAGATTCTAGCAAGGCAAAGAAAGAATTGAAATGGGCTCCAGAAACAAACTTTAAAGATTTAGTTCAAATTATGGTTGAAAATGATTTAGCCATTGCAGAACAAGAAAAGGTTCTAATTAAAAAAAATTTACTAAACCCTACTTGGGAAAATCCAATTATTTAAAGAACTTTATTATTTAGAAACCACTCGTATGTCTCATCTAAACCGGTGTTTAAATCGACGGAGGGTTTCCAACCCAACTCCATTAATTTTGTAGAGTCAAGCAGTTTTCTTGGGTTGCCATCAGGTTTTGTATCATCAAAAATTAAATCTCCAGTAAAACCAACAATATCTTTAATCATTTTCACTAATTCCTTAATCGATATTTCCTGACCGCTTCCAACGTTATATAATCCTTCATTGATATTTTCATTTATAAAGAATTTTATTGCATTTGAAAGATCATCAACATGTAAAAATTCTCTAAGCGGCTTACCAGTACCCCAAACTGAAAAAGTTTCATCCCCTGTTTTACTTGCTTGGTGCATTCTATAAATTAATCCAGGTATGACATGGCTATCGGATTCAGAAAAATTATCATTAGGCCCATATAAGTTAGTAGGCATGAGGTTTATAATTTTGTGACCAAATTCTTTGGAAATTGCATCACCCATTTCTATTGCAGTAAGTTTAGCCATTGCATATGGCGAATTTGTTGGTTCAAGAGTTCCCGACATAAGGGAGGATTCTTTTATTGGTACGGCAGCTCCTAAAGGATAGATACAACTACTACCAAGGTTTATCAAATTTATTTCTGGAAAATCAATAATGCTTTCGACTACATTCATATTTATCTTTAAATTACTAAATATGAATTCTGATCTATTTTTACTGTTTGCCATTATCCCCCCAACCTTTGCAGCTGAGTTAACTATGATGTTAGGCTTATGATTAGATATTAAAGATTTAGTTTCTTCCAAGGAAAAAAGATTAGTTTCTTGTCTATTTGACTCAATAACATCAAAATTACTAGAGCCTTCTTTTAGTTTTCTTACAACGGAAGACCCAACCATCCCTTTACTACCAAGAACGAGAACTTTCATTTTATACCTTTTTTTGTAAGTCTATTATATGAAAAAGAAATCAACATTACTAAAATTTATTTCTTTTTCAATATTGATTTTACAAATTCATCTATATAAATTACAGGTTTGCTTAAGTTTCTAATTTTTAGAGAAAAAATAGACTTTAGTAATTCATATATTGAAGCTCTTTTCCACTTATGTTCAATATGGTAATAATTTGAAAAGATTTTTCTAAAATTTAAATGGTAAAATTCTGATGCAAAATTAAAGACACCACTTGTTAACCAAGGTTTTTTACTTCCTAAAAAATGAAGAAAAAATAAATTATTTGTAATTTGTTTTTTCTTGTTTAATTTACTTGCTGGAAAGTTAAATCCAACATCTAGTTCAAGATAATCACCATCGATTACAGAGTTTAGAACATCTTGATCCCATTGGCTTATTTCATTCTTGTATTGTTTTAAATTATGAATTAATTTATCCTTCATGTTATTTTTTATCCACTTTTCGAAATTTATTATCATTACTCCTGCATTAAAGTAGGGACCATTCATATCCAATCTTTTATAAATTTCATTAGTTACATTAATTTCTTTTTCATGCTCAGTTCTTGCTGATACAACAAACCCGTTTTTATTAAGCTTTTCTATTTCGCTCTTTATTTGAGGAATTGGGTTATTTAAGCAAATAGTATCACAATCTAAAAAAATAAAATTTTTAACTTTTTTATTTAGATAGTTGTCTATAAAAATCCTATAATATGTAGCTTCTGTGATGTGAACATTTTCAGTATTTGGAAAAAAGTAATTAAAGTCATTAAATTGTTCAATCTTAATTGAATTAAGATAACGGTGGTTCTTTATATTTTCTGGTACCTTACTTTCGAAGTCTTTATCACTATGAATAATTGAAATATTGATCTCTTCATTTACATGGTCCAATAAAGAAATAATTGAAGTTAAAGCCTGACTATTATAATTTTTGTCGAAGCAATATAAAAAGTTAAGTTTATGAGTCATATTTAAATAAATTCTATATAACTCAAGTTAATAAATATATAATTATAAGATGTGTGGTTTTCTAGGAAAAATATCATTCAACGACATTCAATCTGAGGACTTGTTTGAAGCTAACAAATATTTAGAATGTAGAGGACCCGATTCTAAGTGTAATTATGAAATTAATAATCAAGAGATAAATTTCAATCTAATATTTAATAGACTCTCAATTCTTGATTTATCAAGTAACGCAAACCAACCTATGATTTCTAAGAAATATAATTCGGTATTAATGTTTAATGGAGAAATATATAATCACAAAAAACTTAGAGAAGAGCTTATGTCGAGCGGGTGTGAATTTAATACTAGCCATTCAGACTCAGAAGTTGTTCTAAATGGTCTTTCAATGCATGGTAAAGATTTCATTAATAAACTAGATGGACAATTTGGTATATTTTTTGTAGATCTTAATAAAAAGAAAATACTATTAACTAGAGATAGATTGGGTCAGAAACCATTATATTATTTCTTAAGTAAAGAAGATTTAATATTTAGTTCAAATTTAATATCAGTAATAAAGACTGCTAAAGAATATAAGTTTTCTAATCAAGAAATTTTTAACTACATTAATTATGGAGTTATTAATACACCTAATACTTTATTTAAAAATTATAAAAAATTAAAACCTGCAGAAATTATTGAAATAAATTTTGAAAAAAATAAATTTGATACCAAAACCACTATTTACTGGAAACCTGAGGATTTTTTAGATGAAAATGAATTTGACTATGAAGAGTTTTTTGAATTGTTCTCTCTTGCTGTTAGTAAAAGAATGACTGCAGATGTACCTATAGCAAATTTTCTTTCTGGAGGTCTTGATTCTACAGCAATAGTAAAGAACTTAAATGACAGAAAAATTAAAACAAATACATTTTCTGTTCATTTAGAAAATAAAAATTATGATGAAAGTTTTTGGTCAAATATTGTATCAAATAAATATAAAACTAACCATAAATCAGTTCTCATTTCTTCAAACATTAACAATTCTGATATATTTTCTTCACTAGATTCACTTGATGAGCCTTACGACGATGTTTCAGTTGTCCCTTCTTATTTATTAAGCAAAGAAATTTCTAAATACTATAAAGTTGCAATTTCAGGAGATGGAGGAGATGAGTTACTTGGTGGTTATAAAAGGACACATTTGACTATGAAGGATAAAAATTTTTTTGATCAATTAATATCAAAAAGCTATAATTTTTATCCTGGAATTTTTGGTACTGGAACAAACTTTAAATCAAGAAATAAAGATATTAAAATCTCATATAAATCATTTCTTGAGGATGTAAAATTATTAAATTTACTAGGAATTGAAGCTGGCTCTTATGATTTCACAAAATACTTAGACTTTAATGAAATTGATAAGTATAAGGCACTGTTGCTTGCTGATTATAACTACTATTTGCCTGAGATGATGATGTATAAAGTTGACAGAACTTCCATGGCAAACTCCCTAGAGGTGAGGTCTCCCTTTGTAGACCATAGTTTAATTGAATATATAATGTCGTGTAATACTGATTACTTTGAAGTTGGTAATCCAAAAAATATAATTAAAAATTATTTAAGTAGTGATTTTGAAAGCTCATTTACAAATAGATCAAAACGAGGCTTTGTTTTTGACGTAGAAAGCTGGGTCTACAATAACCTTAACTTAATAGATCAAACATTTAAGGAGGGAAGAGTGGTAATAAATCTTAATAAGAATATTATTAAGCTCTTGTCAACAAGAAAAACAAGGATTAATGCTTCGAGAATTTGGAAACTATTTGTTTTAGAGAATTATATATCTAAGATTTAGAAATTAAAGATTTCAAATCGTTGAATGTATCATCAATACATTTATCTAAAGAGTTAACTTCAAGGGTTTTATTTACAGCATTTTTACTAACTTTTTTTAAGTCAATATTTTCATCTACTTCTTCATAAGCCTTCTTTAAACCACCTAAATTAAGATCAAATAAAAATCCATTGATATGGTCATCAATAATCTCAGAATGATTATCTATATTGCTAGCTAACACAATACATCCTGACGCCATAGCTTCAAGAACTGTTTTAGGGTTTCCTTCAAAAGTTGAAGTAGATATGAAGTATTTATACTTTCTATATTGATTCATTAGTTCTTTGTGTTCTTTTGATCCTAGAAAATTAACCTCTAAATTTTTTTCTTTAGCCAACATTTCTAAGTTTGATTTCTCTAAACCTTCACCAATTATGTCTATTACAATATCTTTTTTTAGATTCGAGAATTCATTTAGTAAATATGTGAAATTTTTTTGTTCTACTAGTCTACCGACAGCAATTATCCTATTTTTGTGCCTATTATCTATTTCATTATATTCAACACTATCAACCCAATTTGGTCTTAGTAGAATCTTGTTTGAATATTTTGGATAATCTTTTTCTAAGCGATTTTTATCAGTTTTGTTAGTAACTGTAAAAATGTCAGAAAACTTTATTGAAACAAAAGTTAGGATTTTATAAAAGAATATGATGTAACTTTTTTTGTTATCTTTATATGCAAAATCTAACATGTCATATCCAGTTCTAATTAGAACTGGCTTATTGGTAAATAATTTTATAACTAACGGAACCCAGGTACCGAGAAGCTGATTTGAATAGAATACATCTACATAATTAAGATCTTTTCTTAACTTACGAGCAAAAAAAATAGATTTTATAAACCTAATTAAGTTATTTTTACTATGTTTAAAGTTTTCATATAAAGGATAAATTTTGATTCTCTCATTTGTATTTAAGATTTCTAATTCTGAAGAGTCTCCGTATGTTATTAGTGTAAAATTTAATTCATATTTTTTACTAATTTCTTCGAAAATTTTAATCTCTCTTTTAAGGGTTCCAGTATTTTTCCATGTCTGAAGGGAATATCCATAAGTAAAAAAAACTCCAATTTCCATACAATCTTTATGATAATTATTTAAAAAATGTAGTGTTTAAAGAAATTTTTTAATAGATTTTCTGAGGAGTGTATTAAAAGATTTTTTAATTTTATTTATTAACTTGAAAAACAATAATTTTCTTTTTAGGTTATTAAGTTCTTGATTTGAAGTTTCAAGATAGAATTTCTCAGCTTTTTGATCGTTTTTTGATAAAAATTCAGATCTCCACCACATTAAGCTCAGCTTCTTTAATGATAAATTTTCTTCATTGAGGTTTAATAAATAATTTTCTAATTTTTCATAAGTTATATCTTCAAACGAGTCAACAAATAAAATTGGTAAATCGTGGAATGCATTTAGAGTAATAGACTTCGTAACAACAGGAATTGAACCAGAGTAAAGGGTTTCCCAAACTCTGTGAGTATCAGGACCATTTCCACCAGGGCACAACACAAAAGTACTATTTTTTAGATCTTCTTTGTACCTATCTTTACTAAGATTATGATTTCCAATCTTGACCCAGTTATAACTATCAAATTTTGAATAAAGGCGATGTCTTATCTTATAATTTGTATTTGGGTTGAAATTAAGATATAAGCCCACTTCATTTTTGAAATACTCATTAATACTTAAGCTGGTGAAATCATTTTTATGAAGATTTTTTTCTGAAAACTCGTTTGCAAGTCCAAGAGGAATGCTTGATACTTTATTACCTTTATAATCCAAATTTACTGAATAAACTTTAGATACTTGTTTTGGGATCTTTTTGTAAGTTTTGTTACTAAATAGTTTATCTGACATATGTGTAACAACTTTCAAATTTTCTATTCCTTCAATTTTTTTTATTTGATTAAATAAATCTTCTAAAAGATCAGAATGAGTAAAAATTGTTTGATTGTTTTCTATATTTAAAGACCGTTTTCTTACAAGAGTCGTTTTATCATCTTTATTTCCTAAATAGGCTAAATCTATGAATTCTTCTTTAAATGACCTAGCTTGTACATCTTTTTCTTTGATTTCAGAAAAGATAAAGTCTGCAGAATCTTTAAATCCCAATCCAGTTATAAAGTCCTGGGACTGTATTTCTTTAATTTCCAAACTAACTTCCCGTATATATTATTTATATTTTTTGTAAGACTTTTCTTCTATAAATTCTGAACCAAATATTATGTTTATTTTATTTTTTATTTCAAACCTTATGTCATTTGTTATATATACGCTTCTTGCAGTTGAAATAAATTTTTCTTCAAAGCTTTCTTTTTTTTCTAACAACCTAATTTCATCTTCTATATTCCAAAGTTTTAAATTAGTTTTATAAAGCTCCTCGTATAAGGGAGTAAATTTATTTTCATCAAGCTCTAATGAACTTAATATTTTATTTAAACTTTCATACTCCTTATTGATATTTTTTAGCTTTGAGTCATCTTTTACATTTTCGCTTTTTATCTGAAGTATTGTAATTTTATCAACTAACTCTCCAATTGATATGGGTATATTTACTTCCATAATGATTCGATCCTTCTTGATTATTACGATAATATCTAAATAAATTTAATTTATATAATTTATTTCTTTCCAGTTTTTTATTAAATGTACTTTTGCAGATTTTTGCTTTCCCTTTTCGCCTTTTCTAATTTTATGAAAAAATAATGAGCCGTTTGTTTTGGTTCTTTCTACTAAATGAAGAAAGCTACTATCTAAACAGTGAATTTCACTTGAGTGCTCAATTACTTTCCTATACAGAAATAAATTTTTAAAAATATCTGTCTCTTTATTAACATATATAACAGGTAATTCATTACTTAAATTTAATTCAATCTTTCCGAAAGAACTTTGATTATGGACAAGCTGAAATTCATCTTCCACTTTATAGTATTTTTTCAAATGTTTGAACAGCTTCTCTTCTTTTTCTTCATCTCTTGGTGAGTGAAAGTATTCAATTGATATATCGTAAGGCAAGCTTAATTGATTATAAAATGATAAATTAAATGGTGCCTTTCTTTTTTTAAACCCGACCTTTAAAATTTTAATCTTTTTTTCTTTTGCAAATTTTCTTATATCTTCAACTTCTTTCGTATCTTGAATTTCAAAAATTTTAATTTTTTTATTTTTTTTATACAGATATTCAAGATTTTTAATGTCTCTAGATTTTACTGGCAAGTAAATTGAATCATAATTTTTTGATAAATAATTTAATAAACCGTTGCAAATTATGTGATCACCTAGGCCTAAATGTGTATAAGCTAAGAAAGAGGAGCTTTTTATTTTTCTTATGTCATATGTTGTTTGTAAAAAAAACATTATTAATTAAAAATGATAGCTAATTAATGAACTCCATAAAGATAAAAATATAATTTTTAAATCTATTGCTATTTTTAATACTAAATTAAATAAACTTAGATTAGTTATATGAAGAGTATTACTTATATATTTAGCAAACACAGAAAAGAAAATTATTTTAATAACAATGTAGAAGCAAAAGAATTTTATTATGGGTTAACCGAGTTTGACTCTAAAGAAAATAATCTAAATATAATTGAGTTTGAAGATAGTAAGAATGTTTTTAATTCCTTACTTCTTTTAATAGATAAAGTGCTTAGGAAGTTTTTTAGTTTACCCTTCTATACGTCAAAGATTTGCAATATAAAAAATTTAAAGATCCTTTTAAAAACCGATCACCTTTTTTTAGTTAATGAGAGTGTTGGTTGCTCAACTCTTCCTTTATTGCTTGTAATAAAATTCTATAAAAAAATTAATGTTTCTTTATTTGTAATGGGTCTTTATAGTAAAAATCTAAGATTTAGATATTTAAAGTTCTTTCATAACTTACTTATTAAAATTCTTATATTTTTTGTAGATGATGTCTTATTTTTAGGTGAAGGAGAAATGAACAAAGCCATAAATTTTCATGGGAAAAGAAAGAAGAAATTTATTCATATGCCTTTTTCTATAGATACTAAATTTTGGAATAGTACCCAACAAGATGAAATGGAAAATAGAAAAAAAATTATTTTTGTAGGAAATGATGGAAATAGAGACTATGAACTTTTAATTCAAATTGCTAAGAAGCTTAGAAAGTATAATTTTATTTTTGTATCTTCAAATGATAAAGTTCAAAAATTAAAATTTCCTAATGTTGAAATTGTTAAAGGCTATTGGGGAAGCAAAGATGTTACAGATACTAAATTAAAAGAAATTTATAATGGATGCAGGCTTTCAATAATACCCCTTAAGGAAAGCTATCAACCATCAGGCCAAAGTGTTGCACTTCAATCTATGGCTTTAGGCTTACCTGTTATTATTTCTTCAACTAAAGGCTTTTGGGCAAGTGAAAATTTTATAGATAAAGAAAATATTTTTTTTGTTTATGAAAATACTATTGATACTTGGGTAAATAAAATTATTGAAATATATGAAGATCCCTCTATGTTGGGAAGAGTAGGTAAGGCTGGTAAAGAAATAGTTAATAAGAAATATGATTTAATTTCCTTCTATAATAAATTATTAACTTTGATTGGTAAATAATTTTATGTCAAAAGTAACTGATATTTGCGGGGACTATCCAAACGGCTTTGTAAAAATAGATGTTGGAAATAATCCTAATTATGTATTTATTAATGACCCCCTTTTTCCTGGAGTAAAAGTTTGGGATGTTGAAAATAATTCGGTCTTTGTAAATTCTTTTGAAGAATGCGAGCATTACGTAAGTGGAGGCTGGACTTATAATCCTACAGAAAATAAAGACACTTTTTATCAAAATAGTCTAGGTTTAATACTTATATTTTTTTTAATTGGTCAGTATTTATATAAAAGATACAAGACAAAAATGAGCTTTTTATATGAATAAAATAGATATAAATATAGTAAAAATAAAGTTATTATTTTTATTTCTTTTAATAATTATTCCTTGGATGGGTCTTCAATCAAGCAGTTCACTAGAGCCTGCTATACCATCACAAGAAGATTTAACTTTTTATGAGATAAATCCTTGCAAAGTTTCTTTAATGAAGTTCTTAACGACAAATTTGAACACAACTTATCAGGACCACTACTTTTTCAGATTTACCAATGATTCTCCAATTTCATGTTTTGGTCTTATTTCAGGAGCTTCACTTGTGGGTACTGATTTATACATTTCTGTAGGATCGAATTCATTAATAAATTTAATTATTCAGGGAAGTTTTTGGACAATACTTATTTCGTTTTTAAGAAAAGATGAAAGCCTTAAAAAAACAATTAAAATGCATCAACACTTTATATCAGTATCTTTAACTGCTTTAATATTTTGTTCTTTTGTTTATGTTGAATCAAGGTTTTACGAAAATAGTTTCTACTTGTTTAATAAAACAGATAAAAGATTTTTAATAATTCTTTTAATAGCTGCTTTTTTTGTTATAAAAAATTTGGTAGATATATCAATTTTAAGAATCAATACAATGATTTATTTCATTCCTTATACATATTTAATTATTGGAGTCTTTAGCGGGTTTAACTTTCACTTTTTAGGGCTATTGTTTATTTACTTTGGTCTAATCTCACTTACAAAATTAGAAAAGATCTCAAAATCTTCGACTTATGTTTTTTTTGCCTTTTTCTTTTGGGTTATGAATTCTGCATTTACAGGAGATGGATTTTATTTTGATCCAGGGAAACTAAGAGGGTTTACAAGCAGTGTTTATAGTTTTTATTCAACATTGTTATGGTCATTATTTTTTATTCTTCTTATTAATGGGCTATATTATATTTATAAAAATTATTTAAATAATTTTGATATTGATAGGTTTACTTCTACTTTTTCAATTTCAGCAATACCAATAATTATTGCAGGTTTTTTAGGTGCTAATTTTCCAATAATCAATTTATTTAATTTTTATTATTTTGGACAACAAAAACATGGGGTTACAATAAATAACCCGTTTCTTTTTAATCAGTGGTCAGAGAAAGTAGCATGGAGAGGTTTTTACCCGAGTGCAGAAACTATTGGTGAGTATTTTGCTTTAATATTAATATTTATTTTTTTTATTTATAGAAAGAATAAATCTTTATCACGAGAAAATTTAATTGGTGGATTATTTGCATTTCTAGGTCTTTATTTCTCTAATAATAGAGCAGCATTCCTATTCTTAGTTTTTGTATTAATTTATTTTTTCACTCAAGACTTAAGTAAGAAAATTAGATTAATTGGTTTCATTTTGTTTTCAATCTTTTTTCTTTATTTAGTTGGTTTTCAAAATCTTGGTTATGATTATTCATTTACAAGTAACGTTTTATCAGATCAGGCAAATAATTACCAATATGAGTCTATAGAGTCAAGTTTTCTTGAGGTTTTAAATAATGAAGAAACCCAAAAAGGCGTATCAAATTCCATGTTTAAATTTATAAGTGCTGGTGCATATTTAATAAACAGAGCAGAACTCTGGGGGATATTTTCTTCAAGATACAACCCTACATATTTTGAGCTACTGCTTGGAAGCGGACCTCTTAACTTTGGACAACTTTATGGAGAAGTGATAATAAAACCAACAAAAGGTGTTTTACTCCCACACTCATCGTTCCTTTCTTTAATTTTATTTTTTGGTATTTTAGGGGTTTCTTTAATTCTTATAAAGATTTTTTCAAGAGTCATAATTAATAAAAACTCAATGAATGCTTCCGGCTATCTTTTATTAATCTACTTATTTTTAAATCTATTCAAAAATGACTCTCTAAACTATTTTCCAACTTTTGTTTTCTACTCTTTATTGTTTTATATAGTTATAAACATAAGCAACAAGAGAGTATTTAAAGAAAAAAGGGGTTAATTTTTTCTAGAACTCCTTACTATAAACACAGAAGAAGCAAAGCAAATAAGACCCATCAAGCCATTGATAATAAGAAATTTTGGTTTTAATTTATATGGATTATAATTTTCGAAATTAAGAAATCCTTTAACAGGCGGTTTAGTATTTTTATTACACAAAGAACCCCCCGCTCCTTTAGTGTTGTATAGCTTTGTAAGTTCATTAATTTCGCAAAATGTAGAATAACTATTTAGATTTGTTATTGCGAGTTCATTCTCTGGTATGTTATTTTTTGGAAAACCAATTAAAAAAACCATTAAAAAAATCATTGGTAAGATTGAAAATTTTCTATAGTTGCTTTTACTTATTAAATTAGCACATAAGAATAAAAGACTAATTCCTAGAAAAAAAGAATAATAGATAGTTTTTAGGGTGTCACCTTTACTAGGATCGAAGTTATTAACTGGAAAGCCTGAAATTACATGAATTAACAATAAACCAATACAAATTAATGGAGCAATAAAAAATTTATTAAGTTCATTTTTTTTACGTATGTTCAGAATTAATAAAGTAAAGAAAATTATGGATAAATTAAGGCTTATAAATTTCCTTAGGTAAACATCGGGTTCTTTTTGTACATATATAGTCAATTCTTTTTCTTTTATATTAAAATTTGGAACTTGAATTGAATTTGTTTCTTTAAATCTAAATATAGATTTACGATCCTCATAGAAAAAAGAAGAATCATTATCCCAATATAAATCAAAATAATCACCAAATGTATCAAGAAGAGTTATTGATATAAAAGAATTTGAATGAGTATATTTAATAGGACTTGTTAGTAATTTATACAAATCAAGCTTATATATAAAACTTAAAGGGGCTTTATTATTATAGTTTTCATAATCATATTGACCGCTTTGAAGTTCTAGCAGGTTAACTCCATTTGCATTAGAGTCTTCAAAAACAAAAAGTGAAAATAGTGAAATAAAAATTAAAATTAAAAATATTAAATTTTTCGTTCCTATTTTTAAAATTTTAATGAAGTAAAAAATGAAAAGAAACACACCAAGCATAACAAAAACTGAACCCTTAGAAGACATTGAAATTAAAATAAATGGTATTGATAGATAGATATATAGAAGCTTTCTTTCTGATGTAAATTTTTCAAAGCAGAGGATTATCCACGGGAGCATTCCAAAGCTAATTATTTCAGGTTTTAGAACTATTCTTGATGCAAGCATAAATGGAGCTAAATTCAAGAATGCCAAAGAGAGAAATATAGTTGATTCAGAATATTTAAAATGTTTCAATAAAAAATAGCATCCAATTAATCCAAATATATAAATATAAAAGTTTGTTTCTTGAATGCTCTTGTGTAGATAGATATAAAAATTACTACTATTAATTTCATTACTATAGAGATGAAAATTCCATGAATTTAAAAAATAATAAAATAAGCCTTGTTCTCTATTTGTGTTTTCAATTTCATTAAAAAAATACTTAAAATAATTAAAATAAGTTTGAAAGTCAGGGCTGTCTGTTGAATTGTAGTATAAAAATGTAACTTCTTTTGAATAAAATAATGTTCCCAAAAATGTAAGTATTGAAAAAGTATTTTTTGTTTTAAACTTCACGAGAAAATTATAGTATTTTAATTTTGATTCAGTCTAAGCCTTCCAGAAATCTTGTTAAAGGCCTCTATTTATTGGATGCTCAATTCTCTAATATTATTTTCTACTTTAATATTTATGCACTCATCATAGGTAAATTCATCTTTATTATGCGTCGAGTTAATAATTGTAAGATTAGAATCATTAAGTAATTTTTTAATTATTTTTTTTGATTCATCATCTAAATTTGATGTTGACTCATCAAGGAATAATATTTCTACCCCTGATGAAAAGCACCTTATAAATGAAATTTTTTGCATTTGCCCTGAAGATAAAGAAGAGCTTGTAATTTGTTCATCAAGTTTTTTGTTGGAAGATTCCTTAAAAACTTTAAGATTATTTAACATATCTTCTAGCAGGGAATCTGAAATTTCTTTATTGCTGCCATAAGTTAAATTTTCTCTTAAAGTTCCTGTCACTATTAATGGATTAGCCCCAATATATCCCATTTTTTCATTATTTCTATAAAGCTTTCCAAACTCAGGAGTTAAGATTCCTGAGAGGAGCCCAATGAGGGTACTCTTTCCGCTACCATTTTCTCCAGTTATTGTATAGTGCTTTCCCTTAGTTAAGCTTAAATTTAGATTTTTAAATATATATTGGTCACTTCCGAAATATTTAAAATTTACATTCTCAATCTTTAATAGGTCCTTGTCTTGAGTGGTAATTTCTTTAATCCAATCTTTGTTCTTGACATAATTCTTATCTAAACTTAAAAATTTCTCTACATGTACATGCGAATTTACTAACATTGCTAAAGAATTGTTAATTGTTCCAATTGTTTGAACTAGTCTTAAAATTACACCTATAAATTCAATAGTTAATGATTTACTTATTCTTGTAAACAGGATGATTATTGAGAATCCTAATATTGAGATAAATTGAGGTAGGGTACTAGCAACCTCTTTGTATTTAAATGCTTTTTTTGCAACAGTATAATTATTGGAAATTATATTTTCAAAATTTTTAAATTCTTTACTAGATGTTTTTAATATTTTTATTAGGAACGTATTGTCAATAATTCTTTGTATATCTCGACCCGTTTGAATGTTTATATGGAATGATTTGTCCATAAGAACACGACCCATTTTTAACAAATATTTAGTAGGGAAAAATAAAAAGAGAACCCCTATAAACATAAAGCCTAGAAGCTGTGCATTGGCATCAACCAAGAAGATTAAGAAAATCAAAATTTGAATTATATTGGTTAAGAAAATTGTAGCCGAACCATAGAAAGTAGACATATGAATGCTTAGGGTGTTAATGAAGTAAGTAGCATCGGCAAGAGAGTAATTTCCTTTTTCATACATCTCTTTCATCAAGTAGTTTCTTAAATCCGCTTCTACATCATACTGAAGAGATAGAACATTGTATTTTCCAAGGAAATTTATTGCAAATCTTAAGATAACAATAACTAGCAAGAACATTTTGTTATCTGCTAAATATTCAATAATAAAATTTGAATAAGTTAAGTTATTTGTTAAAAATTTGGTAAATAATAAGATGATAAGAATATCTAATATTACTACTACATTTCCTGCAAGAGCAGAGTACGCGATTCTTAATTTCTTCTTTTTAATTATGGTTTTTTGGGAAATTGAATAAAAATCTCTTAAGATAGTTAATAACTTATGCACAAAATAATTCTATCAACAAATGAATCATTAATGGTTTTTTATTTCTATTCTGTGAAAAATAAAATTTTTTAACTAAATATAAAAATGTTTAATAAATACATGCAATGTATACTTAAGCATATTGGGATATTTCGACTAAATAATAGAAAAATACTATGAAGCTTTCAAGAAACATATTTTATAAAAATCATAAAAAAGAATTAGAGAAGTATTTACACGCAAATAAAAATTCTTTACTAATAACTTCAAATATTTCTGAAAGTAAAAACTTAGAACTAAATGTAGAGACTTTTTTGGTAGACGTAAAAAAAGAAGTAACCATAGATAATTTTATAACTAAAAGTGATAAATATGACCTAATTATTATTTCAGATATTTTTGAAGTTTCAAATGAGATTTATAACTTTATTTCAGAACTAAAGAGAAAACTGAATAGTGGTGGAAAAATTCTTTTAACATCAACAAATCCAAAGTGGAATTTTATATTAAAGACATTTGAAAAGCTGAATCTTAAAAGAGCTTCAAAAATAAATTCATACATACACCCAAAAAAAATCTCAAATATTTTTAATTCTCATGGATTTGAGATAATAAGGAAATATAATCGACAGATTTTCCCCTTTAAAATTTTAGGGTTAGGCACATTTCTAAATGTAGCATTAGAATTAATATTTGGATTTTGCAACATAGGTATTAATACTTATATGCTTTATAAAAGTACAGATGTTACTAGTACTAAATATACTAAATCAATAATTGTCCCTGCAAAAAATGAAGAAGGAAACTTAGAAGAGTTGATAAGTAGAGTTCCGAACTTTTCAGAGTATTGCGAAATTGTAATAATTTGTGGCCCTTCAACTGATAATACTTTCCTGAAAGCAAAAGAAATTCAAGAGAGTAAAACAAATTTAAATATACAAGTAGCTGAACAATCTAAGAATGGAAAAGCAAATGCAATTTGGGAAGGGATTGAACTGTCCAACGGCGAAATTATTGCAATTTTAGATTCAGATATTAGTGTTGATCCAGAAACATTAGAATATTTCTTTGAAATTGTTGAAAGTGGATATTCTGAATTTGTAAATGGTACAAGATTACTCTACTCAATGGAAGAAAGTGCTATGAGGACTCTAAACAAATTAGGAAATAGAGGTTTTCAATATTTTATTTCAAAATTAATATCACTAAACCTTTCGGACACTCTTTGTGGTACGAAAGTAATTAAAAGATCTAATTTAGCAAACTTGTATAGCTGGCAGGACAAGATGTTTGTTAGTGACCCATTCTGTGATTTTGATTTAATATTTGCAAGTGCTTATGGGGGTAATAAAATTGTAGAATATCCTGTTCACTACAGAAATCGAAAATATGGTAAAACAAATATATCTAGGTTTAGAGATGGTTGGAAGCTAATTTTATACATGTTTAATGCAGTGTTGCTGTTCAAAACCAGTTACTGAATAAATGATAAAATTAAAAACTGAGATAAAAAAAATTATAGTTTTAAGTCAAAGGTTTGCCTATTTAATATTTGATTATTTCCTAGTTTTAATTTGTTTGATATTTAATTTAATCACTAAAGGCAAGATCTATGAAGATAATATAGTATTTGTTTCAGCAATTGATAAAAATTTTTTCGAAAGAGCTCTGTCTTTACTGGATAGCTATAAATTTAATTTAAAAAATGAATTTATTTTGTATGATTTAGGTGTTACTAAAGAACAATACGAATATTTAAATAAAACTTATAGTTTTGTTAATTTAAGAAAGTTTGATTTTGAAAATAATCCAGAATTTATGTCAAAATATTTTGGTGACAAGCTTGGTAATTATGCATGGAAACCTGTAATTATTAATAATTTGCTTAATGAGTATAAATCTAAAGTTGTTTGGTTAGATGCTGGAAATGTTTTACAAAAGAAAATTATATTTTTAAAAATACTGTTAACTGCAAAAAAATTAATCGTAACAAGAAGCAGTAATAAGATAAAAAAATGGACTCATCCAAAAACTATTGAATATATAGGGTTAAATGAAAAATACTTAAGTAAAAAAAATTATGCAGGAGGGCTAGTTGGGTTTGATTATAATTCTAAAAAAGCAATGAACATATCAGAAAAATGGGCTTATTATTCAAATATAGAGGAGTGTATATCACCTCTTGGATCATCTCGAGAAAACCATCGTCAAGATCAAGCAATATTGACTGTTTTACTGTATAAATATTTATTTACAAATGGTTTCATTTCCGCATCATATTCAAAGACAAACTTTGTTTGTGGTGTACTATTCCATGCTAAGAAAATATATAATTTTTAGCCTGGTTTCTTACTTATTTTTAAGCTTTATTTAAAAATTCTAGAAACCCAATCATTATTCGAAAGATTTAATCTATGCATTCAATTACAGATTTTGAAATTTTCTTTACTTCGCTAATTTTTAATTCTGTATGCAAAGGGAGCCTTACAACTTTCTCACCAATATTTTCAGTTGTTTCCAGACTATTGTTTAGTCCAAGTTTTTTTCCATATTTTGAGGAATGAAGGGGGACATATCCAACATATGCTTGGATATTATGATTGGTATTTAAATTATCTAAGAAATCTTCTCTATTTTTGTTGATTATTATATAAAAAGAATGATAATTAGGGTTTATTTCTTTTGAAATATTTTGTATTCTTATTAATTTATTTTCGACTAACTCATTTAATTCATGAAGGTAAGTATTATAAAGCTCTTCTCTAATACCAATTATTTTTTCATAATCATATAATTGAGATTCCAGAACTGCTGATGATAATTCGGTTATTTCAAAACTTGAACCAACTTCTACCCATTCATATTTTTTTTGCAATCCTGAAATAACTTTTGATCTATCAGTTCCTCTTTCATATATAAACTTTGCTTTATCAAAATCCATACTTTTATCAACTATTAACATACCTCCAAAACCTGCATGTAAATTTTTTGTTGGGTGAAATGATATGCAGCCAAATAATCCAAAGGTTCCAGTCATTTTATTATTAAATTCTGTTCCAAAAGACTGAGCAGCGTCTTCAATATACGAGACATCATTCCCAAATTTTGATGTCAATTTATCGAAGTTAAAGCTTGAGCCTGCATAGTGGACTATTGCAAGTAGTTGGTTCTCATTTATCTTATTAATCTTATTTACATCAATCATTAGATTTTCTATGTCTATATCCACAAATTTTATTTTATGATTTGCACGAAGAAACGCATTTGCAGTTGATGAAAAAGTGTAAGAGGGCATCAACACTTCATCAAATCTATTTTCATCTTTTAACATTATTGCTGAAATTTCTAATGCAGAGGTTGCAGAATTAGTTAATAAAAAATTTTTATATTTAAATTTACTTTCTAATATCTCGACACAAGCATCTCTAAAATATGTTGAGTTAAAACTATTTTGTTTAGACAATTTAATCAAGTTTCTTTTTAGTCTTTTTGACTTATAAGGTGTGTGAAATTTAATCATTTAGAATCGTTCTTATTAGATTGTATCTAGTTTTTATTTTTTCATAACTAGAATAATCAATCTTTTCTCCTTCATTAAAAATTAAATTTTTATACATAATTTTAAATTGGTTCTTTTGATCCAAGACCACCTCTTCTTCAGTTCCTTTTTTACTAATAGTATAAAAAGGAACATAATCATCTGGCTTGCTGTAGATCATTGGAAAATTATAGGTTTCATTATCCGTTACAATTTCTGCAAAATTAGAATATTCAAATCCCATTCCCCATCTTATGTTAATTTTAAAACCTGAAACATCATAGCAATTAATCTTTCCACCTAAATCAACCTCATATTCGTTATTTTTAAATAGTTCAAAATCTAATTTTTCAAAATCTAGGTTACAAGAATTTTGAATCAATGAGACTGGATAAACTCCTTGATCAAAAGTGGAACCCCCTCCTAGTTTTTTCTTGTATCTAAAATTTTCAATAGGTAAATGTGGAATCATAAATTCACTATTTATTTCTTTCACATTTTTGTTATTGATTATTTTTATAAATTCCTTATAAAGCGGATGATGGAAATACATTAAACATTCAAATATATTTTTCTGATCATATATTCTCTTAAATTCATTTCCTAATAAAAAATCAAGATCAGAAGTTATAGGTTTTTCTATTAAAAAGTTATTTGAATTTTCTAATAATTGAAAAAGATTATCAATATGTGTGCTTGGATAACTAGAAATAATAATTGAATCAAAATTTATTCTATTCTCAATTATTTCTTTTAGGTTTATAAACTTTAGATTTGAATCACTGTTCTCTTCAATATTATCTTTTCTTGAAGTAATGTATAATTCTTTATCAGAATTAATTTCAAACAAAGAGGGAATTATTTTCCTTTTTGTATGGCTTCCATAGCCTACAATTAATATTTTTTTCATTATAAAAATATTAATCTTGCTAAATGAGGATTTATTATTGACTCTTCCTTTAATAACTCTTTCACTTGGAATAAGCTAACAAATATAAAATTTTCTCTAACTTTAATTTCATTAAATGGAACTTCCTTTATTAGTCCCAAGTTTCTTTTTTTATAAAGCCTACCGCCGTCTTCTGTTAACCAGTTATTAAATAAGTATTGTGACTTTTTTTCATAATCAGAAAATAATTCATGATAATGAGGTTTTCTTCCACCATGCTTTTGTTCTAAATTAGAAAAAGTAGCTTGTAAAGTTGGACTAAGTTGTAATGAATTATGATTTCCAGGTTCATACTTAGCTTCAACCAAGTAATGAGGCAGGCCCTCTATTCTTGTTTTTAATAGTGCCAATAAGCCACCTTTATTGTCATTTACTTCTTTAATAATTGGCTGGTCCCATCCTTTGTCTTCAACCTCTCTGTCTTTACTATTCTCAACCCTTACACCAACAACTTTAAAAAACGAACCACTCTTATGTACAATCTCGGTATTTCCGATATCCCAATCTCTAACCTCATTAAGAGGGATAATTTTTTCTTTGGTTTGTAAATTATTTAAAATATTTGAATACCAATCTAAGATTTCACTTTTTGAATTTATTAGATTCGTACAGAGTGCATGTTCAATAATTTTCTCAATATCGCTATCAGAAAAATTTATCAATAAGTCTTTAAATTCTGTAAATAGTTTTTGAAAGTTCTCTTTTTTGTTTTCAGTCAATTTAATTCTTCTTTTTTTATTAGTATATACAAATAGTATGAAAATATTGGTAACTGGTTGTTTTGGTTTTATAGGATTTAACTTTCTTAATTTCTTATTAAGCAAACAATCAGGTGTTGAAAAAATTATAGGTATCGACAAATTAGAGAGTGCGTATTCTTTAAAAAATAAAGATTTAACCATACAAAAAGATAATTTCAAATTTATTCAAGAAGATATAGTTAATATAAGCGAATTGGAAGATGACATCAAAGATGTTGATGCAGTTTTTAATTTTGCAGCTGAAACTCATGTAGATAATTCTATTTTTAACCCAGAAGCATTTATTAACTCCAATATATTAGGTACTGCTAAATTATTAAGATTTGGAATGGAGAACGATATAGAAAACTTTTTTCATGTATCAACGGATGAAGTATACGGTAGCTCTAGTGATTCATACAATATAGAATCAGATATACTAAATCCTTCATCTCCATATTCCGCTTCCAAGGCATCTGCAGAAATGATTTGTAATTCTTATAGTAAAACTTATGGCTATGACGTTTGCATAATTAGACCAGCAAACAATTATGGTGTCTTTCAACAACCAGAAAAACTAATACCCTTTAGTCTATGTAAATTATTTAGCGGAGACAATATTGAAATATATGGAGATGGTAAAAACGTAAGACATTGGTTGAATGTTGATGATACAGTTGAAGGAATTTTCCATTTGTATATTAATAAAATAAACAATGGTATTTACAACATAGGTTCTGGAGAATATATGGAAAATATAGAATTAGCAAAAAAAATATTAGATGCTCTAGGTCTAAATGAAGATAGGCTCTCGTTTGTTGAAGACAGACCAGGTCATGATTTTAGATACGCAATCAATATCAATAAGATAACCTCTACAGGGTGGAAGCCTAATAGGAAAATAGACAAGGAGCTTGAAAAAATTATTAAATGGTATAAAGATAATGAAAATTGGTGGAAAGAAGGAATGAGTCAAATAGATGAAAATAGAAAAAAAAGATTTAATATAACTTAATTTTAACAATTTTAATTTAAGAGTATAAAATATAAACTATGAAAGGCGTTATTCTTGCTGGTGGATCGGGTACAAGGTTATATCCTTTAACTAAAGTAACAAACAAGCACCTTTTACCGATTTACGATAAACCTCTTATCTATTACCCACTAAGCAATTTATTACTCGCAGGATGTAATGAGATTTTGATAATTTCAAATCCAGATAAATTGCATAACTTTGAAAATTTATTTGAAACTGGAGAAAGATTTGGAATAAAGATTTATTATAAAGAACAGAAAAACCCAGAAGGGATTCCTTCAGCAATTAAGCTTTCAGAGGATTTTGCTGATGGTGAAGATATTTGGGTTTCATTAGGTGATAATTTAATTTTTGGATCAAGAGTAACAGACCTTTATGAACTTGCCAATAAATCCTCAAATCCTACAGTATTTTTAAAACATGTTGGGAACATTGAAGGCTTTGGGTCAGCGGAAATTATTGATGGTAAAGTAACTAACTTAATTGAAAAGCCTAAAAAAACTAATCCTGGCTGGGCTATTACTGGTTTATATAAATTTCCTAATTCAATATATAAAGAAATTCCATCTTTAAAAGCATCAAAAAGAAATGAAACAGAAATAGTTGATTTATTAAATCTGTATCTAGAAAGAGAAGAACTATCTCATCAAATATTTGGACGTGGCGTAACGTGGATAGACTGTGGAACAAATATAGACCTAAATAGAGCAGAAAACTTTGTTTTTAATTATCAAACAATCAACAACACTTTGATTTGCTCTCCTGAAGAGATAGCCTTAAATCTCTCTCTGGTAACAAAAGAAGAGTATCTAGATAGTATAAGTTTTTATGAAAATAGTGATTATTCAGAAAATTTAAAGAGAGTATTATCATAATTTTCTTAAATAGATTTAAATTATATAAATTTTATGAAAAAACCTAGTATTTCTGTAGTCATACCATGTTTTAATTCTCAAGGTTCGATTGAACAGGTTATTGTTGATATATTAAAATATTTAAATTCGAATGAGAGGGTTGAATTGAAAGAGATAATTTGTATTAATGACTTCTCATTAGACAAAACAAAAGAAGTTTTAAAAGATATTGCTAGTAAATATAATAAAGTAAAATTTTTTTCTAACACTAATAATGTTGGTCAAGTCCAATCTACTTTAGTCGGCATAGAGGCTTCGAAAGGAGAATATATAGTAACATTAGATGACGACAATCAACATCCCCCCTCCCAAATAGAGAAAATTATAAATAAGTGTATTGATAATGACCATGATTTTGTTACAGGCTTTTGGGAAAAAGACGAAACTTACATAAGAAACATAACATCATCTTTAGCAAACCTATTAATAAACTTATCTTTATTAAATAGAACAAGTTACCGAATATCAGCGTTTAGAGTTATTAAATCTACTTTAAAGGGACAGATACTAACAACTTTTCATAAATCTTCATTAATGGATTTAAGGAAAATCTCAAATAATTATGGAGTTGTTAAAGTAGAACATAACCCAAATCCATTAAATCGTCAATTTACAACTTTCATTAAGAGACTAAGGATAACTTTAAGTTATTTATTTTTTGAAACTTATTTATCTTTTTTTCTTCTCCTATGCTTATTAATTTATTTAATTTTATTTTGATAAACAAAAATCTATAAATAAAGAATAGAATGAATAAAATGAATGCTCTAAAAAAATATTCTGATTATTTATTTTTTATTTTTGTAATTTTCTCTACATATTTTACTTTTTTAATTGGAGAACTATATTTTCAAAGTAAGAACAGCCCAGATTACGGTGTTTATAGTAAATATTTCGAATACTTCAATGGTGAATTAATATACACCGATAGAGAGCAAGGATTACTATATTTTTTCCTAGTCTATGTAGTTTTAATTTTCAGACAATCTTTTTTAAGTGAATTAACATATGATTTATTTATTAACTCAGTAATCCAAACTACGAATCTATTTTTATACATTGTTGGAATAATTGGGTTATATAAGTTATTGAGATTAAAAGGTTTTAAGAGCCAAAATATTTTACTTTCTATAATTTTAATAAACTTCTTTCCGGTATCTCTTATGTTAAGATGGACATTTAAACCTGAGATTTTAGTTTTTGCTCTTCTACCTTGGGTTTTTTATATGTTTGAACTATTTTTTGATACGTTAAATGTAAAGTACTTATATTTTTTATCATTTCCTATAGCTTTAATAATGACCTCAAAGCCAGCTGTAATAGCTATGTTTACAATAATTTTGATATATTACCTAATTAAATCTTTAAAAATATTTGAATTTTCAAAGTTAGTCAAACCTATTTTTTTCTTTATTTCTATTTTCTTTTTATTAAGTTATGAAAATTTTAATGCAAATCAAAGATTGTTTTATGAATATCCGAATCTAGATTCTACTATATTTAACAATCCTGCTGATATAAGCATATTTTACAATATCAATTTCTATGACTTGTTTTTTGCTCCTTTTAGGCATTATCATTTCGACTCTTTAATTGGGATTTTCTTATTGGATACATATGGGGATTATTTTTTTTGGTATTTCGATAACGATAAAAGCTTATTTATTTTCAACTCAATAAATTTGATAAAAGATATTCCATATAAATTCTCAACAACCTTGTATCAGAGCCAACTATTAGCACTCTTTTTTTCTTTAGTTACATATTTTTCTTTGGTTATTTTCATATTTAAAGAAAAGAGCAGAAGGCTCTATCTGATGCTACCAATTATTGGATTTGGAATTTTATCTCTCCAAGCTTTAGGATTTAGTAGTATTTTATTTGATCAAAATATAAATTTTGATAAAAGCACAAGCGATGTATTTAAAATGTTTTATCTGGGATTTTTTATAGTTATTTCGTTTATATTTATTTACAATATAATTTTTGAAAAATTTAATAAAACCAAATACATAATTGCTATATTTTATATAGTTTCAATGTTGATAATTTATGGATTCCCTAAGAATCAAGATGATAATTTAGACTTGTTTCTTGTTCAGAAAAATAATTTATCTTTAACTTGTAATTTAAACAGTTTGTTATTGGATATTGAAAATACAAATTGTGGGAGTGAGTCTTATAACTTATGTGTTCCTAATGATTTATATATTGATACTGATTATCTAAAAGCAACTAAAGATAAAATTGACGAATCTTTTTTTGCAGAAAGAGAGCTAAAAGATAGTAAAACTGAAAATTTAGTTTATATCAATAACTTTGAAGACTGTTTGATATATGCTGAAGATGGCTATATTTCTAATAAATTTAATTATTCTATAATCAACTTTCCATATATAAATCTACTTTATTTTTTAATTAGTCTTTTTGCTTTTACAAGGGTGAATACCTTAGAAAAGCTGAACAACTAATAACTATCTACTTATTTCACCTTCTCTGTTGCTGCTTTTGTAATAATAATTTTTTTATCTTTTATTTTCCAATAAAAATAGGTTATGAATTCATCAACTTCAGTAGGTAGCTCTTTATACAATTCATTTTCAAAAATAAAATATAAATTCATTATTCCTTGTTCGTTCGTAGCAGATATAGGGAATCTATTAACAAGATCTATTATTTCTTGCTCGGTAGTTTCTTGAATAATACTTGTGTCAAAATACAAGACACCAGTTTGAAAATAGTTAGTTATTGATAGGTCATATAAAGAATCCAATTTTTTATAGAGATTATTTTTTTTATTAAATTGTGTTTCAAGACTTTTGTCATAATTTGGATAAGAGTCTCCTCTTGCATACAGGACATTGTCTGGAAAGTTTTTTAAAATAGGTTTTAGTTCAAAATGTATATTCATGTTTATATCCATATAAAATATGTAATTCCATCTTTTTAATTTTTTATTAAAAAGATGGATTTTATGCCACTGGAAATTTTTTGTTGCATGCCTATTTGGATCAGGAGATGTATCTAGGTTTTTAAGACTTGTTTCTGCTCTTTTATCAAATTTGATTTTTTTAAATCTAAGAACAAAAACATTATTTGATTTTTTTATATTTTTAATTAAAAATGTTGGACAAAAGTAGTTTGTTATTACAACTATTTCACCAGGATAGCTACCTTCATTTCGTATTTGATTATAAGCTTTATCAAAATACTTATATAAGTATTTAAAATCTCCAACGAGTGCTACTGCTAGATTATTTTTTTCGTTCATAAAAACTAATTCTAATGGTTTGCTTACATATATCTTGGCGTCTCTTTTTAAAAGATTATAATAATTAATTTTTTTGAATTTTTAAAAAATTGAAATCCTGCTTAAGGAAGTCTTACAGTATATAAATTTCCTGTTTCAGTGCCAACCAAAAGTTGATTTGTATTCCTTTTATCTACTTTCAATATATTTACATAGAGTAGATCGTCAATTTGAAAAATCTTTAAGTCTCCATTTATTAAATCAAATGAAAATATTTCTTGAGATAAATGATCAGCAAAAAAAATATCCAAATTATATATACTATTGGGATCTGTAATTATATCCCCGCCAATAATTGCAGCTCTGTAAACATCAGAATTTGTATCACAGTTTAAATTTTCAGGAGAAAAACATGCATGATGATTGTAATAGAAAGCTGGTTTAATTGAGTTAAAATAAATTTCATCGAGAATATTATTTTGTTCACCATCTATCCAGCTATAAATATCTAAATTGTAATTTTCTATACTATCTAAATCTTCTGATCTTTTTGTTCCTTCAAAAACTGGCCATCCAAAGTTTAGAACCCTGTTTTCTAATTTTGTTATATTTAGTTCTTCATTCTGTGTAAAACCAGTATCAAAAACTACTAAATAGTCTTTATATTCAAAAAACTGCCATGGATTCCTTAACCCACCAGCAATAAGGTTATTTAAAGGCTTGCCACCATCTTTACTATAGTTTGGGGTTTCTAAATTTAAAGAATCACAATTCAACCCAACTATCTTTCCTTCATATTTAGAAGTATCAATTGCAACAGAATCAATTCTGGAATCAAAGTTGGCTTCGTTCATATCACCAATTGATACAAAGTAGCAGCTAAACCTTTCTGACCATAAAACCTTACCACCGTAATGAGAATTTTTTGTAGCTTGTATTTCAAGGAGTTTTTTAGTAGAGATAATATTATTTATTTCATTTTCAAATACATACAATTCAAAAGTTAAAATATTATCTCTATTTACATAAGAAATTAGAAACTCAGAGTTATCAAAATTTAATGCGAAGCTCAACAATCCATTTTCTAGACCATCTCGTAAGACATTACTTTTAATATCTAATAAGAGAGTCTTCTCTTTTGTTGCTTGATTATATTTAATTATTCTTCCATCTTTCAAAACAACAAAAAGATAATCGTTATAAAACTCTATATTTGTAATACTTCCATCAAAGACCTCAGTTGAAATAATTTCACTTCCCTGAACGCAGCTCACCCTTAAGTTGCTTCCCATGAAATTATTACAGTTTTCTAATTCAATAAACTGATGTTGGTAAGGCAACTCAAAGCTTGGATTCTTATTTGTTGAAGGCATGTCTTGAACAAGGGAAGTTGTTGTTGTACTTTCTACTGTTGTTGTACTTTCCATAACCTCAGTTTCTGAGTTAAAAGTACAAAAACAAAATATTAATATATAAAGGAGAGACTTAGATCTCATGGATAAAGAGTATCTTATCTATCAAATTATTTTTATAAAATTAAAAAAATTTGAACTTTTGATTTACTAAAGAGAAGAGGAAGCTACTCAATAAAAACATCCTCTACTTTCTTATATATTTTATTTTCTATGATTGCAAGTTTTGATAAAATATTTTTTTTGTTTTTACCTGTTTCTTTCCAAATTGGGACCATTGCATTCCACATACCCTCGCCCTTAAACCTTGAGTAAAATGTTGCACCAACATGTAGAGCGATTACAACATAACTAAGAAATGCTGAGAACTCATGTATTGCAATAGCAATATTGACGCCCCACGCTCCTAAAGAAAAAAGAGCAGCAATCAAGAGTCCAGTAGTGGGAAGCATTACTAAACTGAAATACACTAGTCTATGAACCGTTTTTGCTATAAATAGATGACCTTTATGTACTTCATCATGAGCCCCAAGTAAAGCTGGTGTATCTTTCATGTAAAAATATCTCAGTAAAACAATAATTAAAAATACTGTAGCAAACAGAATTTCAAAATTAAGCAATGATGCATTTTCAAGCTCATTGAGATCGTCTACTTGTTTAAATATTCCATATGCGTATAGAGGAATAAATGTCCAATGAATTAATTTAGCTAAAAATGTGTGAGTATTAATCATAAAGTTATTTTTATTTTAGATTTTTTTCATTCTAAACAAAAAAGATTATTTATAAATTATATGTTAGGTTTGTAGTTAGAGAAAGAAAGAGGATATATGAAAAAATTAAACATATTTTTGCTAGATATAAAAACGCAAGGGAAGCTTTCTGCTGCAACATATCTTGTTGCACTAACTTTTGATATGCTAGAACTTGATATACAAAGTTTAAATTTCTTGATGGGATTTTTACTAGCAATATCTA
>MDSZ01022362.1_pt1 | contig 26925 bp, 13 predicted proteins | sample 811201 | NCBI WGS metagenome assembly MDSZ01 (sample SAMN05326647, study PRJNA326480) | marine metagenome | isolation source: seawater | place: Indian Ocean: North | collected 2010 | reverse complement strand
TTTGGTGATCGCTGCCAAGGCAAAGGGCAACTCCATCGAATCGTACGGTAAGCCGGAAGCGATGTTGTCTGACTTTGGCTACTTAATGGGCGTCCAGACGTACGCCGGCGAGACCAGATCCGAAGGTGGCTTCGCCGCCAACAAGGTTTCCACCGCGGCTGTCTTGGATGCTTTCACCAAAACTGACAAGGGCAAGACGTACTACATGTTTGAAATCTTGACGAGAGCTGCGGATGGCGACGAAGGGGGACGTCACCAATTGATCTCCGCGACGGTTTCGGACGGCACGTTGTACTTGATGAAGTTGCAATCTGGCGACAAGAGATGGTTCAAGGGTCAAGAGCGTGACTTGAAGGAAGCGTGGAACTCGTTCACGGTCGCATAAATATATAATGTAACGCTGAGCATATAAAAAAAGAGAGAGATTGAAAGAGGGGAGAGAGTATTTTGTAGACATAATATTAAATTATACGAGAAGCAAAATAGTCGCGGAAAGGAAAGAGAGAAACGACTGAAAAGGGAGGAAAAGGAGGGGAGACACGAGAGAGAAAGAGATCACATAGCTACTACCTAGAGCGTGGACCTCCGCCTCTTTTTTCTCTCGCTCTCTATAGAGGGAGAGAGAGATATGTTGTAAGACTTGAGCGGCCATATACACTGGTATATTTTGCGAATTTTTTGACATTTTTCTCGTCTTTTTTTTTGTTTTTTGGGGGGTCGTTTTCAAGTACTGTAGTTGGCCATACCCATACCGGTACTTTAGAAAAACATTGTCTTTGACGCCTCCCGATAGCCCCGCTCGACGCGGATGGGACGTCAACACACATAACGACGACGACGACGACGACGACGACGATGATGATGATTCCTCTTTTACGCCGAGGACGGCAGCTGCGGACCACCACGTCGCGCGCTTCCTGCTTCGCTTCCTTTTCTTCCTCGTCTTCCACCTTTCCTTTACAAGACATCATCGTTGGGACACAATCATCATCGACTCCTCCAAAATGTCGTCAACCTTTGTCCGACGCGTACGCGCGACTTCCCGAACGCATCAAACGAGCGGTTGCCGCGCAAATCCCTCGAGATGTATTATTCGCGTCGTCGTCGCGCGAAGAAGAGAAGAAGAAGAAGAAGAAGAAGAAAACGGTCGTGGCTATCGCGCTTTCCGGCGGCGTCGACTCGTTCGTCGGCGCGTGGTTGTTGAAACACGCCTTGGTGTGGTCGCCAGAGAGAAGCGAAAACGAAAATAATATCGAACTCAAAGCGATCCTGATGAAAAACTGGAACGAGCGTGAGGAGACGAACAGCGAGTGTCAATTCGACGCCGACCGCAGATCGGCACAGAAATTAGCGAAATATTTATCCATAGACGTGCACGAAGTTGATTTCTGTCGAGAGTATTGGCAATCGGTGTTTTCACCGTTTACGGAGAGCGTGCAAAAAGGCGAAACGCCAAACCCGGACGTGTGGTGTAATCGAGATATTAAGTTTGGGAAACTGTTAGAGTACGTGAAAAGAGAGGAGATTGGGGCGAGTTATTTAATGACTGGACATTACGCGAAAGTTTGGAGGGAATATGATGACGACGACGAGCAATTGTTGAAAAGAGTCGAGTTGCGTCGAGCAAAGGACGAAACGAAAGACCAGACGTATTTTTTAGCCTCGGTGCCTTCAAAGGCGTTGGAGAGCGTGATTTTCCCATTAGCCGAGTTGGAAAAAGCGACTGACGTGGTCAAGTTGATCGCACGCGAGCTGTTAGGGAACGTAGCGAACGTGTTGGATAGAAAATCGTCGGCTGGGATTTGCTTCGTCGGGAAGAAGAGGAATTTTTCTGATTTCGTGCACGAATACGTCCAAAAAGATCCAGCCTGGTTCGTGGATGTTGAATGTATAACAGATGTACTAGGAAGTAGTGAGAATAGCAGTACTACTGATAGTAGTAGTAGTAGTGGTAGTAGTAGTAGTAGTAGTAGTAGTAGTAGTAGTAGCAGCAGCAGCAGCAGTAGGAGAGATGGTGTCAAAAAAGAAATGGACAGTTTCAACACGGTCGACAAGAAGTATTTCTTGGGCGAGTGTGAAAGCGTGCATTCCGTGACCATCGGCCAACGCGCGCGCATTGGTGGTCTTCCAAAACCGTACTTTGTCGTCGGTAAGAGCATTGAAGGAGAAGAAGACGGTAAAGCGTCCAAAGTGTACGTGTGCGAAGGCGGCGACCACCCGGCTTTACTCACAAACTGGTGCGTTATAAAAGACGTCCATTTTATCCACGACGATGCAGGCGACGATCGAAACGAAGAAGAAGGGACAACGTGGGATACTCTGAATTCTCTCCAGCAAGTCCGCGTGAAAACACGCTACGCATCTCCTCTCGTTCCGGCGACGATGGGAATACCACCATCGCCCGCGTGGCAACAACCCTCTCTCTTCTGCCGCTCGGCGTACGAAAAGGCAACAACAACAACAACAACAACAACAACAACAACGACGACAACGTCAAAAACGTCTTCTTTCTCTTTCTCTCCTCCTCGTCTCCTCCAAATCAACTTCGCGCATCCAGAAAAAGCCGTTTCTATTGGCCAAGCCGTGGTTCTGTATCACCACTCAACCTCTCGAGTTCTCGGCGTTGGCTCCATCGCCTACCACGGGTTAACCGTCTTCGAAGAACAAGAAAAAGAACGAATGAGAAAATGAACCGTTGCGAACAAAGAAAAGCCAAAAAACAATGGTACGTCTGTTATTCTATTATCATTAGTTAACGTTACATTTTTCAATCATCTTTGCCATCGTTCAAAATCTTCGCCGCATACACGACACCAACGCCAATCGTTCGTCTCATCCACCGTCTCAAAGCTGTCCTTCTTTTCTGTCTATTTTCTCGACGCGTTTGCGCTCGCTCTTTTTCGCTATCGGTTAAGGACGCGGCGGCTTGAAATTTTAGTTTCTCGCGTTCTTCCTTCTCTTCAAGTTGATTGGCGAGTTTGCGAAGGCCGTTACGAAGCATGCTCCGTAAAAAGCGAGCCTTCCTACGCAAATGCAAAGGAGTTTCACGAAGGCGTCGTTGTTCGGCGCGCTCTTCTTCGTCGAGTATGTCCGGGTCGTCATCAAAGAGTTGTTGCTCTCCACTGTTGTTCAAACTCGCGTCGTTTCCTTGCTCTCCTAAACTATTCGAGCTTTCGAAACTTTGCTCCAGATTCATGCTACTCTCTCTCTTCATGCGTTCTCTCTTCTGTATTCTTCTTTCTCGTCTCAACTCTCTGTGAAACGCCAACATGTATTCGTCCAAGCCTTTCGCGGCGGTCATGTGCACGAGCTTTCTCGGCACGCCCGGCGCTTCCGCGTATATGGTAACCAACATCGCCCCATTTTCAACCTTCTCACCGTCCCCCTCTCTCGCTCCGTCGTCTTCAAATTTCGGCTGTATTAGACTTCCCGCGTATAAGTGTTGAACATCGTACCCGCCGCCGCCAAGCTGCACTTGCGTGTGTTTCTTTTTCTTATGCGCCTCTTCGCTTCCGTTGGCGTCGACACAGACAGAAATCGTCGATCGGGTCGCTTCGTCATGCCACACGCGTCGAATGCCGATATAATCTCTCGGTGCCATCAATCGGGGGTAATTAATGCGCCAAAATATCAAATCGCATTGCTTTTCTTCATCTTTCGCTAAAATTCTACTCGTCGTGTTGGAATTGCCCCAAACATTTTTTCTCTGCTCATCAGTTTGTACTTTCGCCACGATATCCGCGTCGACGTTATCGATGGCAATTTCCGTTTTGATCCGTGCGACGTGTTTCCCATGCGCGCAAGATGACGAAGACGTCGAACAATACATTCTATACTTACAAGGCATCTTCGCGCTTTCTATGCTCCCGGTGTGAATCTTCTCCCAAACGACATCCGTGCGTTCATTTAAATCCGCCGCACTATTCTTCCGACCGCTACTATTTTCCACCACGGAGTCCACAAACGCGTTTTTGTGCGTCTCATTGACAATCCCCGCTAAATTTGCAGACATATTCGGCACGTCAGTGCCCGCATTACTCGCCCAATTCTTTTGTTTGTCCACTCTCAGAAAAAGCGTCTGGTCGCCGTCGTGGTTGTTTGACGAAGTCGTCGGATAGTGTTGAATAAAATCTCGCGAACCTAAATCGATGGATCGTCTGAGCAAACTCGTCGTCTGTAACTTGTAACCGCTATTGACTCTGTTTTTCGTTTTCTTCTTTCTGTCATTCTGTCGCTTCTTCTTCTTTCCTCTGCTAGCAGAGGAAGAAAACATCTTCTCCATTTTTCTCGCTCCCATCCTCGCGAGTTCCACGACGACCGGTAACACGAACCGAAGCAGAATATACACGCCAAAATACGCTTCCAAAGCGAGCGAGGCGTTGAACCCTTCCCATTTTCGGACCGCGATCACGGCGAAAGATAAGTAGATGAACAACACTCGCTCTCGAATGTGCGGTAAGATGTGGAACGGGAGATACTCTTCTTCTTCTTCTCCTTCTTCTTCTTCCTTTTCTTCGGCGACAAAGTACTCTGAGTCAACATTATTTTGTTCCACTTTCTTCTGAGAGACCGGCGTTGCTTTCACGTACGAGTGAGATGGTTTAGGCAACGCTTTCCCGGTTCGATTGACCGGGCGGTGTTCAGAGATGGAGTCCATTTCTTCGCGCGGCCGATTACGCGTGGGATAGCATCTTCAAAGAGCGCGCGGGTTCTCAGTGAAGGGAAAAACTGGCGGCTTTTTTTTTGAGGGAATGGTTTTTTTTTGAAGGAGAAAAAACACGTCCCAAAAGAGATGGATGTCCAAAGAAGAAGAGAGAGACGCAAGCGCCGCAAACCGAAAACTCTCTTCTGCGTTACTGTAAAGTGTCGTCAAATCGCACGCTTCTATTTCCTACTGCTAGTGTGATACCTACTGGGCGCGATGTTTGCTCTCGTCGCGCCTCGATTGGCAATGTCTTGCTCCCATCGGCTTCTAAATTTTAAATACAAAACCATGCTCCCTCGAGCGTCTTCGGAAGGATCGTGTCCAATTTTCCCATCTGCGCTCGTTCTTTGAATGGTAAAATTGGAATGAATCTTCACGAGCTTTCTCAACTTTTGCGGCTTTTTAAAATGCGGCGGACGCAAAATCGGTTTCCACGTCGCCGTGTCGCGAAGGAGTTCTTTCGGGTGCGTCATGCGAAGAACGTCGAGGTCATTTTCTAATCCGTGCCCGGTCATGATGCGTCGCGGCATATTATTACTATCACCACCATCACCATCACTCCCGCCGAAAAGTTCCATCACTTTGTTCTGAACCTCCTCAAAACTCGGCGCGTCTCGGAGATGTGCTTCAGTCAATCCGGACCATTGCGTTCGGTAATCGGTCACGGTTTCCATCGGACGACAATAACTCGTGTACACCACGTTTAAGTGTTCGTTAATCACCGAAACTTGGCCTAATAAACTCTTCACGCCTCCTAAACCAGTTCCTACCATCTCACAATCTAATGCTAAACAGTCCGTGACTGAAAAATCATCGTTGAGAGGTTTTGGAGGTCCCGAGGGAACGTTTTCTTGTTTGCGATGTTCTTTGTCCTCTTCCTTTTCGTCGAAGAGGTTAATAATCCTCCCGTTTCGAACAACGCGTAACGCGCCTAACCCAAAAGGTCGGTTCTTCGCTACCCTCTCGTAATATCTTCTCTCTTCCTGATCGTCTTCGTCTTCTTCGTCTTCTTCGTCCTCGTACCTCCCTCTTCTTCCGTTTGCGCCAATAGAAGTATTCGGAGGCGCTTCTTCTACGCGCCTCGCGGCAAACCGGTACATGGCCACCACTATCCCCCAAAAGCTCCCTAAATTCTGAAACGCGTCCACATCACTCTTCGCTCCGTACCTTGCCAACGCATCCGCTCGCGCATTATTCATCCTCGCCGCGTACGAGGACCCTCTTCCTCCGTTCTTCTTCCCGTTGGATGCATTGCCTTCCGCGTGCGCCTTCACCTTATGCACCACCGTCCGTCCTTCTCTCGCCAGGAGCGCCCAGTGCACGCACTTCGCGTACCATCGCGTCTTCCTTTCCTTCGCGGTGGTGGTGTTCCCGTGGGTGTTCTTTCTAAAGCTTTCCACGCATTTCAGCACGTACCTCGAGTCTGTGTACACCGTCAGTCTCTCCGTCGCGTCGTGCCGTAACACGCACGCTAAAAACGCCAACACTTCCGCGCTGTTGTTGTCCGCGCAGTCTTTTCCCATCACTCGAGCGCAGTAGTTCAGGGCGTGTCCCGGGCCGTAGTAGCACGAAATCCCTCCTCTGACCTCGCCGGTATCATCGGTGTCGAGAATCGACGCGTCGACGGAACACGTCGCGTCCGAAACCGTTACACCATTATTAGTAGTGCCTCCTCCTCCTTTCCCGTGTTTCTCGTTCGCCCCGTGCGCGCTGACGAAGCTTCGCTTCCGCGCCGAAAACGACGGCGAGAGGCGCACGAAAAGCACCAGCTGGACGACGCGGAAGACCGCGAGCGCAGCCGTCGCGGCGTCGCTCGCGATCGAGCGAAGCAGAAGCAGCGCGACTTTAAAGCGCATTTAAAAGTCACGACGAAAAATGCCGCACTAAAAAAAAGAGAGTCAAAAATTACTAATGGAATACGTGTCCCTGGAAGGCTTGCGCACGGATGGGCGCCGGCCGCACGAACCGCGATTCTGCGCGGCCTCGTTCGACGCGTACCCGATCTCTCGTCGATCCAAAAACGGGTGCTCGGGATCGGCGGCGTTCAGCTTGGGCCAAACCGTGTGCGTGGCGGCGGTGTTTGGACCGAATTCGACTTTGAGCGCGTCTTCGGCGTTCATCGATCCTCTATCGCAAGAGCGGTTGAAAGTGAGCGTGGAAGTGACGAGCGCGGCGTTTGGGGTAGATTTGGTGGGAGGCGGGAGACCTGGGGGGGGTGGATCGAGAAAAACGACGCTCGGGAAGAGCTCCGCGTCGAGCAAGTCCGATCGGAGAAACAAAGAATTAGCAGTCAAATTTGAGCAGATTTTGAGCTCGTGCGTAGATACGAAACGGTATCCTCGATCGGAGGTGTACATCTCGTGCGCGACGATGAACGACGACGGTTCCGCGTCGGCGGTTTTATTCAACAGCATAATATTAGCTTTAGTCGATGCGGGTATTCCGTTGTTAGATGTGTTTGTAGCCATGTGCGCGACGTGCTTGGACGGCGAAACGTTGTTGGACCAAAACGAAGTCGAAGAGAGGGGTCGAGGCGTGGAGTGTTTCGTCGTCGCGGAAACTAAAGAGAAGAAGAAAACAGACGGTGTAAAAGGACACATCGGGTTTGGCTCGAACGAAAACAACGACTCAGACGGCCTGCAACGAATCGTTTCCTACGACATCAGTGGCGGCAAGTTGGCCTTGGCCGCCGTCGACGCCATGCTTCGCGCGTGCGCGAAAGGCTGCGAAGAAGTTTCCGTGGTCATGCGCAAAGCCATGAAGAAACGACTCGCGAAGCTCGCGAGCACGACCAGAAATATGTAGATTAGACGAGTGTAGTCGTGCGCGTGCGTGCATGCGTGCGTGTGCATAGATTGAGTATAGCGTAGCGTTATTATACCCGCACAGATTGTTCACATATATTTTTGTTATCTTTTTGTTTCTCGCCCCCCCAAAACTCTCTTCAAAAATTGTAAGCGCGTTGAAGAGCGTCGTCGTCGTCGTCGTATTTCTCCACCATTTGTCCTCGCGCGCGCGACATCATCGGTTGAGAGAGGCAGGGGCAGAGGGTCTGGAGAGCGAGCGATCGAAATGCACGCGGGTTTACACTCCCGCTCGAGCGCTCACGCGAATAAAAATCATCACTCTTTGCGACACAGCTCTTCCTTGGAAGAAGGCTTGACAAACGTAGAAGAAGATGCGAATGAATCAAAGGGTCGGAATAATCGTCGCTCCTCCTCGAAACTTGGAAACGGGTTCGGTGGTGGCGGTTCTTCGTTCTGGGGAGGAGGACGAGGAGGTTCCTCGCCTTCGTACGGACCGAGCGTGTTGAGGTCGACGAGAGATAAATTTGGTAAGAAAGATCCATCGATTTCAGTCTGGAAGCGCTTACAACCGCTCTTGTTCGCGGCCATCTTAATCGGGTTTCCGTTGTCCAACGCGGTGTTCTTTTTCGGCGCACATGTGATGCCAAAGTTATGGGGATCGTCAAGTAGTGGTAGTAGTTCAGGGAGAGAGATGATGTCGCCGGCATCAATGTCTTCTTCTTCGAGGTCGTCGCCAAAGTTTAGCGGGAAGCAAAAAGAAGGCGTTTTTGGCGCGTTTGGGAGCGAATATGAGGACGAAGACGATGACGACGAAGAAGAAGACGAAGAGGTTTCGGACGACTTCATGGAAGGTTACGATCACAAAAAGAATAGAAAGAAGAAAAGTTTAGATAGAAAGAGGAAAATGGATCCTTCGATGATGGAACCGTTTCCAGAGTTGTCCGATTTCTTGGATTCGTACCGCGAACAATACGAATCGGTTTTTGATGCTTCGAGCGAGTCTTGGAGAATTAAAACATATGGACGCATTTGCTTAGTTTCGGATTACGTTTTAGGATTATCGACGGGTTCTGGACCAGCGACGGCGGTGACGACGTTAGCCGAGGAGTTGCACGAAAGCGGCTTCGACGTTACGATTTTGTACACCGGGTATCCGATTCATAAACCGCCGGATGTAGAGTTCTGGGTTGGATATTACACTGCGAAAGGGATTCACGTGGTCGCATTACCCGAGACTGGCGTTTCGTACGATGTACCCATAGATGTTGCCATCGCGCACAGAGTGTTTATGTGGATGAACGACCAGCAGTGGTACGATTGCGTACATTTCTTGGATAATCGAGGAAGAGGCTATTTCGCGTTAACCGCCAAGAAGCAAGCTTTAGCGTTCAAACACACCGAATTCGTTGTTCACGCGCAACAACCACATTTGTGGTACAAAACAAACTCGTTGCAAACGTTGGATACGTTGCACGATTTAGTCATCGATCATTTAGAAAAAGAGCAAATGAAAATGGCGGACCACATAGTTGCGCCGAGTCAGTATATTTTGAAATGGTTCATCGAGCAGGGATGGGAGTGGAACAGAACGAAATCTACGAGAGTGCACACGAATCCGCTGCCGAAGTGGGTGAAATCGAAAAACAAAATCGCTCACGAAGCGAGCACGATCAACGAGATTGTCTTTTTCAGTAGATTCGAGTTGCGCAAAGGTATCGTTTTGTTTTGTGACGCGATGGACCAGTTAGCTTTAAGGGGTGACACGCAAATTATGCAAAACGTGCGGGTGACATTTTTAGGCTATTTGAGCAACTCGGCGGAGGAAAAACTGACGATTAAAGGTGGAGCGCGAGCGAGAGTCGATCAATATATTCGTCAACGCGCTAAGAAATGGTTGTTCCATTGGCAAATTTTGAAAGATATGGACGTGAAGCAAAGGTATGAGTACCTCCAGGAAGGGAACATGAACAATAAATTAGTCGTATTGCCGTCTCTATTGGAGAATGCGCCGTATACTTTAGTGGAATGTTTAGTCATGGGTATCCCGGTAGTCGCATCGGATGTCGGCTCGGCGCGCGAGTTTATCGACAACGACGACGCTGAGAGAGTCTTGTTCGTGCCAACCCCTAAACCTTTAGCAGGCAAAATTAGAGATATTCTAAAGAATGGATTCGTTCCTGGCAAATCGAAAATCAAACAAGACGTGGAAAAAGACTGGACGATTTGGCAGCACCATTTAGTGCACCAATCCAAAGATTCCTCGAACTCCATGTCAACCTTACAAACGTGGGAAGAACCGCTAGTTACGGTGATAGTAGTCACGTATAACAACCCAAAGTTGTTAAAACAAGCCTTGCAATCGATTTATGAACAAGAGTATACAAAAGTTGAAGTCGTGCTGATTGATGATGGTTCCACGTTGCCGGAAGCTCAAGCATATTTACGTGAAATCGACGCCGAATTCAAACGCAAAGGGTGGGTCTATTTGCAACAAGACAACAGAGGTCCCGGGGCGGCGCGTAACAACGGCGCTAAGCACGCGAAAGGCGAATTCATAATGTTCATGGATGATGATAACTTTGCAAAACCGAAAGAAATTGCCACCTTCGTCTCCGTTGCCATGCACACGAAAGCGGACGTTTTGACGTGTACGAATGAATACTTTTACGGATTAGAGTTACCCGGGAACCGACCGCCGATTGGAAGATGGGTTCCACTCGGTGCTGCTACTACCGTGGGCATGTTTCAAAATCTCTATGGAGACACAAACGCCATGATTCGACGAAAAGTCTTCCTCGATTTGGGTGGTTTCCCGGAGGATTACGGCTATGCTCTTGAAGATTGGGAGTTGTTCTCTAAATCTGTCTTGGGCGGTTATAAACTCGAATCCATTCCGTCTCCACTCTACTGGTACCGCATTCGTGACACCTCGCACTCTCACGAAACTGCTAAATACGGCAACGCCGCGCGTACCATCCGTCCGTATCTCCGACAAATCCCACAAAAACTCCATCACATCGTCCTCTTCGCGCAAGGCATGAAGGACTCGCACGATGTCGCCGCCGGCCAATTGGAAGAACAAAACGGTCAAATGCGTGACGTTCGTAAAATGTTGAAAACATTAGCGACGAGTCTGAACGATTTATGCGACGACGGATTAATTCCAACCACCGCAAAAAATGAAGTCAAAAATTCGCAATTTGATTTAAACGAAGACGATCCTTCAATCGTCGAATCCCCTTCGTATGAACGTCTGGAGGAGAAGAACAAACGCTTCAAATCCTGGTTTCCATTCGCGGACGGATACAACATCGACAAACGAAATGGACGCATCTCCGAATCCTCCTCGGACACTCGTGCCTTGCGTATGCAAAACCCAGACTGGAAAGACGCTCGAGGTGCGGTCCAAGAAGTCCATTTGCACCAAAAAGAACCCTCCGCGGTCATAATCTCTGGCTGGTCAAAGGCCCGGGACGTCTCCGGCGCTCCCGACGGCGGCTACTCCATCTACGCGGACATCAAATTTATCGACGGAAAAATGATGTACGGCTATTCTGTCTCTTTTGACGTAGGTACGCACACCTGGCAGTTCAAAGCCGGAGTTATCGACCCAATTGTTGGCATTGAAAGTATAACTGTATACGCCATGTTTCGTTGGCACGCGGGTACCGCATGGTTCGACGATATCACGGTCTCGTCGTTGAAAGAAGGTTTGTGCGATTACACCAAGTTAACTTTGGAAGGGTTGGGACCGGATAAAGGTAACGGAGGGAAAATTGGACCGGGTGGGACCAGAGATGAATTGTAATATGTAGTCTGTCTAGATATACATCGCGCTGTAATTTTTTCTGTCTCAAAATCACTTTGTCTCGAGGCAACGAAGGACAAAAATAAATTTTTAATTCGCTTCCACAAAAAAGGAACACACGGGGAAACACGACGGTATTCGCACGAGATGGGGAGGACTTTCTCGAGATCGAAAGTCATCCTCGCGACGTCCGTTATCGGTTCCTCGTTGTTAATCTTCGCCACGTTCGGGATTCTGGGACCGAACATTCCAAACTTAACGCCGAGTTTGAAACAATTGGACGAGAAGGATGCCTTGCCGAGGGAAGATTACGAAGCGCATCGTCCGCGCGCCCGAACGCGTCACGCGAGAGAAGAGTCGAAGCAAAACGACGAAGATTCGATGGCGAATTTAGTCCCGAGTTTAGAAAAAGATAACGTGGTGAAGAACGAGCGGTTTGGAGAGGAAAGTTCAGACGAAGACGTTTTAGTCGTACCGATCTCTTCGAAGAAAGAGATCTCTTCGACTTCGTCGAAAAAAAATGTTGTTGCAGCTAATGACGGCGACACCGAAGAGGATTTGCATCCGTTCAAGCGTCGAAAACCACGACCGCCGCCGAACAAGTTTACTATTCGCAACGAAGCGACCACGACACACCCGGAACATGTGTTAGACCCGAACAAGATGGAAATAATCTCCTTAGACCATCCGCGCGCGTTTCTCTACAAGAGGTTCATGACGGACAAAGAGTGCGATTTTTTGATTGACCACAGTAAAAGTCGGATGACGAAAAGTGGAGTCGTGGACGCGCAGACAGGCGGGACGGCGAAATCGGACATTCGAACGAGCACGGGGAGTTTTGTGGGGATTGGCGAGAATGATTTGATGAGAAAATTAGAGAAGCGAGTGGCGACGTTTTCTATGTTGCCGACGAAACATCAAGAGGCGACGCAGGTGTTGAGATACGAGGTTAAGCAAGAATATAGAGCGCATTACGATTATTTTTTTCACAAAGGAGGCACTGCGAATAATAGAATCGTGACGGCTTTGATGTATTTGCACGAACCCGAATTTGGAGGGGAAACGGTGTTTCCGAATACGGAGGTGCCTTTAGAGAGAACTGAGAAAGGGTGGGGGAAGAATTTCTCAGAGTGTGGAAATAGGGGAAGAGCGGCGGTGGTGACAAAAGGCGACACACTACTTTTTTGGTCCATGAAACCAGGCGGGGAGTTAGATCCCGGGTCGTCGCACGCCGGGTGTCCCGTCGTGAGAGGAGAGAAGTGGACGGCGACAAAGTGGATTCATGTAAATCCAACGACCGAATGGAATGCGAAAAATCACAAGGTGCACTATGCAGGGGGGCCGGCAAATTCGGAGACGTGTAAAGATACGAACGCGGCGTGTGCTGGATGGGCGGAGAGTGGAGAATGTACGGCGAATCCGGGGTACATGGTGAGTTCGTGTAAAGTTTCGTGTAGACAATGTGTCGGTGGCTGGCGAGACGGGACGTATACGAAACCCGAGTTAACATAGTAGTAGAGAGAATATTGCTATTAGTATATAGAGTATCAAACCCATCCATCTATCCATCCACATCTCCTTCTCGCTTTGAAAATTTGATCACATCGTCTCAACAGTTGCGCTGATTTGATCTGCATGGTTGACAAAAATCTCCCATTGTTCGCGGCCAAACGCCAAACCTTTAAATCCGGGCGCCCACTCGCCGTTTTTGTTTTGATAATATTCACGAACGTCTACCATCACTTTCCCCATATATTTCCGTACCGTCAATCTCTTATTTCCTCCAAGTTCGCACACCGTTTCGCTTTCCGAATTGCCAGCCGCGACGATGTCGATTTTGATCTCCACGTCCGCTATCTTCTCTCGCAAGTTCTCAAACTGCTCCGCGTTCAAATTAATCCCTTTCTTCCCCGGTAACCACTTGCTGTCTTTTTGATAGTACTCTCTAAAGGAAATCGTCGGTGCGCCTTTGAAAACTTGCACGGCGACGCGCTTCGCGTTTGTGAGTCTGCACACTTCGCCATCCACAGCGTCTTCTGCTTGTTGTTGTTGTTGTTGTTGTTGTTGTTGTTGTTGTTGTTGTTGTTGTTGTTGTTGCTGCTGCTCCTGTTGCACCGCCGCTCCCGCCGCCGCGTACTGTTGCGTCGTCGCTTGACTCTGACTCGTCACGGCCGGTCCTCCTCCAGCACCTTTAATTGCTCCCACAGTCACATTGCCACCATCCCCTTTCTCCTTCGTCACGTCCAACGCCCACGTCGGCGGTGACTTCCCGCTATTGTGCATCAACCTGAAATCCATCCCTCTCTTCAAGCACATATACAACACCCGATTCACTTCCGACTTCTCCATCTTCGTCGCTTCGGCTATAGTTTTTGCCGTCGTCCCATTCGCGCCGTAATCTTCGAGGACATCGAAAATGTTATCGAGCGAAAGTTTCAAATTTTTTTCTTCCTCTTCGTTGACCAATTTTTTCTCTCGTTCTGGGGGAACAGAGGCAGGAACTTCTTTCTTCACCGGGGGAGGTCCTTCCCACTTACTCCTCAAATCCGCCTCGTTCGCAACAACTTTCTGCTTCTTCACTAACGGTTCAGCGCTGTTCGGCGCCACCACCGAAGTAAAATCTTTATCCATTCGTTGCTCGCCGCTCATGAATTCGTCGATGACGCTCGAAATTAGTCCCTTAAAATTATCAACAGAAAAGCCAAGTTCGGTGGATAATAGCTCGCGAATTTTACGCTCGGAAGTCTTGTCGAGGTCTAACGTTCGTAAAAGCTCCCGGCACTTGGATTCCACCGCCGCGGCGCGAAAATCAGACATTGATTGAGAATGTTTTGTCCTTTCGATTTATAAATCGAAGAAAAAATGACGATTTTAAAAAATGCTGAACGTTAGAAAGGTGCCCACTTTTACTTCGGGCGACGCGCGACGGGATCTCTCTTTCTCTTTCTCTCTCTTTTGAATATCGGTTTGCAAATAGGTTACAGAGTACTACGCATGAAGTGATTTTGATGCATGCATGTGTGTATGTGCTAAGAAACAACAACGTTTGTTTCTTCTTCTTCTTCTTCTTCTTCTTCTTCTTCTTCGTCCGGCGCCGCGCTTTTCGAGCGTTGATGCTGACTTTTTTTTTGTGAGAAGGCGAAAAACGCAGTCTCGAACTCTCTCTCCCAAGAGCCAAAATCGAACGCGTTTATCGCGGTCGCTTTGACGAGCTTTTTCACGTCCGAGACAAACGCAACGTGTTGTCGTTCTTTTCGTTTCTCTTTTCGTCCTTCTTCTTCTTCTTCTTCTTCTTCTTCTTCCCCTCGAAGGTACTCAAACGCCGATAAGGCGACGCCGAGCGTCGCGGCCGCCGCGCCAATGGCCGACGCTCGAAACTGCGGCGACGATGGAAACGAACGTAAACTCGCACCAACAATAACGCACGCGTATTCTTCTACTTTCGACCACAATCGTTTAAACTCCATCGGCCTCGCGCCTTCCCCTCCAAATGCGACGATTTCGACATTCTTTTTCATCGCCTCTAAAAACTCCTTCGCCCACGTCGCTCGCGTCGGTTTCGACACGCGATATTCCAATGTCGTTAAAATTACCGTCTCCATTTTCGCCATTGTCTCCTTATCGAAAGAGATCGTCGATATCGGTGTGCTACCATTCTTCTTTTCCTTTCCTTCGTCCTCCTCGTAGTCGATATCGAATCGGTCTCTTCGCTCTCTCGTTTTCAAACTCAACCGAAAACACGACGCGCTCAGAACTTCGTACACCCACGCGTTTTCACTCTTACACTCCCCGTTCGCAAACGCTTGCACGACTTCTTCCGCGAAATCCACTGCCGCGCACGCGATGTCAACCATCGCGAACGAGAGCGCGGCGGGACGACGACCGTTGTTTTCGCCCACCTGTGTTGTGGGCACCACGAAAAACTCTTCGTTTTTATTCTGAAACAAAAAAAAATGTTCCGCTCTCGTTAAAACGCCCTCGACGACCGCGTCGCGAACGCGCGTCGATCGCGCCTCGTCTTCGACCGACACCGGAGCGTTTCGCCGCGCGAGATTCGAAAGGCACCGGTCGTTTTCTCGGTCGAGCAATCGAGACACCAGCGCTTGGGGGGTGGGGTGGTCTTCTTCTCTTTCTTTTTTTCGTCTTTCGGGCGACTTTGTCTTTTTCTTCTTCTTTTCGTCGTCGACTTCTTTCGCGGCTTTTTTGTTCTCGCGCGCCACTCCGACCGACGACGACGACGCGCGTTTCATTTTGCGAAGAACGAAAGCACGAACGAAAACGAACGCGAACCCGCACAGTGCGCGCGCGCGCGTCTTTGTGTGTCGCGTGTCGTCTCGTCAGCGTTGTGATAAAAGGGCAGGTATTTTCTCCGCTTATTTTTTGTGTGTGTGCAGGGTTTAGGGTTTAACCTGTGAAAGAGAAGAAAAGGAAAAACATTTCAAGTGTACAAGCGCACTAAAGACTCGCGCTCCAAACGACGACAACACCCCATGACGTCGTCGAAACTCGCGAGGGAGGCGTTGCGACGCGCGACCAAAAACCACCACCACCACTACGGACAGTTTTTATTATCATCGTCGTCGTCGTCGTCGAAACACCAACGACGCTTTTTTAATCATCATCATCATCATCGTCATCACGTGGAGACGACTTTGGTGACATCGTCTGCGTCGTCGTCGTCGTTTTTTGGCGGACGACGACGACCTCTGTTTGGAACGACGGCGGCGGCTGCGGCGACGGCACTGGCGGCTGCGGCTGCGGCGACGACAACGGCGGGGCTTTTCTCAAAAGGGGCGTCTTTGTGCGAAGAAGCGAAAAGCGGGTTTATGAAGAGCGGAAAGAGCGAGAGGAGGAACGTTGCGGGGGGAACGTCTTCGGGAATGCCGTTTCAAAGCGTCGTCTTGTACCAATACGACGTGTGTCCGTTTTGTAACAAAGTAAAAGCGTTTCTGGATTACCACAACATCCCGTACGACGTGGTCGAAGTGAACCCTTTAACGAAGACGGAAATTAAACAGTTCGAACACGAGTGGAAGAAGGTGCCGGTTTTGGTCGTGGACGGGAAGGCGATGTATAACTCGCGCGATATCATCAACGATATGGATGAACGCGCGAGGAAAACTTCTGGTTTGACGAAGAGGTGGTTTGGCGATAAGAGTAATAAAGAGAAAGAGAAGGAAGAGGAGTGGTGTAAATGGGTGGACGAACGGTTCGTGCACGTGTTGACGCCGAATATTTACAAAACGTTTCGAGAGGCAATGGATAGTTTCGATTACATCACGGAGAGAGGGAATTTTGGTTTCTTTGAGAGGCAATCGGCGAGAATTGCCGGAGCGGTGAGCATGTACGGCATTTCCAAAATGGTATTAAAGAAAAGGCACGGGATTGAAGACGAGAGAGCGTCGTTGTTCGAGGAGACAAGGAAGTGGATGTCTGAGGGGGTGGGGAAAAGTGGAGGCCAATTTTGTGGAGGGGACGCGCCAAATATCGCGGATATTTCCATGTTCGGCGTGTTTAGAGCAGTGAAGACGTTTCAAACGTTCGAAGACGTGTGTAAAGAGGTGCCGGAGATGGTGCCGTGGTACGAGAAGATGAAAAAGGCAGTCGGGGAGAGTTCTCGGTCGGACGGGTTGAGTAATTGAGTCGAACAAAAATATAAGTTTTTGTAATAGATATAAAAGTAAGGGTTGGATACAGGATAATATGAATACACACGCGTAAAGTACATTTCTGACTGCTACCTATTGTGACTTAACTATCGTTTGGTCTACTTTTGTAAATACATATCTCATCGCTACCAGTGCAAAAATCTCGGATGTCTTTGCCCCCAGTGCCAGTAGCGATGGACCTGTCGTCGCTGGTTACCTTCGGCTTGAGCCTGCGCTGCTCTCGCACGCATGAGATGGGCCTGTTGGTGTTCGTAAAGGGCGTTGTGCTGCGTAAACCACATCATTGTTAAAATAAACGTCCACCAGAGAATATTCCCAATCGCCGTCGCGACGGAGTTTGCGGCGTTTTCATTGATGTACGCCCTGACTTGTTCGTCTGAACTCGCCGACGTTAACACCGCGGACGGTTCCAAACCCGCCGCACTCACTCTACCGGTGAGAAGAAACATTATTCTTTGGACGACGATGAGAAACGCGACGAGAATACCCCCAACGGCAGCGCCAAACGAGGCTAAAAATATGGACAAATTCCTTGGAGACGACAACGCTATTCGTTTCAACGCGTGGAAAATAACGATCACGTCTCTGTGTAAAACGTTGTGCATGCGTTCGGCGAGCGCGGCCAATCTACTCATATCGGTTCGCGACGACGAGGAATCGTTTCTCATACCTCTCCCGTCTCTCCCACCAACAGGCACGCCGTACTTATCCGTTGGCTCTCCCGTCGCCGGAGGCGCTCCGCTGGCGCATCTCACGAGAGGCCATTTCGGCGGCGGCAAGGTGGTCGTGTATTTGTTCTTCTTCTTTTTCTTCGATGTTTGTCCATCTGCATTCTTTCCACCCTCTTCTTCTCCCTCTTCTTCTTCTTCTTCTTCTTCCTGATTCGCATCATTGCACATCCTCTTCTGAAAATACTCGCTCGCGCTGTACCCTTTCTCTTGCAACCACGCTTCCACACCTGCTCTAATCTGCCAATTCGGCACCACATCCATGCACGTCACGATCGCATTCGTCGTCGGATCCGTCGGTTGATTCCCGAACCGTTTACTTCGCAACCATCTGGAAATAGCCTCGCGTTCGTACGTGTATCCGGTTTGCAGTAAAACCACTGGATCTTCGAACAAATCTTGCGTGATGACGCACTTCAAATGTTCCGGAGGTTCCTCGTGCGTTTGTTTCAGCAACGAGTGCGCGCTCGGCGACGCGAACCCGCTCAAAATGGTCTTTTTCACCACCCCGGCTAAGCCAGCGAGGCCGAAGAAGAGCGCGTTTTGGTTCGTCGCGCTCGCGCTCGACATGACGAGAAAAGCACACAAAAGAAGAAGAAAGAAAGTTCCCGCGATCCACAATCGTTTTGTTCGAAGCAGAAAGAGACGCGGCGCGCGGGACCGTTTCCGTTCGCGCTTTCTTCTTCTTCTTCTTCTTCTTCTTCTTTCCCTCTCTCTTGGCCACTCGGGGTCTTTCGATGGCGTCGCTTTGTGCAGGAAGCGGGACAAGACAAAGTCTCCTCTCCTTATAGAATCCCCCCGTCCATGTTTAGGGTGTGAAATCGAAGAAACCTTAAACCCTTTTTTTGTCGTCGCTTCACTTTTCCTTTTTCCTTCGAAAGAGAAAAAAAGGGACTTCACACATCTTGACGCGCACGCAACAAAACGAAGAAGAAAAAAAACATGTCCGCGACCATCCCCACGACTGCTCCGTTCTTCCTTTCCAGCCGATCGAGTACCGGTGCGTTCGACCCTTCCTCTTCCTCTCCTTTTTTTTGTTCGCGTGACGCGGCGCCGCGTTCCCAAAGAGCGCCCGACGCGCGAAAGAATGCATCTTTTTTTTGCTTTCGTTTTTTCCTCCTCTCTCGCACAAATTTGCGTCGAAGAAGAAAGAGGTTTTTGACGGAAAAGAAAGCGGGGGGGGGACCTCTTTGAAACGAGGCGCGCGCGGGAAGAGAGGTGGACACGACGAGACGCGAACGCGCGCAAACGATTGTTTTGCGCGCGCGCGCGAGTGGGTTCGACCACCAATCGCGTCGCGAGGGGACGAGCGAAAGAGGTTTCCGAAAAAATGTGCGCGCACGAGTGCCCAATGCTGCTTTTTGGTGGCGTCTCGCCGCCCTTTATCCTTTTCCCTCTCCTTTGTGAGGGGGATGCGTCTCGTGGATTGGGTTTCGACGCTGACATCGGCGACGTCGTCTCTTCTCCCTCCAAAACCAACGAACAGGCTCCAGAGCTGCCTTCGCGTCCACGACCACCGCGAGGCCAGTCTCCGGCTTCCAATTCCACGTCGAAGCCAAGCAAAACAAAGTCGCTCGCACCATCCTCACCCAAAAGCAACGCACGTACAACAAGGCTCGAAAATCGGAAATCGCCACGCGCATCAAAAAGGTCCGAACCTTAGCTGAAATGTTGTTACCGTCCGCCACGGAAGACAACGTCGCGGAGTTGGAGAAATTAATCAGCGAAGCGACGAAAAGCGTCGATAAAGCGGTAGCGAAAGGGGTTTTGCATAAGAATACCGGGGCGAGACGAAAGTCGAAAATGGCAAAGTGCAAGCACGCCGTCTTGAAAGCGAACGACTTGATGACGCACAACTAAGAACATAGAACAGAGAAAGAGAGAGAGAGAGAGAGTAAGAGAGGGAAGCATTGAGTAGCCAAAACAGAAGGACCGTTTTCGTCTTGTTTTTAGCCCCCCGTGTAATTGTATACATTCACAGATTGATACGTAGTAGAGAGAGAGGCGCGTGTTTTTTGCATTCGGTAGTATTCTTGGCACTTTTTTTTTTTGCGCATTTTTTCTTCTCAGTGACGGAAATAATAATGCGTTACTCCGCATTCATTGTCTTCAAAGACGACGAAGAACGCCGCGCACGATGGCATCCGTCGCCGAACAGAACGCGCTGCGATGCAAAGAAGCCGGGAACGCTCTGTATAAGAGCGAGCGGTACGAAGAGGTACGACGATTTTGCGGTTTCGCGCGCAACATTTTTTTTTCTTCTCGCCGTCACGTCTCTTTCTCTTTCTCTCTGTCAAAGCGCTTTCCAATTCGCGTTTACGAAAACGCACATATCTCGAACCCCCTTTGTCGACTGACGACGGGTGTATCATCGCTGTTCTCTCTCTCTCTCTCTCTTTCTCTCTCTCCGCGCGCGTGCGTGTGCGCAACAGGCCATCGAAAAATATACGGAATCCATTCGAATGGACGATACGAACCCGGCCGTGTACACCAACCGAGCGGCGGCACATTTCAATCTCAAACATTTCTCCCAAGCGCTTCTCGACTCGGAAACGAGCACGACCTTGGACGAAAAGTGGACGAAAGGGTATTATCGCAAAGCGAGATGTTTACACGCGATGAGCGATAACAGCAGCAACAGTAGCACCACCACCACCACTACCACCACCAAGAAAAACAAGTACGAAAACGTGCAAGAAGCGATCGAGGCGTTGCGGATAGGTGTGCGATACGATCCGACCAACGCGCAAGCGAACGCGTTCTTGAGAGAGTTGGAACTCGAAAGTCTCTCGCTGCCGAAGGATTATTTCGAGATGAAAGCGAGAGCGAAGGAGATGTTTCGTGGTGGGAAATTTGAGGATGCAATTCAAATGTACGGAGAAGCGTTGAGAGACGAGGAGAAGAGAAGGGAGAGAGGAGAGGTTTTGGAGAGCAGTGGTGCTACGACTGCTAGTAATAATAATAATAGTAGTAGCAATAGTCTTCGAGCTACTTTGTTTTTAAATCGGGCAGAATGTTATCGACAGATGGGACAAATGCAAGAGTGCGAGAAAGATTGCGAGGAAGCTTTGCAATTGGACCCCCAAAACGAGAAAGGTTTGTTGAGAAGAGCGTTGTGTAGGGAGCATTTCGAGAGGTTCGATGAGGCTTTGGAAGATTTCGAGAGCGCGAAACGGTCATCGCCTTCCAGTCTTCTCGCGAGTTCTGGAATCGAAAGATGCAAGAAACTGGCGGCGGCTGCGAGAGAATAGGGCAAGTGTATCTATGGATAGCAGTACCATACACGATAATACGTATAAAATGTGTAATAAATAATTAATAGTTCAAATACAAATGTTAGTCATGTGAATCATACTTTCAATACAGTTGTGCGAAAGAATTTCTTTTATTCCTCATCGGCGTCTTCCTTCTTCGTATCCTTTTCTTCCTTCTTCGTATCCTTTTCTTCCTTCTTCGTATCCTTCTCTTCCTTCTTTCTACCACCCGCAACGCTACGGAGTCTTTCCAACGCCGAAGGTTTTGTACCCACCGCCGACTGTTTTGATGGTGCGTCTTGTTCTTTCTCCTTAGCCTCCGGCGGCGTCTCCGGTTTTGAGGTCGCACCGCCGGCTTTCTTCGCAGCCTCTGCCTGCTCTTCCTCCAATTTCTGCTGCGCCTTGATCTTCTCAAGCAAAGAAGGCTTCTTCGTTTTTCCTTCACCGTCGCCTTCTTTCTTCTCTGTTAAGCTTGTCAACACCCCAGCGCCTTTTTGTTTCTGCATAGCATTTCTGAACGCTGCTTTCGTTCGTTTCTTCTTCTCCGAAGCGGTCTCCGCGACGCTGAATCCAAGGCGTCCCATGGCCCAGTTGTAAAACTTAACGAGCAACGACCCCGATTTGCTCTTTTCCGTGGCTAACGGGACGACTTTCGAGACGATTTTGTTTGGCCCATCGTCTGAGGTTAAACGAATTCTCATCAGGTTGTCCGAGACTTTAGAAATTACGCCTTTTCGAATCAACGCAAACAAGCCAGACGGCTTCAAGGAGCCCAACATGTTGACGCCTTGTATTGACTTCTGCCGTTTCCTCGAGCGGTCGAGTAAATCGCTTACTCTTTTTAAGATATCAACCGCTTGAACTCTAGTAAACGGCGCCGGTAAATGTCTTTCAATAATCCACTGTGCCTGGATGTCTACGCCTTGTTCGTCCAACTCTGTAAACTCTTTATCCATAGTTTCTGGATTCACGTACTCCGTTCGGTACGTCTCCAAAACATCCTCCTCGACCGGTAATTCTTGCAAATACGCTCTTTTCGTTTTATCGAGCACTTGCTTACTCGCTTCTTTCAGTTGCGCGTTGACGAATTTCGATCGAGCTTCCGCGCGAAGTTCTTCTGGTGTCATAATATCCCGTTTCGAACCCAAGGTCATTCGTCGGTACAAAGAAGGGCCCTTCTCCAACGATTTCTGCTTTTCATCTTTAACTGAAATCTTCTTCGATAAGCGTTTATCCAGTTCCTCCAATTTTTTTCGCGTCGTCTTTTTATTTTCATTCGCGTCGAATTTTTTGATGTCGCCAAATAAAACGCCGCTGATGCCTTTGCTGCCTTTCGCGGCTTTGACCGCGAACGGCGTGACTTCCATGGTGATGTAAATGAGGAAGATAGACACGCCTCCTAAAATGAGAACGGCGTTGAACCAGGACAGAAAATCGTCGAATCTTTCTGACGCTTTTCCCGTCAGGAAAATCAAACCAGAGAAGATATTCACGAAGGAGATGAAAATAGCCGCGGACTCTAATCGATCCAAACGTTTGGATTCCTGAGGATCCGCAAAGAAGTGAATGGTCATCGCGATAAATATGGTCATCAAACAACCCAAGGATTGACTGAGTTTACTCGAAGTCGTTCCTTGCGACCAGATCATGGTACTGGCGACGACGCCGAGTTGGCGAAGTAGGACTAAGATCTTGTATCTGTACCATGCTGGACGATAACCAACGTATAAGAAACCGTACGTCTTTACCGTGTCTGGGCGATTCAACCTGTCCCGAATTCGATACAGCGTAAAGTAAAACGTTATAACGATACCGAACGGGTACATGCACACCAATAACATCGCGATGGGGAAGTACCGCGTCCAGGTATTATCCGTATTGCCCCAATCGTAACACTGTACACTTGGTTCAGGTTCCAAATAATATAAACCATTCGCCTCGTTTGGCACGCAGTCAAAATATTCAAGCGTCGCCCTCGAGAGAAAAATGTACGAAATATCCATCAAAGTAAGCATGATGCGGATAAACATTTGCATGGTTTTTCGAATGTGATCACCAACGGAGAATTCCTCCAATTTTATCTTCTGATCTGTGATCAGCTTCTTCGCTCTTTCCTTCATCCTCTGGAGTTTACCTCTGCGGTTACCCTCGTCGTCCACTTCGCGAGTGTCGTACGAGAACCACGAGTCAAATGCACCCGCGAGAAGCAGTCTGATGATCGTGTGGCTGATGATAAACTTCACCAAGGTGATAATCACAAATGTCCCTCCGAAAACGAGCGGCGAGAGTACGACGACGAAATACCGCGAGAAGAAATCAAACTTCGGAATGTGGCATTCCGGTTGCAGTAACTGAATGTCAAACGTGAAAATCGCAAAATACTTATATAAGTTTTGAATAATCGGAGGCCAGTTGAAGTCCAAGTCCGATAACACGGCGGTTATTTGCACGAAAACGAACAAGAGAGAAATCGCTTTGAATCTTCTCAATAACTTGACGAGCATCGGCAACACCATGATAAAACCAACTAACATCAAGACGCAGATTAAATACGACTCCCACTTCGTGTCTGGACAGAGCATGCAATCGTCATCCAAGCGGTAGTAAGTATGAGTAGAGTTTCTGACGCACTGCGCGCATCCTTTATCTTCATACCCTTCCGCGCACTGTGCGGTCCACGGGTAACTGTCCGTCCCGATTTCCGTGAACGTCGCGTTCCCATGGCATGCTTTCTCTGGCGTGCACTTACGAACGGTTAATGAGGTTGTCCGGTTGTCCGGTATATCAATGAAATATCCGGGCATGGCTTCCGGCCATAACATACCTTTTATAATGCACCTAACCCCCACAGAAGACACACTCGCGCACGACTTGCACGTGCTGTCATAGGTGTCGCCCTCTTGTGCGGCGGCCGCCCGCCCGTACGCCCCAACGTCGCACATACAATCCCCGAGAGCAATGGCCCCACCTTCCGTTGACGAAAGCATCGGGCACGCCTTGCACTCACTTTTTCCGTTCGAAGGTTGAAACGAAGTCACTGAGCACGGGTCGCATACCGCGGAGCCAATTCCCTCGGCAAAAGTGCCCTTATCACATGCCGAACACGAGTGTGTATCTATTGCATTTGCGAACTGGCCTGGGCCACACGGACTGCACTCCGTTTCCAATGCGTTCTTTTTGTGTCCACGAGCGCAATTCGTGATAAAAGTGATTTCAATAATTTGATAGTTGCTTTGTGCGCTTTCCCATTCATCTGTTTGCGAAACGGCAAATCTGAGCGTCTCCATCGGGCCTCTCCAATACTCCTTCGCGCGATAATAAAGCGTCGAGAAGAATCCTTCGGACATGCTCCCACCCATTGGAATGACGTTAATCTCAGACGTGGTCGAGGTTGGATCCTTGCCCATGGTCGGATCGCCCTGTTTTACGCCGGGGATGAAATGCGTCACCGTACCTTGAATGGCGTCTGCGTTTACCAACGTGATAAACAAGTTCTCCGTGTCATCATCACTAGCTTTAATTTTGAACGCTTGCCATTGACTCGCGTACATATCCTCTGTGAGATCTTCTTTGTTTGTTTCGGCGGTCATCGGCGCAGTAAAATGAGGACGAGTGGTTATCAAAGTATCGTTAAGGCTATACACGCCGAGTTGGGACCCGTCGTCCACCTGTGAAATATCAACGTTTATGAGCACCGTAGCAGTTTCGTGGTTGAAATTTGCTATGATGTCTTTTTCAACCCCTGTACGCATCCAAAGTTCTTCCTGAACGCCACCGACGTCTGGGGTCGGTTCGTACGTAAAGTACGCCGCTTTGCTAGCCGTCGTTTCGTTCTTTGAGCAGGTTTGCCAAAACTTGGGCTGTGCAAAAATCGTTGTGTTGCCGTCCTCATAATCGCAATCGCACGTGTATATACTCTGACCGTCGATATTTACCATCGTGCCGGTGTGTTCCTGCGCGCAAACGTTGCCTGCGCACTTTTCATCCCAACACTCCCACTTAATTCTCCCATGTTTAACTGTTTCGTAGCCATTCACATCGTTGCCTGTTATGTTAAAGTATTTATCGTTTTGCGCAATGTACACTCTCAAGTGAGATTCTTCAACAGCTCCAAGACCGTCGGGACTCTCATAGGGCAAATTCGTCGCGTTGGCGCGAGTCGCCGTGAATTTCGTGTTTGTATCCTCCACGATATTCGCCGTTGTAGACGACTCGCTCCCACCACTCGTGACGACCTCCTTCACGCCCTCGATCGATGGTAAAAAAGACTTTTCCGCGACGGTAATCTTTACCCGTCTGGACGCCGAATTGGCGCCTCTCGTTCCGACGGGCAAACCAGTCGGCGGATCCAACCCGTTGTGTCCGCCTCCTTCCATATCGTTAATCACGTACTCAAACATATCGGACGAACCGGTGTTATTTCCGAACGGAATATACACAAACGCGCCGGCATCTTCGCCACATAACTGAGCGCCTTGACCATTGTTCGCTTCATAGTCGCACGACAACTTTACTTGTCCGAACTGTGGTTGCGTGGTGATGACGTATTGCAAAATATCATTGTCCGCATCCAAATCTTCTAAATCGTACGTATTATCTGAGGAACACGCGACAAAACCATCGGTGGAGACTACAACGTTTGATGCGTCTATGCAATTCAAATTGCCGCGCAAAATGTACGTGGTGGCTTCCTCGCCTGCCACCGTCGGCAACGCGTACAACGTCGCCGTTTGGAACGTTTCAAAGGTATATTCCCCCCATGGGTTGGCACAACTATTCTCACTACTCGTGCACAACTTACTCGGTCTCACTTGTTGCCCATACGTCAACTCCTCAACATCTGAGGGCCAACTCGCCCGGTCGTTTCTTGGCTCGATATAGATCCTCCCGGTCACCACCACCTCCTCTGTCGATTCGATCGCTCCTGTGTCCGCGTTGGACACGGTCCTCGTCACTGAAAACGAAAACAACGATAAATCCAGTTTACTCCCAGAATACGCGTTTGTATCCGGCGTAAACGAAAACTCCCCTGTCTTATCGTTTAAAGTCGCTTGCACTTCATTCAGATCCCCGAGCTTCAACGTTCTGTCCGGCGGGCAAATTAACTTGTATTCCAGCGCGTCTGGTTCCGCTAACCATTGATTGTTCGGTGGTTTCAATGTCACCGTCATCTCCGTGTCTTCGATCGCGCAAAAATAATTGTCGGTAGTAGACTCGCCCAAGTCTTGATCGCTGAAAAACTCCGCCGGATTAGAATTGCAAAAGTAATATTCACACGTCGCCGCCTGCAATACGCCGCCAACGCACTTGGTTGGTCCAGAGACGGTATACCCATCATTGCACACGGGTTGGCAACTTTCTCCCGAAACTAAATTAGCGGTACAATCTCCAACGTCTCCAAATTTTGGTGCCGTGGACGCGTCGCACGGGCTAAACTCCTCCGCTACGGTCGCTTCTGTGGTCATCCCCGATCCAGTCGTCGCAGCTTCGACCATCATCATCATTCCACCCCGTGCGTTGGTCTTTCCAAAAAAACTCCCCGTTGTTCGGGACGCAAAATCGACCACCCCAAAAGCGCTCATCATCATCATCGCGAGTACCAAAACCGCGTAGCCCATCGTCCCGCGCGGAACCACCAAAAACCTGGTGGTGATGCGTCGCATCTCGTCGTCGCGCGTTTGTGGCGCGTGTGGTGGTTGGTGTTCCTCCTCCTCCTCCTCGAGTTCAAGCGCAGAAAGAATGAACGAATTGAACGCGTTGTTTTTTCGTTTAAATTCGTGTTTTACCCTCGTTCGATGCGTAAGAGAGTCGTTCGGATCTCTTTGATGAGAGAGATATTCTTCGACTCGAAAGGAGGCTCTCGTTATTAAAGCCTTTCCCTTCTGGACACCACTTTGAAAACGAAAAATAAAAACGCCCCCACTTCGAACGCAAAAATACAGATCCACACGGGA
>MDSZ01269727.1_pt1 | contig 26926 bp, 18 predicted proteins | sample 811201 | NCBI WGS metagenome assembly MDSZ01 (sample SAMN05326647, study PRJNA326480) | marine metagenome | isolation source: seawater | place: Indian Ocean: North | collected 2010 | reverse complement strand
TAGTAGTAGTAGTAGTAGTAGTAGTAGTAGTAGTAGTAGTAACGAGAGAGAAGAAGGTGTTAGTCGTGATGGCGACAAATCGCCTTTATTCTTAGCCAGAGCCGGGAACACAAGGAATTACGGAAGCATTCCTTCAGTCGCGCAATATGCGTCGAGAGTATTCGTTTTAACCGGTATTTCGGCGTGGCAAGTGAACGCAGTGGAACTTGCGGAGCATTTCTTGATGCATTACGTGACGAAACACGAGATACCAGCGAGGCACGTCTTGTGCATCATTCAATCGCGCTCAAATAACGTCGACGCGGAACTTGTGAGTCAAATCGAAGACGTCTTCGCACGATACGGTGCGTTTACGGATATTTACGAAGGTGACGCGCTTTTATACTCTGTCGCGGCGGCACGGTTTGAAGAAAAGTTAGCGCTCGCGGTGGACGAAGACGATTGGATCGTCGCAGTGGATTTAGATGAGCATCTCGATACACCGCACGATGAATCTATAGCACGATTTCTCGCACGCGCGGATGCATTAGGATTTAATTTAGTCAACGGAAAATGGATAGATAGAGTAGCAGAGGATGGAACTTTAAATAGGGTGTCACTTACGCAAACTTTGGAAGTGCAGTTCCCTCGACAGTGTTACATTGGACCAACATGTGACGTGAGAAGAAATCCTACGCACAGAATGTTTTCGAGCGACGCACCATCAAGGAAACTAGAGGCAAAACAGTTTGTCAAGTTCCCAAGGAAGATACGTGTGGGTTCAACGCCATTAACTGGGCCAACGTCTCCTTCCTTTACATCCGGAAGTCGGCGTTTAATGAATGTGATGTCCGCTGCGGATGATGATTCATCCTCTCCATCGCAACATCAACAACAAGGAAACCATAATAAAAGGCGGAAGGTCCCGCGAGCGTTACTCAGTGTCATCGCGCACAAAGTTTCCTTCCCAGTGCTTGACGTTCGCGTGTTACATGACTTTGCCATCGACGACGTTATTACGGCGTCATTGCCGTCTGTGCATCACGAACGAGTCTATCCGGTACCGTTAAAGGTTCAGCATTACCAGTGGCACGATCTCGCGCATAAGCAAATGAAAGTAGCTGCAGCTGGTTTTGAGAGATGTGACCAGCTGAAAGATGGCGCGGCAAAAGTTGCCAAGAATTTAGCGAAAATTATGGGCACGTATTGGCGACATAATTTTGGCGTGCACAAGTCAGACAAGCATGATTTCTATGAACTCGGTCGTGATGAAAACAGCGGACAAGCGAGTAAATTGCCGGTCAATAGCATGCTACATATCATCTGTCCTGGAATCGTGTGCGGGTATGAGTCAAAAGATATTAGACGCGTGGCAATTGTAACTTCGGTTTGGGAACACGTTGATGGCGTTTCACGAACGATGAAACGAGTCGCAGAACATCTGAAAGAACGCGATGATTCAGAAGTCATGGTTGTATCTCCTGATTTAGCTAAAGAGGATTACCAGAGTAACCAACGCGAAGAGGAAGAGGAGGAAGACGATACCGATTCTCACAATATTCTTGATCCGTCCGACCGAGAAAGAATTTTAGTCGCTCCGGTACCTCACGTAGCTGTTCCGGGAAGAGCCGAATACAAGGTATCGGCGCCGCTACAGACGGCGCAAAAAACCATTTTAGATGCATTCGACCCGAAAGTTATCCACGTTGCCGCTCCGGATGTTCTTGGTCACTCTGCGGTGGAATGGGCGAGAAAGCGTGGTGCATGTTCAGTGTGCTCCTATCACACGGCTTTCGACACATATTTGCAATATTACCACGCAAAACTGTTGGTGCGGCCTATTCGTCAGATGCTGTCACAGTTTTATCGCTCGTGCGATGTCGTCGCAACACCTTCGTATGCGGCTGCAGAACACCTGGAGAAAATGGGAGTGCCGTTTTCAAAAATGGGCTTTTTCCCTAGAGGTGTGAATGAAAAGATGTACAATCCGAGCATGCGAGATCGACAGTATCGGATCGATAAGTTCCAAATCGATCCTTTGCGAGAACAAGAAACGATTGTTATTTTGTGGGTTGCAAGAACCGTGCGTGAAAAAGGTTTGATGTCCTTTTGTCGCACTATCCGTGAACTCGATGCGACTGCGAACAACGCGTTGCCGCCATTCAAAGTCGTCGTCGCTGGCGACGGACCAGACTTACCCATGCTTCGAAAAGAACTCACAAATGTAAAAGATGTCGTCATTTTAGGTCATTCTGGCGGATTGTCGTTATCGAAAACGTACGCCGGCGGGGACATCTTTTTCTTCCCTTCGAGAACGGAAGTTATTCCGAACAACATCATCGAAGCTATGGCGAGCGGATTACCGGTCGTGACTGATAACGTCGGTGTGAACCGCGCTATTGTTGACGATGGGAAAACTGGCATATTGATTTCAACTACTTCGGCGGAACCGGTATCATCGGATATCGAAAATTACGTGGATGCAATCGTGTCGCTCATGACGGACTCCGTGAAAAGAAGACAAATGGGTACGAATGCACGCGAATCCACATTCGGGTTGACATGGGACCGAACGTTCCGAAGTTTGCGTCACATTTACGACCGCTGTCGTCCTGGTTTACCATACAGTCGGGAAGACGACGAACATGGCGACGATGACGACGAAGGTGAAGAGGATGGAGAGGATGATAACGACTCGAATTCCAACAAAAACGACTCCAAAAAGAAAAGCAAACCATACCAACGTGACATCATCATCGATCCGAGCGCACCTAAATCATCATTAATCTACCGAATTTCCAAAGGCATGCACGGCGGTTTCGCGCGCTCTCGAGAAGCTGCGGCCAACGACGACAAAGAAGACGAGATTGAACGGTTGCAAGCGTTGGAAGCCACCGGGTTTGCGCATGTCGTTTTCAACGGAAATGATAAAGGAGATGCCTCTTCGTCCGCGTCAGCTTCATCAACCGAAGAAGACTGAAAATGATATCAGACCGAGCGAGAGAGCGAGCGAGAGAGCGGAGAGTTAAGGCGTGTCATACCATAATAGAGCTCGTGCTTTGTGAGCACGTAGTAATAGTAGGTAGTTCTTAATAACAAAATAATAATACGCTGTAGGAGAAAAACGAGCAGTTTCAAAATTCATCTCGCCTAGAAAAAAGGCGCAAAACGCAAGAGAAGGTCGCACATCGGATTATCTCGATACCCAATGATGACGGCGCATCATCTCGCGTTTACGCGGTCCATCGTCGAGACTCGCGGACGAGTGACGACGAAAACGGGCGGAGCTTCTTCGTCCTTCGCCCCCAACGCGCGTCGGTATCGGAGAGACACCACGTGTTCGCACACGCGCGCGGATGGAAACGCGAGTGCTTTACGATTGGATATCAAGACGACGACGACGAAGAAGAAGAATATTTCCACCTCCGCCAGCTCGTCTTCCTCTTCTTCTTCTGGTACAGGTGCTGTTAAATCTACGAATAATTCCGAAAACGCTCCTCCTACTCCTCCTCCCGCTCCATCTCGAGGGAACGCCATCGTCGTTGGCGCCGGTCCAGCGGGAGCTCTGACCGCGATGTCGTTAGCCAGAGCAGGTTTTCAAGTGGACGTGTTCGAGCGAAGAGGACCGTCGTCGCGATTACCTTCACAAGGGTTGGTGAACACGGGCGTAGCTTCCTCGAGGACTTATAACATTGTTTTGAATCAAAGAGGCGTTGCGGCATTGAAATCACACGGTGTGGATGTGGATTCGTACGGCGTCAAGTTAGCCGGGAGCGTGAGGCACGAGCAGGGAGAATTTAAACGGCCGCTGAGGAATCCGTTCTTTTTGTTCGATTTGAAGAAAAGGGCGAAGATTGGGAACGTGACGAGTCGATCGACGAACGCGTTTAACGGATCGATTTCGATTAACCGAAGTGTGTTAGCCGCGGAGATTCAAAAAGCGGCGATTGAACGGTACCCGACGCAGATTACTTTTCATTACAACAAACAAATTTTAGAAGTGCCAGGAGGGACTTCGATTGATTTGAAGAGTAGAAAAGTCGTCTTTGAACGGTTTGAAGGCGAAGATACGTGTCCATATTTAAGTGAAGACGAGGATCCCAACGAGACGAGACGGTACGATTTGTTAGTCGGCGCGGACGGAGTAAATTCGGAAGTGAGAAGAGCAATGGAGATTTTTCACGACCCAAAGTTTACCGTGAAGAAACACGTGGACGGTATGCAGTATAAGTCAGTTACATTACCGGTTATCGGTGGATGGATTGGCGAAGAGGCGGCGGAGAAGTGGAAGCGGTCGTTTCATACCTGGCCGAGAGGCTTAAATTCATTGTTAGCGCCACCGAATCCAGATGGCACTCTGAGTGGCGTTGTCATCTTACCGTCCTTGGCGATTAGTAAGAACGCAAAATGGAGCTGGGATACAATCACAGCGCCACAAGAAGTTCAGAAGATGTTTACTGAACTGTTTCCGAACGCGTTTGCTGGGATGTTGCCGCCACAAATCTCTGCGTCCTTGGCGAACCAGAAACCAGCAAACGGCGGGACGACTATTTTTTGTAGCCACTTGGCGATACCTGAATCGAACGTTGTTTTAGTTGGAGACGCGGCTCATTCGGTTTGGCCGTCTTTAGGGCAAGGCGCGAATGTGGCTTTAGAATCTGCGGTATGTTTAGGCACCGCGTTGGAAGAGGTTGAAGACACTAAAGAAGCTATCGAGACATTCGACAAGGTGCGAAAACCACAAACGGACGCGTGTGGCAGACTCTCCATGGCTGGGTTTGGCGGGTCGACAAACAGAACTGCTTCGTCGTTTTGGTTCGTATTGAAAATATCAACGTTGATGATTTTGAGTAAACTGATTCCGGTGTCGAAAGTGCCGATCATCGGTTTTGCGCCGCCGGCTATATTTAATTTAGGCAGTCCAGATTACACGTACGACGAAATTGAACGGACAATGCGTATGGAAGTTTTCCGCTTGTCTTTGATGGGATTTTTTTTCCTTATTTTGTTAGCTTTGAGCTTTTACTATGGCGGAATGAAGCCTTTATTGAAGAAGAGTTTAGGGTGGTTGAGTCTCCGTTTCTTTGGCGCCTAAAAAAGTGTACTCTCTAATACATCTGATATGTATGTACCATATGGTACCTGGTATCAATGGTACCTTACGGTTAGGTATATCTCTCTCTATATATATATATATATTAAAACGCTGCAATCCAATTCGATCTACATGTAACCAATGGAAAGAAAATACATCGCGCTCTTTTTTTATCCTATTCAAAGAAGCGCTTCTCACATTCGCAATCATTCTCGCACGTGTTTTTATCAATTGATTCTCATCAAAACGTACGTAATCATCGAATCCAACGACCTTTTCGACGGCGAATCCGGCAATTTTGACAACGCCGCTCTCGCTTTATCCCCCTCTTCCTTTGCCATCGTCATCGCTTTCGCGATCCCTTTTTCTTGGACAATCTGCAGCGCCAACTCCAAATCTTTCGGATCTTTAAACTTCGTCTCGATTAATCCTTTCAACCGATCGTCCGCTTGCAAAGCGAACAACGTCGGCGCGGTTAAATTCCCAGTCGCCAAATCCTGACCGGGCGGTTTCCCTAGCTGTTCTTCGGTTTGCGTAAAATCCAAAATGTCGTCCACGATTTGAAATGCCAACCCCAGATGTTTCCCGTAGTCGTACATGTCGTCCTTCACGTCCAACGGAACGTCCGAAAAAACTGCCGCAGACTTACAACTCGCCGCAATTAACGACCCAGTCTTCTGATGAGACTTGACGTTGTAATCATCAAACGTTATATTGGTGTTAAACAACGCGGTCGCTTGCGAAATCTCTCCGTCCGCAAAATCGGCGATGACTTGCGAGATGAGTTTGATGACCTCCAAATTCTCCAACTGCGCCAACCCCCATGAACTCTGTGCGAACAAGAAATCCCCTGCCAACACCGCCACTCTCGTCCCATATAAGCAATTAATCGTCGTACTCCCTCTTCTCACGTCGCACTCGTCCAGCACATCGTCGTGCACTAAACTCGCCGTGTGCAACATCTCCGTAATTTCTGCGATGCGTCGGTGCTTCGCGTTGATATCCGGCAACTTCATCAACGCCGCCGTCGCTCGCGCGACCAACAGAACCAGCACTGGTCTTAAGCGTTTCCCGCCAGCGCCAAAAATCTGATCTGCGGCTGCAATTAACAGCGGATTCTTCCTTCCGATCACATTTTTCAAGTTCGCCGTCATCTCGTCCAAATCTTGCGACACCGGTAGCATCAACTCTTGAATCGTACACGCTTGCTCCTCGTCATCCGCAGACTTAAATATGTGCTGTTCTGGATCGAGTTCGTCGAACGACGCCGAAATGAACGGTTCTTTCACCGCGTCTGACCGCGTCGGTGGTGCCGTTCTTCTCTTCGAATAGCGGTGTCGCGTGGACGACGACGACGACGACGATGCTCTCCCAGAAACACCGCTGACGTCTTTCCGAGGTCCAAGTGACGACGACGTCGGCGACGACGACGATGATCTCGCGCTCGTCGTCGCTTTCGATGTCATCAGTTCGCCGCATCGCACGCCCGAAGAAGAATAACAACAGGCGCGATACCCTCCGCTCATGTCGTCGTCGTCGTCTTCTTCTTGGTCTTTTTTGTCTTTGTCTTCTTTACTAAAGAACAACGCGCGAAAAGAACTCTAGAGATTAGAGAGAGAGAGAGTATTTGTGAAGACGACGACGCTTTCATAGAGAGGGGGTGTGTCTTTTGCCCTCAAAAGGAATGTATTAAAGGGCGAAAACGAAAGGGGATAACTCTTTTTTTTGATATACTCGTGTAATGAGATGGGAGTTTTTTTTTGTTCTTTTTTTGGATGACGACGACGACGTTGGTGCGACTTGGGAAAGCGATAACTTTATTTTTTTACTTTTCTTTTGTAGGAGACTTGGATGGATCGAGACCCTGGTAAAAACACATACAAAAAGAGAGCAAAATAGACCGAAGAAAAAAGGAAGACCCCGTTGAACGACTCAAAGAATGCTTCCGTTGTTGTCGTATACGTATAGTAGTAAACAGGTCCTTCGAAGAAGAAAAGTCGAAAAAAAAAACCGCCGAGAGAAAACTCAAAGGAGCGTCACCACGGATGCGCTCGAGAAGAGGAAAGACACGGGCGAAAGTACGATGGGTACGCGTATTCAGAAGTAGATGTGTACGTGTGGTGTGTGCAACGAGTCGTGCTCTCTCTCTCTTTTCGTCTTTCGCGCTCGGTCGTTTTTACTTTCTCGTGCGATACAAGACTTTATCGATGATCCCCCAATCCTTCGCCTGTTCCGCGGTGAAATGTTTATCTCTATTGATCGTTTTTCTGACCAATTCAATGTCTTGATTGCAATTTTTAGCGACAACCTTGTTGATTTTCTCGCGAATTGCCAACAACTCTCGGCCTTCGTTTTGGACGTCCGAAGCGGCGCCTCTCGCCACGCCGGACGGGTGATGCAACATCACGCACGTGTTTGGCAACGCCGCGCGCATACCTTTCTCGCCGTTCGTGAGCAACAAACCACCCATCGCTCGCGCGCTTCCAAATGCCACCGTTCCAACTTTACTCTTCGCGTGGTTCATGGTGTCCATAATCGCCATCGTCGGCACGACTTGCCCGCCTTCCGTGTTGATGTATAAATACATCGGCTTCGTCGAGTCGAGGTTATCTAAAAACAACATCGTCGCCACCAATTGGTTCCCTAACTCGTCGTCGATGTTTTGTCCGATCCAAATCAATCGCTCCCGGTAGAGGCAATTCCATATGTCCACCCATTGCCACATATTTTCGCCCGGGGTTTTATACGGCACGCGCGGCACGCCAATCGGCATCATGGTCGTCACGTGCTTCCTCCCCTTTGTGTTCGTCATCGTTTGTTCTAAAACGTTTTCAGCGAACGTCTTCGCTCGAGAGTACGCCGATCCCATCGATCGAGCGTACACGTCGTTCATTCTGTTCAGCCCGGCGTACGACGCGTGCAGTCCTCCTTGAAGCGACGACGACGACCGCGAGGAGGAGGATTTTGAACACCACCTGGCTGTCGTCGTCGTCGTCGTTGCGGTCGCATTAGTCGCGACGACCATTTTTGTGGAAAGACCTCCTCCTCCTCTGTGATTTCGATGATGATTTTGATGATGATTCGACGACGACGACGAACTCGTCGCCGTCCCCGACATTGAGCGTCTTCTTTGGGTGGTGAAGCTGTTCGCGTAATTGCAGCACGCGACGACAACCGACGACGTCATTTTGACGACCACCACCGCGCTTTCTTCTCGTCTTCTTTCTTCTCGTCTCTTTGTAAAGAGTTTTAAAGTGTGTCGTCGTCTTCCAAGTCCACACTCTCAAAGAACGACGTTTTCTCTCAAAGAGCCATTATCCTGTTTAAGGTCTCAACAAAAGTATTTTGAAACCCTAAAACGAAGAGGGGGACAAAGACGATACAAAAAGAGACACACACAAAAACCGCCACACATCTTTTATATAAGTGCTTTGTTGTCGGAAGAGACTTTTGTTTGGAAAGGGGAACGCCGCGGAAGAAGAAGAAGAAGAAGGATCATCGTCGGTGGTTTTTGTGTTGACGTTTGCTTTTTTTGGGGGGGGAGAGAGACAAAGTCTTTCGAGCGGGATTGAAGAAGCGCAAATCTCTCTCGATTTGATTTTTTGTGTTGCCGTTGGGGAACGAGTGTGCACTCGAATTCGAATTACACGCAGAGAGACGCGCTTTGGTGCGCGTCCAACGACGAATACTCGTCCAAGCGAACAGGGAGACGCTCGTTCGAGAAGAGGAAGAGACGGGGAGAAAAGTATCGTCGAGATGGATTCACCAGCCATCCAACGATGTCTCAAAGACATCAAAAAGAGACGCAAAGATTTACGCCTGGTCCCACCTGCAGATGTGCACATCGATTACGAGGACCCGACGAGTTTGTTAGGCGAAGGCGGGTTTTGCAGCGCGTATCGCGCGACGTATAACGATGAAACGGTGTGCGCACGAGTCATCGACGAAGACCGGGAACCGAACAAAGAACAAACAGCAGTCGGAGAAGTGGCCACGATATCGAATCTACCGGCAATCGCGGTGAAGATATACGGGTACACGTGGACGCAGAAACCCGGACCGATGTTTGATAAGAGGAAACATCTGGCGGTTATTTGCGAGCTGTGTCCGCACGGAAATTTGGAAGATTTCATGAAGAAAGAGAAAGAGCCGCTGGCGCCGGGCGTGAAGTTGGATTGCTTTTTGCAAGTTTTGGACGGATTGGAGCAATTGAAAGCGAAGAGAGTGATATGGAGAGATTTGAAGGCGAAGAATATTTTGGTGAGAGACGTGAAGCGACACGCGAAAACGAACAAGGTGACGAAAGTTCAAATCGCGTTTACGGATTGGGGAACTGCTGTGGAGTTGCCGAAAATGGGGAAGAGAAGAATGACGTTGCAAGGACCAGGGACGGATGGATACATCGCTCCAGAAACGAGAGGGAATGGGTACGATTACCAGGTGGATATGTGGGCGTTTTTACTCTGGGCGGCGAGTATGTGTTTAACCGTCGAGTGTTTAGTTGATTGTCGATTGGAGGAGAAATTGGCGGGGTTGCAATTGGAGAAGAAATCACACGCGACGAGCGCGCAAGAGAAAAAAGTCCTCTCGATTTTAGACGCGTTTGACTTTGAAGTGGAAAGAGGGTGCGCACCAATTTATAACTTTTTGAAAAGAGAAACCCAGTGGGTAGAACCCGGTCAGCGATGGTCGTGTGACGAGGCGATTGAGTGTTTGGTAGCGTTTCGGGATGAGAACGTGAACTTGCAGTTACCCACGGAATACGCGTGCACGCCGGCGAAGAGAGACAACTCGTTTTACGAAGAGAGCAGCGACGAAGAGGAAGAAGAAGAAGAAGAGAAGGGAGAAGACGGCAACGAAAACGAAGCGGTTGGGACGGCGATTAAAGGTACTCTCGTCAAACCAACCATCGCGCAACAACGGTTCAATGCGCACAACATCGCCATGAACTTCAATTCCATCCAAAGAACGCCGTATAACCCAATGTCGGAGAAGTACACGCCAATAGCCAGTCGTAAAAAGTCTGCCACGTTTCAGTTAGATCATGAAAACAACGTCTACTCGACGGCGAAGAAACCGACTTCGTCCTCTTCGAGGAAAACGAACCAACCTTTGAGGTCGATTTTGAAAACCGGTGGGAGTAACACCAGTCGAAGTGCGAATGGGAGCGCGAATAACTACAGTTATGCATCTCCAGTTCGGTTTGATGATAAGCCGTCGCCGATGGTTGTGTATTCGGCGACGCCCGGTTTCAATCGACGACCGATGCACTCGAGGCGAAACGGTGACGTTGTTTTACCACCCCCATTGTTCGCCGAAGCGGAGCGAGAGGCGGAGATGTACAAGGAAAAAATGTTACGAAACGGAGACAAAGAAGAAGAAGATAGTGAAGAGGAGGAGGAAGAGATTGAAACAACGCAACCTTTGGACGTGGGGGACAAAGAAAACAGCATTGACGAGGCGAATTCGGGAGTTCGGCCGCGCTCGTTCGCCATGCCTCCGCGAAAGTTGGTGGGAAGAAATAACGCCTTGCAGTCATCCAACGAGACCAATAAGAATAATAACATTAGGAATGCTCGATCATCGAAGCGCGACGTAAAACCACCGAAGATTTTCAGTCCTCCACTCATCGAGAAAGCGGGCAAGAAACGAAAAGCTGCGGCAACATCGAGTGCGGTTGCTGCTGCTGCACCTAAACGACGAGGTCGTGCTGCTGCTACTGCAGCTACCGGCAGCGGCGATAACTCCATGGCGTTGGTGTTGAAAACCGCTGGGTGCTCAAAATGTCGATGGTCGCCGCGAGGGTGCGGCAGGGGCGATCCGGATACGCCAAGAATCCCGAGAGGTATTTCGGCGGCGAGAAAGAAGGCGAAAGAAGCCGCGAAGCGTCCGAGAGGCCGTCCGCCCGGATCGAAGAATAAGGACAATAAAAAGTTAGCGGTGGTGAAGACGAAAGCGACGAAGAAGGTAGTCCAAAAGAAAAGAAAAGCGCCAACGGCAAAGAAAAAGACAGTGGAGACGAAAGATACATCCACGGGATGTTCCAAGTGTCGATACTCTAAAAATGGTTGCGGCGCGTGCGACCCGTCCAAACCAAGGCAACGAAGAGGTCCCAGAAAGAGCACGGAACCACAAGTCTTGTGTCTCCCGGCGCCGGGCGAGGACGGAGGACGTAGAGTAGTAAAAACGTTCGAACGAAGAAAAAACCCGGTGGGTCGACCGACGAAACATACACGACCGATTAGAACCGAGTTGGGATGTTCCAAGTGCAGGTACACCGCGTGTTCGAAGTGTCGAAACGAGTTGGCGTTCGATCGAGCTTTATTTGGTACTCCGGCTGCTCCAAAGACCAAATCTCGGCTGTTGTAAAACGTTTCGAGGAGGAGACTTGTACGATATAAACAACAATAACAACTTTCAGACGAGCTTAAAATAATTTGAACTACACGTATATATATATATATATAAGTCGGATGTAACAACAGCGCTTCACACTCTCCAACTTCCGATGCGCTCACCGGACGTTCCTACGCTTGTTTTCTTCCCGCTTAACTGCATCGACTTCAACGTCGAACTCAACCAATCTAACCCTTCGTACAACCCCAACCCTTTCGTCGCCACCGCTCCTTGCACGTGCCACTTCCTTCCTTTTAATTCGACCAACCCTAACGCATCGCACACCTCCGCCGTGGTCATACAATTCCTCATGTCCTGTTTATTCGCAAAGACTAAAATCGCCGAGTTGCGCATGAACGGGTCGTTGATGATGCTATTAAACTCCTCTCGCGCTCGGTTAATCCGCTCGCGATCTAACGAGTCCACCACAAAAATTAACCCGTCCGTGTTGTTGAAATAATGCCGCCACAGAGGTCTCAATTTCTCCTGCCCTCCCACGTCCCACACGGTAAACATCACATTTTTATATTGCACTTTTTCCACGTTAAATCCGAGCGTAGGGACCGTCGATAACACCTCGCCGATGTGCAGTTTATACAGAATCGTCGTTTTCCCGGCCGCATCCAAGCCAAGCATCACCACGCGCATGTCTCGGTTCCCGAACAGTATATCGAAAGCTCTCTTAAACGACGTCACCGTCGATGAGACCGCGTTGCCCATGACGTTTTCTCCTTCTCCTATTCGCCCGTCACTTTAACACGTGCCTTTCTTCCCCGTGTGTGGAAAAAAAAAGGATGATGATGATGATGCTGATGAATTCTCGTCGGATGTCTCTGCGCCACAAACGCACTCGTCGATCTCGCGCGCGTCCACTCGAGCGACTCCAATGGACGCGCGACGTTCACCTCGCACGCGTAACACGCGCACGCACGCTACGTACCTGCGCGCGTGTGTGCGCGTGCGCGTGCGCGCGAGTGTTCTTCTTTTTCTTCCTTAGATTTGACCAGTGAAAAAAAAACTGACGCAAAAATCAAAGAGAAAGAGGCGCTTTTCGATGCGAACTAAAGACTACCGTCGTATACATACACGCTCTTTACATACAGGCTACTACGCGCGACAGATGACTCTCGCACTTTTCTCACAAGTCGTTTCTTTGTGTGCTCTTCTGATTTGGTCGCGTCGATGGTGTCGTCGTCGCATCAATCGGCAAATCGATGGCGCTGTCCGCCTTGTCCGAACACGGCGGCGGCCTCTCGAACGTTTGTAACGCGTTCTCCTCTTTACACATTAAATCTACTAATATTCCATCCCGTGCCGTCTCCTTTGTCACCACTTTCTCTTTCAATAGTTTCAGCAACAATTCTTCCTGGTCTTCCAGAAATAGCTGACACCACTGCACCAACTTCTTTCCTTCAGACTTCCACCGGTCTTTCCAATCGCCGCCTAAACCTCTTTTCTCCGCGTTCTCCTGATTCGGCTCTCCCGCGAACGACACCAACATTTTCTGTCTCGTTTGCTTGTCCCCGTCCATTTGAAGCCACTGTAACGCTCGATTTTCCCCTTTCCCAAGAGCGTACTCTTTCAGGCCGTCGCACGTCGTTTCTAAAATGTCGTACGCGCGCTCCTCAGACGCGAAGTAGTCGAGCGTTTTGCCCTGTCTGTTCCCTTTGGAATCTTTGAGCCCGTAGTGCAAATTCAACGTCCTTTTCGAGTCGTCTTCTTGGAGCAATTTCCGAGCAAGTTCTCTCTGTTGTCGATGTGGTATTATTATTAGAGATGTGTCATCCAGAGTGTCTCGCGAGCGAGTGCGCGGCGGCACGCGACCGATACCGTCCGAGAAAGAGAAAGAGAAAGAGAAAGAGAAAGAGAAAGAGACGCGCGCTACAACTCACCGCGACCGATCGACAGGCCGAACATTCTGCCTCGATGGCCATCGCTCGCACTTTCCCGAGTCGCGGGGGTAGTAGTAAAGGGTGGTCGTCGAGCGCGACGAGGAGGAGTAGCATCATCGCGCCCCAGAAAAAAATCGATGACGACGATCGAAGAAGGACAAAAAAAGCGCGGTGGTGGTCGTCTCTTCGCGTCGTCGTCATCGTCATCATCATCATCGCGCAGTACAAAAAAGGCGTCTCGTCCAATTGTATATCTACTAATGTCGTCTCTCTCTCTCTTTTTAAGGGTGTTGGGACAAAACACTCTCATTTTTTTAGCCTCGAGCAGCACTCTTTTTTTTTTGCATTTTTTTTTTTGGACAAAAAAAGAGCGAATTTTTGATTACATTTATCACACTCTTTTTGTGCATTGTGTTGTGGTGTTTGCAAACCGAGAGAGAGAGAGAGAGAGAGAGAGAGAGAGAGAGAGAGAGAGAGACGCAGAGAAGAAGCAAAAGCGACACCAGGAACGTGTCACAGTCATGCGCAGTTCGGCTCTGGCGCGGTCGTCGTCAACGTGCTCGTGTTCGTCGTCGTCGGCGGCGGCGGCAGCGGCAGCAGCAGCCTTTGGGAAGAGCTTTTGGGGGGACAAAAGGAGACCAAAGAAAAATGCATTCTTTTTTTATCCAAAAGAGAGAAGAAGATGCGGAGGAAAAGAAGGCAGCGCGGCGCGCGCGATGATGCCGACGGCGGAGGAGGAAGACAGAGCGATCATGACGGAAGAAAACACGTCGTCGTTACCGTCGATATACAAGTCGGAGGACGGGAAAGAACAACAAGTCTTAGATGCGCTCAAAAATGTCATCGACCCAGATTTTGGCGAGAACATCGTCAACTGCGGGTTCGTCAAAGTGTTGAAAATATCGGACGACGGGAAAGACGTCGCGTTAGTTTTAGAACTCACCACTCCGGCGTGCCCGGTGAAAGACGAATTCAACAGACTCTCGAAAGAGTTCGTGAAACGATTGGAGTGGGTAGATGACGTGGACGTGATCATGACCGCGTCGCCGAAATCAGCCATGGCGGACGTGCCGGAAGCGCCGCCCGGGTTGAGAGGGGTGAAAGACATCATAGCTATTTCAAGCTGTAAAGGTGGAGTTGGAAAATCGACGACGTGCGTGAATTTAGCGATGACTTTGGCACAGATGGGAGCGAAAGTTGGGATATTTGATGCGGACGTGTACGGGCCCAGTTTACCGACGATGATTACGCCCGAGTTCGATAAATTGGAAATGAAACAAGATGGAACGATTACGCCGGTAGAGTACGAAGGGGTAAAAGTGGTGTCGTTTGGATACGCCGGGCAAGGATCGGCGATTATGAGAGGGCCGATGGTTTCCGGTTTAGTCAATCAATTGTTAACGACCAGCGAATGGGGCGAGTTGGATTATTTGTTGTTGGACATGCCTCCCGGGACCGGCGATATTCATTTGACATTAGGTCAGGTGGTTCCAATAACCGCGGCAGTTGTTGTTACCACGCCGCAAAAGTTGGCATTCATCGACGTCGATAAAGGCGTGAGAATGTTTGCAAAGTTGGAAGTGCCATGCGTGGCGGTAGTTGAAAACATGTCAACCTTTACCGGCGACGACGGTAAAGTGTACAGACCATTTGGCCGAGGAAGTGGTCAGTCCATTTGCGAAGCGTACGACATTCCACATTTGATAGAAATGCCTATCGAACCTGGTCTTTCGTCTGGCGGCGACTCTGGTACCCCTCTCTCCCTCTCCGACCCAACCGGTCCAATCGCCGCTCTTTACCAAGACATCGGCGCGTTCGTCGTCCGTGAAGTCGCAAAAATCAACTCCGGCCGAGGCCCAACCGCAGAATTAGACCCGGACCGAAGAGGTTGTCTCAAAGTTCAAATCGCAGACGTCAACGACGGTCTCCCATTCTACGTCTCCGGTGCCTCGGTTCGCAAATCCGACCAATCCGCTCGCGCGAAAAATTCCAACGAGTCTCCGGACGTTTTGCTCACCGGCGAAAAAGTCCCGGACGATTTAGAGCCCGTCTCTGTCGCTACGGTTGGAAACTACGCCGTCAGTGTCACTTGGCCGGATGGCTTTAGCCAAGTCGCGCCGTTTCGAGTGTTGAGAACGTTGCCTAGACTTTAATTCACGCTCCTTTTGTTCTCGACGGTTCTCTATATAAACTCTCTCTCCTCGAAAAATAGAGTGGATTAACATACGTAAAACTTCTTCGTTCGTTCGTTCGTTCGTTCGTTCGTTCTTCCTTAATCAAAAAAGCGGGACAAAAAATATGACTGGATCTGGCCTCCCGCACGAGCCTCCGTCTCTTCTCAATCCTCGCGTCCCGCTCGATCTTCACGGCATCGCGAACCACCCGACGCAGCACGCCTTCCTGGCCGCCGGGATAGGCGCCCTCGACGCGACGCCTTCGCTTGGCGGGGACAACATCCCTCGCGCGATACGCGCCACAAGCTCTCGAGGGAAACAACGACGCAGGCCGCAGACGCCTCCAGAACGGCGCTTTAAAAGACCCCTAAAGAACTCGATACAAAAGGAGACAAAAGAGCGCCGCCCCGTCGAGGAGGAACGACGACGACGACGACGACCCCGCGAAAAAAGAGGTGCGACGGCGGCGGCGGCGGCGGCGCTGATGATGTGACGGGTTGGTCGTCGCTTCGTCGGGGCGCTGTTGACCGGCATTGCCGCTGCGTTTCTCCTCCAAAAGCAGAAAAGAAGAAGACAGGATCAAACCCTAAACCGTGCAAGACCCTAAAAAACATAAATAAAAAAAAAGAAGAGCAAAATTGGATGAAACATCATCCCCTTCTTTTCATTAAACTTACATAATTTTCTTCCCTCTTCCCCTCCGTTTTTGTTTTGCATTAGAGCGCGTTTTGGGACGCGCGAATAGATGCCGAGAAGAAGAAGACTCCTCGAACAACTACTCGCGTTTTCGTCGTCGTCGTCGTCGTCGTCGTCGTCGTTTCCGAAAACGAACCACACCAGATCGCTTTTGCACCTCCGTTGGTATTCTTTTGCGACGTCAACGACGGGACGTAACGACCGACATTTAACTACTACTGTTACTACTACTCGCGCGCGTTGTGGTGCGTCAAAGAGCGGAACGAGGCGCGACGAGCGGTGGGAGCGGCATCGAGAGAAGCGTTGGAGAGGAGACGCGACGAACAAAGCCGCGAGAATGAAGAGCACGACGTTATCTTCTCCAGTTCAATTGGGGAGTTGCTACGCACAAATTGTCGGGTTAGGGACCGATACGGATGGGAAAGATACCGCGCCGTCCGTCTTGTTGTTCACGGACAAGAAGAGATACTGCTTCAACGTCGGCGAAGGGTTCCAGAGATTTTGCGTGGAACATAGATTGAAAATGTCTCGATTGGAGAGAGTGTTTTTCACTCGGACGACGAGTCAAGCGACTGGAGGATTGATTGGGATGTTGTTGACGTTGGCGGACGCGGCGAGCGCGAGCGTCGGAGGAGCGGGACCGCTGACGACGGTTGAGACAGATGACAATACATCGACGCCGAAAATGACAGTTCATGGACCAAACGTCAGGAATTTGTTGGAGGCTGTGAAAGTATTGGTAGCGGAGAATAGAGGGGTTCTCGTGGAGAGAGGTGGGGAGACATTTCGGGACGAGATTTGCGAGGTAAAGCCGATGTTGAGAGTTCCAGAGATGGTCGGACCGTTAGGAAAAAGGTTGAATGCTGCTGATAACGATAATATCGCTATGAGTAGAAAACGCGTATCATCAAACCAGGTAGATTTAGAGCCAGTGGTGAGTTACGATGTACAGCTGGCGTCACCGCCTGGGAAATTTGATGTTAAGAAAGCGGACGCTTTGGGCGTGCCCAAAGGGAAAGAGAGGGGGTTGCTTGTTCGAGGTGAATCGATTGATATTACATTAGAAAATGGAGAGAAGAAAACGATAACACCGGACATGTGCGTAGAAATGGCTGGAAGAGGTGCGAGGTTTGCAGTTGTCGATTTACCGACCAAAGCGCATTTGGACGAAGCAATTAAGATTGTAGACAAAATGAAAAAATCGGATGGATGGAACGTGAACGAAGAGAGAGATTTGGTCGTACACTTAGCGCCGGCAGATGTAGCGAGTTTGAGTCAATATCAGATGTTCGTCAAAGAGAATTTCTCGAATGCAAAAGGAAAGCACCTGTTTGCGAATGCCTCACGAAACGATAGAACACCTATTTTTTTAGCATCTAGAGCGGTGCAAGCAAAGTTACATGGCATCGACGCGGGTATATTTCCAGAACCTCCAAGTTCATCCAATGATGGTGATAATGGCAAATCGATGTCGTTAGGAGAAGCTGGTAAAAATTTATTGAAGTTTACGCTTTTGCCGCAAAGATCTATGGGTATAGACGAAAGTGCTGTGCCGAATGTGGAGACGCCCCGTTCAATTCGCGAAGAAGCCGCGAAAGAGGCAGAGTTGCGAAGAAAGACTAAGAGAAAAAACGCAGACAAAAACGCGACGACAAAAGCGATGGAGGCAAATAATGACTTCTTTGCGAACCATCCAGGACATAGAGTTGTCGAAGATGTGGAAGAGAATGAAATCGTCGTAACCTTTCTAGGCACCGGTTCAGCGCAACCGGCAAAACATCGAAATGTGTCCGGCATTTTGCTCGAAGTCCAGAAAGACGACGAAAACTATTCGGCTTTGTTGGATTCCGGCGAAGGATCGTTGGGACAACTATACCGTTCGAAAAACGGTGACACTCGTGTCGTAAACAAACTCCTAAAAAACATGCACTTCGCGTGGATTTCGCACATACACGCGGACCATCACGTAGGTTTGCCGTCGATTCTCTCCAAGCGTCGCGAAGCTTTTTTGAGTTCAGGCGTGAAGGAAGAAGACATTCCAAATTTAATTGTTTTTGGCCCTCGACCGTTGAGATGGTTTTTAAGCCAGTGCGAAAAGTTGGAACCGCTAAATTATCGATTTGTGGATTGCCGAGATACGTTGGAGGAGAAAACGGTGCAAGAGTTATTCTCTACCTCTTCATCATCATCTTTTTCATCACCGTTCATAAAACTCACGTCAATTCCAGTGAATCACTGCGCGCACGCATTTGGCATCAAATTGGAAGGTTTAACCAACAAATCGTGCTTGCCGTATTCTTTAGTTTACTCTGGTGATACGCGTCCGTGTGCAAACATTAGAGACGCGGCCAAAGAGTGTACGCTACTCATTCACGAGGCGACATTTGAGAACGGGTTAGAACACGAAGCTCTGACGAAGAAGCACTCGACAACCGCCGAAGCTCTCGAGATTGGCAGTTCGGCATATTTGAACATATTAACGCATTTTTCGCAACGATACCCGAAGGTGCCCAGTTTTGATGGTAGCGATGGCATCGTGAGTGCGAGTGGACAAAATGCTATGTTTGCGTTTGACTTGATGCGCGTCGATTTTAATAATTTACGACGCATACCTTCGCTTTTACCAAACGTTCGCGAACTCTTCGAAGAAGAAAAAGAAGATTGATGATGGTAGTTAATAGATATTAGAAATGTCGTAATCAATGTAGTAAGTATAGTAATAGTATGTGATAGTATTGAATTCGTCGTAACACTGCATGTAATAATACAGCATTTACGTATCATCCGCAGCGTCGGAGAGATTTAAGCCCAGTTTCTGACAGCCTTCGCCTTTTTCACAATCATCCCCGCGATCTCCTCATCCGCTTCAATCTTCGTCGCCACTATAAAATCATTGATCGTCAACCCTTTCACTTCTTTCGTGTGCACTTCCACTACCACTTTCTCCCCAGTCGCAGTCGTCTCCACCGGCCACCCGGCTTCGTTCGCCACCGCCTGGCACCTCGCCGCAAACTTCTCCCCGTCCGTCGTCGTCACCTCCCATCGTAACCTCGGGATAGAATCCTTGTTGCTTGGTCTCACCTTCCAATCCACGCATTGTTTCCTATAAATCTCCTCGTCCGTTAATGTGCACGCCGTGGCATCCGCCGGCAACTCTTGAATCGGTCGATTTTTCAACATGGTCATGTCCTGGAGTTTCTTCGCGCCTTTCCCACTGGCTTTGACGATGTGGTCCGTATCCGCGTGGCCTAACGTGCTGGTTCCAAAATTAGACCCGATTTCACCCGCGGTTGGATCTCGCGCGCCAAAATCGCCGCCGAGACCGGCCATCTGCTCGGCGTCTCGAGAGATGCCTCCGTTTGCTCGCACGTCGAATCGAATCGAATTTTTTTTACGACGTGGGGCGGCGGTTTTCCCGACCACCAAAATCTTTTTCGCGTTTGGAGAGGACGCGAGCGCCCCTCGGTTGCGGCAGACGGAGCTTTGCGTTTGAAATGTCGTCGTCGTTATCATCGTTGCCATCATGGTCTTCCCTGAGTAGAATACTACTACTACTAAATCTCTCTCTCTCTTCGTTCTCGCTCTCAAAGCTTTGTTCGTCGTGTGCGGGTGAAATGCACAAAGGCGGGCGCTTTTTGTTTGTGTGTGGATCAATTTGGACAAAAAAGAGGATAAGGCCCTTTTTGTCTCTTGTTTAGGGTTTAGGGTTTTTTTGGACTTTTTTTTTGTGTGTTCGTTCTTCCGAGAGAGAGAGAGACGCCAAAAAGGTTCTCTTCATCAACGTTTTTCCCGAAAAATCCCCCGCCCCAAAAAGTCACTAAGCGAGCGCATACGAGTGAAAGAACGACGATTTTTCGCGCGGCACGTCTCTCGATGCCGAAGAGCACCTGACGCGAGAGAAGACGACGACGAAGACGACGAAGACGAAGAAGAAGAATCGCTCTGCTTCGAGGAGCCGTCGTCGTTCCGAAACACCCAAACAGAAGGAGGTTTCTTTTTTGTGTGGAAAAGGACGCAAAAAAAATACGCGCGACTTTGACGAAAAGTTGACGTCGACATCGACGCGGGTTTTGTGAGCAACGCGGTCGTTCTCCAGCTCTCGTCGCGTGGTGCATGCGCGCGAGTGAGATGGTGAGCACGGCGTCGCGGCGTTTGGCGACGGTGGTGGCGATGGCGATGATGATGGGGACGCGCGTCGGTGGAGTGAACCTGTACCCAAGCAAATTGGACGCAGCGTCGCTTCTGTTGAACAACGCGAACAGAATAGCGGTAGAAACGAGCGAGATTTACGACGATCTGAGCGGAAAACAAGGGTCATTTTTCGAAAATTATTACGCGGAAGAGAAGAGGGAAACGAGCGAGGATTTATTATCGACGAACGCGATCGTGGAAAGGTCGTTGGAGAGCGCGCGGGTGAATCGAGAGAGCGAGGAAGGCGAAGCGATCGAAACGGCCATACAGGAGGTGATCAGTGACGCGGAGATGCAATTGCAGAACTTTTTAGAGTATTCCTCCTCCTCTTCGGCAAAGGGGACGGCAAAGACGAACGGTCCGAAGGATGGGAGTTTTAATGTTTGGAACTATGAGAGACTCGGAAATGAAGAAGAAGGAAACGGCAATATTTTTGCGACGCCGCTCGTCAACGAAGGTGGTGGTGGCGGTTTCTTCCAGGAGTTCTTCCCCGGCCAGGGCGGCAATGGAGGAGGGGTGGGAGGAGGACCCGTGCGCCAACCGATTTACGACGCCCCGAGATACGACGATACGACTTTGGCCACACAACCTTTTGGAACGAATCTTCCGATGGATAATATTCCACCGAGACCGAATGTCGATCCAAACTATATCACGTATACCGCTCAAGGTCTGATGGGAAACTTCTTACAAGCGTTGACGTGGATAGTCGCGGTTCCGTTCGCGAATAACCCGACGTTTTTCGACGATTGGCAAAGGTGCTCTACCTTAATTAGACCGTGTACAATTCGAGAGACGCTTTCGAGATGTACGTACGAACCTCGAAATTCGTGGTATCGAGAGCGACGCTCCCGAATAAATGCACCCGTCGGTTGGCCTTATTGTCAGCCAGATTTAGAAGAAGTGTACGAATATTGCAACGAAATCGAACTGCAAAGTTCCACTTGTGACCCGAAGCTCGCTAGAGAGAGAAGGGATATCGCGGTTTTTGAGGCAAACGCGGCGTTGGAACAAGAGAGATTGCGAGCGGCGTACGATAACGGTGGAGCCGGTAGTGGTCCGTTTTGGTATGGTCCATATAACGGTGGGTATGGACCGTCTCTAGGAGACGGGAACTATTATGGGCCGTACAGCGGAAGCACTGACGTTCCTTCGAGGTCGGAATACTATTACGAGGAAGGTTTCAATTACCCGTACCCGGATCCCGGGTACTACCCGTTCCCTTATCTCGATCAGCAGCCAAACTATTATCACGGCGCGCGATTGGGACGTTAAAAGCAATGTATTTCATCCATGTTTACGTCTATTTTTATGTGTTTTCAATTTGTTTCTTCTTTTCTTTCTATCTACATCTCTAACGTCCGGTTAAATGTTCGATACCGCTCGAACCTTGCTCGCCGGCGGAACTCCCCCACCCTTTCGTGCTCAACGAAATCTCTTTCGTGGCCACAATTTGCGACCCAGGGTCTCTTAAAAAAAATGTTCCGCCTCTAGTTCCAGCCATTCGTCGTCGCGACGCATTCGACGGTCGTACGACGCCCATGTGTTCCTGTCTTTCGTCTCTTTGGTTAATCTCCGGGTAATCTCTCAACCATTCGCCTTTATATACCTGTTGCGGTCGAGCGATCTTTACGTCTGGATCTACCAATTGCTCTCTCCAATGCGCTAAATACCCAGCCGCTCGCGGGATGGCAAATAAAACGGTAAAAAATTCCGGTGGGAAACCCAGTGCGCGATAAACCAAACCAGAGTAAAAATCTACGTTTGGGTACAACTTACGTTTGATAAAATACTCGTCGGTTCTCGCGTGTTTCTCCAACGCCACCGCGACGTCAATCAACGGATCGCGCCCGACTAACGCAAAAACCTCCTCAGCAACCCCCCGAATTACGTTCGCTCTCGGATCGAAGTTTTTATACACGCGATGCCCGAATCCAAACATTTTTACCTCTTTCTTTTTCACGCGTTCGATGAAATCGGGAATGTTTTCTACCGAGCCGATGCGTTCGAGCATTCTCAACACAGCTTCGTTCGCGCCTCCATGTAACGGTCCATACAAAGCCGCCACTGCCCCGGCTACGGCTGAATATACGTCAACGCCGCTCGAAGCTAAATGCCTACACGCCGCGGTTGAACAGTTCATCTCGTGTTCAGCGTGTAACAAAAACATCGTATCCAATGCTTTTGCCAACTTTGGATTCGGTCGGTGCGAGATATCTAAACCAGCGTCCAACATGTACAAAAAATTTTCCGCGTACGACAACCTCGCATTCGGCGGCGCTGGTTTCCGACCGGTGTTTCGATGGTACGCGTGTGCCGCCAACGTCGTCATCTTCCCCAAAATTCTAACAATCTGTTTATCTTGCACGTCTTTGTTTTGATAAATTCCGTTCCCTGCCAGCGCCGGGTTTTGCTCCGGATGAAACACGGACAACGCGTTCAACCCGGCTAAAATAACTCCCATCGGATGCGCGTCATGAGGCAACGCCTCGATTGTATTAATCACGGGAATTGGTAACGCTGAGTGTCTCGAAATTGCCTCCCTCCAATCCGCCAATTGGTTCGCCGTCGGCAAGTTGCCGTAAATCACGCAAAACGCGCACTCCAAATACGAACTCTTCTCCGCTAACGTCTCGATCGGGTACCCGCGATACCTTAAAATCCCTTTATTTCCATCGATGAAGCTAATTCTTGACACGCACGGACTGGTATTCGTGTACCCCGGGTCGTACACGACCAACCCGTTCTCGTCTCCCCCGGGCACTTTAATATCTTTAAACGCGGAGGCATTGACGGTTCCATCTTCCGATATTGGTATTCGATACGCGGACCCGGTTCGAGAATCGACGATCTCGAGCGTGCCACCCCCAGGTTTCCTCGTCGTCGCGCTCAAACACGCCTCTCGCCCACACGTCGTCGTCGTCGTCGTCGTCGTCGTCGTCCTTCGAGACGCGTCTTCTTTCGTCGACGCAATCCCGGCGGCACAATCATCCAATTCTTTCCCGAGGAGGGTTCTCGACAGATGGGCCACGCGTCGAAACGTCGTCGTCTTTTTCGTCAAAGTCCCCTCCATTATCTCCTCGTCGTCGTCGTCGATTCCACGCATCATCATTTTGCGAGGAGTATAGTAGGTTGCCGTCTCTCTCTTCTTCGTACGGGAGTCGTCGTCGTCCAATAATGCGTTCTCTTTATGAAGAGGATTGAATTTTTAACTGTCGGAATCTGACGTCGGATTTTTGCGCGATTTTTTTTCCCCAAAACACCCCGTTGACGCTTTGTCTTCTTCGACGAACACGACACGGCACGAGGAGAGAGAGAGAGAGAGAGCGAACGAAGCGACATGATGGAGCCTTCTCCTCCTCCTCCGACGTCTGTTGTCGCGTTGTTGGACGCGCTGTCGTATTTGCTCAAAACGTCTTTCGTGTTTTGCGGGAGCGATGATGATGGTGCTTTGTCGTCGTTTGGAAAACAGTTGACGAGACATCCGACTTTGGCGACGGGTGGTGGTGGTGGTGGTGGTGGTACCAATACTACTGATGATGCGAATAATAATACCGTCGCGAAGGTCTTGGACGCCGGGAAAGATGCGCTGCGTCGACTGCAACGGCGGAGGTTGGACTTGAGTTTCTCGAAAGACGCGCTCGTGGCAGACGCGACGGCGAATTATCGCTCGAAAATTGGCCAGCCTTTAGTGCAAAGACTCCCGGCGAAAACGCCGGCGACGATCGAACGGTTCATCGTCGACCCGTTTTCGTTCTATCGAGAAGTGTGCGTGGTTTCCGTTCTGATATATTTCGCGAGACAAACGGCGACGGCGAAAAGAAGACGCCATCGACAACGCAAAGAACGCATTAAACGGAGCATATTGAAGCGGATGTCCAAGTGCGAAACGTACGCGAAGTACGTGACGTTGGAGGAAGAGTTGGAGAAATTTGAAGAGGACGAGGACGAGGAAATCGCGATCGTGTATTGCTCGAGCGATAAAAGAGGGCTAAAGGGAGCGAAAGAGAGGTTTGGAAGCAGTTTGAACGGTTTTTTTGGATTGAGTAGCAGGAATACGAGCAAAATAGAAGGGGAGAAGAAAGAGTTGGTCGTAGACGATGCGTGCGTCGTGGAAAGGCAACACAAAAGAGAGAAGTACACGGGTTTTACGCCGAGAGAGTACGATCGAGCGTTGATCGCGGAGCAGTTGAGAGTGTTGAGAGTCCAGAAGAAGTCGGGAGACGTCGAGGAAATTATGTTTGGTTTGAGAGCGGAACTGTTGAGAAATTTAGGGAACATGTCTAACCTCGGGAGGCGGTTACACGCGCCCGTCGGAGGCGTACCAAAGTTAGTCAGAGAATACATAAACGAAGTGAAAACGTGTTTGAAACTCATATCGAACGATTCTCAGATTCCGGTGACGGAGAAACTTTCTTTTCTGCAAGAGACGAGACACGTGTTTGGGAGAACGGGATTACTTCTCTCCGGCGGTGGGAGTTTAGGGACGTTCCACATTGGCGTGTGCCGAGCGCTCAACAGAAGGAATTTGTTGCCGCGAGTTTTAGCGGGTTCTTCAGTTGGTAGCATCATAGCCGCGGTTGTGTGCACGCGGACGAGCGAGGAGTTGCACGACTTTTTTAGCGACGAAAACTTTGAAACCGCGTTGCCGGATTTGACGTTCTTCTCCGGCACGGATTTCTTAACGTCCATATTTCATCTGGTCAAAACTGGAGGCATGCATAACATAGATTTCTTCCAAAAGTGTTTGAGAGATTTGTACGGCGATTTGACGTTTCAGGAGGCGTACGATAGATCTGGTGGAAGGATTTTATCCGTCTGCGTTTCCCCAGCGGATGCCAGACCCGGACAAAAACCGAGACTGTTGAATTATTTGACGTCGCCGCACTTGGTCATTTGGTCCGCTGTCGCTGCTTCGTGTGCGTTTCCATCTTTATTCCCACCGCAACCTCTTTTAGCCAAAGCTCGAAACGGCGCGTTTGTACCGTGGCAATCCAGCGCGAACGAAGGTGGCAAAGGTCGCAAAACGCAGCGTTGGCGCGACGGTTCCTTACAAGCCGATTTGCCCATGGAGCAGTTGTCGCAACTGTTCAACGTGAACTATTTCATCGTCAGTCAAACGAATCCGCACATCGTGCCCATTTTGAGAATCAAAAGGTGGTTTGCCTCTTTACATCCGACGTTTTCGTGGATTGCTGATTTTATCGAGTCTGAGTGGAAACACCGGTGTCAACAATTCCTCGAGTTCTTCCCAGGTGCGGACGTTTTGGACGTCGCGAAACTGTTCGGCCAAACGTGGGAAGGCGACGTGACCGTCGTCATGGCGTACGGATGGAGACACTTGAGAATGATTCAATCCAACCCGACGAGAGAACACTTATTTGACACGGCTACTTTAGGCGAACGCGAAACGTGGCCAAAACTCGGTGCGATTGAAAATGCTTGCGGCATCGAGCACACTTTGGACGAGTGCGTCCGGGAATTGAGAGAGAAGAAAATGGATCGACGAAACGTCGCCACTCGAGGACGCGTGCCATCCTGGAACACGCTCAATTATTGCAGTCGAGGTTCGTTCGAACACATGCTCGCTCGCAAGCATTCCGAAGCAACGTCTGCGATTGGGAGCAGCTACTCTTCGGACATTCAACACAAATCGCGCCTTGCGAATGGTTCGTCTCAAAGGAACGGCGAAAAGCGCCCGAAGAGTCGCTCGCGATCGCGCGGTCGAGGCGGAAGCGAACACTCGGATGGAAACGAAACTGGTCCAGGAAGTCCAATCGTCGGCGAATTTCTCGAACGGTTTGTTCCTGGCGGTGCCGCGCGCCGAAGCAGCCAGCGTTCGTCCGCCAACGACTCCGAAGATGACGAAGATGAAGACGAACACGAAGAAGACGAGGAAGAAGACCGCCGCGGCCACCCCTCCTCGGACGCCACCGCTCGAAAAATCAAACGCATCGGCTCCTTAATCTTCGACAACTGCGACCCGCACGAGATCGAACCTCGAGATATCATCGAATCCGCGTTGGCCTTAGAAACGTTGCCGTTCGAAGAACGCGAAAAAGTCTTAAAATCCGAGTCCGAGAAGGCGCTTCGAGACTTTCGAAAGGATAAGAAGAAACGACACGTCGAAGGCACCCCGAGAGACGGAAGCGGCGGAGGACCCGCGTCGCCGTCGTCGTCGTCGTTTGGAGCCTTCTTTTTCGGTGGTGGTCATGGTCAAAACCCCTCCTCCTCCTCCGGGCCGCCCCGCGAAAGCAGATGATACTTACTCATACTCATAAAAGCCGAAACGCAAACGGTAGTACCATGGTGGTACCATTGGTGTTGTTGTTGTTGTTGTCTGTCCAATTTTTTGTGTGTAAAAATCGCTCTCTTTTCTTAATTTAAAAAAAAAGACCCACTTTTACATACGTACATACATCATCATCATCGCTTTATCTTCTTCTTCTTCATATTATTGACTGCGTGGTGCACTATCGCTTTTTGACTGAGCACAACACGTT
>MDSZ01184533.1_pt1 | contig 26951 bp, 42 predicted proteins | sample 811201 | NCBI WGS metagenome assembly MDSZ01 (sample SAMN05326647, study PRJNA326480) | marine metagenome | isolation source: seawater | place: Indian Ocean: North | collected 2010 | reverse complement strand
GAAAGGGAAGAATTGGAGAAAAAATTTGATAGCGAAATGAAAAGAATTTCACCTAAACAAATAGATAGGATTAAAAAAGAGTATGAAAAATATGAAGATATGCTCTCTCCTAAAAGGGATAATCCCGAATTTCAGGAATTTTTTGTCAGAGAATCCCAAAAAATATCCATGGCTAAAGGTGGGAAGATTGATAATATGATAGGTAAAAAAGTTAAAGTTGATTTCAGAAAAGAGGTAGGCAAAATAATAAATATAGAAAATGATGATGTTACTGTTTTTTATCCTGAATTGGGATTTTCAGAAGTATTAGATGCTAAAGCAGTAGAAATTGTTTTTTTACCAAATAAATTCGCTAAAGGTGGGGAGATTGATGGATTTACTATGAGCATGGTCAAATCAAGTGGAGATGTTACAAAAGTTGAAACCGAAGATGCTAAAATCAAAATGGCTAAAGGTGGTATAGTAAAAAACCAAGATGAAAACCATTTATTGCGAACTGCAATAGGTTATTCAATAAGTAAAGGTAATCTTGATAAAGAAGATAGAAAAAAATTAACTGAAATATACAATAGGTTAGTTAGTTCAAAATTTCATTATGCTAAAGGTGGTAAAGTTGATGACTTAGGAAACCCAACAGACCCAAAAGTCATTTCACAAATGGAAAAATTTATAAAAGAAAAAATGCCTAAATTGGATAAGGATAGATTTTTTACAGATGGAATGAAAAGAAAAGAAGCAAAAAGAATGTTCTATGAAAAATATGGTTATGGTGCTTATAACCCAAGGTTTTCAATTTTTGAAAAAGGTGGAAGGACAATGTATGATGCACCACCAAGTAAAATAGGTAAAGTGAAATTTTCTTTAGCAAAGGGTAGAGATTTTGACATAATTGTTCCTGAAGGTAAATTCAGGATTTTACGAATCCCCCCTTTTGATTTACCAACAGAAGTTGTCGATATGAATAAAGGAAAAAATTTCCAAAAAACTCCCGTAAATGATAGTAAAATTGCTCAAAAATATCAAAAAGAAATTCAAGAGTATTTAAATATGGATAGTACAAGATTTGAAAAAGGTGGTAAAATAGGCTTTGAAGGTCTGTCAAAAAAAGTTGCTAAACGATATGTTGGCAAAAAAGTTCCTAAAAAATTCCAAAATCAATATGGCAAAACATATAGTCCTTCCGAAGCAAAAGAAGTTGGAGATAAAGTAGCGGGTGCAGTATATAGAATGCAACAAGCTAAAAAAATGGCTAAAGGTGGTAAAACACAAGGGTACAATGATAAACTTGATGAAAGTTTAGGAAACACCAAAGGTAAGCGTTCTACTAAAGAGCAAAACTATAAAGACCGCAGAAATGAATCCGAAGCAATGGAGAAAAAAGGCGGTAAAAGAAAGTATGCCCGTGTGAAAACAATGGATAAAGGTTCAAGAAAAAAGAAGCCAAATAGCTTTTTTGCTGTTGTAAAAAGAAAGCAGAAAAAAGGAGAGGCTTGGCAAGATGCTATTCAAAGAGTAAAAAAAGAAATGAAAATGAATAAATAATGAGAAAATTTTTACTTGGCGGTGCTTTTATTATTGGCGGTTACTTTATTATTAAGAAATTGATGGCTAAAGATATTGAATTAAAAAAAGCAGAACTTGAATATGTACCTTATGAGCATGAGTGGGATTTAGAATCTCGAGAAAAATTATATGAACATTTAAAAGTTGTTCAGAGCAACGCTGAAAACAACACACATCATTTATCGAGAATAGATATTGAAAAAGGATTTACTCCTGAAGTAGTTGAAAAATTTAAAGAAACAGATATATATAAACAGTTAAGTAAGTTTAAACCATATCAAATTGATACTACAGCTATTGAAAACTTAGGTAAAAATGAAGGTCAAATTCCAAGTTTTGGGTTTAGTCAAGAACAGCTAAATGCATTACTTGAAAATTATAGAGCAGGTACTCCAATCCTTCCAAGTTATGATTAAAAAAAACTACATATTTGGTGGTCTTGCTGTTTTGGGTGGATTAATTTTTATTATAAGTTTTAGAAAAAAACAAAAGCAAAATCAAATGGTCGAATCGGTTTTACCAAAAACTGATTTTGAGTGTCCCTATAATAAATATACAGACCCTGAATATATAGCTGAAAAAGAAAAAAGAAGAAAAGAGTATATTAAAAACAACCCTTTAGCAGAATTATTTGGAGAATCATTTGCTGATAAAGAGTTTAAATATAATAGCCCATATTTCGACCCTAATTTAGATTGTACTGCTGAAGAAAGATTAAAGTTTAAAAAAAGTTTTGATGATAGCATTAATAGGCTAAAAGAAGTTGCTACTAAAGGATTAGTAAAACCTTTACATTCACCACAAACATCAATTATGTTAGCAAAAAAATTTGGTAAAGCTGAACTTGGTACAGCCTATGACCCAAATAAAAATTATGAAAGAAGCTGTGGAACAGAACAATGTTGGGTTTGGGACGGTAAAAAATGGATAAAAGAAAATTAGAATTATGAAAAAAGAAACACTTTATTATTTAGGGGGTTTGATTGTAACCCTTGGTGGGATTTTCATTTTTACTTCACTAAAGAAAAAAGACGATTCTATTGATGGTGTTACCACAAAAGATAATTTTTGGAAAAAAGTTTTATACGGAGTAATTTCTGTAGAAAACGGATTTAACACACCGTGTGATAATATATGGAGTAGAGGCTGTACAGGAAAAAGATATACTGATGTTTTGCATTTAGATAGTGGAACTATAGGCATTGCACATTTTGCTTCAGGTGGACTTAAAAAGGTTTATCAGGCTATGGACACAGAAAAGTATTTTGGTCGTTCTGAAAAAGAAATGATTGATAATTACGCATCAAGAACAAGTGGTGCATCTGATAATCAATGGTGGATAGATGGATTTAAAAGATGGGTCAATAATCCAAAACATAATAAAATTCAAGATAGATTATTTAAAGATTCAAGACAAGAAGCAGTAAATGATGCAAAGAAAAATGGTTGGACAACTGATAGAGAATTTGCTATAGCTGTAGGGGTTAGTAACTCTTATGGAAATTCAGGATTTAGAAATCATGCCGAAAAATATAATTGGAATGCAGAAGATATTTTAGATGCTTATGTTTACAAATTTAGTAATGATTTTAGTAATCACAAGAATAAAAGAAAAAAGCAAATCAATAAATGGTTTCCTAAAAACAAACAAGTTAAAATAAACTTATAATGAAAAAAATTTTAATTGGTGGTTCTGTTATTACATTAGGTTTTTTATTTTATAAATTTTTTACTAAAAAAAATAAAGATATTGATTTAGAAAAAGTGGAAATTAAAACAGCCGAACTTTCAGAACAAGAAAAAAAGAGTTTAAAGAAAAAGGAAGATTTATACAGAATGTATGTTAAAGATGATTCAGCAGGATTTAGACCTAACCAAGGTGAAATTTCTATGGATATGTTAAATAATTATATGTATCATTTGAATCAAAAAAATAAAAAAAGATAATTTTAAAAAAAATTATTATTAAATAAAATAATATATATATTTGTAATTCACTTATAATTTTTATACTTTTTACTTTATGGACACAATTTTAACATTAGAGGGAGAGATTGGTAGAGAAAATCTTTCCACTCAAGGGAAAAAAAGAATTACTACTTATCACAATTTAAAAAAACAAGTAGCTAATTTAGAAAAAGCATATCAAGGGGCTGATGAAAAAGAAAAAGAAAACTATGGCTCTGAATTAGATAGTGCTACTGATTATCTAAATAATTTTAGAAAAGCAACTATTGATTTTCTACAAGATGAATTAGATGATTTAAAAGCAAAGCAAAAAGCCAAAGAAGAAAAACTTAGGCTTAAAAAAGAAAGGGAAGAAAAGGCAAAAGCTGATGCGGAAGCAAAAGCGAAAGAGGAAAAGGAAAAGCAAAAATCTGAATCAAATGATAACCCTACTGATATTGACAATCTTGCAAAGCCACCTAAAGAAGATGACGATTCTGACAAAAGTTCAGGAATAACAAGCATTTTATTTGGTGGGTTGGTTTTAGTAGCTACACTTGGTGCAGTTAATTATTTTAGAAATAGATAATAGATGAAAAGAAGCGGTAGAAAGAGTAAGGCTCAAACTCCTGCACCCCGTAAAGACAGAATAAAAGGTTCAAAAACCAATGTCAAAGGTAGTGCTAAAAGTCGAACCTCTGCTCGTTCTATCAAATTTTCTGATTCAACTTTAAACTCTATAAAATCAAAACTAAAAGAATACAATGCTAAAAATCCAAATAAAAAAATTTCCCTACCAACTGCAAAAGCTGTTGTTAGAAGGGGAATGGGTGCATATTCTACATCTTACAGACCCACGATAAGGGGTGGTAAACCAAATAGTAGGAATGCATGGGGTCTTTCAAGGTTGTATGCTTTTATGAGAAAAAAAAGTCGTTCTGAATCCGCTAAAGGAGTTGTTCCAAAAAGAGCAATCAAAAAATCTTATGTTCAAGATAATGATTTATTATAATGGGTTACAGAATTACAGATTATACAAAACAACAAGCTAAAAAACTTGGTGTTGAAGTAAAGCCTTCTAAAACGAAAGGTAAAAAAATAGATGTCTTTAAAAAAGGCAAAAAAGTTGCTTCTGTAGGTGCTATAGGATATAAAGATTTTCCTACTTACTCAAAACTTGAAAAAAAAGGTATATATGAAAAAGGGTATGCTAATAAAAGAAGGAAACTTTACAAAATAAGACACAAAAAAGACAGGAATGTTAAAGGTAGTGCAGGTTACTACGCAGATAAATTATTATGGTAAATCTATCAAATACAGTTCCACCACTAATTCACAAGTGGTCAAAAGCTATCAGCTTGATGAATCCAAAATTAATGGCGGATTTTTATTGTGAAAACGCTGTCTTAGTAGGCACTTACAGTCAGCCTTATGAAATCGGCAAAAAACAAATTTTAAAATACTTTGAAGATTTTTTGAATAATGATAGTATGACTTGTGTTATTAACGAGCAAACTTGTCAAAAAATAGGAAATTTATGTGTTTCAAGTGGAGTTTACACTTTTACAATAAATGGAGAAAGTATTGAAGCGAGATTTAGTTTTGTTTGTATTCCAAGAAACGGTCAAATGAAAATTTTAAACCATCATTCGTCTGTTTATGAAAGATAGTCAGATAGTAGCGTTATCAACTTTCGTATTATTTACGGGAGAAGCATACGGTCATTATTTAATTGCAAAAAATGAGGGCAAAGAAAAGTTTACTTTTTATTTCCCTGAATTTGATACAACAGTAAAAAATTTAATGTTAGTTGGTGCTTTTTCTTTGGCTAATGGATTTATAGTATCACAAGTAAAAAAACTTTTATAATGGTATATAGAGAATCAGGAGAAGAATCAAAAAAAGAAAAAATACATAAAAACCTTTTGCTTGTTTTTACAGCAGTAGGTATAATTAGTTTTAGTTTAGGTGCGTTAGTAAATTACCATACATTAAAAAAAATCAATAAATAATGATTTCAATTTCAGGTAATATACAAAACACTTTGGGTGAGCCATTAATGGGGGCAAATGTTTATGCAGATACCTTAAGTGGTAAACAAGGGGGAATATCCGATTTTGATGGAGATTTTAAAATAAATTTTGACCAAGAATTATCATCTCCTATAACAATTTCTTATATGGGCTATAAGAGTGAAACCTTCAGCCCTGAACAATTACAAAATTCACAGGTAACCCTTGAAGAAAACATTGAAGAATTAGATGCGGTATTTATTAGTAACAAAAAACCTAAAAGCAAAAAAAAGTTAGAAAAAAACAAACTTATAGGAATTATTAGCATAGGTGCAGGTCTTTTAGCCTTGGGAATAATCCTTGTAAATATAAATAGAAATGGAAAATAAACCTACAAATCAAACAGCAGAAACTACAGGGGCTGAAGCAGTAGCCTCTCAAGATACAGCAGGGGCAGTAGATAGTACAAGCCCTTCGCCATCTAATTTTGAAGAAGGTGGTGAATTAAAAGCAGGTGGGGAATACTCACTTGTATATTATTTGACATTTGCATTATTACTTTCTGCATCAGCTTATAGTATTTATTATCATAGACAGGCATTAAACAAATTAATGGACGATGATAATGATGAACTAAAAAGAGAAGTGCGTGAAGTAAAATCTAATCTTAAAAAATTAATGGGCAACAAGTATGAAATTATCACTAAATAATATAACATACGGAAATCCCAATGCATCTCACAAGAAGGCTTTATCAAAAACCTGTCTTGTGGATTCTTTATTTGAGGAACTAACAAAATTTCCATTTCCTGAAAATGAAAGCGATACTACAAAACAAGAACTAAATGAACTTGTAGATTACTTAGAAGATATGGACATTGTAGATAATGAAAAAATTAGAAAAAGATACATTTTCTACGATAGAAACCTATTTCAAGCAATCATAAATACTTTCAGAACTGATAAAGTAGATATAAAACAACTTATAAACGATATTGATAATGACATAACAGGTTTAATAGTAAAATTAAAATACTTTTACCAAAGACCAAGACCTTATCAACTTGCCAATTATTACAAACTAAAACTTTTTCCAATAAATACAAAATCGGGACATTCACCGTCTTATCCAAGCGGACACACTACACAGGCTTATGTAATTTTAACAATTTTAGGAAATCTTGTGCCTGAATACTATCAAAAAACAAAAAAAATGATAGAAGATGTTGCGTATAGCAGATGCTATATGGGTGTCCATTATCAAACTGATAATGATTTTGCGTTTCTTGTAGCACAAAAGATTTTAAAACAACCTGAATTTGTTGAAAAATATGGAATTTGAAAACATTACTTTTCCTGTTTGTCCTTTTCCAAAACCGAGAATGACACAAAGAGATAGGTGGAAAAAAAGACCTGTTGTAGTCAAATATCATATTTACAAAGATAGCATGAAGCACTATGCAAATGAATTTAATTATTGTGTAGATGAGGATTTATCTTTGACATTTATAATGCCCTTTCCTAAATCTTACTCAAAAAAGAAAAAAAATGAATTAAGAGGAAAACCACATAGGTTAAGACCTGATTTAGACAATCTACTAAAAGCATTCAAAGATGCTCTTTGTCAAGAAGATTCATATATACACACTTATAGTAGTATTCAAAAAATATGGGGAGATGATGGAAAAATCATAGTAAAGAAACTTAAACTTGAAGAAAATGACACTACTCCCGAATAGCAATAAATCAAAACACGAAGATTTATTTATTGAATTTTCATATTTCACAAGAGATTATGGAACAAATGCTTTATTGCATAATTTAAAAATTCTAAACGATTCTTCAGGCTACCTTGAAAACCAATCCTCACAAGAAGAAATTTTGACACATGAATTGGGTCTTGCTTTTTCAGAATATGGCATAAATTTTATTTCACTTTTTTTTCAAACAAATCGAACTAAAATGCTTAATTTTGAATACAGCGAAAACTCGGCATTAAACGACAAGGTTTTTGAAATTATTTGTAGGGTTTTTAAAACTACCAAGGATTCAATCTTAGACAAGTTTGATAGAGATGGAGTAAGAGTTTATGCAAGTGGTTCGCTATTTAAATTGTTATTAGATACTTGTGGATATAGTGTAAAAGAGGTAATGTTGCTCACAGGAAAGCCAAGAAGCATAATTAGTAGACACAAAAACATAATCAGCAATTTAGACCATAAACACATATTTGATAAAAAGATTATCAAAAAATTTATAGAATCTAAAAAACAATTAATTAAATATATTTTAAATGAGTACAAGCAAGAAAACTAATGACGAAGCAGAAGAAGTAGAGTTTGAAGAAGTCGGCTCTTTTGATGCTAACCCTGATTTTTCTCCTTTTGACGAACCTGTTAAAGAAAGAGATTATACGAAGCCAAACATAGATGCTTCACAAATTGAAGGTGAATTAGAAGAACCTACATTTGAAGCACCAAGTTTTTCTGATTTTGAAGAAGAAGAAGAACCCAAACCATTTAATCCAAGTTACAATGAATTAGGTAATAAGGAAAAACAAATGGGTGCGGAAATGATTGCAGACGTTGTAGTAGACGGATATGCTCGTTTGAAAAAAGGTATGGGTAGCCTTTCCACTATTTCAGAAAATAAATTAGAAAGAGAATTTGCTGAAGGAAATATCAACCCTAATTTACAATTACCTATAGATGAATATGGAAATACTGCATCTATTAGAGAATTTGTAAAAGAGTTTAATGAAACAAGTAAAGAAGCGTTTGATACTCCTGAAGATTTTAAAGAAAAAGTAAAGCCACCTCTTATTAGAGTATTCAAAAAAAGAGGTGTAGGAATGACTGATGAACAGTTATTACTTTACTATTTTGGAACTGACTTTGCTACAGCAGGTATTACCGCATTTGGTCTTAAAAAATCAGCAGATGGGATTTTGAAACAATTAAGAGAACAAACTGATTTAATGCGTTCTCCCGCAAGTCCACCACCCCCACCTTCTAATCAATCATCAACAGATGTTTCGGAAAGTGAAAGTGAGTTTGAAGAACCTGAAGAAGTTTTTGAGGTACAGCCCGATATAGTAGCACCAAAGAAACAGTCGAACTCAAACTTTAGTTCAGAGCAAGAAGTTCCTGAAAATATGCCTTCTTTTGGCGACCCTGCTATTTTGAAGGAGATTGATAAGATTGCTTCACAAGAGAACTTAGATTCAAAACCCAAACGAAAAAGGGGTAGACCTAAAAAGAAAAAATAGGCATTATGTTTACCAATGAAACAAATACATTAACTAACCTGTTTTTACGGGGAATTAGTTTAACAACTCCGTGTGTTACTTATACATACATAACTTTAGATAATCAAACATTTGTTTGTATAGATGAAAAATACACGATAAAATATCATACAATATGAGAGAGCCAAAATTAGGAGTAGCTGTAGGGAAAAAAGGTGTAGGGAAAACTTACACTACTGATAAGGTAATACAAAGCTATGTTCAAGGTAACCCAAGCAAAGGTGTAAAACCAAGACGAGCATTAATACTTGATGTAAATGATGAATTTGAACATATAAAAGCCTTACGAGTAAAAGACGTTATGAAGTTTTCTGTCCACCCTACCGTAGAAGCAAGAAGAATACGACCATTTATGGAAGATGGTCAAAAAATGACCATAAGAGAAATTCAAGAAACTTTATTTGAAATCTTAAGACACTATAGAGGCGGTTTACTTTTGATAGAGGATATAAACAGATATATTTCAGACCAACTACCAAATGACGTTGTGGGTGCTATATGTACAAACAGACACTCTGACACAGATATAATTCTTCATTTTCAATCTATTGGAAGGGTAACTACAAAAATTTGGCAGAACCTAAATTGGTTAAGATTTCATAAAAACACCGATTCTGTAGATAGACACAAACACAAATTTGAAGATAAATTTGAATATCTTAAAATAGCAGAAATTTTAGTAAACCATAAATACTATAATGGCGATGAAAGATATTTTTTATATGTAGATGTTGATAGTGAGAAGATATTAGGAAACGTATCAAAAAAAGATTTAGATTTTGCTATCGAGGAATACATTTCTAAGTATTATAAAAAAATTGTTACTCCACTTTTAAATCAAGTTGGCATGGACGGAAAAAAGAAATATACACCCGAATCAGCCATCAAAGAGATTAAATCCAAGATTTACAAGAATTTTAGTAAATAAATGCAATTATCCTTTTTATTTGCAGATAATTTTATTTATTAAAATAAAAATTATTATAAAAGACAATATATTTGAAGCGTAGATAGTTCTGTAACTGTTTACGCTAATTTATTTATTAACTTTTATATCATTCTGTAATGAATACCAAAGTGCTTATGGAGTTTGGTAAGTCCGTTTTAACTGTCGTTGTAGGAGTAGCTGTATATAATGCAGTAAAACCTATGCTCGATAAGGCAAAATTGTCTGCACCAAGTTCTGACGAATAGTCAAACGAAATTTTAAAAATTATTTATTAACCTTATTTTAAATTATTTATCATGTCAAATGTACGCAGATATTTAGCAAATGCACAGAGAATGGCAAACGAATCTTTCTCTAATGCAGATGGTTTCATTGATGATGATTTGTCTTTCACAGGCGAAGATTTTTTCAGTGCTAATGGAGTAGGCGGTGGTTCAGCACCAACTTCTCAACCATATATTGTTACTGTAACTTCTACATCAGGAAGTGCTGTATCAAACTTTAAGGTGCTTGGTTCTTACGAGTATCTTAACAATTCAGGTTTCACCGCAGGTGGCGACCTTGTAATTGGTTCAATCACTATTTCAAGTGGAATTTCAGGTATCACATACCGTGAAATGTTGTACCAATTTATGAACAATCCGTATAGTGTAGGACTTACTTATGTACAGTCAGCTACAGCTAATCAGATTTTGGAAACTATTTCTGTTAATACAAGAGATGCTAACGGTAATGAAGCACAAAAAACACTTGTGCCAACAATCGACCCGTATCAGCAACAATCTACAGTATTAGCTATGAAATATGCTTACCGAATTGATGGTTTCACAAAACTAATCATTCGTCAGATTTTAGCTAACGCTACTGTTAAATTGTACTTCTACCCATCTGACAACATTAACCTTGCAAGAGGTCTTGCAGGACAAAATGTTTCTCGTCAGTACGGAAACCCAGGCATTGTAAAAGCACAAACTATCAAATTAACATAATTAGATAGTTAATGCTTAACAATAGTATTGGATAATTAACAAGGGGCGGATTGATTTATTCAACTTGCCCCTTTTTAAAATTTAAAAACTATGGACGTATATAATTATGTAGCAGGTGCATCACCAATTAAAGCACAGGGTATTATAAACAGCTTTGGATATAAAGTCGTAGATAAAAACGATATGGGTGGAAACCTTAAGTCGCTTGTGGCAAAAGAGGGAGAACCCGCACTTAAAATGATATTAGAATCACACCCTGATAAAGATGTGATTTTAGAACTTTACGGAACTTCTGAAGGGGAGTGTAAAACCTGTAGAGATTCACAAATTATAGAAAAATTTTTAAACGCAAGTGGTAAAGAGCAAAGCGAGGCTAAAAAAAGTGATAATAACTTTTCATTAGTTTTCCTTGCAGGTATTTTGGCATTATCATTTGCAATCATTTCAAAAAAATAAAAAATGGCTCGATTTAACAAATTAGGACAAGCTATTGGTATTGCCATTTCAAAAGATGAGCAGGGAATAAGAAATTTGCTTCAAAGAAACGGTGTATCAACAGCTAACATAAAAACTAAAAACCAACTTGCAGATGTTTTTGTAGAATCACTTGTCGCATCTAAAGGTTTGGCTCAAGATTTTTCAAACTATGTAAAATCTAAAGATAATGTAAACTTCATGTATAATAATGCAGGTGGAATGTATAACAACATGACATTAGAAATGTCATCTTTTGCAAGTGTTGTTGGTGATGGAGTGCCTGATGCTTATAATATGACGGGAGATGAATCAAATACTAACATTTGGTCGCCTTCAGGAACAAGCACTTCAGTAAATGCTGATGGCGAAAATGAAGAAGAAAAGAAAAAAGGTGGATTTTTTGAAGGAATAACCTTAAAAGAAATACTTAATCAAGCTAAAGATATTTACTTAGCTGATAAAAATGATTCAATCGCAAGACAAGAAACAGAACAAATAAAGACAATAGCTAACACGCAAATCAATAACGATAATTTTTCACCTAACAGAACTTCTCCTGAAAAAAAATCAAACACAGGACTATATATTTTCCTTGGTGTTTTAGGATTAGCAGTCGTTGGTGGGGTTATTTATTTCGTATCAAAAAAGAAATAATATGGCAACACAAGACCAATTACGTCAATTAGGAAATGCTGTAGGATTTTTGTCAGTAGCTGATATTCAAGGGCTTTCTAACCTTTTAGCTAAATATGGCAATATGCCTGATAACATTTCTTATCAAAGTTTGAATAAAGCAACAATAGAATCTTTATCAAACCGAAATTTTTACCAAGAATTTTTAAGATTAGTTTCTGCTAATGTAAAAGAGGTTGCTCAAATTAACCAATTCAGCAATGTAGCAGGTGATACGGTTGCAACTACCCCTGCAACCACTCCCGCTTCAACGGGTTCAGGCTTTTTTTCAGGGTTTAACTTAAACACTCTAATCGGTCTTGGAACTACTATTTACGCAACTGAATCAGCAGGAAAACAACAAGACAGGCTGTTAAATGCTCAAGCTAATCAACAAGCACAGCAAAACCAAGATACGATTATGGCAGGTCAATTAGCTTTAGAAACCGAAAAATTAAAACTTGCTCAAATTCAGGCGGGTGGTGGACAAGGCGGTGCTAACAACACTATGCTATATGTAGGATTAGGTATATTAGGATTACTTGTAGTTGGTGGAGTTATTTACGCAGTAGCTAAAAAATAATATATGAAAAGTCCAAAAGAGATAGTTGAAGATGTTTCTTCAATGACCGATGAAAAGAAAAGAAAAGCATTTATGGTAAAAGCACAGTCAAGTGTGCATGGTGCTTTTTGGGGTGGTGCTTTTGGTCTTATGTTCGCTTTTTATAAAGGCAAAAATAAATATACAAGTGCCTTATTAGGTGCGGGTATTGGTGCGTTAGTGTCGAACCTTTTAACCGTTGAAAAAAAATAAAATTATGATAAATCCCGAAAGAAAGTATACGTTTGGCGACCCCAAGAATAAAAGTCAATTTTTTATAGATAATAATGTGACAATTTTACCTGTTAGGGGTGATAGAATGACAAAAGAGGAACAAAAAGCTAAAATAGAAGAAGAAAAAATAAAATTACAGGCAAGTCAAGATGAAAAGAAAATAAAGGAAAAAATCAAAAGAAATAAAAATGTTCTTATATATGTGGCTGTAGCAGTAGCAGGTTTCTTTGCTTATAAAAAATTATTTAAAAAATAAAGTTATGAGAAAAATGAGTAAGGAAGCACAATTAGAACGCTTAAGAAAAAAATTAGCAGAATTTGAGGCTATCATGCAAAAAGGCGGTAAAGTTCAAGGTACTGTTGATAGTTTAAGAAAACAAATTGCTGTTTTAGAACAAGCAACTTCAAAAAGCGACAAAAACATTGACTTAAGCAATTTAAAACCTGTCGGTGGTTCTGACACAGAAAAAGAAGTTTTTGAAATGCAAAGACAAGAATTTGAAAAGGAAAAAAAGAAAGAAAAAAATAAAAAAATTCTTTTATACGTTGCCCTTGCAGTAGCAGGTTTCTTTGCTTATAAAAAATTATTTAAAAAATAAATGATGCATCATTCAGATTACATGGAAGATTTTAACAATGCTATGGGTGGAAATTATAATTTCGGACTACATGGTTTTAAGCCTTCAAAAGGTAGTTTACTAAATACTTCTGTATTGGATAAAAAATTACGAGGAATTAGTGATAGTAGTGAATTGAAATCTGATGTCCAACCATCTGAAGAAGAATTACAAATGCAAGAAAAATATATGCAAGAGTTGATAGATGCAAATAAAAAATATCGTGCTACTTTAATTGGTGGTAGGATAGGAAGTTCTTTGGGCTTCATTGTAGCTTTAGGCTACGCTTTTAAAGTAAAGTCAGGATTTTGGAAAGGTTGGGGTTATACAATCTTGGGAAGCATGGCTTTAGGTGGATTAGGGGCAGGAGTAGGTTTTGCTATTGATTCATCAAAGAAGAATAATTAATATATGTTAAACTTTAAATTTTAAAACTATGAAATTAGATGTTAAATCTTTAGTAGGAGTAGCAGTATCAGTTGCTGTACTTTATGTAACCGTATATTACGGTGGACAAGCGTGGAAGCGTTCTCAAGAAGGTGAGAAACTATTATAATAAATGAAACAAAGAACTTTAATAGGATTTTTTTTAGTTGTTGCAGGGATTGGGGGTCTATCTTATGTTTACAATCGTTACATAAAGGACGATTCTCAATCGTAGCAATGTTATTATAATATGGAAAAGTCAGCAAATCAATTATGGAGAGAAAGCGGTACTTCATTATCTTTTAAAGATTGGATTCAAAGAGAGAAAGATAAAGGTGTACAAATAAAAAACAAACTCCTTGAAAATGTTGTCGATTCGTTTAAAGAAACTGACGAACAAGACACAATAGATACAACAAGGTTTGCCTTTGGAATACCAAAATGGGTAGTTTATACAGGTGTTTCAATTTTAACCTTTGCTGTTGTATATAAACTTTACAAAGCCAAAAAATGAATTTAAGGATTAATACCCGATATGAAGAACTATCCTTGGCTATATATGTACAAACACTTGCACCCTGCAAAATCAGGATAAAAGTTTTTGATGCAGAACAGCCTAAAACTGTTTTTACCGACAGGTATAAAACCGTAAAAGGAAAAGAGGTTTTTTATGTCAGAATGCCCTTAACTTCAAGCAAGGTAATTGTAAGCATATACAACGAAGCTGTTGGAAATAAAAGGAAAGGCGAAGATAGTAGCTTTATTGTTACAGAGGTCAAAAAACTTCCGTTGCAAAAAAGAACAGATGTTGGCGATATAAAAGATTATACCGTTTCAGCTTTTGTAGATTTTGCACAAAGGTTTTCATTTAATGCCTCGTATTTAGACGACAATAAAACTTATCAGAGCCAAAGCGGAGAGTTTTTGATAGAGTATTTACCAAATATAGTTAGTTCAAAAACAGGGAAAAAAATGAAAACCCCTGCTCGAATTTCCAAAGTAAATGGTAGAATACAAGTATCAAAAGAAGCGTTTGACACATATACTGTACCTATGCGTATGGCTATATTGTTACACGAATTTTCCCACTTTTATTTAAATGATAATATGGACGATGAGGTTGAAGCTGACCTTAATGGTCTTTTAATCTATTTAGGCTTGGGCTATCCAAGAATAGAAGGTTATCAGGCTTTTTTAGAGGTGTTTCAAGAAAGTCCATCACAACAGAACAGAAACCGTTATGATATTATAAATAAATTCATAAGGGATTTTGAGAATAATAAAATGGTAATGAATTAAAAAAATTAAACATGGCAAAGAAAATGAACGCATATATGAAAGCACTACAAAAAGCAAGAAAAAGCGGTGCAAGTAGTTTTAAGTACAATGGCAAAACATACAAGAAAGCTAAGACCAAAACAGGTATGGTAATTTATAAAGCAAGATAAAATGAAAAATAGTACAATTATAACCTTGTTAGCAGGTTTAAGCCTTTTCTTGTTGTTTGAAAAATATGGTAAAAAGAAAAAAGGTTGCGGTTGCAAAGGAAAAGAGGACAGTCAAGTCGAACCTTCGGATTCTGATGATGTTGATTGTCAAGAAGCAGTCGATATGATTATGGCAGAAAGAATGAAAACAATGAAAATGTCCCAAGAGGCTTTTGCAAAAATGAGAGAAGAAGAATTAGAAAAATGTAAAAACTCATAAATTATGTCTTTACAGTCAGTTAAAATCTTGCCAACAAAAAACAGTTCCGACCAAGAATGGCTATCGTGGTACTTAGATTTAAAAAATCTTATAGGTACTAAAAAAGCTAACAGAATTTTTACAATGCTTTGGAATAATGAAGATGGGTATAATTCTGATGCAAACTCCGTGTATTTACGAGATGAAATGGAAGGTTACGGAGTAGAGATAGCAGGTGGAGTTATTGGTGATGTAGCTGATTTCTTTTCTACTGCTAAAGGTTACTTTGGTGGATTTTTTACAGCAGGTAAATGGATTGGTATTGTATTGGCAGGTGTGGTTGTTGTTTCTGTAGGTGGATTACTATTACAGATAGCTTTCAAACCATCAGTAAGACAAGAAGCTGTAAAAATTGGCACAGCAATAGGTACAAGAGGAATGTCTGAACTCCCCGCAAAAAAATAATTAAGAATGACGAGGCAACAAAAAATAATAGTTTATGCAAGTGTAAGTGCTTTAAGCATTGGCTATCTGTCTTATAAAGCTATTAGAAGAAATCAAATTTATAACGAATTGATTGGTGTTATAGAAAAAACAGGTGGTGGATATAATAAGAGTAAAAATGAAAGTGCATTAAAAGGTACTCTACACCCCATAATAGAAAGTCAAAACTATGATAAGGGTATAATTATTTTACAACCTGATGAAGTAAAAAACAGAGCAGAAGCATTATTTAGTGCTATAGATGGGGCAGGAACAGATGAAGAAAAAATTGCTTCTGTTATTACGATGTTCAATGATAAATTTGCTTTATCACAGGTTGCATCTTTTTATAGAGCAAAATATAATGAAACTCTTTATGATGCACTAAAGGGAGATTTGAATAATAGCGATTTTGAGTATTATGTAACGGAAAACATGGCAAAATTGCCTGAAGTAAGATTTGTTTAAAAAAAAAGCTATGAATAAAAACACAAAAACACTTTTATATGTATTAGGCGGAGTAGTAGTTTCCGTAGTAGGAGTATTTGCTTATACGCTTTTAAAAAACAGAAAATCTGCTAATATAACAGATTTGAATATAGACGAAGTTATAAAAGAAGAAAGCCAAAATACAGGAACGCAAAATAATGAAGTAGCGGATAATGAAGCTATATTGGGACAAGCTATTCCTTCAAGAGAAAGTTTCCCATTACAAATTGGTATGTATGGAAAAAATGTTCATGTAATGCAACAAGCCTTAAAAGAATTAGGAAATTATAGTGGAAAAATAGATGGTAAATATGGTGCATTAACAGACGAAGCGTTAGATAAAGGCGGTTCAAGGTATAATGGAAGTATGTGTGGTAATTGGCTCGTAGGGGCTTGTGAAGTAACAATGTCAGGATTTGACAGATTGATGGCTGATGCAAAAAGAGAAAAAGGGTTTGATAAAGATTTGGCATTGATAGAAGCCCAAAAAATGTATTTGTAACTTATTTAAATGGTTTTATATGAGTTACAGTTCATATTTGAAAGGAAAGGCACAAGCAAATCAAGATTTAAGGAATAAATATCTTGCAACAAAGAGTTGTCCTGATGCCTTAAAAAATAGAGATGAATTACAATTTGTAGTTTCTGACCTTACAAAAAAAGCAATAAATAGTGATTATTGGCGAGGCTATTCTGATGCACACGCACAAAGGCTCAAAGATGTTTCGGCATATTACAATTTTGGTGATTGCGACAATTATTTTAATCGCTATAAGGTTGATAAGTTGGGCAAAATAGTAGATAAAAAAAATACAAAAGCCCAAGAATTAATTAATGCACAAACCAAAAAACAAAATAGGCTTGTCTTATTTGTTGGATTTGCAGTTATGTTAGTTGGAACAATAATTATTTTAAAAAGAAAATAGTTATGAAAAAGCTAATAGATAAAATTAAAAATATACAGCAAAATAGGTCAGATGCTGAAAATTCTGCTACAAACATTAATAATTTAGGTATAAACAAGACAAACACCTTTACTATTTGTGCAGATTTAGACCAAAAAATTACTCGGTACGATGTGCTTATTGCAGACCTTACAAAAAAAAATGTAAAGGGTAAATCATACGGAGATTTAATAAAAAAATATAGTTCTGAAAGATTAGAACTACAAAAGAGATTTACACGATTATCGTGTTTAGAAGAAATAGAATTTCAAAAGTTAGAAGAATCTGCTGACATTTTAGACACGCAGTTTTCTCAAGCTGAAATAGATATTCTTGAGAAATCAAGAAAAGAACAAAATAAACTGTATTTCATTGGTGCAGGAGTTTTATTATTAGGTGCATATATAATTATTAGATAATGAAAAGAGAATATAATTATAGGGGTATTTATGATAAAGATGAAGTCGGAAGAATAAACGACTTACTTGGTACGCAAAGAGAACTGTTTATAGAAGAAGAAAAAAAACAGCTTCCAACACAACAAAAAGTTCAAAAATACTTTTTGATTGCGATGGGAGTTTCATTAATTATTGTATTAACTAAAGTTTTATCAAATGGAAAACGCAAATAACATTTTAAATCCACCTCAAAATAATAATTGGGAAGAAAATGACAATTTCGCATCTAATACACTTGCTAAGGGCGAAGGTATCGTAAAAGACATCGTAGATGGTGCTAAAGATACTTTTAATCTTGCTGTAGAAGAAGCAAAAACTGTAGCACCTGATGTAGTTGATGTTTTTGAAGAATCATCAGACAGGTTGAATGCAGAGCCAAGAATTATAAAGGCTGTACCTAACAACTATTTGGTTTATGGAGTTGTATTGTTAGCATCTTATATTATTGTCAAGAAGGTGCTGTAATGAGAAAACTGTTTTTTTATGGTGGTATTGGTATTATAGGTTACGCTTTTTATTCATATTTTAAAAAGCAATATAACCTTGCGGTAAACTATACCTATCGTTTAAAAAACATAAAAGTCCTTGAACTAACAAAAGAAAAAGCAACCTTAGATTGTACAGTAGAAATTAAAAATAAATCCTCTTTTCAAGTAGAAATAAGAGGCTGGGATTTAGTTTTTAAATACAAGGGTGTTGAATTTGCTGACACAAAAAGCAATGAAAGATTTGCAATACCACCTGATTCAGTATTTTCTGTAAGTGCAGTTGGAGATTTAGATTTTACTAATTACAAAAGTGTTTTGTACCCCGCAGTTTTAGATATACTGTCAAGAAAACCGATTGACGTTCAAGTTGATGGAAAGCTATTTGTAACTTTCATGGGAATAAATAGAACAATTAATTTTAGTGATGAAGAATTTAGATATTCAGATGATATTATTGAAGAAGTTGGTTTAGGTAAAAAATATGATAAAACTTTAGCAAAAATCCAAGATATATTCGGTAAAATTGGAGTAAAAGTTTAATTTTACAAAATAAGAAACATTTAAAAAGACATGATACAGCAGATTACGAGTAAAATTATGCTTGGTGGTATTTGTAAATATGCAAATATATATCAAGATGAAGAAAAAAATGTTCAGATAAGAGTGTCTAAAAATGGAGAAGATTCATTGAATTATGAAATGTGTCAAAATTGGCAACCAAAAGAATCGGTAACTTTTAAAGACATACTTAATAAAAAAATAGACATTCTTGGTTATGAGCAACTGTCTACTCCTTTTTTGCTTAAGTCATTAAACTTATATCAAAAAGAGTTTGAGGCAGAAAATGAAACATTGAGCATATTTCTCTTTAACAGAAATGATAAAGTGGGATTAGCTGTTTTTGAAGATAAGAAAAATTTAAAATTATTAACTCTATCAAAACATTTTGAGCAATTAGGATTATAAATGGCTACTACAAGAAGAAAGACCGTGAGTGTGAGCAACGCTGATATTAATTGGATTAAAGACCAATTACTTGAACAGCACACAGTTTTGATGAAACTTAACCAAACTATAATTGGGGATAAAGAGTACGGTCAAAAAGGTCTTGTCGAGCAAGTAAATGACCATAGAAGGTACATTCTTAAAGACCAAAATCTCAAAGCTAAATTTGTGGGCGGTACAACTGTAGTAGGTGTTGTATGGACTTTATTGCTCAAGTTTTGGGATAAAATTTTTGCTTAAAATATGAGCATTCAGGTATCTTTAGCCAACGATATTAAAGTCGTTCAGGGCAATGGTTTAGCTATCTTTTTAGATAGTGATACAAACCTTTTAACCCTGAAAGATACTAATGGGTGTGTTCAAGCCCTCGACAGTTATATATTACAAGAGGGGATTACTGAAATTATAGCGGGTTGTTGTATAACAGGTGGTGGCACATCTGCAATAGTTACAATTAATCACGCAGACACTTCTTCATTAGATGGCGATTATGGTGCTACAGGTTCTCAAAATGGCTGTTACATCAAATCTGTTACAGTTGATGGTCTTGGACATTTAACAGGTGTAACAAGTGCTAATTTTGATACAAGATATTTAGGAATTTGTGCTTGTGCTTGTGATTCAGCTTCGTTAAACGCTTTAGACCCTGATTACTATTTAAACTTTTGTAATTTTTTCAATGTCCCACCATTAGGAGATATAACTGATGTTGTTGCAGGAGATGGTTTAGGCGGTGGTGGTTGTTGTGGTTGTATTACTTTATGTAACACAGATAAAGGTTCAGACCAAGCAATTATAAAAAGAATTGCAGATAATTCTTCAACAGTATTTACAGCTTCCACCAATAATGATTTGTTTTGTATTGTTGGAACAGGGGCTATAAGCACATCTATAAGTGGAGATACTTTAACAATATCTTCTTCAACTGTTGCTAATAATTGTCAAATTGAGGTTTCGGCAGGTACAGGTTTAAGTGGTGGTGGCTGTTTTAACTTAAATCAAAGTTCTAATTGTACACTTACTATTAATAACTGCGATAGAGGTTCACAGCAAAATATATTTAAAAACATTGCTGTATCAGGACAAAATACAATTATTGCAGGTTCAAATACAGCCACATTAACTTTAGTTGAGGGTGCTAACATTGATATTACTACTTGTACTACTGATGGTTCGGTAACAATAAGCAGTACACAGTCAGCCCCAAATAATTGTCAAATACAAATTACAGGCGGAGATGGTCTTGGGGGAAGTGCAACCTTTACTTTAAATCAAGCAACAAATGGTAGTTTCTCACTTTGTAATACAGACAAGGGTTCTGACCAATGCTTTTTTCAAAACATTGCGGTTGTTGGTTCATGCACGATAACAGCAGACAGTAATGCCGACACCGTTTGTTTATCAGCAGGAACAGGAATTACTCTAACCTCTGACAGTTCTCAAGATTTAATTACGATAGGTACTACAGCTACAGGCTGTACAGGAACAGTAACCGAAGTATGTGTACAAAGTGGCACAACAGGTTCTGATTTTAATGTTTCGGGTAGCCCGATTACAACTTCAGGAACAATTACTTTAAACTTGCCCATAGCAAGTGCGACCAAAACAGGTAAATTATCATGCACAGATTGGGCAACATTTAATAGTAAAACGTCATGCACAGGAACAGTAACAAGCGTAGGGTTCTGCACAGCAGAAGGGGGAACAGATGTCAATGTATCAGGAAGTCCGATAACGTCAAGCGGGGACATAACATTGAACATACCGATTGCAAGTGCAACAAAAACAGGTAAATTATCATCAACTGATTGGAGTGATTTTGATGCAAAAGTAGATGATGTAACAGCAGGTTCAGGTATTGCGGTAAGTGGAACTGATACTATTGAAGTAACAAATACTGACAAAGGTTCAGACCAATGTATATTTAAAACATTTGCAGTTTCAGGACAAAATGATATTGTAGCTGATTCAAATAGCGACACGCTTACTTTTGCAGGTTCAGGTATTGCAATTACAACTGATGATGCTACAGACACCATTACATTCACCGTTACTGATGCAGGTGGTACGGTTACAGAGATTTGTGGTGCAGTAGGAACAACGGGAACAGATTTTAATGTTTCAGGAAGTCCAATCACGACAAGTGGAACTCTAACCTTTAACCTTCCTGATGCGAGTGCAACCTCAAGAGGTGCATTAACAAGTACAGATTGGAGTACATTTAATTCTAAAACAACTTGCACGGGTACAGTAACAAGTGTCCAAATTGGTGGGGGAGAAGGAATTGTAGCCACAGGAACTAATCCTGTTACAACAAGTGGTACTATAAATCTTGCAGTTTGCCTTAATGAATTAACAACAACAACAGATAATGATTGCGGTTGTTATTTTGCTGTAGTAGATTCTTCAGGTGTACAAAGTAAACTTTGTAAATCAAACATAAATAATTCAGGATTCAACAATGATGCGGGATATACAACCTGTACAGGAACTGTATCGAGTGTAGGATTGTCAGCAGGAACAGGAATATCTGTTTCAGGAAGCCCCGTTACGGGAAGCGGAACTATGACGGTTACAAATACTGACCGTGGTTCTTCTCAATGCATTTTTAAATGTGTGGCTGTTTCAGGACAAACAACAATAGAAGCTGATAGCAATGCCGATACATTAACCTTTGCAGAGGGAACGGGTATTACTATAACAACTGATGATTCAACAGATACTATTACGATTTCAAATGAAGGTGCAGACGGAACAGTTACTTGTATAAATTTTGCTACAGATGAATCGGGTACTAATGTAGGGGTGTCAGGTGTTCCGATTACAACAAGCGGAACAATAACTTTATCTATACCTGAAGCAAGTGCTACTTCTACAGGTAAACTTACTGCAACTGATTGGAGTACATTCAACTCTAAAACCACTTGTACGGGTACTGTAACAAGTGTTGGTCTTACAACGGGAACAACAGGGACAGATGTAAATGTTTCAGGAAGCCCCGTTACAGGAAGTGGTAATATAACTTTAAATATACCTACTGCAAGTGCTACAAAGAGAGGTGCATTATCCTCTACTGATTGGAGTACATTTAACTCAAAAACTACTTGTACAGGTACAGTAACAAGCGTGGGTCTTGCTACTGATGAAACAGGAACAGACGTAGCTGTATCGGGAAGCCCTGTAACGGGAAGTGGAGATATAACGCTTTCTATTCCTGTGGCAAGTGCAACTAAAACAGGTAAATTATCAAATACAGATTGGACTACATTTAATTCTAAAACAACCTGTACAGGAACTGTAACAAGTGTTTCAGGCGGGGCAGGTTTAACGGGAACTGTAACAACTTCAGGCTCTATTTGTGTTGATTATGCAGGTGCAGATAATATAATTTTAGCAAGTCCTTGTACAGCTACAGGCACATTAGATGTCGATGACTTTATAATGATAAATAATTGTAACACAAATAATGTTACAAAATCAGCTATATCTAATTTACCTTTCTCAAATTGTTCAGGAACTGTTACAAGCGTAGGTTTAACCACAGGAACAACAGGTACTGATGTAAATGTATCGGGAAGTCCTGTAACGGGTAGTGGGGACATTACCTTAAATATACCCGATGCAAGTGCAACCTCAAGGGGTGCTTTAACAAGTACAGATTGGTCTACATTTAATTCAAAAACGACTTGTGTTGGTACGGTTACAAGCGTAGGTATTACAAGTGGTGGTGGATTAAGTGTTTCAGGTAGCCCTATAACTACAAATGGAGATATAACTGTTACAAATACAGATAAAGGTTCTGACCAATGCATATTCAAAACTTTTGCAGTTTCAGGTCAAGATGATATTGTAGCCGATTCTAATAGTGATACTGTTACTTTTGCAGGTTCAGGTATTGCGATTACAACCGACAATACTACAGATACAATAACATTTACAGTTACCGATGCAGGTGGTACGGTTACAGAGATTTGTGGTGCGGTTGGAACTTCAGGAAGTGATTTTAACGTAACAGGAAGTCCAATAACGACAAGCGGAACTCTAACCTTTAACCTTCCGACAGCGAGTGCAACAAAACGAGGTGCTTTATCAAGTTCAGATTGGACTTCATTTAATTCTAAAGTAGACGATGTAACCGCAGGTGCAGGTATAAGTGTAACAGGTTCGGGTACTAAAACCGTTACAAATACAACCTGCATATTTAAAAATATAGCTTCAACAGGTCAATCCACTTTAGTTGCAGACAGCTTGACTGATACGGTAAATATAGAATCAGGAACAGGGATTTCTATAACTACAGATGATACTACTGACACCTTAACTATAGCAAACACACTTAGTGTATCTGATTGTACAATTTGTATTCAAGCAGGTTCAGGTCTTGGTGGTGGTGGAGATTTTACCTTAAATCAAAGTTCAGGTGAAACTGTAACTTTAACAAATGCTGACAAGGGTTCTTCCCAATGCATTTTCAAAAATATAGCTGTTTCAGGTCAAAACACAATTTCAGCAGACAGCAATGCCGACACACTTACTTTTGCAGGTTCGGGTATAGCAATTACAACTGATGATAGTACAGACACGGTTACGTTTACAGTAACAGATGCAGGTGGTACAGTAACCTGTATAAATGCAGTTGCTTGTAATACAGGTTCAGATATTTCTGTTACAGGAGTTCCAATTACCACAAGTGGAGAAATATGTATTAACATACCGACAGCAAGTGCAACTAAACGAGGTGCTTTATCATCTACAGATTGGTCTACATTCAATAGCAAAACAGATTGTACAGGTACAGTTACAAGCGTATCGGGTGGAGTAGGTCTTACAGGAACAGTAACAAGTTCAGGAAATATAAATGTAGATTACTTAGGTACAGACAATATAATTTTATCAGCTACAAATTGTGAAGGTGCTTCAGCTTCTTCAGGATTTACATTACTATTAAATGATGATTCCACTTGTAATGTCGGAAGATATGAATTAAGTGATTTACCATTTTCAAATTGTGGTGGAACTGTTACAAGCGTAGGTTTAACAACTAACGAATCAGGAACAGATGTTTCAGTATCGAACAGTCCAATTACAAGTAGCGGGGATATTACCCTATCAATACCGATTGCAAATGCGACCAAAACAGGTAAATTATCTAATACAGATTGGAGTACATTTAACGCAAAAACTACTTGTGTTGGAACAGTAACAAGTGTAGGAATTACAAGTGGCGGGGGCTTAAGTGTATCAGGTAGTCCGATTACAACAAACGGTGATATAACCGTAACAAATACAGATAAAGGGTCTGACCAATGTATATTTAAAAATATAATAGTTTCGGGTCAAGACACTATATCTGCCGAAATAAATGATGATAGCTTAACCCTTATTGCGGGTACAAATATGTCTATCTCAACAAATTGCACTTTAGATTCAATAACCTTTGCTTCGACAGGAACAACTTGCACAGGAACAGTTACAAGTGTTGGGCTTACAGCAGGTACAGGAATATCTGTTTCAGGAAGTCCAATTACAAGTAGTGGCTCTATTACAGTTTGTAATACTGATAAAGGTTCAGACCAATGCATATTTAAAACTTTTGCGGTTTCAGGTCAAGATGATATTGTTGCTGATTCAAATAGTGATACTCTTACTTTGGTAGGTTCAGGAATTGCAATTACAACTGATGACACAACCGATACGATTACTTTTACTGTAACTGATGCAGGTGGAACTGTAACTTGTGTTTGTACTACAGCACCTTTAACAGGGGGTAATTTTTCTACTACGGGTACAATAGGTATTACCGAAGCAGATTCAACAACAGATGGTTATTTATCATCTACAGATTGGAATACATTTAACGATAAAACCGATTGTACAGGAACTGTTACAAGCGTTGGACTTACAGCAGGTTCAGGTATTTCTGTTTCAGGAAGCCCTATAACAGGAAGTGGGTCTATAACTGTTACGAACTCTGACAAAGGTTCTGACCAATGTATGTTTAAGTGTATTGCTGTAGCGGGACAAGATACTATTGTAGCTGATAGTAACACCGATACTCTTACAGTTGTCGGTGGAAATAATATATCAGTTTTAACAAATGCCACAAGTGATACTCTAACTATTTGTACTATATCTACATCATGCACAGGTACTGTTACGAGTGTTGGTCTTTGTACGGGTACTGCGGGTTCAGATGTAAATGTTACAGGCACACCTGTTACAAGTAGTGGTAACATAACTTTAAATGTTCCAACAGCGAGTGCAACGAAACGAGGTGCTTTATCTTCTACAGATTGGTCTACTTTTAATAGTAAAACTGATTGTGTAGGAACTGTTACAAGTGTAGGTTTAACAGCAGGTACGGGAATATCTGTATCAGGAAGCCCTGTAACAAGTAGTGGCTCAATAACTGTATGTAATACTGACAAAGGTTCTTCGCAATGTATTTTCAAATCTATCGCAGTATCAGGACAAAATACTATTACAGCAGATAGCAATGCCGACACACTTACATTTGCAGGTTCAGGTATAGCTATTACGACTGACGATAGTACCGATACTGTAACATTTACAGTAACTGATGCGGGTGGAACTGTTACAGAGGTTTGTGCAGTTACAGGAACATCGGGTACAGATTTTAATATAGGTGGAAGTCCAATTACTACAAACGGAACTCTAACCTTCAATCTCCCTGTTGCTTCGGCTTCAGCTACAGGTAAATTATCTTCAACTGATTGGAATACATTTAATAATAAAACTGATTGCACGGGAACGGTTACAAGCGTTTCAGGTAGCAATGGATTATGTGGAAGTGTTACAACTTCAGGAAGTATTTGTGTAGATTATGCAGGAGTTGATAACATAATTTTATCAGCAACAGACGTAACGGGTAATACTATAGGTTCAACCGATAAATTACTTATTTCTTGTCAAACTAATGGTAATGTTGGTTATTATTGTGTATCTGATTTACCATTTTCAAATTGTACAGGTACTGTTACAAGTGTAGGATTAACAGCAGGTTCGGGTATTTCCGTTTCAGGTAGCCCTATAACGGGTAGTGGCTCAATGACTGTTACTAACTCTGATAGAGGTTCTTCTCAATGTATCTTTAAAACTTTTGCTGTATCAGGACAAAACGATATTGTAGCTGATTCAAATAGCGACACAGTAACTTTAGTAGGTTCAGGTATTGCAATAACTACAGACGATTCTACAGATACAATAACATTTACTGTTACAGATGCAGGGGGTACGGTAACAAGTGTAGGATTGTGTACAGGAACTACAGGTACAGATATAAATGTTTCAAATACACCTATTACTACAAGTGGTAATATAACTTTAAACGTACCAACCGCAAGTGCATCAAATCGTGGTGCTTTATCAAGTACAGATTGGAGTACATTTAACGACAAACTTGATGATGTTACCGCAGGTGTAGGTATATCCATTTCAGGTTCAGGAAATAAAACTATATGCAATAGTGATAGAGGTTCTGCACAATGTATATTTAAAAAGGTGGCAGTTTCAGGACAAGCTACAATTCAAGCTGACACAAATGATGACACGCTTACTTTTGCAGAAGGTACAGGCATTACAAT
>MDSZ01129157.1_pt1 | contig 26954 bp, 28 predicted proteins | sample 811201 | NCBI WGS metagenome assembly MDSZ01 (sample SAMN05326647, study PRJNA326480) | marine metagenome | isolation source: seawater | place: Indian Ocean: North | collected 2010 | reverse complement strand
TAAAATTTTATTTAATGAATGTCAGATTTATGGATTAATCAATGAATTTTCTAAAAATTCTTTCAAATCAAGTGTTAAAATAAGAATCACAGAAATTTTTCTAAAGTATTATAGATATAACATAAAAAATTATAAAACCTTTTCTGCTGTTTTATTCAATGCTATCTCAAACTTATAGACCATTTCATCAATTTCTTTATTAGAAAATGTAAGTGATGGAGACATAATCATTCCATCTCTTACTGCACGCATCATTAAACCATTTTCAATACAATAATTTCGACAAATTGTACCTGCTGAGCCAATTTCCTGAAACATTTCTGGACCTGACTTGTTTTTAACAAGCTCAATACAACCTAACAAACCAAAACTTCTAACTTCTCCAACTATTGGGTGTTCAATCAAAGTCTGAATTTTTGAAGAAAAATAAGGTCCTGTTTCATTCTTTACTTTTTGGATTAATCCCTCACTTTCAATAATTTTGAGATTTTCAACCGCCACGGCAGCAGCAACTGGATGAGCTGAATAAGTAAAGCCATGATTAAACTCTCCGCCATCATTAATTAACCTTTCAGCAACTCTATCACCCACCATCACAGCTGACATAGGTATGTACCCTGAAGTCAAACCTTTAGCAGTAGTCATCATGTCTGGGCAAAGATTCATTGGTTCAGAAGCAAACCAAAATCCGGTTCTGCCAAAGCCTGTAATTACTTCATCGACTATGAATAATATATCGTGCTTTTTGCATATCTCCTGAATTAGGCTAAAATAATTGTTTGGAGGAATTATGACACCACCAGCGCCCTGAATTGGTTCGGCAATAAATGCGGCAACCTTGTCTGCGCCAAATTCAATTATTTTTTCTTCAAGCCAACTTGCTGCAATCTCTGCAAACTGCTCATCCGTTTTATTACCTTGGTATTTAAAAGAATAAGGTGCTGGAATATGGGCAAAGTCAGGCTCATTTGCAGCTTGTTTATGCATGTCAATCATTCCACCCATACTTGCCGACATAATTGTAGACCCGTGATAACCAAATTCACGACCAACTATTATTCTTTTTTCAGGTTGCCCTTCTAAATTCCAGAAATGTCTCACCATCCTAATAATAGTATCATTAGCTTCAGAACCTGAATTGGCAAAAAAAACATGGTTTAACCCATTAGGAGTAATTTTAACTAACTTTTCAGCTAGATTAGCAGTTGGAATATTACCTGTTTTAAAAAAACTATTATAATATGCTAATTCAGTAATTTGTTTTTTTGCTACTTCCGCTATTTCTTCTCTTCCATAACCTATATTGACACACCATAAACCTGCCATTGCATCAAGAATTTTATTATTATCATTATCAAAAATATAGTTTCCTTTAGCATTGGTAATGATCTTAACTCCTTCTTTGGATAAATCAGAATAATTTGAAAAGGGCGGCAAATGATATTCAGTAATAGAACTTTGCAGACTTTTGGATAAAGTTTCAGATTCCATAATATTGAACTTATTTAATTAAATAACTTTCTAAAATCTTATTTTACTTGCAGTAGAATTTTATATATATCAAAAGAAAATTTTTATGAAAACAAGATAATTAAATGAAAATAGAGCATAATTCAATTTATTCAATAGATTTAGAAGATCGCTTAACTTTTTCTTCACTTAGTAAAGGTTTGTCTTGTGAAATAGCAATAGTAGGTGGTGGGTTTACTGGATTATCTGCAGCGATTAGCCTAGCTGAAAAGGGTTATGATGTTCATCTCTTTGAAAAAGAATACATAGGATTTGGTTGCTCTGGCAGAAATGGTGGCCACTTAGTTCAAGGATGGCCAAGTGACTTTTCAAAAATACAAAAGTCTCTTCCAAGTAGTTTGCATTCAATAGCTTGGGACGCTGGTATGGAAGCAGTTGATATTGTTCTATCAAGAATAAAAAAATACAAAATCAACTGCGATTTAAATATGGGCTATATTCATGCTGCATTAAGCAATCGTCAACTTAAAGAACTAATTACAATGAAAGATGAATGGGAAGGTAGAGGTTATCAAAAATTAAAATTTCTTTCTAATAATGATGAAATCCGAAAAGAGGTAAATACAGAAATATATTTAGGTGGTTTATTAGATAAGGGAAGTGGGCATTTACAACCTATGAAGTACTTGCAAGGCTTAGCTTCAGCAGCAAAAGGTTTAGGAGTAAAGATTTTCGAATTCACCCCAATTACTCAAATTAGTAATGAAAAATTTCCTGAGTTAAAAACAAATAAAAATTTCATCATTAAAGCAAAAACCATACTCTTATGTGGAAATGCTTACTTAGAAAATATCTCAAGTCGTGAAATGAGAAATAAAATTGCAAAAGTAAGTACTTCTGTTTTAGCAACACTTCCGTTAGAAAAAAAACTGGCTAAAGAGTTAATTCCCAATAATGTAGCAGTAGCGGATTGTAACGTTGCACTTGACTATTTTAGACTGGATAAAAAAGAAAGAATGATATTTGGTGGTCGCTCAAGTTATTTAAATATTAATCCAAAAGATGTGAAACCAATCTTAATCAAAAGAATGATAAGAGTCTTTCCAAATCTACATTATGCTGAAATTGAAAAAGTGTGGTCAGGAACAGTAGGCATAACATTAAACAGAATTCCACACTTTGGTTTTATAGATAAAAACATACTTTTTGTTCAGGGATATTCAGGTCATGGAGTAGCACTCACTGCTTTAGCAGGCAAAGTTATGGCTGAAGCAATAAACAACGAAACAAATAGATTTGAAATATTAAGCAAAATTAAACATTTAAATTTTCCTGGAGGTCCATTTAGAACTCCAGTACTTGCATTAGGTATGGCATGGTTCAAACTAAAGGACTGGCTAAAAATATAAATTAGACTGTATCTAAATATGTAACTAATTCAGTAGATGTGATTTTAGATGCTAGCGTTTTGTATTCTTGCAACTTACAATCTAAAAACATCTGATAAAGTTCTTTAGGGAAAGTCTTTTTAACGAATTTACCATTTTTAAAACTTTCAATGGCTTCTCGCCAGCTAATTGGCAGAGTTTTATTACGAGAATTATATGCATTACCTTTTGTTTCTTTAGGAGGAGTTATTGATTCGTTTAAACCTAACAAACATGATTCGGCTATAGAGGATAGCAACAAATAAGGGTTAACATCTGATCCCGCAACTCTGTATTCTAATCTTCTTGATTTATTACTTCCGCTCGGAACTCTAATGGCGGTAGTTCTATTATCATATCCCCAAGAAATTATGTTTGGGGCATGGCTTTCTAACGAAAGCCTTCTATATGAATTCATATGAGGTGCCATAATCAACGTAAGTTCAGGCATTGTTTTCATCAATCCTCCTAAAGCAAACATAAGACTTTCAGAACCTGTTTCAGTTTCATTATTAAAGATGTTATAATTATTTTGATCCCAAATCGATATATGAACATGAAGACCACTTCCAGATCCATCAATAGTTGGCTTAGGCATAAAAGAAGCTTTTAATTGATTTTTTTGAGCTATCCCTTTTATTAAATATTTGAGAAATATGATATCATCTGCAACTTTAACTAGATTATCATTATGATTTAAAACTATTTCAAATTGACCCTGTCCACATTCTGACACACTACTTACTATTGAAATCTCTTGCGCTTCACATGAACGTTTCACTTCATGAAAAAATTCCTCATTGATATCAATTTCATTAATTGAATATGCATTTTCAATTTCTAAATTGTCTTTATTGTTATCAAATTTATTTTTTTCAAAAATATAAAATTCTAATTCCACTCCAACAACTACTTTAAGATTCTTTTCTTCATACTTTCTCATTATTTGTTTAAGAAAACTTCTTGGATCTCCTTTAAATGCTGAACCATCGTCTAAACTTAATGAAACTGGAATAAGAGCTGTTTGCTTCTTTAGCCAATTGATTGGAAGTGGCCCTCTACCTGTCCAAATACAATTTGCATCAATATCCCCTGTCTCAAAAACCCAACTACTACCTTCAATATCTCTACCCCAAATATCCAAATTTTGAACAGAAAATGGCATTCTGAAATCACCATTTTGAATTTTATATAATTGAGAAGATGAAATATTTTTTCCTCTTAGCACACCATTTAAATCAGGTGTCGCAACATTCACACTTTCAATGTTAGAGTTATTTTCTAACCATTCATTAATATTCCTAATCATTTTGATCTTTTTTTTTCGCCATCAAACACAACCAATCATGAGCTATGTTTGCTGCTGCCATCGCAGTTATCTCTGCGTGATCATATGGAGGTGATACTTCAACCAAGTCCATACCTATAAAATTAATTTTTTCTAACCCTCTTATAATTTCTAATGCTTGCCATGTGGCAAGGCCACCACAAACAGGAGTGCCCGTTCCTGGAGCAAAAGCTGGATCCAAAAAATCGATATCAAATGTTAGATAGCATAATTTTGAACTAATTCTTGATAAAATCTTTTCAATGGTCTTAGGAACGCCCTCACTATGAATGAACCTACTATCTATCACTTCTATTCCTACATCCAGGTCATTATGCGTTCTTAGCCCAACTTGAATGGAACTTCCTATATCAATTAATCCTTCATTCACTGCCGTCAAAAACATCGTGCCATGATCAAGTGATCCTTCAGTTTCCCATGTGTCACAATGAGAATCAAATTGAAGCAAAGCTAAGGGACCAAAATGTTTTGCATGTGCCCTTAGCAATGGTAGGGATATGAAATGATCCCCGCCAAAAGATAATAACTTTGACTTAGATTGTATTATTTTTTCTGCATGAGCGAAAATAGATGATTCAATTGATTTTGGGTCATGTGCATTAATATAGCAATCTCCGTAGTCTACTACATTAATAAATTCAAAAGGATCCAAACCAAATGGAAATGATTTTAAAGATGCTAATTCAACAGATGCAGCCCTGATAGCTCTGGGTCCAAACCTACAACCAGGCCGATTTGTTACTGCACAATCAAATGGAATTCCTGAAACAGCAATTTCAACATTTTTTAAATCTCTAGAATAAGGCCTTCTTAGAAAACTTGTAGCGCCTGCATACGTCATTTCATAATAACGAGCTTTTTTTTCTTCACTTCTCCATGCTTGATCAGTGAGAATATCCTTATTGAAAAAATTACTATTTTTCTTATTCACATTTAAATATCCTTGTAAATTAATTTGTAACAGTTTCAACTTGAAACAAATAATTATTCATCTTTGAAAATTTGAAATATTTTTGAATATCTAAGATGAATAATAATTTCCAAACAACATAGTCTTTTTTATTAATGCCTGCCAGTACTATTATTTCATTGGACAAAATATGAAATACAAAAATCATAATAAAAAATATTAAAAGACTATTGATTTATATTTTTATTTTGAATAAGGTACAAAATTAGTACTGTTTAAAATTTATTCTATAATGAGAAGATTTAATGAAAGAAAATGAGATAAAATGTAGTTGCATAAATGCAGTAAGAAACACCTATAATAATTTAATTAAACAAGATTACAGACCAGCTGATGCACTGTTTTCAGCAATGAAAGTATTGAAATACCACCATCCTGAAATAGCTGACCACAAAATAGGAAAAAGGACTGCAGCCATAATAAACCCTGAATTGGAAATTTTCTTAGAAACCAACATAATCCATAAACCATTAATTTAACCATTATAATTAATTATGATAATGAGTATCACTTGCAATACTCAAAATATTATAGTACCAAATTTGTATGATTTATTTTTGGAGGAATAAATTAATATCTTTAATAATATCTTTAATTACAGGGAGTTCAAAATGCAAAAAATAACTAAAGGTTTACTCACCGCTGGGTTCCTTTTCTCTTTAACAACATCGAGTGCATTTGGAAGTGATGTATACGGACCATTTCCAGTCACATTGAAAGGTTATTCAGGAGATAAAACAAACTCAGTTTCTTACTCTGGTCAAATAGCTAGACATATACTACATGACAGCTTGAAAAAATTAGCCGCCTCTGGCGACAAAGCTGAAATGATGGCTTTCTTCAAAGGTTCTGATAAAAACAAAGAAATTATCGCGCCTAAAACAAAAGGTGATTTTAAAATTAAACAAACCTTAATGAATGATGTTTCCAAAGGGAAAAACCTGTCTGGGAAATCTTATAAAGGCGTTGTGAATGGATGGCCTGGCCAAATGACAGGTGCCGAAGTCATAGAATTTATGATTAATAAAGCCGCTGATGCACCCAAAGGATTCGATGAAACAACAGGTTATAATTACCCACAGCTCATTTCAAAATTTGCAATGGGCGCTGTATTTTATAATCAAGCAGTAGATGGTTATCTTGATGAAAAGCTTGAACCTGACACAAAACCTAATGATAAACCTTATAAGGATGGTGCTTATTACACTGGTAAAGAACATGTATGGGACGAAGCTTTTGGATATTGGGGGGCCGCAGCTCATGGATTAACTTTATCAGCCGAACAAAATTATAATATCACTAAAATGAAAGATTTTGCATCGGCAGATTATAATGGAGATGGCGTAGTAGATCTAAAATCTGAATATAATTTTGCCCATGCATACTATGCTTCAAGTTATGACAAAGGTGGAAAAACCAATTACTATGAAACTGTTACTCGTGCGTTTATCGATGGAAGGAAAATCATTACTTCTGCTAATGGTGAAAAGCTCTCATCATCTCAAAGAGCTGAGTTAAATTCTCTTAGAGATATTATTGTTAGTAACTGGGAAAAAGTTATAGCAGAATCTGTCTTCAAATATGCTGGATCTGTCTATGATGATTTAGGAAAACTTGAAACTATTATGGAATCTAATGGCGACACAACCAAAGCTTTTGCAACATATGCTAAACATTGGGGAGAACTTAAAGGTTTTGCATTAGCTCTGCAAACAGGAAAGAACAACCTTGGAGAAACAGCTGTTAAACTTAATAGAATGATGGGTTTTGGTCCTGTCTTATTAAACGCTTCTCAGGTAACTGGGGTAGATTCAAATGGGAACTATATCAAAGATCAAGCTCAAGAGTGGAATGAATACAAGCTTCATATGTTGAAAATTCAAAAATTGATGGTTGATGTGTTTGATGTTCAAGCTCGCTCTAAAGATAAACTAGCAGAAATTGAAGGTCTAACATCAAAGTTAGGCAGTTCTAATTCCGCTGAAAACGATTAGACTAAAATATATTTTCTATGCAGTAAGGGAAATTTATTTTCCTTACTGCATATTTTTATTGTTTATAATGAAATGCAAATGTTTAACGAAATTCTATATGAATTATTAAATCAATTTACTGACCCTAAAAAGCGAATATTTTTAGGCTACATTCTTTTGTCAGTTTTAATAGCTTTTTTCTGGCTTATATTTAAAAAAAAATTAAGTATTAAACTTGCTAAAAAGAAAATTTTTGATAAAAGCGTTTTTCTTTCAAGATCAGCAAAAAGTGACTATATTGTTTTTTTTATAAATCAATTTATTATGTTTCTTATATCGCCATTGATCATAACTCAACTTGCGATAGCAACATTACTTTTTTATTTTTTTCATAGTATTCCATGGCTAAGTTCGGGAATGTTTAATCATACCCCCGTTTATATTATTGTTTCTCTATTTACATTAACATTGTTTATTTTAGACGACTTTACAAAGTATTTTGTTCATAGGTGCATGCACAAATTTTCTATATTATGGGCTTTCCATAAAGTTCATCATTCAGCAACTACATTGACGCCTATAACTGTTTTTAGAACTCATCCTCTAGAAGGCATAATTTTTTCATTAAGGAGCGCCATCACTCAAGCTTTATTGATTTCAATTTTTGTTTTTCTGTTTGGTAAAAATGTAGATTTATTTACTATTTTAGGAGTAAATATTTTTATATTTTTTTTCAATGTTGCAGGGTCAAATCTAAGACACTCTCATATTGGAATTCGATATTGGTGGTGGCTTGAATACATTCTTATTTCTCCCGCACAGCATCAACTGCACCACTCAGTTTCAATTAAACATCATGATAAAAACTTTGGTGCTGTTTTAGCTATATGGGATTGGTTATTTAGTTCCCATCATCATTCTGAGGAATTTGATAAACTTACACTTGGCCTTAATGAAAATGATGAAAAACATACTCATAAAATTTTAAATTTATATTTAAATCCAATTAAAGAAGTTTTTGGAATCATTAGTTATCAATTATTATTATTTTTAAAATTATTAAAAAGTAATTCCAAAAAACTTAAGCAATCTTACTTAAAAGGACTTTAGAAATGAAAAATTTATTTTTTATATTTACTTTAATTATGATCAATTTTAATCAGTTATTTGCACAAGAACTAAACATTTACTCTCATAGGCAACCTTTTCTAATTAATCCTTTTTTAGAGGCTTTCACATCTGAGACAGGCATCAAAACGAATGTAGTTTATTCTACTAAAGGACTTGCGCAAAGGCTTCAAGCAGAAGGAGAAAATAGCCCTGCAGATGTCATTTTAACTGTTGATATAGGACGTTTATACATTTATGAAGATAATAATTTACTCAGTGCAATTAAATCTGAAATTTTAAACAAAAATATCCCAAGCCATTTAAGAAGTCCAAAAGGCAAATGGTATGGATTGTCTAAAAGAGCTCGAGTTATTGTCACATCAAAAGAAAGAGTTGATATAAATAAAATAAAGAATATTGAAGATTTAGCTAATCCTGAATGGAAAGGAAGAATATGTTCTAGACCAGGCAGTCATGTATATAATAGAGCTTTAATGTCTTCAATTATTGCCGCCCATGGAATCGAATCAGCTGAAAAATGGGCTAAAAGCCTTGTCAATAATTTAGCTCGCAGGCCCCAAGGTAATGATCGTGCTCAAGTTAAAGCAATTTTTGAAGGTCAATGTGATATCAGCATTATTAATAATTATTATTTTGGAAAATTAAAATTTTCTGAGGATCCTATTCAAAGAGAATGGGCAGAATCTGTAAACCTAATTTTTCCCAATCAGGGAGAAAATGAGAGAGGTGCACATGTAAATATTTCTGGAGGAGGTGTAGCTAAGCACTCCCAAAATAAAGAATATGCAATTAAATTACTCGAATTCCTTTCTGGACAAAAAGCTCAAAACCTTTACGGTGAAATTAATTTTGAATATCCTGCAAATATAAATATTGAACCATCTGATGAATTGAAGAGTTGGGGGGTTCCTAGGGAGGATAAGCTGCCAATTATTAGAATTGCAACATTAGCACCAGAAGCACAAAAAATCATTGATCGTGTGGGATGGTAGAAGCTTCTATTATTAGGGAAAATTCTTTCAACTTAAAAATTAATTTTTGGGTCATAGGAACATGGATTACTAGTGCAATTTTGATCGCTCCTATTTTGACACTTTTTATCACAGCCTCAGGTGATAGCGAGGGTCTCTGGAAACACCTTTTTGAAACAGTTTTAGCCAAGTATATCTATAATACAATCCTGCTTATGCTTGGCGTATCAATACTTGTACTCTTAATAGGAGTGCTTTCAGCATGGATAATTTCTAGATATAATTTTTTTGGAAAAAAATATTTTGATTGGCTGCTAATGTTACCTATCGCATGTCCAGCTTATTTAGTTGCTTATGCGTATACCGATTTTTTTGAATATGCTGGACCAATTCAAGGGTATCTAAGAAATATTTTCAACTGGAATTCAGCTCAAGACTATTGGTTTCCTGAAATCAGATCATTAGGCGGAGCCATCTTTGTTATGTCTTTCGTTCTATATCCATATGTTTATGTTTTAGCAAGAACAGCTTTTATTAAGTCACCTTCTAGTTTTTATGAAATTGCCAGTATATACAATAAAAATCAATTTTATAATGTAGCCTTACCTATTGCCAGGCCAGCAATTTTTGCTGGTTTAGCTCTAGTTTGTATGGAAGTAATTTCGGATTTTGGAACTGTTGAATTTTTCACAGTTGAAACACTTACTTTAGGTATATTTAATGTCTGGCTAGGCATGAATAACTTGGCTGCTGCAGCTCAAATTTCAATCATAGCTTTTATTTTTGTAATAAGTTTAATTTTTATAGAAATAAAATCAAGATCGAATAAACGGTTTAGTAATACATCTCAGAATCAGAGAAACATGAAATCGATAAATCTTAATTTCAATGCCCAAATTCTTTGTATTTTATTTTGCTTAACACCTTCAATAATTGGTTTTTTTCTTCCTGTTTTTCTTCTTATTTCTCATGCGCTGAAAACTTCATATCATCAGGATTGGATCGAAATGATATTTATTATTAGGAACACTGTTTTCTGCTCTTTTTTTGGAGCCTTAAGTATTGTCATTATAGGCTCTTTAATGGCATTAGTATCATTTTATAAAGGCAGTAGATATTTGAAAAATTTTGTTGCCATTGCTTCTACTGGCTATGCTTTTCCAGGCACAATGTTGTCTATTGGTGTTTTGGTTTTTTGTGGTTTTTTTGATAAACTATTTACTCTGGGTTCAAAGTACATTTTTGGCTTGTCTCAAAACGGTCTGATTAGTGGTACGATAATAATTTTATTAATAGCTTATATCGTTAGGTTTCAAGCTGTAGGTTTTGGGGCTATCAGGTCTGGAATCACACAAATACCCTTAAATTTAATGGATGCAAGCCAGTCAATGGGTAAAAGTTTCAAAGAATCATTGTTTGTCGTGATATTTCCTTTATTGAAAACTTATGTTTTAGCTGGAGGTCTTTTGGCTTTCGTAGATATTATGAAAGAATTACCTATGACTATTTTACTAAGACCATTTAATTTTGAAACCCTTGCCACTTATGCCTATCAATTTGCACATGATGAACTTATTGAACAAGCAGCTCTACCAGCCTTACTAATTATCTTTGCTGGATTAATCCCTGTAATTTTTCTGAATAAATTTTTGAGAGAAAGTAAGTTTTAATAACGTTTACAATCATATGAGCGCTGACATTTCAGAGAAGGTGAAATGGAAACGGTCTTATCAGAAGTTTTCCAACCCTGCCTGTAATAAATACACATTTTCATCCCTGTTTCCTTATCAATTTTTACCTGTTTTAATCTACAAGTGACCGGACCATCACTATGTTTTTTAGCTCTAATTCGACATTTGGATTTTTCTCTTCCAACTGAAGTTTGGGGCCATTTCAATAATTTGTTTGCCCACTCTGTACAATGACCTTCAGATGATCCTGTATATGTTCTTCCTTCTCCAAATACAAAATTGGGAAAAAGAAAAATCAGAATTACAAAAAAAAATTTTTTCATAAATAACTCATAAAACTTCATATAATACTAACGACACAAACATATTAATATTATATAAATTCTTTGATAATTAGAACTTAAAGTTATCCAACATTCTAACTTTGTCTAGCAAGATTATGTTTACTAACATTTGAAATTTTTGTTTCCCCACATAAAGCCATTGTTAAGTCTAACTCTTTTTTAATGATTTCTATTGATTTACTAACACCTTTCTCACCACTAGCACCTAAACCATAAATATATGGGCGACCAATATATGTCCCTACAGCTCCAAGACAAAGCGCTCTTAAAACGTCTTGCCCTGATCGAATGCCGCCATCAAAATGAACTTCTATTTTATCTCCTAAAGTTTCTGCGATCATAGGCAAAACAGAAATAGATGATGGAGCCCCATCCAATTGTCTGCCCCCATGGTTAGAAACTATTATTGCATCTGCCCCAATTTTACTAGCAATAACAGCGTCTTCTTCATCCATAATTCCTTTGAGTATAAGCTTTCCAGGCCACCTATCTCGTATCCAATTAATATCATCCCAAGTTAGTGTTGGATCAAATTGATCCAATGTCCATTTTGCTAAAGAAGAGAGATTGGTCACCTCATCAACATGACCCATTATATTTCTAAAAGTATACTTTCTATTTCCTAACATTCTTAGACACCACCTAGGTTTAGAAATAAATTGTTTAATAGTGTTAAAATTAAATTTTGGCGGGGCTGATAAATCATTTCTTATATCATTGTGCCTTTGACCCATTACCTGTAAATCTAAAGTCACCATAAGAGCTGAGCAATTTGCCACCCTTGCCCTTTTAATTAAAGAGTCCATAAAATCTCTATTTCTCATCATGTATAGTTGAAACCAAAATGGTTTTGATACTTTCTCAGCAACATCTTCAATAGAACATATACTCATAGTTGACAACGTAAATGGGATGCCTTGATCTTCTGCGGCTTTAGCTGCATGGATTTCTCCATCAGGATATTGCATGCCACACATTCCTATTGGAGCAAGTGCAACAGGCATTGAAACCTGCTGCCCAATCATTTTTGAAGCGATTGATCGTCCTGTCATATCTCTTGCAACACGTTGCCTAAATTTTATCCGGCTTAAATCTTCCTGGTTGCTTCTATAAGTTGAACCAGACCATGAACCTGTGTCAACATAATCAAAAAACATTTTAGGAACACGTTTTTTAGCTAATTTATATAAATCTTTTATTTCTAATTCATTTGAGGGCATCGAATAAATTCAATTTATTATCATTTAAATCATTATAAATTAATAATAGGCAATAATTCGTTAAATTTTTCAACAATTAAAGATTACAACTGAACAAAAATATATTTAAATTTTAACAATGAACAAAACTCTAACATATGCTGTCATTTTATTTTTATCAGGTGTTTTCTTTCTTAACATTATGGGATTGTTGATTAAGCATTTAGAACTAACTTATTCTCCATATCAAATCTCTGTTTACAGAAATATTTTCGGTATAATACCAATTATTTTAATTTTGTTTTTTTCTAGTGAATGGAAAAAAAATAATTATCAAATAATGATACCTAAACTTTGGCTAGCCTATTTCAGGGGTGCATGCATTACCTTTGCACAGATATGTTTTTTTACCTCCTTGATTTACCTAGAATTCGCGACTGCAACAGCTCTATCATTCGCAACACCAATTATTGTTACAATTTTATCTATACCCATTCTGAAACAATCGATTGGTATGTGGAGATGGTTTGCTGTTTTAATAGGGTTTTTTGGTATTTTCTTAATTATTGATCCATCAGATGATTTATTTTCCTACTACTCTATCCTTCCTCTGGGAGCCGCATTTGGATATGGTATGAGCATGGTTTTAGTTAAGATTTTCCCAAAAAAAGTTCCAAGTGCACTTATTCAGGGTCAATCTCAAATTAGCTCATTATTTTTCTCTTTAATTTTGCTTTATTTTTCTTTTCAATATGTTGAAATACAAAATTTAAAAGATTTATTATTACTTATCATAATGGGATCTGTTGGAGGGCTAGGTGTTTATTTAATTATAGCAGCATATAGAAAAACAAAACCCGTCAATGTAGCCCCGTTTGAATATTTTGGAATATTTTTCGCTTTTTCCCTCGGATGGCTAGTCTTTGGGGAAAAACCATTTCAACAACTTTTCCCAGGAGTTTTTGGAATTATAGCTGCTGGTTTGATTATATTCTGGAGAGAAAGAAAAAAAGAATCTTCTAGTCAAATTAACTAAAGTTTTTTGATACCAGGCCCTTGCCAATAAGAACTTTAAACGCATTATAAGTTTCTTCAATCCCATCCAGCAAATCTATATCTGGGTATTCGCCAAGAAAGTTTCTTAAAGGTTCATCTGACATGTCAAAAGGGAATGGAAGTGGATTGCCATCTAAACTAATTTCTATGCATGGATCAAGTTTATTTAAAATTTTAATCCACTTTGAAACCGAAGTGCAAGTACCATTGATATCAAAAACCTCTGCTTTTACATGATCTTTTAAAATAGCCTTTATAAATGCTGATGCTGCTTCACCAGCATGTAAAGCACCCACATTACCAGAGAAGGGGATTGTATAATTTTGTCTGGCAGCTAAAGCACGAATTGCTTCTGTGGTTTTTGAAGTCATCCCTTGATCTCTTCCTACTCCATAAACAACACCAGGACGCAAACCAATACTTGCTAGATTAGAATCTTGTTTATAAACTTTTGCTATATTTTCATTACAAAGTTTATAAGCTCCATATAAAGTTGGTTTATGTATACTGTTTTCTCTTAAGCCATATGCTGCAACAGAACTCGCATAGGCCAACTTTTTGATATTGTATTTTTTACAGGCTTCAAAAATATTAACTGTCCCCAAAACATTTGCTTTAGCGCCTAATATTGGATCATTTGCACAAAATGGAACTTGAAGTGCCGCTAGGTGAATGATCGATTTAACGTCATAATCTAAAATAGCTTTCTCAATATTACTAAATTCTGAAACATCCCCAACCACCCATGGTATTTCATTTACTTCTTCATCATTTAAAATTAGTTTTGGTCTTGTTTTTTCAGAAGTTAAATCAAAAGCTACTTGAGAGACCCCTGATTTAAATAAAATTGCTAATACCCAACTTCCGATGCATCCACCAGCGCCAGTTACCAAAACTGTACCTTCAAATAAATTTTTTTTAAATTGAAGTAAATTTAACATATTTCATTCCAAAAAGTTTAAGCTGCTGTTAATTTAGCCCTTTTATCTAAAACATTTTTTAAGGTTTTATTTTTTTCAAAAAAATAATTTTCAACATTTTTTTTCTTTACATGACCAAAACCTCTGATTTTCATTGGCATCAATGCTAAATCAACCATTAATTCATAATTTTCATCATTAATATTGACTAGTATTTGATTGATTAATTCTTTATAATCACTAATTAATAACCTTTCTGTTTTGCGTTCTTCAGTGTAAGAAAAAATATCAAAAATTGTCCCTCTTAAGACCTTCATTCTATTTAAAATATGAAACAAAATTAAAACCCAACTTCCAAATTTTCTTTTTTTTACCTGGCCTGAAAATTTGTCCCTTACTGATATCAATGGTGGGGCAAGATAGAATTTTAATTTAAAATTTCCTGAAAAAACTTTTGATATGTTTTTCATGAAACTTTCATTAGAATATAATCTAGCAACTTCATATTCATCTTTATAAGTCATTAGTTTTGCTAGGCTGTTAGCTACCGCTTTAGTAAGTTTTTTTTCTTTTTTAAAATCACTCTGTTTAACTTTTCCCATTATCACCAAAAATTCTTTTGAATATTTTTCATTTTGATAATTTGTTAAATGTAGTGAATGAAAATTCATTATTTCTTCAATAGTTTTGTCAATTCTTATTTTGGACTTTGGTAATTTATTATTGATATTTTCCTGTCTGTATACCCAGGCCCTTCCTAATAAAAATGCCTTTAAATTAAATTCAACCTCTACATTGTTTAATTTTATTGCTTCTTCAATAGAACTGCTCTCAAGTGGCAATAATCCAAGTTGATAAGAAACTCCAAGAATAAATAAATTGGCTCCTATACTATTCCCTAAAAGACTTGCAGCTAATTCAGATGAGTTAATTGAATAAAATGAACCATCTAAAACAGATGACTTTAACTTGTGTTCAATTAAATTCGCAGGGAGGTGAAAGTCTGGATTTCTTGTAAAATCGCCCGTAATCAACTGAAATGAATTAACTAAAATTTTACTTTTTTCTCTGTTAATAGTAGACAATATATCTGAAGACGCACTTACTACCAAATCACAACCTAATAATAAATCAGCTTCACCTGGAGAAATACGAATAGCTTTTATTTTTTCTGGTGATGAAGATATTTTAAGATGAGAAACAACTGCTCCACCCTTTTGAGCTAAGCCAGTCATATCGATAACCCCACATCCTTTGAACTCTAAATGAGCTGCCATGCCAAGCAATGCCCCTAAGGTAACAACTCCTGTTCCGCCAACACCTGCGATCAAAATTGAATAAGTCTCATCTAATGAAACTTTTTGAATTGGCTCTTTAATATCATTTATATCTGAAAAATCATGTACAGGCTTTTTTAACTCTCCTCCTTCAATGGAAACAAAACTAGGACAAAAACCATTGACACATGAAAAATCTTTATTGCAACTGTACTGATCAATTTTTCTTTTTGTCCCATATTCAGTTTCACTTGGCATAATAGCAACACAATTTGATTGTATTCCGCAATCCCCACATCCCTCACAAACATCTTCATTGATAAAAATTCTTTTAGGAGGGTCTAACATTAGCCCTCTTTTTCTGCGACGACGTTTCTCTGCAGCGCATGTCTGATCATATATAATGACTGTAACGCCTTTATATGATGAGAATTTGTTTTGAATAAATTGAAGTTTATCTCTATCTAAAACAGTTGTAGATGAGGGGAATTTTCCCATTTCATATTTCGAAGTTTCGTCTGTAATTATCGCAATTTTCTTTACACCCGCTGAATAAACTTCTTGAGCTATTTTATATACATTCAAATCCCCTTCCAACATCTGGCCGCCAGTAAGCGCAACAGCATCATTAAATAAAATTTTAAATGTTATATTAACTTCAGAATTTACAGCAGCCCTTATAGACATAATTCCTGAATGATTATAGGTTCCATCACCAATATTTTGAAACATATGATCAAGCTTTGAAAACTTAGATTCTCCAATCCAATTAGCTCCCTCTGCACCCATATGAGTATAGCCTTCTATGTTTCTATCCATTTTCTGAACCATATAATGGCAACCTATACCTGAATAACCTCTTTTACCTTCCGGAATTATAGTCGATGAGTTATGAGGACAACCTGCACAAAAATAATTTTTTCTTTTTATAGGAGGTTCAAACTTTTCAGCATTTAATATTTGTTCATATTGAAAAATTTTTTTCTGTAAATCTTTTGAAACATTTTCGAAAATAAGTTTTTTACCTATACCTACTGCAACTTGCAAAGAATTTAATGCGCCTTCTACTTGGAAAAGAACTTTTCCTGAATTGTCTTTCTTGCCCATTATAATGGGTTTTGTTTTCAATTCATATAAAACGGCTCTCAGTTGATCTTCAATTAACCCTCTTTTTTCCTCAACAACTAATACTTTATCTAATTTAGAAGCAAATTGTTTAATGCCGCTTGGCTCTAAAGGCCAACTCATTGCAACTTTATACAAAGCCAAACCCATTTGATTTGCTTTTCTTTCATCAATTCCAAGCATTTCCAATGCCTGAAGAGTATCCATAAATGATTTTCCAGTACTGACTATTCCGAAACGTGGATTGTTACCCCCCTGAAAAATAACTTTATCAAGATTATTTTGCCTAGAATAAGATATAACTGCATCTAATTTATATCGATGCATTCGAGCTTCTTGATCATGTGGGTTATCAAACGGTCTTATATTTAAACCTTCTGGAGGTAATAAAAACTTTTTGGGAACTATGGTCTTAATTTTTTTATGATTAAAATTAATCGACATAGTGGATTCCACATTATCTTTAACACATTTCAAACCACACCAAACTCCAGAAAACCTAGATAAGGACCAACCATGGAGACCAAATTCAATGATTTCTTCAATGTTTGCAGGATTGAGTATAGGTATCATTGCGTCAACCAAAGCGTACTCACTTTGATGACAAGTTGTTGAACTTTCACAAGTATGATCATCGCCCAAAAGAACTAAAACACCTCCATACTTTGATGATCCAGCTAAATTACCATGTTTTAAAGCATCTCCCGAACGATCAACCCCAGGCCCTTTCCCATACCAAATACAAAAAACCCCATCATTAACACCATCCCCCCTCATCTCGGCTTGCTGTGCACCCCAAATAGCTGTGGCAGCTAATTCTTCATTGATTGCAGGTTCGTATATAATGCTTGAATTTTTAAGAAGTTTTTCTGCTGATAAAAATTGTTGATCAACTGCACCTAAAGGTGAGCCCCTATATCCTGTAATAAATCCAGCTGTATTATAGCCATTAGCAATGTCAATTGTTTTTTGTAAAAGGCAAAGACGGACTAATGCTTGAATTCCAGTTAAAAAAACTGAACTTTCATTAACATTATATTTATCACTAAGAGAAATTGATCTTAGCTGCATAATAAAAACATTTTTTTATTATAAAGTTTAAATATCATACTTAATAGCATAATAACTTTATAATATGATTAATTGAAAATTTTAATAAACAATTTTATATTTTTGGTAAATTAAATAAAATAGAATTTTTTCTAATAATTAATTTCTATCTCTATTCTTCGGTTTTTAGCTCTGCCTTCTACAGTATCATTTGAATCAACAGGCCTACTCTCACCGTAACTAATTGCCTGTAAATTACTTTCACTTATTTTACCTGAATTTGATAGTTCTTGAACCACACTAGCTGATCGAGCTGCGGCAAGATCCCAATTATCTCTGTAGCGCCCTCCAAAAACCAATGGGACATTATCAGTATGACCAGAAACCGTCACTACTCCTTTACTATCCTCACTAGCATCAGCAATTTTTTTCATTATATCCCTTGCTTCAGGCGTAAGCGTTGCCGATCCTGAAGGGAAGGATCCTGCAGAACCTACAGTAACAATAACCTTTTCACCTTCTCTTTCAACATTTAAAAGGCCTTTATCAATTTGTTCTGATAGAGCAATTTTAAGTTCTTCTTCTGCTTTAGCAGCTTCTTTTTCTGCTGCTTTAGAATCTCCTTCAGATCCATCACCTTTACCATCAGAAGTTCCACCTCCAGCTTGCTTTGATGCTGCTTCTGTTGCAGCTGCAGCTAATTTAGTTAGCTCCCCCTCAAGACCGCCAAACAATACATCTGTTTCTGACTTGCCTGCAGCAGCCTTAGCTTTCTCAAGTGCATTTAAAGTTTCTTGGAGAAGTTGAGGAAGGTTCTTTTGTTCTGCTTCAGTTGGAGTGAAATTAACAACGACGTTTTCACCTAAAACTTCTACTTCTATATCTCCCCTTGCAATGGCCTCTTGAAGTTCTTTTGCTAAATCTTCTGCACTTTTTTCTGCTTCACCTTCTTTACCATCATCATCTTTAGTTTTTTGTTGTTTTTCAATGTCAGGTTGTTCAATATCCGTAGTTTGCTGCTGCATATTATCGGTAACTGAAGGTGATGGGGAAGGACTAAAATTTAAAGACAAGATTGTTGTGCCTTTAGGCTGTTCAACTACTGGTATTACTCTTTGAACACCAAATGCATTTTTCAAAGAACCTGAAATTTGTTTAAATTTAGGAACATTAAATTCAGCAAAAGATAAAATTAGAACAAAGAATGCCATTAGAAGTGTTGCCATATCTGCAAATGTTGCCATCCAAGCAGGGGCGCCAACAGGTGGACATTTCGGACATTCCTCTTCTTCCTGTTCTTCTTCTGATACTGCTTCTTCTTCTGCCATAATTTTATTCTTTAACTAAATATAATCTTCTACTAAGCAGCTTCTAGCTTTGCTTGAGCTGCTGGTGCAAGGTTGGCTGATAATTCATCTTGAATATTTCTAGGTGATTCTCCTCTAGCAATATTTTGTAAACCTGTTATCACCATTTCTCTGTAAACTATTTCTTCTGCAGTGTAATTTTCCAAAACTGTACCCAATGGCATAAAAAGAACGTTTGCAATAAATGCTCCATAAAGTGTAGTCAACAACGCAACCGCCATAGCCGGTCCAATTGCCTTAGGGTCTGCCATATTTCCAAGCATCAAAACAAGACCAACAAGCGTGCCAATCATACCCATTGCCGGAGCGATATCTACCCAAGCCTTGACAACGCCCTGCATGGCTGCGTGACGCGTTTTCATGGCTCCAATTTCTGTCTTCATTTGAGAGGTTAATTTTTTCTCATCAGCCCCATCAACTAACATTTGCATTCCTTTAGCCCAAAACTTATCAGGGACATCTTGTCCTTCTAATGCCATCATTCCATCTTTTCTGGCTATACCCGCAAGCTCAACCATCCTAGTTATTAACTGATCTTGAGGTTTAACTGGAGGAAGGAAAGCCTTAGACATAGCGCCAAAACTTCCTAAAAATGTTGGCAGAGGACAAGTATACATAACAGCAAAAAATGTTCCACCAAAAACAATTAATATAGAAGGAACGTCAATAAATGGTCCAATTCCTCCACCTGAAATCATAGCAAATAATATCATTCCTATTGCGCCGGCAATTCCTATAACTGATGCTAAATCCATTTTTTTTTCCTTCAATTCCTAAATTTCTGGCTTTATAACCACGATTCGAGCTTTATTTGCAATTTTAATACCAAGCTGAATATAATTTATATAATATTAAAAATAAGGTATATTTTTTGCAAGGGTTAAACAATAAATCATTAATTTAAACTTTAAATGAATATTACAAAAACAATTATGAAGAATTATTTAAAACTATCATTAATATATTTTCTTTTAATAAGTCCTTTACTTTTTTTCTCCTTGAAATTTGCAAATGCAAGGCAATTTATTGATAAAGAACACATTGTTATAGATCTTCTTAGTGGAGTAGAATGGTTAAAATGTTCAACAGGTCAGACTTGGAATGGATCAGAATGCTATGGAGAAGTTATAAGATTAGATTTTGAACAAATGCAAGAAGCTATAAAGCAAGCAAATGAGCAACTTGACGGCAATTGGAGATTACCTACTCGCAAAGAACTTGAAGGCCTTGTATGTAAAACATGCAACAACCCAAAAATCAATACTGATTTTTTTCCTTCTACAGCTTCTGAGCCTTATTGGACATCTGATAAAAATTACTGGTCTGAAGAACGTTTTTGGACAATTAATTTTTTTACAGGTTATTCTTTTAGCCGATTTACAAAAAACAAGCCTCTAGCCAGTCGTTTGGTTAGAGATCGTTAGTATTATTTTTTTTATCTATTTTCCATAATATAAACTTTACTAAAAAACTTAAAGATCCAAAAATGATTATTCCAGCTGCAACTTTACCTGGAGTTAAAAACGTTAAGTAGTGTAGATGGTCTTTGGCTAAAATTGAGACAATAACTAAAACCAACAACGCAATAATAAACATCCTTATTGCTATACAAGTTCTACAGACTCTTTTGGATTGATTATTATTTAAATTTTTTTCCATTTAATCAAAATTTGTGGTGTGTCGCCCGTCATTTTAATGACATATATCATAAATTTAATATTTCATAAAATTTTAAATTGTTTCATTTTCTAAGGGAATTAATATAAAAATCATTTGTCAGATTTCTGACTATCTATCCTGTCAAATTAAGATTTTTGAAGATCTCATACTTTCGCACATTATATTTTCAAACGAAGGAGGAAAGTATGCAATTAGCTCAACAGATCAAAATGCGCCAAAGCCAATCTTTAGTGATGACGCCACAATTACAACAAGCAATTAAATTACTTCAAATGACAAATATTGAACTTTGCCAATTTTTAGACAGTCAAACAATAGAAAACCCCTTTTTAGAAAATACTAAACTTCCTGTTAACGAAACAGAAAAAAAAGACAATTACACTGAAAGTATCTTAAGTTCTACTACAGACCTTTCTAAAGATTTTTCTAGTGGTAAATCTCTTCAAGAAGACCCTTCCGCTAAAGGTGATTATGAAAATAGATTTGATGCTGAAATTTTAGATAGACCAAAGTTAGATAATCCTTCATTAAATAAAAATTCCCTAAATAATGACGATATTTCTAATTTATCAGAGATCAATGCATCCAAACCATTAACATTAAGAGAACATGTGACAAGACAAATTAGTTTAGAAATAAGGGATCCTGCAGAACGAATTATCGCAACCTTCCTCACTGATCACTTACAACCTACTGGGTGGATAGATTCCAATCTAGATGAAATAGCTGAAGAAGCAAGTTGTTCTATTGATAGAGTTGTTCAAGTTTTGGGAAAATTGCAAAAATTTGAACCAGCAGGATTATTTGCTAGGAACTTAGCCGAATGCCTAAAAATTCAATTAAAAGAAAAAAATTCATTAACCAAAGAATTTGAAATTATTTTAGAAAACTTAAATATTCTTGCTAAAGGAGAATTAAGACAATTATCAAAACTAACTGGCTTAGATCAAGCTGGAATCTCTGAAGCCATAAGTATCATTAGAAGTTTAAATCCAAAACCAGGTGAAGTATTTGAATTTGATGAATCTTATGCTAATTCGCCTGATGTTATTGTTTCAAAAGGCAAAAATGGATGGGTGGTAGAATTAAATAAATCAACTTTACCTGCCATTACCATTAATGAACAATATGTTATAGAAATGAGTAAAAAAAGTCGTAATGAACAATCTACCAATTTTGTTTCTGAATCTGTTGCCTCAGCTAGGTGGCTTAAGAGATCTGTTGAACAAAGAAACTCAACCACACTAACTATAGCAGCGGCCATAGTTGCACAACAAGAAGACTTTTTAAACTTGGGATTATCTTATTTAAAACCAATGGTTTTAAGAGACATAGCTAAAGAAGTTGGCATGCATGAGAGCACAGTTAGTCGAGTAACAACTGGCTTAACAATGGAAACTCCAAGAGGTTGCTTTGCAATGAAATATTTTTTCAGTGTTTCTATCAATTCTGCAGAAGATGGAGAAACTCATGCTGCAACTGCAGTTAGAGAATCTATTAGAAAATTAATTTCAGAAGAACCTCCAAAGAAACCATTAAGTGATGAAGCCATTGCATCGATGATGAAAAAGGATGGAATTGATTTAGCTAGAAGAACAGTAGCAAAATATAGAGAGATTATGAAAATTCCATCTTCAGCTCAAAGAAGAAGACAAACAAGACTAGCCGCAATAAGCTAAAATGAAATATTATGCTGATAAAGCTAATTGACCAAGATCATCTAGTAATTGCAAATATGGCTTGTCGATATTTTTAAGGCTTTTATTTAATTGTTGCCTTTGATATATTAATAAGTTTGTTTCACCTCTAGCTAAAGAAGTAAAGGGCCAATTGGTATTTTTCAAAACTTCTGCCAATCCTATTATTTCTCCCTCATAATATATATGTTTAATAGATTTACTATTTTCAGACATTACAACCACTGAACCTTTTTGAACTATAAAAAATACTTCAGCTAAAAAACCCTTTGCTGTAATAGCCTCACCATCAAAATAAAGTTTTTGTATCATAGTTGTCTCTTTTTTTCCAAAATTGAATAAGATAAAGCCGTTAGCAGGAGCCAAAGAAAATTAGATTTATTACATATCATTTTTTTTAATTGTTCTCTATTGAAACAAATCAATCGACAATTTTTTTTCGCAACTATTTTGTTTAAATAATTACTCTTCGTGACTATATCTATAAAACCTATAATTTGTCCTGTGTAGAGTATTTGGTTTTTGATTTTTGCTTGCCCATCTTCAATTATAAAAGCTAGCTCTGCTGAATCATTTGGCAAACAGATATTCTCTCCTGAGTTGACCAATCTTCTAGGAAAACTATTAAGTTCTTCTTTTGTTAAAAAATCTGCTTTCATTAATCTGACCTTAAATTACAATACGACAGAAAAAGAGAATATTTTATTTTTTAGCTAGAAGAAACTTGAAGTATGTTTCTAGTTAGAAGATTTTTTCCTGCACGAAGAAATTTTGCTGGATCAATATGTTTGCCATTTACAATTATTTCGTAATGAAGATGTTGACCTGTAGACCTACCTGTATTACCCATCTTTCCAATTCTATCACGAATACTTACTCTTTGACCCTTGCGAACAAGTACTTTTTGCAAATGTCCGTAAGCTGTAATTATCCCATATTTATGTCTTATCTTAATGAAATTTCCGTAACCTCCATTTTTCCCAGCAAATATTACAACCCCGTCAGCTGGTGACAAAACATCTTCATGCCAAGTACCAGCCAGATCTATACCCTTGTGGAATCTTGGTTTTTTTGTTTTGGGATCTTTTCTCATTCCATATTTACTTGAAACGTAATAGTAATCCATGGGAGCCTTTAATGGAATATAATTCAAAGCTAGTCTTAATTCTTTAGTTATAGAAATTCTATTTGTTAACTGTTCAAAAAAAACTGGGCTATCTGGTGCGACTAGTTCTCGTGTTTCAAGAACCAAGTCTATCTTGTTTGAAAGTTCATCATCAAGCTCAATACTGAGTTCATTTAATAAATCTCTAAATTGAAAGATTTCATTATCAAAACCTGATAAAACTCTATATGCTTCTGCTTCTGGAGGCATTTTTTGAGGAACAAACTGTTTTTTATTTTCAGAAAAAATGTCGGGGTTAGACAGCATAGAAACAAATTCTAAATCATTGTTAAGTTTATTATCTTTAGAGCTTTCAGTAATTTCCGTTGCAAAACCCTTTGCATTAAATTCTCCATAATTAACATCTCTTTGGTTCCCAGTTTTAAACCATGAAATAATATTTAAAAGGCTTGAATGGCCAAAATTGCTTTTGTTATTTTGCTTATTCAAAGTAGAAAAATTTCTATCGTCAGAAACAACCCTTTTTGATATTTTTTTCTTCAGAGAGGTTACTGATATTTGTGGTTCAATGGGCTGTTGAATAAATGAAAAACTACCAATTTCTTGACCTAATTTTAATTTGTCTTTGTTAAATTTTGTAAAAACCAATGAAATTTCTTCAATTGGTTCAACAAACACTTTAGTGTTTTCTGATTTTTCAATATTTTTGATTTTTTCATTTCTGTCTTCTAATATTCTGTCAAAATAAAATTTGTTAGCTGTTAAATTTTTTTGAAAGAACTTGGTGTTTGTTATTTTATTACTTTCTAAAAATCTTTTATTAACCAAACTTGTTATTTCAAACTCAAAATTTAAAGATTTTGAAATTAAAGCTCTGTCATCAATAAAATTGGCAACAACTATAGGTGTTGCACGTGCAGATGAAACTAGATCGTCTTTAAGAACATTTATAATAAACCCCGTAAAAATAGTTGCACTAGACAACAAGCCAAAAATAAAAACAGAAATACACATGAAATAATGTTTAAAAGTAAAAACATATTCAACAGGACCTTTTTTGGTCATCAGCAAATATCTTCTCTCTCGAAAATGCCAAGATAAGCCAGTATAGTTTTTCTGAAAAAATTGTTTTCCTTCAGAAACTTTTCTTGTTCTTAAAGCTTCTACCAAAGAAAAGATGTGTAAAAAATTTCCTAAACTCATTTAAATTCTTTAATTAGATATTTTTTTAAAACAACTATTTAAAATAAATCACCAATACCAATGCAATACTTGTAAAAAGTTGCATAATTATTAAAAATAAAAGCATTTTTGGAGACACTGGATTTTGAACAGTTAGCTTAAAATCAGGTAATGAGTTTTTGTCATTAGTTGAATTTGTATAATTTTCATTTGAAGGAGTTTCAATAATTGTTTCAACATGTTCTTCGGCAATGACTTCTCCAGCCATTTCCGCACGTACTCTTTCTATCCTTTCTCTAATATCAACAACTTCACTAGCCATTTTTTGCTTCCCATTTGAAGTTAGTACTGCAATTATATTTATATAATAATTTCATTTTAATTAACTATATATTATAATAACGGCATATTATAAAATTATAATAGAAATATAATAATAAAATTATGATTTTGTTTTATTGAAGAGAATTTTTTTGAGAGTGTTTTATGTTAAACCCAGTTAAAACTCTAATGAATGACGACGATTCTTCAAACTCTGTTTCAGTAATAAGTGATGAAATAACAATTTCTGGAACTGTTTCTAGTTCTGGCAATTTAGTTGTAAATGGAAATGTTGAAGGTGATATTACATGCGAATCGTTAAAAATTGGACAAACAGGTAATGTTAATGGAACCGTTAAAGCTGAATTTTGTTATTTAGCTGGAAAGCTTGAGGGCAAATTAACAGCTCGTCAAGTTAGTATTTCAAGTACTGGAAACTTAAATGGCCGTTTGAGCTATGGAAAATTAGAAGTCGAAAGTGGTGCAAATATTGCTTTAAAGCTAAGAAAAACTAAACAACTAAGTGAAAATCTATCTATTGAGAATACTTCAAGTGAGGAAGAATAATAATGTCAGACCAACAATCATCTATTGGCAGCGGAGCCAAATTTAAAGGTAAAATTACAGGTGCAAAAGCATTAGAGATAAATGGCACCGTAGAAGCAGATATCGATATTGGTAAAATCACAATTGGTCAGGATGCCCATTTTGCTGGAGGAATTAAAGCAGACTTAGCGGTTATTTCTGGAATTTATGAAGGGACTATGGAAGCTGAATCTATATGGCTTACAGATACTTCAAGAGTCAGTGGTGAAATAAGATACCAGTCTTTGCAAATGGATAGAGGTGCAGCTCTTAACTGTAGAGTAGTATATAATTGGGATGACTCAGAAACCAAAAGCAAAAAATCAAAATCTACACAACAGAAAGAAGAAAATGCTGAAATAGAAGAACTACCTGAAGAAAGTGAAAAAAATGAGTGAAATAACATATATATCTAAGGAAGTAGCTATTATAGATGGTCAATTAGATGCTATAGATTCAAAAGTAGTTATAGCCGGCAGTTACACAGGGAATGTAAATGCTAATGAAGTTGTTTTAGAGGATGGAAGTAAATTCGAGGGTGAGGTTGACGCTAGAATAATTACTATAGAGGGTGAATTAAAGGGTAAAGTTAAATCTTTTCAATTAACTGTAGCTCAAACTGCACGTGTTGATGGAGAACTTCTCACAAACTCAATTGAAGTGGCTTCTGGAGCGGAGATAGCTGGAAGTATTGCGCGAATGTCATAATTTTTTTATTTTTTGTTTTTATTAATATCCTCTGCTATTTCAACTGTCTGAAGACAATTATCAAAAAAGTCCATAGTTTCAGCTCTACCTTGCATTTGATAAAGTCTCATCGAAGCATATCTTCCTGCTGCCAAAGCCACAGCTAAAGGATCTCTATTAACTGCAGATGCTGTATTTAATAAATTTTCTATTCCATCTCTTATTTTTTCTATAGTAATAACTTCTTCAGATGTAAGTTTTAAATCATTTTTACTTTTTAATTGTTTTGTTAATTTATAATCTTTAAATGATATAACGTTATTCATTAATTTGTTCCTTCTCAAAAGCAGCATCTGG
>MDSZ01155803.1_pt1 | contig 26965 bp, 26 predicted proteins | sample 811201 | NCBI WGS metagenome assembly MDSZ01 (sample SAMN05326647, study PRJNA326480) | marine metagenome | isolation source: seawater | place: Indian Ocean: North | collected 2010 | reverse complement strand
TCTCGCATTTTTTAATTTTTTTGTCGAACGATAATCATTTTGTGATGTCCATGTATCATAAATGATCATCATTACACACATGTGGTCCGGATCTACACACATTTGTAATTTCAAATACAAAATGTGGCAGCAACGTCGTCACTCCTTCGTCGTGACAAAAAAAATTTTTTTTTTCAAAAAATCGTGGTCAGCAACGTCGTCACTCCTTCGTCGTGACAAAAAAAAATTTTTTTTTCAAAAAATCGTGGTCGGCAACGTCGTCACTCCTTCGTCGTGACAAAAAAATTTTTTTTTTCAAAAAATCGTGGTCAGCAACGTCGGTGACAAAAAAAATTTTTACAACACGTGAGACTCACAAAAAAAATCAAAGGTGGTCACATTGTGGTCGTGCAGATTTTGCAAACTCAAATCGCAATCGACGTGACGTTCTGGTCCAAGATGTGATTGATGTCGTACTTGGCGCTGTTTTGCTCGATGTCGTCGTAAAACGACAGACCGACGAAGGCCTCCATGGCCTCGATTGCTTCAGTGGCACGAGCACAAGCTTTGACTTTTTGCGTCGTGACGTCGTACTTGAAGAAATTTCTGAGCGTGCCTCCATTTCCGGCAGTGGTGCGGTAGCTTGGGGCGGTATCCGACCAGACGACCTCCTTTTGGCCGTATTGTGCAGCGATCTTGGCGTTGTGATACTCGCACCAGACGATGAATATTTGGATGGTTTGGTCCCTCGTCAGACAATTGCCATCGATTGTCACACGACGAATGACTTGGCGAGGCTTTTTGGCCAAAGGCTCTGTGACGTCAACGTTTTTGATGGTGAAGCCAAGGATGTGCATAGAATCCGATGTGTCGATCACAAAGGCATATGGAGAGACGAGGCCGGTCTGTTTCTCCAGGATGAGCTTCGAACCAACCGGAAGATGAAGCGGATTGTCTTCCACCACAGTGAATTCCTTGTCGCAGATGCTGGCAACGTCAGCAACGTCTGGCACAACGTGGGTCTGTGCCGGCGTCATGACGAGAAATTCGTACGGTGGCTTCAGAGAGACACCAATCACACCAAAAGTCACCGGCTTGTCCTGCAAACGCAAGTCCGCCGATCTTCCAGAGAACGTTGCCGGCAGATTGGGGTAGTCCAGCGCCAGAAAGGTGGGCATTTTTTTTCAAGCCTCCCACTTTTTTTCGATGCCCAAAAAATTTTAGGAAAAAAAGAGTGATGACTTCCAACCGTCCATTCCATGAGGCTGAAGTTGCAGAAACCCTTCTGGGTTTGCATTCCACAGGCAATGTGGGCGAAACGACCACGCCAACACGCAAAATCGTCAAGGCATGCAAGGACACCCCGCCCCGCAACGAACCATACCGTCTGTCCTTCAAGCGGAAGCTTCGGCCAAAGTTGGAGTACCCGGACGACAATCTCTCGTGCGTCACGACGCACATCGAGCGCAACACCGTTTATTGCGTGTGGCTCAAGCATTCCATCAAATTGGACACTCGCGACGCGCGGTGGTCTCTTTTTGGCTACGTTTCGCCCCGAGCTTGCAGAAATGGCGTCGTGTACAAGCACAACTTCCTGATTCTGATCTACTACACGGACGAGAATCGGTGGGTGCTGCAATGGTCGTCCAAGTGGGAAGCTGAGATTGGAAACAACAGAACGTTGCTTCTCAAAATGTTGAACCAGGAACTGCGCAAGTTTGGGCCGATTGGCATGTGACGAGCCGATTGGCACGCGACGTCGTCTCACGTAGAGGATTTTGTTGCACCACAGATGATGATGATGATGATGATGGGCATTCCTCATGAGATGTTTTGGTGTATCGTGTGCCACCTTTGTCCGGCAGACGTGATTGCATGCAGGATGACGTGTTGGTCTTGGCGCATGATGTTGGACGCTGTGCCCCAACGGCAATGGGAACAGTTCTACCGCTTGAGTGTGTGCAGCGTCCTCAACGTCGGACCCTCGTTCGATTGGCAACGCGCGGTAGCATACGCAGCACGAACGAGCGACACGATCAAAGTGTTGTGTGTGTGGAAGGGGATCAGCGTGCGCATGGCCGTGCCATGGACAAAGTCATCAAACGTCCATGCACATTTTGACGAGTGCGCGCGCGCAGTAGTAGATCAGTACCTGTACCCAGGTATCAGACGGTCACAATGCATCACCCCACACGATCTAGATTTCATATACCACGACGCATTCCGCTTGCGCATGCGCTCCCGCTCTTGCATACACCGCAACTCGATCCCTGCCTGCTACAATTGCGAAACCCGGTCCAAACGCAGGTGCTTGGAACTGCGCTGCGAATACTTCATCCGCTCGCTCGACAACATACCCGAGGAGCGCGTCGACGAACTCCTCGCACGATACATCCGTCCCACCACCGCCTCATAGCGGCGTGGGATCGCCACCGCAAAAGACGCACAGACCCGACTGCGTGATCGGCACATCCCTTGCGCACATCAGACAGCGAGCCATGCAAATGAAGTTATGACACTTGGCGCATCGTCCACTCTGCTGCAGATATTGGATCGGCCCTGCGCCCGCGGCGTCACACGTTTGACAGTAGACAAAGCAATCGTGCTTGCGCAAATTGCCGGTCTTGGTCCCCACAAACGTCTTGTGACAGCGCGGGCAGCACCGCGAAATCTTGTCCGAGGTAGTGCTCACGACTTGCATAGGCATCGGCGGCTGGTTGAATAAGAAGGGCACTTGCTTCTGCACGGAAGCAGAAGAATGAGGGGGAGGAGGAGGCACGTCTGGCCTGACCTTGGCCTTTCTTGGTGCATGGCTTGGACAGTCAATCTCTCCTTTGCACGGCTTGCTCGTGCGTTGGGACTTCCTGCTCCCCTGCCGTTCTGCATCGCGCTCCTCACGCTGGCAATACTCGTCACTCAGGCCAGGATAATAGTTGGGCAGTGACTGGCCTGCCAGACGTGAGGATGCACGTGTGGGCACGCTCGACTGCGGCTTTGGCTTCGGCGCCACTGACGCCGGTCTCGGTGCTTCCGCCACTTGCTCGTTCGCGAGACCAAGGCTGACCAACATCTCATGGTTCCGGCGCATGTTCTGCTCACGCTGCTTCTCGTACTCGGAGAGATACATCGCGGAGAGATTCATGGCCAGACGCTCCCTTCCAAAAAAAACGCTTGGTTTTTTTGGGAGCTGTCTTTTTTTTCGAAGCACCGGGGCCCATGCCGCTCCGCACCACCTCCGGCGGCGGCCACTTCGAGTACGCGCCGGCGGAGGCGCATCCGCTGTTCAATGTGCTCAACCCTGGCGCTGGCGGCAATGGCCTCTTCCAGGCAGCCCACAAGATGAGGAAGAACCCCTTTCCCAAGAAGAAGCAAGCTATGACGTCTACGTTCACGTCTGGTGGCAAGGTTGCAAAGACCCACCAAATGTCTGCCAAGTACCGGCGGCCGGCGTGGGCTACCAAGGTGCCGCACAAGGAGCCCCAGAAGAAGATGAAGAAGAAGAAGAGCCCCGGCACGATGGCGCTCAAAGAGATCAAGAAGTACCAAGGGGGATATAAGACCAAGGGACCCAATGGTGGGCTTGCTACTGCCAACGTCATCCCATCGGCGCCGTTCCGGCGCCTCGTCTATGAACTCGATCAGGATCAGATGCCGTACGGTCAGCAATCCGGACGGCGCTGGGGCTCGGATGCACTGGCGGTCCTGCGCGAGGCGACTGAGGGTGAGCTTGTCGAGCTGTTCCGACTTGGCAACTATGAGGCCTTCCAAGCCTCACGTATCACCGTGACGCCACAAGACATGCAACTGGTTCGTGTGTGCCGGGGCGAGGCCGATGCGCTCGTCCCGTCCTTCTCGAGCTTCAAGGCGAGGCGCGAGAAGGATGCCAAGCGCGCCAAGAAGAAGAAGGCGCTGAGAGCCAAGCAAGCCATGCAAGCTACCATGGAGCAGGACGACGACGACGACGACGCCGACGAGGACGAGGACGACGACGACGACGACGACGACGACGAGGCCTGAGCTCTGCTCTACCAGCGCGACAGAAGGCGCGGTGACGTACCTCCGGCTTACGCTCTGCTCTACAGCTTTACCGGCAGAAGGGCAGTGACGTACCTTTCTATTCGCTCGCAGCACACAGTATCTACGGGTCACACACTTAGTAGGCAGTTGACACTGATGCGGCAGCGGATAACGGGTGTGTGACTGGTGGTGTGCGCGAGCCACTCAAGGGTCCGGCATAGGGATGTTGCGCCGTGGCTTGTTACAACACATTATAGTGGGAAACGTAGTGAAAGCGCAACTGCTATCACTCAGGACTGTCCCGTTTGCCAGAAACAACGTCACCATGAGGCGACTGCCTCACGAGCGCTACCCTAGATCCACTATGGGCACTCGGGCGTAGGCGACGAGGCGACTTTGAAAGAGCCATTGAAAGAGATGAGGGTGTGAGCCACGTCGAGCTTGATACGTTTCTGCTCTCGGTCGTAGGCATCATTTTGCTCAATAAGGCGCTTGAGAATTGCGCGTTGGGTGTAGTGAGGGTTGTACAACAGTTTGGCCGTGACGGTCTGCTGCGGAACGTAGGAGCGCCGGCAGCGCAACTCGTTCTCCACCTGCTGGACGGCGCGGACAAAGTCGGAATCCATTTGCGAGAGGGCCCGAAAAAAATACGGTCCGAGATTGCACCTCAGATTCTTTTTTTTTCGACGGGACGGATTCTCAAAACCTGGGCGCCTGCTGGCCCAAAAAAAAAGACAGTTGGTTACCCCCCCTTCCCCCAAATGTCGACCCGCAACATGGACACCAAGACCGACGCCGAGCTCCAGGCCGTCTGCAACAAGCTTGGCATCCGCCCCGGCAACCGCAACACCATGATCGCACGCATCACCCACAAGAGTAGCCTCGTCCCCGCGCCCAAGAAGGCCATCCAGAAGAACGTGCCCAAGAAGAGTGTGCCCAAGAACGTCCCTCTGCCCAAGAATGCTCCTCTGCACACCGTCGATTCGCCCCCGGCCCTCTTGTTCACCAAGCAGCGCCACATGGCTTTTGAGCTCAGTCGCCTCGCCCGACTGGGCTGGCGCGACACGGAAGAGATCGCGAAGAAGGCCGAGTCTACTTGGCAAATGTTCGTTAAGGACGTCAGATACCATAATTTGGACGAACCGCTCTCCCCACTACACAAGACTCTCGCCACATCGAACAAGACTGGCCACGACTATATCTTTGACGAGATTGGGTCCAAGGAGTACCGTACATGGATGAAACGGCGTATGATGCACAAGAACGTACCTGACCATTTGCTGCGCTTTTTCCTCACCGCTTACGGTCAGGTACACGGTCAGCTTCGCACGAACAAGCAGCTGGTCGGTGCGGTCGTCGACCAGCTCGGCATGGAGACCGCGGACGAGGACGAGGACGAGGACGAGGACGAGGACTTTGAGGACGAGGACTCCGAGGACGAGGACTGAGGACTCTGAGGACGAGGAGCGAGACGAGATGTACGTCCGTACTTGTGACTCGTTGAGTGCTCGATCGACGACAGGCCGCGGTAGATGTGCGCGCTGTGACCCCCTCGTCGTGTAAGGTCGTCCCGTACGACGAGCAGGGTTGTAGCAGATTCTGTAAGAGATCCCTCTTGAGAGGCGAGTTGGCAAGTGTCATACGCTTGAGTCCAAAGTCACGTGTTGGTACGTCGCGTGTGCAACGACCAAGTGCCACGCATACTACGTATATCGGACACCGACCGCGCATGAACACAGGGACCCGTGAGGGCAGTCGAGTATTGCTCACGAGAACGAATGTAAACTCCGCAACCGTACTCTGTGTTTCGCACGGGCGCATCATGCACTACAATCGCTAACGCAAGCAAGGGCAAGAGTGCAACGTCTATCAGGTCGCGCACGAGCGCTTGGGCGCGGGCTTCTTCTTGGGCGCGGGCTTCTTCTTGGGCGCGGGCTTCTTCTTGGGCGCGGGCTTCTTCTTGGGCGCGGGCTTCTTGGGCGCGGGCTTCTTGGGCGCGGGCTTCTTCTTCGAGATTGGCTTCATATTCTTCTTGATGGCACGTTTGGCAATGGCTTTTCCACAGGAGGCTCGCGCCTTGGCGAGCTGAGCGATGAGTTTGGCGTGCTGCGAAGTGACCCCAAGCGGAATGGCTGTGAAGGAGCTCGGCTTGAACGGCACGGTCTTGCGAGCCTGGAGGACGGCTGCCTTCTTCTCCTGCATGGTCCACGTCTTATCCATCCACGTGAAAAGCTTTGGCTTGGACATGTGGCTGACGGCTTGCACGTCGATGATTGGTTTGACCTTCACCAAGATGCGGACGATCTCGAGCACCGTCATACCGTCAAAGGCATGGCATTCGCACTCGCAGTTTGGAATGGAGCACTTGCGCCCGCATGGGCAGCCGCAATCGCAGATCATGTCTAGACCCCTTTTCCAAAAAAAAGACAGTCGACGGCCAAATCGGTGCGCTCGAAAATTTTTTCTCGAAACCATGGAGGTGCCCTTCTGCGCCATCTGCATTGAACCGCTCGACGAGAAGGATGCGAACAACCCCGTGACCACGCTCCCGGGCTGCGGGCACAAGATGCACACCAAGTGCGCTCTCGAATCCGCATGGAAAGGCAACGTGAGCTGTCCGACGTGCCGGCGCCTGCCTCTGCCAGTGGATCAGATGGACGTGGAGGACAACAGAGAGGATGCCATCAGTCGCCACAACAATGCGGAGATGCAAAAGTTCTTCCTCAAAGGTATGCGCATGGCGCGTACGCAGAAAGCGTCGCGCGAGCTCAAGGACGCCGTCGCCCGATACCACAAGCAGATGGAGGATGTGGCCAAGAAGAAGGAGGAAGAACGTTTCCTCAACAAGATGCGGAAAGAAGCAATGCAAGAGATGCAAGGTGCGGTGCGCAAGGTGAAGGACAAGTACAAGGCCAAGGTGGACAAGGCCGGCTACAACGGCAGGTCGTGCGTGTCCAAGATCGTAGTGAAAACGTACAACAAAGCATGGAACCGTGACAAGGAGCGCGTGTCTCGCTCTTGCAAGCGCAAGGTCGCCCGCGCTGCGGGATGGAAGCGGGTCAACGCGATCTAAGCTGTGCGTCCGAGAGCGGCCCGATAAGGAGCGAGGGGTTGCCACTCTGTTCTAGCACCGCCTTCTGTGAGGACAACGTCCTGCCCCATGCCCACTTTTTTTGTTTGTGTTTTGTGCGGAACAATTTTTTGTCACAGCAAAATTTTTTAGTCAGCCGTACGATCACTCACTGACGCACATCGTGTGTGCACACCGGGCAGTTTGGCTTGCCGTCAGCAATCCACTGCTGGATGCAAGCAGTGTGGAACGTATGGAAGCACTGAAGCGTCAGAACGTCTTCTCCCGCCTTGCACGCCTCAAGGCAGATGACGCACTCGTCCATGTCTTTCACCGCCGTGTGCGAATCGTACGCTTCCAGCGCCGTCGCGTCGCCCTGAGGAGGTGCGATCGCCGCCTCCCATGCCGTGATCTCTTCATAGCTGGCATCCTCATCCAACATGAGGCAGGAGGCACAAAAGCCACGTCTTCTCATCGTGCCGCACCCGACGCAGGGACTCGATTGCTGTGCTCTGTGCGCGTCGTAGCACGCCGGGCAGAGACGGAACCCGGGAGTGGCTGCGGTGTGCTCGCAGCTGTCGCACAGAGCGTCCAGCTGCCGTGCGAGTGCCTCGCTGCTGCCCGACATGCTGCCCTCCAGTGAGTCGCTCCTCCTTTCCAAAAACACAGTGTCTTTTTTTGCCTGCTCGAATTTGGGACACTCAAGGTTTTTCCGTGTGCTGCGACCCCATGCTTCCTCCCGGCACCCGCTTCGCCCAAACAAAGGTCTGGACCATCGACATCAACGAGTACGGCTCCCACTACTTTGAGCTGTATCATGTCGTCTCCTCCACGCCGAAAAGTTTGATGGTGATGTCAGCTACACTGTTTGAAGGCGACGTGCACGTGGATGGCAACAAGCTCATGGACAAGATTCTTAATGCACGCGCCACCAATACGCCACTACTGAACCAATCGACCACGCCCTGTCGCTACATGCTCAAGAACGACCACCGTGGCGATTACTTTGTCGTGGGTACGGGCACCGCTAGGCGGCGTGTGAGTATCAACGGAACGTACCCTGTCACGTACATCGCACACGGGGACAAGGATGAGGCGAACAAGGGTGCGCGCAAGCGGTCGCGTGTCGAGGCGAACACTGCGCGCTCCGCGCCAAAGCCATCTGACAAGCCGGCAAAGAAGAAGCACATCTCCTGTGAGGATCCCCAGTGAGGAGGTGCGGTCGAGTGAGTGTGTGACGTAGATGTATTGTGTGTCATATGCTTGAGTCCAAAGTCACGGAGTGGTACGTCGCGTGTGCAACGACCGAGTGCCAACTTACAAAAAGGGACCATTACATGCTTTACCCAAAGCCACCCTCCCACAAGATATCGTACCTAGCAAAGCCCCGCACACAGACCCGCACACAGACCCGCGGACCCGCACACAGCCCCGCACCGCACCCAGCCCCGCACACCATCGAGCGATCAATACTGGGCCAGGATCTTGTGCAGCGCAACGATCTGTGCGGCCTCGTCGAGGTCCGCCAGCTTCATGACGCCCTCGTCCCCAAAGACGTGTTTGACCATGGCCACAATGATCCCCGACTTCATGAGCGTCTCCTTGTCCATGTTGGACACCATAGCCTTGAAGAGTCTAAGAGTATCCGAGCTCGTGGGAAGCATCTCGGGCAGACTGTCGTAGTCCGAAGAGAGCACCAAGCGGTAAATCTCTGGGGTCAGAGCTGGGTATATGGACGTCGCATCTGCCTCGTCGTCGGCGTCGTCACGCTCATCGTCGTTCGTGCGCATGTCGTCGTCACCCTCATCGTCGTCCTCGCACGCCCTGTCGTCATCGTCGTCCGACGATTCCTCCTTTGGAATCGTCACCTTGGCCATCGGCTTCTTTGACGTAGACTTCATCTTCTTCTTCTTGGCTTCAGGTACGACGGCCTTCTTCTTCTTCTTCTGCAGACCCACCGGTTCCGTGGCCATCTTCTTCTTGGAGAGCTTGTGGCGCGCCAGCGTGGACTCATCCCCTCCGTCCTCATCGTTCACCTCCTTCTTGCGCTTCTTCTTGGCAGAGCCCACGTCATTGTTGACAAGTTTGCCAAGCTTCTTTTGCTTCGCGACAGCGGGAGCGGTCACGACACTTCCGTCGTCAGCGTCTTCCGGCTCCTTCATGACCGTTTTCGAGGAGGACCCACCCTGCCACAGCACAGCACAGGAACTTCAGGAACGTCAGGAAAACAGTTGGAGCACGTTGAGGCGCACGGGTGATCGAGCGCACCGAACGCTTGTTTCTCGCATCGTAGTGCCCAAAGAGTCGGGCCACGCAGTCCGTGTGTGTACCGCCGGTCGACAGACCCAGGCCCTCGAGAGCTTGCTTCACCGCTTCAGGGCACATGGCGGACATGGCCCTCACCAGGTCCCAAGCCCCCCCAAAAAAAAGACAGCTCCGAAAAAAACCGAGCACTTTTCCGAAAAAAAAGACAGCGTCTCTCGGCCAAGCGCCCCCTGCGCTCCCACTGCGCGGCACCCTATGAGCTACTCGACGACGGACGTGGCGGACTCGGACAACCTCCTCCTCGGTTTGGAGGCTGTGGGCGCCGACTCGCTCTCCCATCCCCCGAACAGCGCTGCCCTGTCGTCTTTCCACAACGTGCCACAGTTGTCCTCCACCTTGACGTTTGGACAGAGTCAGATGCAATTCGATCAGTTCCCTTTACCGCTACCTGGAATGGCGATGTTCGCCGCACCCGTGACCACGAGCACGATCCAACCTGCACCTTCCACAGCCGGCCTGCACGATCAAGACCAGACCACGACCTCCATTACGTGGTACAACAGGTCCAAAGCAGGAGGGCAGAAGCCTGTCTGCCAGACCGTGCATCCAGATGGGACGATGTGCTTGTCGGAGCTGAAAGGAAAGGGCGGCAGCGCCTACTATTGCCAAGCCGGCTGCTTGAACAAGAACGGGACCGGCGCACTCGTGTGGAACGTAAGGATGGATGCCAACACCAACAACATCCTTTACTCTGTCTCAGGCCAAAAAGCAGAAGGCGGCGGCGTGCGAAAGAACTCCATTTCCACAGGTTACAGATGCGGACGGTGCGGCTTGCCGAAACGAGGCCACCAATGCGTAGCGCAGCAAGACTTGCCGAATGGCCTCTCCGGTGATGAGTTCATGAATATGGACGACATCCACCAGATGTATGCTGATGATGATGGCGAGGACAACGACGACCTCTTTGCATCATTCATGGCCTCGTCGGCGTCCAACGCCTCCCAACCGCAGGGGTCGTCGTTGCTCGTGGGTCTGGCGCCCCGTATGGTCAAACACGACAATGGCAGCGACCAGAACTGGGCGCTCCTCACCTCCATTGGACTCATGAACACGTTCGAGCCATCGCCCAAGAATGTCATGCAAGACCACCTTCTGCGCATCATCCAATTTCAAGTTCTCAAGGATACTGGGTTTGACCACTCGATGCACATGCAGACGCCGTCGGCGTTCCTCTCGGCGCCGCGCGGTACGGATGAGACACTCGAATTCACCATCAAACTGCTCAAAATCAATTGCTGCGTCTGGAGCCAACCGAACCTGAACGATCCGGGGTACAAGCACAAGCTCATAGTCTACACCGACGATGCCGCAGGCGGCAGTGTGGACGTGAGGCAGATGACTGCGGCGCAGATTGGCAAGAGCACTGCACCCACTATTCACATCGGCTTTGACGGCGTCTGTTACAATGCTTACATACAGAGCGGGCCGATGCAAATGCCAGCGTCCGGCCTATACAACATGCTAAAGGAGGCGCCCCCTCCGATGCCCGATCCGACCATCACTGCACGAGTGGGAGAGTGGGTGTGCTTCGAAGAGCACTATTTCACGCCGCCCAACACGTACCCGACGTTAGCCTTTGACTACCGCGACCTCTTTGCCAACATGTTCGAGTTTGCACGGACGCGCGCGAACCAAGTGTCGTGCAACACCATACTGTGCTACATGGTCCGCTCGGCAACGCCCGACAAGCATCACGCGCCGAACGACCCCGCATTGCAAATCGTCAATGGCACCACGTACACCGGCTACTCCACGTGGCGCATAGAGCTGTACCAGACCAATGGTAGGGTCACCGCCGATCACCTCGTGCATTTCCCCTGCACGCGCTTCTTTGTGCGGAATGACGCTGTCCAAAAGCACGCCGAACGCATGGTGGATATCGCGTCGTTCCGTGCACGCGCGGCCACCTACTTTGCCGTGTAGGGTCTTGTAGTAGCACAGTATTCTCGGTCACTCGGTATGTGAAAATGAAACGTGACCTCCCGATGTTTTTTCTGCAAGTACGTGACGCATACACGAAGCAGCCTTACACACACGCGCCCACACACAGCAACCAGCTCAGTACACACACAAACTTCTCTCTCGCACAGTTTCACGCTCTCTCCTCTCCCTCTGTCTTCTCTCCCACACCCCATCCCGCTCTCGACACACATCAGCCGTCGACGCAGGACAATCCGCGAGCCTCTCTAAGACTTTGGCTGTGCGATGACCAAGCCGAGCGGGATCACGTGAATAAGCTCCGTCACAATGCAAATGTTCGGCAGATCGTGGTTGTTGTAAGTCCCCCACGGCATCTGTTTGGCCTCCTCCGCGAGCTGCGTCTTATTCACCATGCCGAGCTGCGCGCCGAGGAGCATGAGCTTGTTCTTGTCCTGGTATCTCATCGCCTCATCGAACTCCGCCTCGAGGGTCTGTTGCTTAGCTTTGCCAAACGTGTAGGTGCCAATGTTCATTCCCTTGGAATTCTTATGCGCCATGGACTTTGTGCACAGCAGCACCGCCATGATGCACGAACCAGGAGTCTTGTGGCCCTCGTTGTTATGACGGTCGCCTCGGCCTGCGTAGGTCAGCGTGGGGTGCACCTCTTGGGCAAAGTACACGCCAACGCCGTGAGCCTGCCCGTTGGTCGCCGCATACTCCAGCTTGAAGCCCTGTGGGTCCTTCTCGATCGCGTCCGCGGCAGCCTTGCATGTGCCATGCCCAAGGATGCGAAAGTGCGTGTAATTGTCGCGGACGCCCTCTTTGAGCATCTGCACCAGCATCAAGATCATGCCCGGTTTGATGTACATCTTGGACCGGCTGACGTCGTACTTGAAGCCCCAGGAAGTGAGAGTCCACTGCTCCGCCAGCTCGGCCATGAGAGCGCTCGACACGACAGTCCGGGGATCCGTCTCCTCCAGGTAGTCGTACTCATCCACCTTTGCCAGCAGATCCTTGGGTACCTTGATGAAAGCATCGTCGGCGCAGAGGATCGAGGCCTTCTCAGTCTCCGACAGATCGCTAAGGGACCGCCGCGTTGCGTGTGCCGCCGCCGGTTGTGCCTTGGCTTTGCCCTTGGGTTTCGGGAGCTCGTAAATGATGAAGCGATTCGTGTTGTAGCCAGCCGTGTTGTGCTGCAGCAAGTAGCCATGTTTGTTGTCCACCTTCAGCTTCAGCCCCTGCTTGCTCACCTCAGCTTGGAAGGCGGCGACGTCGTCACAGCGCACGGTGTCGTACGTATTCGACCCAACCGCGTACTGGGCTTTGTCGATGGTCCCGTTCTTCAAATCGTTCAGCTTCTGCACGATCGCTGCGTCAGTGATGTCCATCCAGCCCGTCTCTCCCCCCACCGTGACGCCCGACTTGTTTGGGTCATGAAGCAAGAACGTGGCTCCTGCAAATGGGTCGGGCAGCGCCGCCGCGCTGGGTCCCGACAAGAGGACTGCATCCACGCGAGCCTTGAGCTGATCGATCAGGTACCGGACAAACTCCTCCATCCAATCCTGGAGTGGCTTCTTGAGCACAGCGCTTTTGCCACTCGACCCTTGCCCCTTCTTAAGCATCGCTTCTACCTTGGTCTTTTCACCTTGGAGCTTGTGCTTCTCGGCTTGGAGAGCAACCTCCTTCTCATCAACCGTGCGCTGCTTGTCGTGCAAATCATCTTGTTCTTGGTCCAAGTCGTCCCTCTTCCTCTTTAGCTCCTTGCGCTCCTCATTGTTCTCCTTCCGCATTTGTCTCTCCTCACGCTTCTTGTACTCCCTGTGCGTGCGTTCGACCTTCTCCGCCTGCGCCTGCGCCCGTTCCTTCTCGGCCTGCACCTGAGCGAGCTCCTCTTGCAGGCGGCGTATCTCGGCACATGCAGCATCGGCCTTGGCCGCGGCGGCGACGTCCTCACCCGCAGCATCGGCCTCACCAGCATCGGCCTCACCAGCATCGGCCTCACCAGCATCGGCCTCACCAGCATCGGCCTCACCCGCAGCATCGGCCTCACCCGCAGCATCGGCCTCACCCGCAGCATCGGCCAGCTGGCTCTCCGTGAAACGTGCGGCTTTGGCCTCAGCATGCTGAAGGTCATCAGATCCCTGCGCGTCCTCGTCATCGGAGTCAACCACCGTAAACGGCGCGCCGGATGATCCATCGCCGCGCTTTCGCTTCTTGTTCTCGCTCCGGGGTTGGCTGCTGCTTAGTGCTGCAAGAACGTCATTGATAGTCTTCAGCATCTTGGACCGCACCTTGTACACGGACATCAAGGCGTCGTCCGACAGCTCTGCGGCTCCCTTGCTCATGAGCAGCTCGAACACCTTGCGGGCGCCGCCCTCCGGCTGATCGGCTGGGGCGAGAGGCAGGACTTTGCAATAGTCTGCTCCCAACGTTCCCACGTTGTGGAACACCACATACTGGTCCGAAAAGAATATGTCAGCGGAAAGGTGGAATGGCGGCTCCGAGTGCTGTACAAAGAGGTAGGTGCCGTTCTTAGCGCTCGTCGGCGACCACGGGCTCGGTACGCCCATCGACGGCAAGTCGGAGATGGCGGTGTACTCCATGGCAGACGAGAGAGAGAGGGCAGCTGTCTTTTTTTTGGGAGCGCCAAAAAATCAGTATTCCAAAAAAAGGGCACTGTCTTTTTTTTTGGAGCACCACCCCCCACAACAAAAGCCACCAGTCCAGATGTCCACCGAAATGTCCCTCGAGATCCTCCGCGGCCTGTGCGCGGACAAGGGGCTGTCGCAAGGAGGCAACAAGAAGGCGCTCGTCCAGCGCCTCACCGACGACGCCAACGGCGTCCCGCGCAAGAAGCCCGGACGTCCACCACTCTCCACGTCTGAGAAGGCCAGCAACGTCATGGCAAAGCTTGGCTTCAAGACCCGCGACGACACGCAGTCCGCCCAGACCGCCGTCACGAGCGCACTCGCAGGATACGCGGCCTCGTCCAAGAAGTCCAAGAAGCCCGCTGGCATCATGCCCACCGTCCACGTGACCAGCACCAAGAACGCTCAGGACAAGCAGACGTACATGGCCATGCAGTACGCTACTCTGGCCGCCGAGGGCTGGCGCGACCCGGCACAGATGCAACAGGAGGCCGAGGATCGCTGGAAGAAGAAGCAGGGGCTCGCGATCATCCAGTCGAACAAGAAGAATGCCATGCCTAAGCCTACCAAGACCATTGCCAAGAAGCCCCTTCCCAAGAAGACGTTGTCTGAGGACGAATTCAACAAGGACGAGTTTGTCGACTGGATGATGGAGCGCATGATCGAAAAGAGAGTGCCCAAGACGCTCATCCGCCCCCTGATCGAGGCGTACGGAGGCGAGAGGCTGCCCAAGGCGGCCAACGTTAAGACTCTTGTCACTGAACTCTTCAATCAGATCGCCAACGAGACCGACAGCGAGGAGGACGAGGACGAGGACGAGGACGAGGAGGAGGACGAGGAGGCGCAGGACGACGACGACGACGACGAGGACGACGACGAGGACGACGACGAGGAGGACGACAACTGAACGTCCATGAGCAGCATTGGATCAGCGGTGATGACGACAAGCATGCTCCGATCCACCTCCGGACAGCGTTTGCCCCACACGCTGGCCCGGCTCTGCTGCCCCGCGCGTCCAAGATGTGTGTCTGTGTGTGTGCGCGCAACGCTCTGGTAGGGTCCCGATCCGTGCGTCCCTTTGCGCACCCTTAGTACCAGACGTTCTTTGCCTTTCTAGAGTGAGGCGAGAGTGAGGCGAGACAGGGTACACGACCTGTTGTGGCGTGAGACAAGAAAAGTGTGTGTATGTGTGTGCGCAAAAGTATCAGGCATGTACCTGACAGGGAATATCACTGGCACATAGTCACCGAAGAGCGCGATGATCAACACGTTCATTTCGAATCAAATGTGTGACACGTAGCACGCAAACCAGCGGGTACTTTAACATACACCCACACCTACGCGCGCGCTCACCACTACCGGTACGTCACGGGCTCCACTTCTGCCACTTTGGCGTGCCGTTGCAATCCAGCTTGATCACCTTTACCACGTAGCTCTGGCCATCCGGCTGAAGGATGAGCTGAGGCTCGCACTTGGAAATCTTGCCATTGCACGTGTTGTAAAAGTAGCCGGCCGCGCTCAGACGAACGCCATTCGAGGCCGGCTTGTACATGTGCACCTTCTTCTTGGGCGGCGCGGCCTTGGCGATGGCCTTCTTCTGCACAACCGCAGTCTTGGGCGCCATGTTCTTGGCTTTGACGTAGTGGCCCTGCACGACCTTGGCATCCTTGATGGGCGGACCGCAGTACTCGTTCGCCTTGATGCTCTGCATGTCGCCGTCGCACATGCCGGTCACGACATAGCGCTGGATCGCCTGCTTGAGCGTGATACCGCCGGCGGCAGTGGACTTTGCCTTGGCCTGTGCTGCCACTTTGACGTTGGCTGTCTTGGACGTCTTGGGGGCGGCTTGTGCCGCCTTGTTGGGGCGGGACACGATGCGCTTGAGGAGCGTCTCGACCGAGCCGCTCGTGCCGAGCGCAAGGCCTTGCGCAACCATCTGCAGGGTCGCCTTGGCGGTCATCTGGTGGAGCTGGGTCTTGGGGGCTTTCGGCATGACGAATGAGCTTGGATTTGGGGGTACACTTTTGGGACTGTCTTTTTTTCCTATACCCACAACGATGTCCAGCCTCACTGTATAGAACCGCACACACACCCCAAGCACACCCCCAAGCTCACCGCCGCCGACCCGTTCGCTGGCCGCGTCCCTCCTCGCGTGCCTCAAGGCATCATCACCATTCATCATCGTCGTCCTCCTCCTTCACAAGCGGGCGCTTTCTGAAGGCGGTCAGGGTAAGCTGCTTTTGCTTGGCCATGATGGCGGTACGAGGGTTCTTGAGATGGTACTCTCTGAGCTCGACCTGAGCCTTGGCCCAGCCATTCAGCGCGGCCGCGTGGAGGTTGAGCTTGCGGAGCTTGGTCATCGTCTTCTTGAGTTGCTTGTCAAAGATATGGGCGGGCCAGTCCTTCCAAGTACAGCAGAAGGCATAGTCGGTGAGTGACTGGATCTTTAGAGACACGTAGTCCACGACGTCCTGTCCGAGGGTTTTGCCAAAGATGCCGTTCATGCCAATCTTGCTCGGATCCGCCGGATCGGCGGAGAAGATCACCTTGTCGTACGGTTTCTTCTTGATGTCGCGAAAGTAGATGAGAAGAATGTGGAGCAAGTGGAAGGAGTAGTCGATGGCCTCTTTGACGTAGTCCACGTCGTCATCCGGAAGGGAGCGAAAGCCCATCGTATGGACCGACCAGCCGGTCGGGATGCCGGCCGAGTGGGGGCGCTCCTCGAGCGGCTCCCCTCGCTCGAGGTGGCTTGGATCGTACGTGAAAGGCATGAGAACTGCAGTGCCAGCTTGTGGCTTACGTGAGGTGAGCATCATGTAGAAGTTGGTGCAGATGAGGAACATGCTGTCCTTGTGCTCGGGTTGGGTCATCATGTAAGCAAAGTCGCCGTCCACACCCTTGCGCTTGTACAGGGACGGGACGACCCGCAAGGCCATCGGGGGGCTCGGCGTCGTCATGAAGAAAGGGGGCGCCCGGCACTCTAGCACTCCTGTCTTTTTTTTGGGGCCGTGCCAAAAAAAGACACTCTGGCAAAGCATCCTCCATGGCTTCCAAGAAGCAGCGACCTCTGAACGATACGCGCCGGGCGCTCACGAGCGTCTTGTACAGCAAAGCGTGCGACAAGTTCGAGCTGGACGAGGTGGTACACACCGACGAGTGGACGCTGCGCATGCCGGCCACGTCCTTTGTACCAGATGGGCAGGCCATCTTTGAGGGTCTGGAACGTCATGCTGCAAGATGGAACACCAAGCCGGAAGTCGTCATGCACCTGCGCTTCCCGCAGGACTATCCTCGCGCGCCACCCTTTGTGCGCGTCGTGTCCCCGAGGTTTGCCTTCCACACGGGTCACGTGACAGTCGGTGGCAGCCTGTGCACCCCCATCCTCACCATGGAAGGGTGGGATCCGAGCATGACTGGAGAAGCTCTGGTGCTCGCGCTGCACAACCTCCTCATCGACGGCGACGGTGCGATTGACCTGTCCGTCTCGTATGGGTACTCGGAAGCCGAGGCTAAGGAGGCGTTTCAGCGCGTTGCGCGCGACCACAATTGGACCGTCGCAAAGTAGGGTTGTCACGTAATATATAATGTCCCACCGTGGCACTCGGTCGTTGCATACGCGACGTTACCACACGTGACTCTTTACGCAAGCGTATGACAACCCGCACATCAACCGGCTACGACCTCCCACCACCCATCCCACGTTTTGTGGTCTGGTCCCCGCACACACACAAGAGCACACACAAGAGTGCCCAGGCATTCCTCGCGTGTGTCACAGCTTAGATTCTGCGCTGCCAAAAGGTGTCAGGAGCCATACAAATACTATTCGCCAGATCCTTTACCTCCTTCTTCTCGTACTCGGTGTAAGTGTAAAAGTACACCCGCTCCAGGCCGTCGTACAGGTAGGCTGCGATGGTCTTCCACGCGACTGCACAAAGGGTGCGGAGCGGCACGTTGCCGCGATAGATGCCGCCCGAGAGAATGCAGAAGGCAATGTTCTTCATCTTGTGCTCCTTTGCGGCGAGCATGGCCTGACGATAGGCAGACACCAGCTCTCGCATGATGATGGGAATGTCTGTACCCTCATGCGCCAGGCCAAAGTTCGGACCGACGGCGTGGATGACGTACTTGCACTTCAGGTCACCCGCAATCGTCACTTTGGCATCGCCCACCTCGCAGCGAGTGCCACGCTCATCGAGCAGAGGCAGCTCCTCGCGAGCCTTAACCAGGGCCTCGCCACCGCGAGCATTGATCGCACCGTCGATGCCGCCGCCACCAAGGCAGCGCGTGTTGGCGGCATTGACGATCGCGTCACCATCGAAGTCGAGGATGCTGCCCTCAAGCAGCAAGATCACAGGAGAGACATCGCCGACTTCTTTAGAATCCCGTGAGAACAGGTTCGACCTCAGCAGGTAGAAATAGTCTTGCTGCATCAGCGGATGGGCCCGCACGGTCTGGGCGACGTCGGCTTCCACCAAGTACTTTGTCCAGCAGTCATTCTTCCACCATAGCTCAGCATCGGTGTAACACGTCATGGTGCGGATGGACGGGGTCGGCTCGGGGGTCGGCTCGGGGCTCGGCTCGGGGGTCGGCGCGGGAGTCGGCGGAGGCGGCTCTGCGCGAATCTTCTTGAGCGCCCGGCGCTGTGCGGATGCCTTCATCTGCCAGACGTCAGAGACGTGGACGTACGTGTTCTGGGCTTCCATGACCTTGCCACGTTCGACTTTGTGCACGAGGACTCGGGCACTGCCGACGCCCTTGACCATGACGAGCTGGTAGTGCTTCGGACGGTCCGGATCGAGCCCTTTGGCCATGCAGAGAGTATGGGCACGCAGAGGCATTGCAAGTGCTTGAACAGGACGGGGCAACAGAGTGGCGAAAAAAAGACAGTCCGCTTTTTTGGGGACCCCCCAAAAAATATACTAGCGTCACGATGTCCGACACCACCGCCGAGTCTCTGCGCCTCGTCCTTGCGCTCAAGGCCATCCAAGAGGACGATCCGGCCACCTTTGTCGCCGCCATCGACGGCGCGACGCTCACTTCCCCGGAGCCACCACCCATCTACGTCGACGCCTCGTTCGTCGTGTGCCATCGCCAGGAGCCTGAGAATCAAAAGACGTTCCTGGCTCTTGTTGTGGACGACAAACCCGCGGTGCGCGAGGCCGTCAGCGCTCTCACGAGCGTCGATGATGTGTACTTCGGCCCGATCTCACCCGACGGCTTTGTCCCGTGCACTCCGTCCGATGTCGTCGAGTTTCTCATTGCACGTGAGACCAACTGGCAATGGTCCATCCCCAATATCAAGAGGGCTCTGCACGCCGCGGACGAGGAGAAGTTCAAGCTCGAGTATGGTGGCCCGTTCGGTTCTGGGACCTTCTTCCATCTCGAGATCGGACAGCGCTCTGGCGTGGAGGCGACCACCATCCTCATGGAAGGCATCTCCGTGCTCGATGAGGACCAGCGCCACGTCGAGTGCGACGGCGCAACCTCGCCGACCCAAGTCGCACACATGATCACCATGCCGCCGTGGCACATCTTGGAGGGTAACATGGATATGTAGTGTTGTTAAGTGTTACCAGTGATCACGTCATACCTCCGAAAAATCATTCAGTCTACAGTTGATCACACTTATATCTGTCGGGTCGCGACGAAACACACGCACACTCACAGAACACTCGCGCCACACACACACAAGCGCGCACAAGCGCGCACAAGCGCGTACCCTGCAGATTCACACCCATCTCCAACCATAACCAACCACACAGACCCTTGCTACCAAGTTGGGTGCGCGAGTCTTTCCCACCGCTGCTTGCACTCTTTCCCACCGCAATCTTCCACTACCGCTTCTTGCACCACCGTCTCCGCACCGCCTAGGCCTTCTCCGCGGCCTCGTCGTCCTCGTCGTCCTCCTCGTCGTCCTCCTCCTCGCCGTCCTCTGCCTCTTGGTAATCCTCGTCGTCCTCGTCGTCCTCGTCGCCCTCGCCCTCCTCCTCGTCATCCTCCTCGTCCTCCTCCTCGTCCTCCTCCTCCTCGGTTTCCTCCTCTCCGGCCTCCTGCTGCCCGGCCTCTTGCTGCCCGGCCTCCGCCTCGCCCCCCTCCTCGGCCTCCTCCTCGGCCTCGGCCTCATCGTCATCCGCCTCGGCCTCCTCGACTTCCTTCTCCTCTTCCGCAGGCTTCATGGCGTCGGCGGCGTTGTCTCCCGAGTTGTCGATGTGGAGCTTCTTAACCATCTTCTTCTTGGGCGACATCTTGTGCACCTCGCGCGACGCCGAGGCAGAGCCAAAGATGGCATCCATAGCTCTCTTCTTACTCGAGCTCGACTTGTCCGACGTAGTTGTACCGTCGGAAGGACCGGCGGCGCGGGCGATCGGCGACGCAACAGCATCCGAAACCGTGCTCTTACCGACAGCGGGAGCCGTCGCAGCAGCCGTCGCAGCCGTCTTGTCAGAAGGATCAACGTACTCCAACTTGAGCTTGGAGACGTCAATGGGCTGCTGGGCATACTTCTTGTCGCATATGCCCATCAACTTCTTCGCCTTGATGCGGTCCTCTTCTTTGGTGGGGTGGTTGCAAATGATCTCCACGCCGTCGTCAGCGGCGACGGACATCGCGTACGAGCTGTACTTCTTCTTCTTGTTGAACGTTCCATCTGGGTTCTTGGGAGGTTTGCCACCACACATCATGAACACGTCGTGGCTCATCGGACGGTCCCCGTACTTCAGGAGCATGTCCTGGTAGTCGCGCAGGCAGAAGCGAATGCGCGTCAGGTACGCCTCGGGCATCGCGCAGAGCACAACATCGTTGCTGGTGGTCTTGCCGGAGCTCTTGGACATGGTTGCCATCCAAAAAATGAGTGCCTCCGAAAAAAAAGACAGTACGCTTTTTTTGGGACACACTCCAAAAAAAAGACCGCCGAGCCCCACTCCGTACTTGCTCGCCATGCAGAAGGCTCTGAGAGCGATGAGCGTGGCAATGGACGACGCGGACTTACTCGACGCACACATCAGCTTCCTCGAGACGCGCGGCAATGCAACGAACAGGGTGCGCGGACCATCACGTCAACCCCTGCCCTCCACGTGCAAGACAATCTTGAGGACGTTGTGTGCTCCACAGATCAAGCAGTTGTCCGCTTGGCGCGAGAATGCTCTCGACAAGGTCGATGAACTGGACGAGAGCCTCCGCGCTGATGGATACGCAGATGAGGTGAACCAGTTGTACAAGCAACGCGTCGTTAAGCAAGAAGACACAGACACCGCTGAGCAACGTGAGTACGTCACCAAACTCCTGAACAAAGAGTATCCGATCGTCGCGAACGAGACGGACGCCCACTATGTTTTTCCGGGCGGCCCGCTGCGCTCGGACACGGAGCTCGCGACGACCCTGCAACCGTTGAAGAAACAGAGAGCCGCCAGAGAGGAAGACGTGGTTGACGTGTTGGATCCAGACGCCCCCCTTGGCGATTGCGACGTCGTACCTGACCAAGCCAACCTCATCAACGCACAGGGAATCGTGACATTCAGCCACCTCTCGGGGGGCTTCACCAGCCCGGACGGCCTCCGCGTCAATGCCTCGATGGGCAAGATCCTCAATGACGTACAGACGGAGTTGGCTCTGTACGTCGCGAGACGTCTCGAGCGCGACCAAAGCTGCCTGGCCATTGCCGAACCAGGCAGCGGAAAGACCCTGGCCACGCTTTGCGCCACCGAAATCGTAAAGAACACAATCAAGTACGTCATCGTCGTCTGCCCAAAGTCTTTGGTGATGGTGTGGCAGCAGGAGTGCTTCAAGTGGCTTTCCAAGTGCCTCACCAACATGTGCTTCGTGTACGACACACCGTCGTGGCAGCAGGGATGGCAGAAGCTCGGCGGCGTGCTCGTCATGAGCCATGATCAGTTCAAGACCTTGGATGACTTTTCCAACCTCATCATGGCCCCTGACAAGACGGCCGTCGTGATCGACGAGGGACACCTCTGCAAGAACCCAACCACGCAACTCTACCGCGCGGTCGAGTCCCTCAAGCTTGTCTTTCATCGCATCGTCATGCTGACGGGCACCCCGCTGCAGAACAGCATGGACGAGTTCTTCTGCCTGCTCAATCTGTTACGGCCTGGCATCGTCGGACCAGACCTCGCCACGTTCAGGAAACACATGTCGGATCCGATCGAGGCCGGCATGGCGGAGAACGCGTCCGAAACAGATTCCTTCAGAAGCTGGGTGTTCGTACGCAGCCTCCAAGACCTCTGCAAGGATGTGATGATCATCTCCCCATTCGGCCTACTCGACAAGCAACTGCCCTCTCAGACAAGGTACCAACTCGTCTGCATGCCGCCCACGCAGCCAACCGTGACTCCAGGCAACTTTTTGGAGACCAAGGCCCGCGTGGACAACGAGACACGCTCTGAAAAGATTGATCTGGTCGTCACATTGATGACATCCATCTGGCTCCACGACAAGAATGCCAACATCGTCGTATTCAGCGGTTCGCTTGAGCTGCTCCATGCGCTGCAAAGCAAGCAAGCAGGGGCGGTCATCGAGGGCGCCGTCAACATGGACCAACGCGCAGAAGCAGCGCTCAAGATGGCGGCCGACACGCCGGCGACACACTCCGTCCTCTACCTGCAAATCACCGTCGGAAGCATGGGACTCACACTGACCGGCGCGCAGTACGTCATCATGGCCGGCCAACACTACAACAACGCGCACAACCAACAGGCCTTCAAGCGCGTCCACCGCCTCACGCAGGAGAAGGAGACCACCGTATTCACAATCATCGACAACCACATCGAGCTGGGTATCGCCCGCCTCTGCGAGCACAAGCAGGCACTGGCACGCAAGCTCGGCTTTGGAGCCGCCGACTTTGGCGACAATAGCACCTCCAGCGACCAGATCCTCACGCTCGCAACCAAACCCGAGACGCGTACCCCTATCGACCTGTCCACAGAATCGTCTGGCAGCGTTCTGTCCCACTTTGCTTGGTTGCGCGGCGGACAGAATGTGAGCTTCTACAAGGAGGAGGAGGCACAAGAACAAGACTACAAGCAGCACGAACCAGAAGACCACGCCGCATTGGTCGAGAATGAAGTCAACCGCTTGAATGTGACCCTCGCAGCCTCTCTCCAGCTCCGAACCCCCGCTTACGTAGGGCAGCGCTACTGCGACGGCCGGTTTGACATGTACATCGTCTTTACAGTGCCGTCGGAACAAAGCTTTGAGAACGTTCAGCTGGCTCACACCGTGTGCGATGCGAACGGCAAGACCAAAGCGTACCCACACCCAGACAACCAGACCTTTGTCGACAACGAAACGTGGAACGACAAATGCGAATGGACCATCGTCGACATCAAGAAGACGCCGGTTGGGAACTATGGCGCCTGCCGCGTCTTGATCGCCAAGGAAGACTTCCCAGAGGATCATTCAATCTACTTCAAAGTGCGCATGGATGCAGGCTCGCCGTGGTCGCCTGCCTCCGCACCTTGCTCGCCGTCGACGCCAGCCATATACGATTTGAAGAGCCAGCGCACCGCGTCCAAGAAGAACAAGATTGCATCCTTCTGATCGCAATCGAGGGTTGCGCAATGTGCGGGCTCACCGAGAAGAGTTGTCGCGTCCAAAGCGTGGGGGGGACGGGTGGTAGTATAGGTCCGGACGGTGTGTGTAAGTGAGGTACGACGGTGCGTGTGAGGTACGACGCGTGAGGTACGACGGTGAGGTACGCGTGAGGTACGACGCGTGAGGTACGACGGTGCGTGACTCTCTTAGCCAGACTCAACTGGTTAGGGATAGATAGGTACCAACCCTCGCAGGAAAAAATGTACTCAAAAAAAATGAAATCAAAAGTCATGGTTTCCCGGTGCGATGGCCTGCTATGTCTATGTGCACTTCTTCTCGCTATCATCGCGCATCTCTTAGTACGTCTATCTGTAAAAAGAGAAATGTTTGACCTGAATCCCGCGGTTTTGGGCGCAGGCAAAAACATGCTCGTCTCAGACAACGAGGGAAATTTGAGTGTCGTCCAAGGCACCGACATGGCGAGTGAGATGCACCGTCTCGGAGAAGAAGTCAAGAAACAACTCACCAAACAGACGGAAGACCTTGCGGCACAAATAGACAACATCCAGTCACAAATCAAATCACTCAGTACACGGATCGACCAAAAGCAGCCAATTGGCGATTATCTAGCAAATAACACAGTCGTTATGCTTCAAAACAACGGTGCCGGTTGCAGGTCTCTGCTACGCAAGAAGGATGACAAGGGTCTCACATTGGGTCACTCAAAAAGCTGTGGTGACGCAGGTGGTGACGCCGGTTATGTGGATGGACAAAAGTGGCTCTTGCGACGATATTAGACTCGAAACTGCGACTGAGCTATCAAATCTCTCGACTTATCACGTTCCTCGTGGAAGTTTTTCCCAAAAATATAATCACATTTCAAAATTGGTTGGGCATGAAGGCGCTCGTCATTGGAGTGGTAGTCATTGCATTTCTAGTCTACTGCTGGTACTTGCGACGATATTAGACTAATCATGCGACTGAGCTCTCGACTTATCACGTTCCTGGTGGAAGTTTTTAACACTTGGTCGCAAAAATATAATCACCTTTCAAAATTGGTTGGGCATGAAACTTGCGGCGCTCGTCATTGGAGTGGTAATCATTGCATTCCTAGTCTACTGCTCGATCCCATCTCAATTTCTGGTCAAAAAATGCGGCGGACGACGCTACTTGTTGCGTGACACTCCGGATAGCGACGAGGCACTCGCTCTCTTGTGCCGAATGCATGCGCGTATGAAAACGCTACTGGATCGCGCACCGTCCTCTACGGAAATGAATCGATTGCGGGCACGATACGCCAGAATTTCGATCGGAGAAACTCCAATCACATCCCGTGCGGTCGGGTACACTGACGACAAGTCCAATGTACGATTGTGCATTCGAAATGGTGACGAGTTTGCGGATGACGACGCCGTCTTTTTCGTCTTCCTGCACGAAATGGCACACGTTATGAGCACTAGTATCGGACACACGCCCGAATTCCACGCAAATATGGAGTCGCTGCTCCACTACGCACACAAATACGGTCTGTACAGGTTCAAGTCTCAGCAAACGACATGCGACACGGTCGTTCGCATTTGAGTCGAAAAAAAAGTCCATACGTCGCTACGTCACCTCGTTACACTACGAAAAATTCAAAAATTTTTTCATGTGGTCAGCAAGAATTCAAAAAAAAATTCACGTCGTCACAAAAATTCAAAAAAAAAATTTTTCATGTGGTCAGAAGAATTCAAAAAAATTTCATGATCACGTAGACATTTTTTGGACAACGTCTCTCCCTGGCGTGTAGAGTTTCCACGCTGCAAACAATTTGTCAGTGTTCACTCGATCAAGACAGATTACAACATGATTTGGAGACGTTGCCATTGACGTGTTACGAAGAAGTCAAAAAAATTTTCATGGTAACGTCGTTACGTCACAAAAATTTTTCAAATTCAAAAAATTTTTTAAAAATATGTACTGCTCAAAATGCATAACGCAAGTTCATATGAAAGCAAACTTGTGTCGTGCGTGAGTGAGTGCACAAAAACGTTCCAGAAATTACGAAAGATCAGGACAACATTCCTAAAAGCCATGCATGTTCAGTACGTGGGGAGAAATTTTTGGGGTGTCGGCCATGTACTCCCAGCCGCATTCCTAGTCCATCAATATTGCTTTTCAGTTCAAAGGAATTGTTATGTATCTATTTATGATTCGGATGTCAACAAATATTTTAGGTATCACAGCGGCCACTCCTGGAATATTGAGGACTATGACTATTCCAAAAATGCCTCGTCAGCCCTCATAAAAATACAGACATTCAAACAACTAACTAACCTAGAGATCCCAGATAGCGATCTGGTAACCATACAAATCAGAGGACTAATCCCTTTCAACTCAAACATATTCTTGCCCGCCTTGCCATGGGACAGAAAAATACATGATAGGAAACTTGACTTAAACACGCGCTGCTTCTTCAGGTTTGTCATGTGGCCGATACTAGAAAAAGCTACCTTGCATGAAAGCATAAGCAATCGAACAATCCATGTTCGAACAGGATTCGCAGATGGACCGACTGTGGTAGGCAGAATTGATCAGCCATGGTTTGATAAGTTGTGCAACTGGTCGCTCTTCGCAAAACACAATGTTATATCCGACAGCCCGCGCATCGCAAGAAAAAACGGAGATAAACTTCCAGCGGGCAAAACAGATTTCAAAATGACTGATTCTGTGTTTAGGGACACGGTTGTTGCTATGTTGAGTTGGTCTATTGTAACAGTCAAACCAAGCTCATTCATAAGACCGCTTGCAGTCATGTCATGCATACACGAAATACAAGACATACACCGCATATGCCCCAAATTCAGATCAGTCTTTCCACGCGACATGATAGGAAATGCTAAAATAGCCAATGACAGATTCAAAAACAAAAACTACTGGCCTCCACACGATCATCCATGCTACGGATTGTCTGGCAAGACGTGCGCAGCCATACTAATGCAAGCATTGATTTGAAAAAAAAATTACGTCACCATCCCGTGGCCAACGAGTGACAAGATTTCAAACAAATTAAAAATTTTTTTTTTCATGGTAACGTCGTCACCAACGAGTGATTCAAAAAAAAAATTAATGTGGGTCAGCAACGTCGTTACACAAAAATTCAAAAAAAAAAATTTTTTTCATGACCAACGAGTGATTCAAAAAAAAATTTTTAATGTGGGTCAGCAACGTCGTTACACAAAAATACAAAAAAAAAATTTTTTTCATGACCAACGAGTGATTCAAAAAAAAAATTTAATGTGGGTCAGCAACGTCGTTATGTCACAAAAATACAAAAAAAAAATTTTTTTCATGGTCAACGTCGTCACCAACAAGATTCAAAAAATTTTTTTCATGGTCAGCAACGTCGTGACAAGATTCAAAAAAAAAATTTTTTCATGGTCAATGTCGTCACCAACAAGATTCAAAAAAAAAATTTCAG
>MDSZ01119588.1_pt1 | contig 26965 bp, 39 predicted proteins | sample 811201 | NCBI WGS metagenome assembly MDSZ01 (sample SAMN05326647, study PRJNA326480) | marine metagenome | isolation source: seawater | place: Indian Ocean: North | collected 2010 | reverse complement strand
GGGAGCCTTTTAAGATGGAACAGCAGATAAGTGGTCTCGACTTAAGTCGGAACTGGTTAGGCTGTAGGTTCAGGGACTACGAAGTGCACATTATTGGCTGCCTCTTTTAATTAGAGGATAAGGCAAAAGCCAAAGGGCAAAAATCCTTTGGTGAATGTGTTGGGTGATTTCCCAGTAGCAGAGATGCTGCCGGCGGTGTGAACGGCTTTCCCCTGGAAAGTCAGTAGCATTCGTGGATACTATTCACGAAGGATCAGCAAACCAACCGGGTAACCGGCCCCCATGTAAAGACTTCGTCCCGTAGGAGGATTTTTATGAAGAATAAGAAAAATAACCATAAGAGAAATAAAAATAAAAGCAATAAACCAAAAAGGATGATAACAATCAACCCTAACGTGAAGGAAATAGCGGAGTTAGAAAAGCAAGGACTAGTGTCCGATGCTAACACCGGCTTCAAAAAGGGTCTATTTGTCCATATCAATAGTCGTAATAGGACTATTTCAGAGGCAGGAAGAATGCCTGTTGTATATGGCAAAAATGGTAGTCAACGGTTTGAAATGTATGTTCAACAAAGAAGGACTGCCGGTCCAATGGAATATATTTTGTTTTTAAGATCTGCAATTGGTATAATGTCAAGAGATGAGTTAATGGCAGTCTTAACAAAGACACCAGAACTTATCGCAAATCCAAACTATGTTGTCGCAATTATGAGGCAACTAATGGAAGATGGTTACATGACTATGGACTTCGTTAATGAAGTTTTAGATTACGAACACCCTGCTTGGAGTCAGTTGGAATGGAAGACCGACGACGACTTAGAAGTAGACTTCGTAGAGGGCTTTTTGGCTAACCCTGAAAATAAAGGGAAGAGTCTTGAAGATGCTCATGCAGCATTTAACGCCCTACCTACCGATTTATATCGCAAAGTCGGCCAAGCAACAGTCGTTGTTGCTACTGATAAAGGAGAGCAAAAAATAAAGGTCACAATGGGGGTTGAAAAAGCCGCATTGGATAGAGGCCGATATTTCCTTGCTATCTGTGATGAAGAGACGTCTAGTTTTAGAACGTCTTGGCTAAAACTTAGCGGTTGGAGAAATAAACCACGTTCAATTGAAGGTCGCCCCCGCGACCATAAGTCAGTTGGCAGGTTAACTCCAGATTGGATAACACAATCTAAACTTGAATTAGCGGAAAGTGCACTTGTTAGTGCCGACCCTGAAGTCGACGTTTTGTCTGCCTTGAAAGCAGGCCAAACCGTTAATCTTTAAGTCTGATTAACTAATACCAATTTATTTAGCACATATAGTCCGAGGACTATATATTATTGCTGCGTTAGAATTTCGGTTCTAGCGTTAGCCATAGAGGGAGAATTTTATATGACCGAATATAAAGAAAAATATGAAGAAGTTAAAAAAATCAACGAGGAACTTCAGAATAAGTGTGATGCTTACGAAGAAGAACTCGCCAAGAAAAAGAACTTTAAGTTTGAGAAAAAACTTAGCAGTTTAGAAATCGAAGAACTTGACAGACTAGTTATAGACCTAGGTTTGCCAAAAGAACTTTTGATGAACCGTGGAAAGGCTTTCAAAGATTTCCACAAATCATTAGTTTCTAAGACCTACGACAACTTACAAGCAAGCAACAAAAATCACAACGGAGAATCGAAAGGTGTTCCTAGTGAGGGCTTCATGGACCATGACTACCGATTCCTAATTTATGGAATCGCTACTAAAATGGGAGATGCCGATGAATTGCTAATGCGTAACTGGTCGACAGAAGACTTTTTTGCTCACGCGAAAAAGTATGGTTACTTCGATAGATATCACATTGACTCGACAAGTGGCAATGGGAGAAACTGGCTATGTGTTAGGGACACGCATTATGATGAGCGTTTTAAAGAAATGCCAATCAAATTACCTGTCCTAGATTATGAGAGGAATCTCGTATATCAGCATATCTTTTCTTGGAGATGGAATAATGGTTATGCAGGATTGTCATACAAAGCGAGAGTTAATAGAAAGTTGCAGCAAATTGCACGCGCGGAGGCCGAAAACCTCCAAGACCAAAATTTGCGAGTTAACGCTATACTCGACGCTATTAAAGAGACCGAAAATGATTTCAAGACGCTTAGGAATGTTCCTGAGTTTAATGCAAATCCTCGGTTGATGGCTATTCTAGACAACACTAATATTACTGCGGAAGCAGTGAAACGTGTGACTCAAGATCTGGAAGAATCTTGAAGAATAACTACCCTTTTTAGTTAGAAACTAAGGCTCATGCGATTGCACTATAGTAATTGTATGAGCCTAATTTTTATCCTTAGAGGTTAAAAATATGTCACATTATGTAACAGCAAAAACCAGTTTTAAGTGTATTGCGGAGAATGTGCTTTTAGAAACTTTGAAAGAAAGGTTTCCAAATGCAACTATCCTAAGAAACGCCAAAGTGCGCGGATGGAGGGGCTTGTCCCAACCAGATGCGGATATCGTTGTGCGATTCCGAAACCCTGAAAGTGAAGCCCAAGGCAACTACGACCTAGGATTCGTCAAGAATGGCGAAAACTTTGACGCAGTTGCTGAATGGGGTTATCGAGCAGGTGGATATGGAATCTGCGGCTATGATGAAGTCCTGCAGGGATGTTCCCAAGCAGGATACCAAGGCGTAGTCGAAGGACTAATGGAACACTATGTTCCTAACGCAATTAAACATGCAATAAACCAAAACCCAGCACTTGCTAACTTTAACATGGGAGCAATTACTGAAACTGAAACCAGTATGAAAGAAGGCCAAAAGAAGAAAAAGGTGAAGCATATTCGCCTTTCTGGAGGTAGTTCTACTGCTGGCGGAGCCGGAGGAGGCTGGGGAGCATGAGTAACATAGACATTTATTTCGACCCCGAAACGGGAGAAATAAAAATTGACGTCGAGGGTGCCGGAGGAGACTGTGTCGATTTGACAAAGGCTCTTGAGGAACTACTTGGATTAGATGATGTCACAACGCGTAAGTTGAAGGCAGAATACTATGAAGGTGGCGACGGCAAGAAGCGAACAGAATCAATCCACAGAGGTTGATCTCGCACCCTATTTTAGATGAGATATATACTAATACACGACTCTTATGATCTAATAGATTCTACTAGAGTCCATATAGAAACTTATCCGGATGAAAGCGAATGGGAACATCTACCTAGTGAACTACTTCCTCCTAGAGAGGAGTGGGAACTAGGAGAAACTATTATGTTTGAATCAGAAGAAAAGGCTACTAAATATGTGAAACAAGAAATAAACCACACGAAGTTTATCGTTGTTTCTTGGTAGTCTCGTTTAGAACAGTTTTATTATCGTAGTGTAGAAATCTGAGGAGAAATCCTATGACGACCGCACGACCAACATCACAACTTAGACGCATAGACGCGCGACAGCATGAACTCAGACTTAGGACGTCGTGAGTTAGTCGTGCTTAATGTGTAATAACGAAAGTTTTCGTTAAAATAACGAAAGTTTTCTCTTTCTGTAACATCTACGAGATGTTGACGTAACGTTCCGCGATGCTACCGGTTTGCAGTCCTTATGGACAAGCAAAACTACTTTTGACATTTGCCAAGGGTCTCTACCCAAGCACAATGGTCTTGAGAGCACGACGAGCACAGGCTCGCAGTAGCACGGTAGGAGCAGAAACTTGACATTGTGCTACCATGAAATATGTGGTAGAGTTCTACACTAGTTAACAAGTTAACTTGTAAATGCATGTGTAGAGGACCGGAAATAAACAGGAAATGATGACAAAGGCTGCAGCAATTTAAACAAAGAATAAATTGAAGTAGAACTAAGAAGTTGGGACGTGTCACTAACACTGACACTACGAATGGTATGCGCTTCCCCACAACCCTAAAGGGGCAAGGATATGCGCTATACCCCACATATATCCTATAAGGCTGTTCGTTAGGAGAGATAAAAAATGTTTATACAAAATATCCATAACTGTATTAGTGCTGCTGTGCCATGCATAGCAATAAGAACCACCGAAACAAAGGACGTAATTAAGGAAATTACGGAATGGGCCGCAAGGAGTTCACACTCCATGAGGGTCAACGATGGTAAGCCCAGCCGAGTTTTTGTTTGGCGGGAATCAATTGGTTTTGAAGAGTGGGCCGTCTACGGCGAAAACTCTGGAGGAGAAAAGGTCAGAGTCCAGAAAATAACTGGCGACGACTTTCGCAACTTAAAGGTCGAAAAGACCAACGTTGTTCACGCTCCTCAAAATGCCCAAATTGGTGCAACTATACCCTTTGCGGTTGAGTTCATGACTAATTACAATACACGTGAAGAAGGCTCAAGCGCCGTCTTCATACTACGAGATTGGCATCGTTATATCGGCACAGCCGACAGCAACGGTGACCATGTTGATAGACAACTAAGTCTTTTTGAAGGAATTGTGGAAGCAAAAACACACCACGGAAAGACAGTAATAATGTTATCACCTAATCGGTGGAACGGGGATGCAATTCCTATAGAATTGCGACAACTCGTTTATCAAACCGAATTTGACTTACCTGACCGAAATGATCGTCGGGAAATGGTCGAGAATTTTTACACCTCACTTACACACTCCAATATGGGTGTAAGTGAGTGCGATGAGGCTTACAGAGACGACCTTAGCGATGCGTTGGGTGGATTAACCCGCACGCAATGCGAACACGTCTTATGTTTGTCTTTCGTGTCCACAGGAGGACTAGACATAAACTACTGCCTAACTGAAAAGAGGAAACTCGTTCAGCAAGAAGGTTTCAACATGTCTAGGCCAATTAATGGATTTGAAGTAATCGGCGGCTTAACCCCACTGAAAACGTGGATTAGCCGTCTCAAAAAGAGATTTACTAAGGCAGCAGAAGATGCCGGATTTATCAAAAAACCGTCAGGCTTGCTTATGGCAGGCGTGCCAGGTTGTGGTAAATCTGCAATTGCGAAAGCAATGGCTAACGAATGGAATATGAACTTACTTACGGTTCAGGCTACGGATCTGAAAGGCTCCTTAGTCGGAGAATCGGAAGCGAAAGTCCATCGCCTTCTTGATACTGCTAAAGCAGCCGCCCCTATCATCATCTTTGTTGATGAGGCGGAGAAACTGCTTGGCAAGTCAGAAGGTGTCCATGATGGAGGCGCTCATGATGCTGTTCTAGGTCAATTCCTGTCTTTTATGCAGGAAGACGACTCCGGTGTGTTCTTTGTCTTTACGGCAAACAACATGGAGAAGTTTGCACCAGAATTAGTGGATAGATTTGAAGGAAGATTCTTTATTGATCTTCCTACGGCTTCTGAAAGGAGGTCAATACTTGAGATTCACCTTGGAATGCGAAAGCAAGACTTGGAGAGATTTGACTTACGCGCCTTGAGTGCTAAGACTGATAATTTCTCAGGCCGAAATATCGAACAAGGTATCGACGAAGCCATGACAATCGCCTTTGACGAGGATAGATTGATGGTTGACGATGATTTGTTAGCGGTTTTTGACAAAATGGTCCCGACCTCGGAGACCAAAGCGGATGAAATTGCTACGATGAGAAGGTATGTCACTGATGGACAGATGGTAAGGGCCAATGACCCTGAAAGTCTGACTATGGATGATGATGTTGACGATAACAACGGCGGATTTACCACTATTAGGAATTTTACTTCTTAATAGTGGCCGCTATTTATTTATCAACAATCTCAATTTTAGATGAGTGTTAAGTATGACTTATACGTTGATGGGTCAGCAATTGGCAATATAAATGTAGATGCAAACACCCCTACGGGTTGGAGCATGGTATGTGTCAATAAAAATAATGAAAGCATGGTTAATGAAATATATGGCCGTGTTGCTACAGACCCAAACTTAGAACATTACATTGGTGCCGAAATAGGCTCTAACAATACTGCGGAAATAACTGCGTTATACGAAGCGTTATTGTTTATAGAGCAAGGGCACCACTTAGGCATAGATGCCGAGAGTTATACCATATATGGTGACTCGATGTATGCAGGAAAGATGGCTATGGGTGAATGGAATCCTAAGCAAAATAAGAAATTAGTTAAAAGCCTAGTCAAGAAGTGGAATTCACTTAAACGACTAGGAATTTCTTTTTCTTGGGAGCACATTAAAGCCCATTCTGGTCACCTTTGGAATGAAAGAGCCGACTATTTGGCTCGTGAAACTGCTAAAGGCAACAACCCTAGTTCGCTAAATGATTGGCGAGCAAATGCAGCAAGAAGCGTTAAATAATTACGTTACTGGCCGCACTTAGATGAGAAGAGTGAAGACAGCACTACGAGTGTCGCAGCCTTTGATTGTTGGCGATGTTCCAGATGTAGAAGAAACTATCCGTTCAAGAAATGAAGTTAGCCTCATGCTAGAGCAGGCTAAGTCTAGACGAGATGCGTGGTATTCTTACTGGAATAACAACAAACTTTCTAGGCAGGAAAATGCGGAGGCTCTAAGAAATTACACAGCACTAAGAGGGGTAGTAAAAACCCTAAAATGGGTGCTACAACACGCAGAAGTTGAGCATCCGCTTGACTGATGATTTTAGATGAGTAACAAGAAAGATATGTTTAGGCGAAAAGATCCCTTTGGGAGAACTTCGTCAAAAGAGATTTTTAACATGGCGGACTTTTGTTCCGTCTTATTGATGGCTAAAACACTAAGAGAAACTAAAAACTCGGAAAAACTCCGAGTAGACGACATCCCTATGGTTAGAGAGGGGAGGTTGAGTGAAATGCCCGAAGAAGTCGCAGAGGAATTCGATACCGTATTTGCAGTTGTCATAGAGCAACTACCACTTATACACAAATATGGGAAAGAAGACTACCAAACTAAACTAAGTTTAGGGGATATAGACTTTGTAGGGGATATAGTAAATAGTGATGAATATAATACCGCTATTGGTAATGTATTGGCTAGAAAATATAAACTATCTAGAGGGTATTCTACTAATGAAGCCTACGATGATGCTTACAAAGACTTCAAACTCGCAAAAGACGAAATTATGAGACGCATGGGTGATCTCTTAGTTGATGCGGTGGGTCGTATAGCAAGCAAAGCGGAGGATCAAGGAATACCTTTTGAAAATGCTACGAAAATACTTCGTCCGAGATTAGAAATGATTCAGGAAGAAGGTATTGTATTTGCGGTTGAACTGCTTAAACCTGAAGAGGTTAGAGCGTTAACTTCAAAGAATACCGGCTTCGATCCTTCTGTCGGATGAAGGAACTTAGGAGAGACTAAAATGACAAGATATAAGTCAAGAAAATTAGGAGAACTATCTGCGACAGAAAAGAACTGGCTAGATGGGCTAGAAAGAAGTTATCTAGATTTAGAAGAACCTTTCAATGCAACTCAAGCAGTTAAAGCGATAGCAGCAACTCCAACCAAAAAAGGAACTACTAGGAGAATAGTTCCTAGTAATTTTAAAATGGCCCAAGTTTTGAAAAAGGCTAAAGACTTTGAAATCTCTTTTAGAGATACAAAACAGCGACCATACTTTGTTTCAATCAAGAAACAAGTTTAGAGAAATATGAATATTAATTTTAAAATAGACATAGAAGGCTTTGATATACAGAATCTTATGAAAGAATTATCCAATAATGGTGGTGTAAATATCAATATTTACACCATGCATCCTATTGGGACTATAAATGATAACTTAAATGCAAAGGAAGAAGCATTGGGTGTTATTGTTCAAGATATAGACGCAGTTCATATAATTGACAAGACGCTAAAGTTCGACGAACAAAACGCTATCGCCACAAAAATGCGCGAAGAAGGAAGTTCTTGGACAGAAGTAGGAATAGCGCTTGGAGTTAGTAAGCGAACTGCTGAAAGAAGACTAAGACAATATCATAAGAAAATTAGAAACAATAAACACAAGAAAGAAAAGAATGGTGTTTCTAATACTGAAAAAGAAGTCAAATTTGAGAAATTCAATGGATTTCACAATAAAGAATTATACGACGCGGCGTATCAATGGATCTATAATACAGACCAAGTGGTATTCCCTGTTGAAGAATTTGTTAGCGCTCTACAAAACGCCGTCAACAAAGGCGGCTTTAATCCAGAGGGCTTAAAATTAATTAAGTTTAATGAAAATATAAATCAGTGGTCAGAAAAGATTTTGATACTGATTCAGAAGGCATTAGGCAATTCGGTATGTTTAGGAAACTATGAAAAACATAGTAGTGGACTACAATCTTTGGTTGTTATCAATCGAAAGAAATTACCAAACCTAGAAGATGCTTCTAAATTATTCAAAAAGAAAATCAAAAGTTATGTCGCGGAATATCGGCATGAATTTGATGAATGATTAATGTTAAACTGTTTAGATAGGACCGAGTAGTATAGGCAGGAACGGAGTGTGTCTTCGTTACACTACTTACGGGTGGGTTCGCTCACCAAAATGCGTTTCGCAATTACGCGAAAAGACAGGGGTTCAAATCCCCTCTCGGTCACCAGATGGAGAGAAAAATATTTTCTATCGCACCTAGTTTCAACTGTTCGTTGAAATGTCCAGGGTGCTATTTAACGGAAGGAGTCACAAAAGAAATGCGTGACGCTGTTAAAACCGATTATTACTGGGAAAGGGCCATGGAAGAGGCCGTAAAATATGGATACGAGGAGTTCGCTATGACTCTTAATCCATTTCCAGGAGCGACAGAAAAAGCACTAGAGTATGCTTTACTTGCTAAAAGTAAAGGATTTAAGTTTATCAATGTCACAGCCACCCTAAGTGCGCTATACGATGTTGAAAATGAAAATCTAAAAGAGCATACAGAACCCTTATTGCGAAACATCAATGTGATCAGTATATCCGTTGATGAAAATAGGTTCAAAGACCCTAATGACTTCTTTAGAAGTATAAGCGGTTTTGATGATCAACTAGACAATATGGGCTTTTATCAAATGGAAGGTAAGCACCTTAACATTAATTTGTTATGGACGCCTACCGTATTTGATTGGTTTGAAAAAGCAAACTTAGACACAGTTCTAAGTGACATATCGGGATGGCAAAACGGTCCAGTTTGGGCCGATGCCGAATATCCAGCAAAAATACCCTTCCAACATTTAATTTACAAGCCGTTTTCGTTATATCCTAACGAAGAATGGTTTTACACAAACTACATGAATGTCTTTAACAACGCCAAATTTATTAAAATTGCAGGCGGTGACAAATTCCAGGTTGGTGATGCAGCATTTAATAATACACTAGGCATGAATGATTGCCCAGGAAATATGATGCTAGATATCGACCCGATGGGATTTGCTAGAAAGTGTCCAGAGAATCCTAATTCTTATGACGCTAGTGACATTTCTAAACTGCGCGCTATTTTGCTAAATGGCGTGCCTAACTGTGGAAAAAGTAAATGTAATTGCATCTAACGATGCTACTTAGTATGAGAAAAAAGGGGCCACCGCGATTGCGAATGTGTAATTGCGGTGGCCCCTTATTTTTTTTGTTAGAGGAGTAAAAAATGTCTAAAAATAAAGCAGCCCTTATTTTGAAGCAGCACCCTTGGGTGCTTGGACTTGCTAAAAAGCGAGCAGAGGAAGTTGGAACTAGAGAGCCTTATGAAAGGTCAATCCATAAAGGATTTGAAGTCGAAATTCCCAACATATCTGATATATACGCTTGGATGCTAGATGAAATCGGTCGACAATCGTCCGAACTCGGCATGGAGTCCCAATGCTGGCAAGATAAGAAAACTAAGAAACAACTAACCGACTGGATTGAAAATATTGAGACCATTTCGTCTAATATCAATGCAGCAATCGGTGTTTGTAAGATGATGCTTATGGCAGGTATTCGTCTGCCAAAGACACTTCCGTGGAATGACAATGGTCCATCTGATTTGGATCTAGAGGCCATATCTGCGGCGGTTAAAAAGCAATTAGAATTGGAAAACTCTCAGGAAACCCCTGAAGAAAATTCCGAACCTCTAGAAGGAAACTAAGTTTTTCCTTCTTACTTAGATGAGTAAAATACCAGAAGAAATAATTAATTATGCAGATGTAGAACTAAACTTACTAAGGGATATTCTAAATACCTTGCAAGAAATTCAAGAGTCTATTAGCAGGATTAGTAATTTTGTATTAGAAGTTTCACTAGATGAAGCAGAGAAACAAATCGAAGAAATTGATGAAGATTTACGCTCTAATTGAGCGATTTAGATGAGAAGAGATATTTGTAATAGTATTAGACAATTTAGTCCCACTACAACCTCAAGGGTCGAAGACCCTTGCGTTGTTGATTTGGGATTTACTGCAGTTTGTGCCGCTTTATTGACACGAACTATGCAAGAAAAAGTTAGTAGATATTTGATTTCCGCTAGGATTACTAATGATGAAATCAAGTTGACTTTTGTCGGACTTAAATCTGAGAGAGTCGATGGTGAGGCGAAATTATTGCCGCACCAAGCAATGACTTTCAAAAGAAACATAAATAAAGAAGACTTTATTAACCTCCCTGAGAGGTTAAAGTGGATTATTCGTGAAAGAGGTTATCTCAACATAACCTCGACTGAACCAATCAACTTTCAAGTAGGAAACCGCTTTTCGCGGAACGTGAACACAATCGCGGATATGCCACTTTACTTAATTGTGGGATATTCAAAACTAGGTCTATATGGCCTTACGATTGAGAACGGGATATTTGAAGAGAGTCTTATACCAACAAATAGGCACCATTCGTTGTCTATTTTTGGGCAAGCCCAACCAACAAGTTCCCTATTAAATTGTGGGGCTTGGTGGAAAAGCATTTATGACGCTGACAATGATTACGATATACCACTTCAAACGGAAATCAAGTTTGAAGACAATATCGGTAAAAAATTGCTAACTAAAGCCGGGAGGAAAAAGCCTCAAGGCGATTTAATATTATTTTTTGGAAAAAATTCATGTCTTGCCTCCGGTGTTAACGGGGGTGGAGAGGTGAGTATGACTTTACAAAATGCTGCGCCTAAACATAAGGTCGCAAAATTTGATAGTGAAGTGCCGGAAGGTAGTTGGGCCAAAATATTGTTCAACTATCCAGAGATTTATACAAAATTCATATCAACCGCTAAGAATTATCCTAGCGCCGTTGATATAAGTTATGGGTTAACTACAACAAATAACCCTGTGTTGATTGCTAATTTTGGTAGTGGACTTCAAGCCTTTGAAGTTAAATACTACCTTTTGAACAAAACAGCAACTATAATTGATGATGACGCTTTATCGTCCGACTCGACGGCCACAACAGAGATTGTGCCTATGAGTTTGACTGATGAAGTTATGGCGGCTCTGGCCCCAACTGAACAAGTAGTTGCTACCACAGTTCAAATGCAGCCTGCAGAGGTTTTGTCACAACTAACTGAGACTCAACAGGGTCTCTTAACGATGTGGCGTGATGTATATAGAGAAAGAACTCTTGCTAGAGGAAACTACTCTGAGAATAGTGGCCCGCTAAATCACTTTAACGCATTTGTTATGGACCAAGTTGAAAAAGGAATTGAACTAGGTCAAGAACACATCGAGTTATACAATTTTCTCAAAGAACAACAATCGTAGAAATGCGGTTATTTAGATGGAAGAAATTATAATTGAAAGATTGGTTGGTGTTAAATCAGCAATCCGGTCTGGAGAGTCAAATAGAAACATCTCGTCCTTTGGGCGAAAATTTGTTGACGACTTTTTAGTTGTAATGATTAATTTATCAGAGGGAAAAGCATGCAATAAAACTAACGGCGATTGGGTATTTGAACAATGTTCTTTTGCCGACCAGCGTGCTAACAAATTTGTTTTTAGAAGAAAGTTCTTCAAAAAGATGAATACTGATGATAGATATCTACTAAATATGATCGTTAGTAGTTCTATAAATCTAATTAAAGGTAGATTTGGAACTAATATGACAACGAAAGAGGAAAAAGAAAAGGGTATTAGCATAATAAATACATGTAATGAAATAAAGGACCAGATACTAGAACACGAAAGAGAGACGCACTTGAGGTGAGGCTATGAGCGATTGGATTAATCGACTGCACCTAAACGACGACGACGACTCAGAAAACGAGGAAGTTGATTCGATAACATTGCCTACAACCGGCGACTTGAGGAGAATAAAACCAAAAAAGTTCACCGTGGTTCTAGATTATGGCGTAGTTAAATTTGAACACGCCTATGAGACAGACGACAAAATTGTCTATTTGGCAAGATGCTATGAAAATGGCGAACTTTGCCGAGTGGACGTAGTTGAAATATACAACAATGTCGAACATGTGAGGTCTATTAATCGGGCTTTGAACCCGCCATTGATAGACCCTATTATTGTATATGCTGACTATTTCTTTTGCCCTATTATGAGACACGCCAAAATATCGGTGTGGACCATGGAGGCTCTTACGAAATATTGTGGATTTAGATTCTTCTAAATCCTTTTAGAGGTAGTTTTATGTCAAAAGATAATAAAAAAGGGACCCCTTTTAAGCGTATATCTGGTGTGTGGAAGAGAACTTCTACTACTAGAGTTGGTAAAGATGGAAAGCCTGAATCATATTGGTATGGTAAGGTAAGAATGGAAGACATTGGTGGCGAGCCAATAACTATAGGAGTAGGTGATGAAATCTACTTGTTCCCATCTACTAGCGATAAAAGTGGTGGTCCTGAATACTTTTTGAAAGTTAGACAAGCGCCTAAATCTGCAGAGAAGCCTGTAGAAGAAAAGGTTTCTAACTAAGCGCTGTTAGCGCAATTTAGATGAGTTTGATAGAATTAATTAACAATTTTAGAACGGAACACCCTCACCCTTCAATGCGTGAGATTAATCCGGAATTTTCTTTGAAATACGGGAGTAAGTGGCTTAGTGATAAACTAAGAAATGCTCCTGCTACGTCAAGGCACTGGCAAGTGACAAGGTGGACTGATCAGAATGGTAATTTACTAAATGCTTGGTCAAGAAATGGAAGAAGAGAAGAAATAGCAGTTAGAAACATTGGATTAGATATTCGTGACAAGATTGTTGCTAGCAATTATTTGCGAAGCAACAGCAGAGTCGCTAGATATACTTATGAATTCAGAGAGGTTTCTGACGAATGTGTTTTAGTTAAAAGAAACGTAACGGTTTGGAAATTTCCCAGAAACGAGGGAGGTTCTTGGAGCAGAGTTACGACACAACATGTTAGAGATGCTATGGAACAAGATATTTGGAAAGTTGAGGAGCATATATTTGCGGTTATTATACCGGAAGCACTGCACCCACGCCAAGATGATCCAGAAACGGTTCTCCAGAGAGAGAACCCTAATCGCACAACACAAACTATACACGGTTTGTCCCACCTATGGTTCGGACATTTGAATCGTGATAATTCATCGGGAGCACCGATGAGATTGATTGTGCGCCAAAGTGACAAGACGACGACTTCGCAGGCATATTCTACGCAAGGCGAGGGCGAAGGAGAATTGATTATAATTGAAGAACTTCGCGGTTTATCCGCGATGGCATGGCTAAATCCTGATTGCACAGAGCAACAGGTCCGAGGCATGTTAGGCATTGACGACTCAAATACTACAGATGTGTATGAGTTGCCTGACATAAAGAGGAAGAAGAAAATCTGTGAACATTGGAATGATGAAAACGAAATTTCGCTAGGCGAACTTATGTTTTCAAAACTTAATGAAAATTACTTTCCTAGTGCGGGAAATAACTTGCTAGAACTATATGTCAATATAGATGCAGAAGTTATTTGCTACATAGGGAATAAGACTTCTATCGCTTGTATAGTAGGCGATGAGAGGATAAGTATTAACATACCAAAAGGAACTTACGCTGTAAGGCGTAACGACTGGGAGCCTAGCGACTCATATAGTGGTCGCCGGCATGCGGTAATTGAAAAGTTAATGTTTTATGAAGTAATGATGACAGTTGATAGAATGGATGTTTTATCAATAAATGAAATTATGGAACATTCTATTAAAGAAACAGACTTAACTGGTCGGGTTCAATCCGGCCAAGCAGGTCATGCTATATCTTCTGGTAAGCGAAATAACTATGATGACGTCTTTTCAAATAGACTTAATTTGTAGGGTCGCCTACCGTTTAGATGGATGAGAAAAAATATATGTGTCCTGAAGAAGGATGCGGAAGAGAATTTTATACTCAAGTAGGTTTAGACATTCATGTCAAAACCCACTTACCTATGGCACCGGAACCTCTGCAAATAAATAACGAGGAAAAGCCTGTGCCTAAAAAAACTAAAACAAATACTAGTGGAGAAAGTATTGCTAAACTTAACAAAAATAAAATTACTGACAAGAAAGCAAAAGAACTTTGGAAGAGACGGATCAAGGGTATGCGAACCGCTACTACTGTGGAGGTCTCTAGTAAATTAAACAAAAAGAAGTTTTGTCAAATGTTAGAAGTTAAAAAATGGCACGAAATTGGGAAGGACGGGGAGATAATTGACTTTGATGTCAAGCGATTTACCGCCAATAACTATGTCATAAAAGAAATTAAGAAAATGTCAAACGATTGGCTAAGCATAATAGCCGTCGGAGATAATAAACAGTTAGTAAGTTGGCGAGAAGGTCCAATCAATGGACGCCACCACATAACGATTGCTAAAATAGAATAGCAATTTTAGATGAGCGACAAGAAAAAAAGCGTAATCAATTTTGTAAAGGTGACACATGAGTCGCCCGAATCAATTCTTATAGAAGGATTTGATCAGACGAATTTTAGGAGTATTAAGCCTACATTTAGTAGGACTTTCTCTAATCCTATGTCTGCACTAATCTCTCTAGAGAAAATACAGGAGACTAATAAGAGTCTAGGACTACCACTACTAATAGTAGAGTTCAATGGATTCCCTAATAAGTTCCCTGAGCAAAAGACTTTAACTGATTTTAATTAATCGGTCTTAGATGAGTGAAGAAAGTAATACATCAGAAGGTTTTGTTATTGAAGGAGATATTGACGTCGCGGTTAAAGGTCACCTTGCACTATATTCTATAGTGGGAGGAAGAATTGGCTACTTGCCGTATGCGACGCGAGCACAAGAACTTGGCTTGAGCGAAAGATACGTCCCTGCCCCTAGAAAGGCACAGGACGCATTCGCTAGAGCAAAAGACGTTTTGCATAATATGAGCGTGCCGACCCTAGACACATTAGAGGGTTGGGACGGTCCAGTTGTGAGAAAAATTGTGGTGAAGCCCCTTAAGAAAGGAAGCGAATACGCAGTGAGCATTGAGCATAGTGGAAGGTCTAGAGGTAGACGACACAAAGCCATGCAAAACTTGTTTAGAATTTCGTTTGACCCGCCTAATGGGATTAATCCGGACCAAATTATAGACCAATTTCGACGTTCTTGTTGGGACGAAGAAGTTGACGCGCCGGATTTAGAAACACTAAGACAATGCGTGACTACAAGCACATATTGGGAAGATCAAGTTATTGAAGACCCACTATTGCTAGCAAGACTGCAAGGTCAAGTTCTTAGCGAATTCATTAACATTATTACTAGCATTGATTCAATAATGCTAAGAAATGACATAAGAAAAACGCTTATGTCGCTTGGAGGATTACCATTTAAGAGTGGTGCGGGTGCATGGTTTATTCCGAAATATTCGGATGAAGATGAGCACTTAACCACACTAGAAAACTATGCGAATTTATTGACGCACTTTGGTAATCACAATGCCCTTTCTGGCTCTAAACGCCAGGAAAATTGGTTTGGAGAAAATGGTGCGCCTAGAAAATGGTATCGCCAAAAAACAAACCTAAGAGTTATGGGTTATATTGACAATGAAAGACAATTGCAGTATATTAAAGACGATATACAAAATGCTCTTTCATTGGAAATCGCGGAGTATCAAGAGAAACTCTTGAATATTGCTAACGATTTCAACAAAGACAAAATAGGTTCTTTTAACAAAAAGTTAGAAGCGCTACAGGTCGAAAGAGCCGACTTACAAGGTAGATTGGATAATCTATCGGCTTTGGTCGGCGGCGTGAACATATCTACAGAGGCTTTCTCTGATGTGTCTAGCCAATTTGAAGGACGACTTGCTACTATAGGACATCAAGATCCTGTTAGCAATAGACTTCGCGACTTGATGTCTTTATCAGAATAAGCCACAACTGGCATCTTAGATTCCCTGTTTTTAGGGGGAGTTACTTAACAAAAGGAGGAATTTGAATGGATGAAATAGTTCAACAAGAACCAACACCCAAGCAAAGAAAGATTGTTCCTGATGCTGAGTTTTGTATAGCATGGCAAAAAGCCAGTAGCGCACAAGAGGTTGCAGACCAATTTAATCTGCAAAAAGCCTCTGTGAACCAAAGAGCCTGCGGCCTTAGAAATAAGGGCGTTAGACTCAAGAAGTTCCCACGCGCTCCTGCTTTTGGTCGAGCGCCACGTGACGAAAGTTACTACGCTGACCTTTCTGCTCTTGCTGAGATGCATGGCGAACTCTGTCCAGAGGAAGACATGCCTAAAGACAAGACCGAAGCATCAGAGAATCAAGAGTGAAGTTTGACTTCACCATTCTTTGAGTGGTTTTAACTATACGGAATGAGCCGTAGAATTTGATGCATTATTAACAATGCATCTCTTAGAAGAGAATAATATTACGAGACGGTGCAAGCCGTCAATGACTAACTCAGACGAGCATACTGCTCTCCGGCGACCTGCACCGAAACTGCGCAGATATCGCCGTGCGATACCAAACTTTTAACTTAATGAATTAAAACTCATTTAGCGATGCTACAGTTAAAACAGCATTCGCTTAGTTTCGTATCCACGGCGAGTCTGCGCGGCCTTCGGTGCCAGGCGTCGGAAAGTCATTATGCCGTCTTCGCCCACCGGCGACAGGACAGTTAAATTACATCAAAAAAGGTGTCTAGGTTAATTCTAACCTAGACCACATTTGTGATAAAATTTAATTCTTATAAGCAAGAGGTTAGCGTCACCTTCTCTGCTATCCCCCATAACGTTTTAGGGACGAAGAAAAACGATTAGCCATACGGCTAAGCCACCCTAAAATGTTTTGCGGAACGCAAGAAGAGACGCTGACCTCTCGCTATACGAAGACATCGGAGGACATATTCTTTCTCTTCATAGAGGGAGTAAATACTGAGGAAATATCCAATGAAGAAACAGTCTAAAAGACTAGCACGCCAGCCAAAGAAGGAAGTGTGCTTAGATGGCTAGACGATGTTATTTCCCTCAACATAGGAAGAGAACTTAATGAGATAGGATGGTTGCATTACCTATAACCTATCAATGATTATTTTAGTATAACCAAGAAAATTTATGGAATTTTTCGCTCTGTATCTCCGTGGTTTCTTGATCCATTCGCGCACGAAGATTGCTACATTCGTAGTCATGAAAGACCTCGCGGACGGAACCAAGAACACCACAGGAGAACATACGGAAAAAGCCATAAATTAACTACTAGAGCATGTAATCTTCCACATAGAGAGATGAGTTTAACTGAGAATTAATTCTATGACGTTGCCCCTAACACACCACGAGTGGTGGCGGGCAGATCGAGGATTCTCGCCAAATATTGGCGCCGACGTCGATGCGTCGGACCGAATCGAAGATCTGCCCTTATTAGGGGCTGCAAGAACCGACTTAGCATGAAAGAAAGACATCTACGACCGTTGGTCTAGAGGTCTTGAAACGCATTCGCTATCAAGACGGGATATGTCGCAAACGCCCCATATCCCTCGGTTCTTGCACATGTCCATCTCTCACAGATGAGTAATCAAAAATTAAAACGATGTCAGGGCAAAAAACCTGACGGAAAGCGTTGTAAAGTAGAAGTTGCCGAAGGGCAGCGTTTATGTGAACACCACGATACAGACCTAATAGCATTTGTCCGAAAACCGGAGAAGTGCATTGAAATAATGACGGGTCGCTATCCGAAGATTCACCATCCTGCTTGTGACCGTAAAGGTGTCAATGATTGCGACTGCCCTAACTATTCTAAAGGGGCGCAAGTCATGAAAACTATTAAGAAAGCATTTGCTGACTCTGCTAGTGTTCATCGAACTTATCGCAAACTAACCAGAAAGCGAATGAAATTGAAAGTTAAGAAAATTAAGAAATACTACAATAGCATTAGTGAAAAGGACTTATGGCTACCGGTTAAACCCGCGTGGCGGCAATATAGGTTCTTTGTTTGGGACAACAAGCAAGAAAGAGTAATTGTTAAAATTATCAAAGACAATATTAGAGATAAGAAAACATTACTAAAATGGTTGAGAAAACTAACGCCGTTGCATGTATATTACACAACTGCGGCTTGGATGAATCCTCAAGGTATCGGTCCAGACCCTTTTGGGAAAAAAGGTAAAAATAAATTCCGAAAGAAGGGCTGGTCTTACAAACTAAAGTCGTATCACAATAACTTTTTGTGGCAAGAACTTTATTTTGATGTGGATTACTGCAATGCAGATTACGATGAAGGAGCAAAGACCCTAGGGAGTCTAATTGAAAAATTAGACGGAGAAGAGGGCATTTCTCCTGAAGAAGAACTAACTATTGTATTTTCGGGTGGAAAAGGATTCCACCTAATAGATACTAACTGGAGAACTATGAATTTAATCTATGATGATAGAATGAGACGCCGACTAGGAATTGGCGAGTCTACTAAAGATGCTATGAACGCTGTAAAGGAACTATTGGGTTTTGACTTAGCCATGCCAGAAGGCAGGCAAAGTTTTAGCCGTTATATCAAACAGCGAATTGTTGATAGCGTCAAAGACGAGGGGATTTTGATTGACTACGATGTCACTCCTGATCCTAGAAGAATCATAAGATTGCCAGGAACTGTTCACGGTAAAACCCTAAGATTATGCAAAATTATCAGCAAAGGTGATTTATGGTATGATGATGACGGAAATATAGTTGGGTATGACCCCGATGACCCCATTGGGTGATTTTTAGATGGATTTTGATGAAGAAACCGGTTTAATTTTATTTAGTAGCCACAAATTAGGAAAGGGTCTCAGACAATTAATGAGAGAATTTCCTGGGAGTGATGATGATGCGATTGATTTCGTGCACTCTCAAACTATGCTACTATATGCCGGAATGGAAATTGATAATGACGAAGTATTAAAGGCCAAAATATCAAAGTGGGAAAAAATTGCTAAATGCTCTTTGACGGAGCCGACTAGTAAAATTAGGTCAACTGTTGATAACTTTGCTTTGCTACTAAGTATCTGTTTTTCGCATAGCCCAAAAGACGCTTCTGCGTTCATGGATTTGGCGAAAACTTTTACAGCCCCACATCCGGACTTTACGGAGTGAGGATTTTAGATGGATGGAAAAAAATGTGATAGATGCGGGACAGAGGTTATGGAATATACCATGAGTTGGTTTAATACCGACGAAATCTGCTTTCCTTGCGACTATTTAGAAACACAACATCCCGACTTTGAATTTGCTAAAGTCGTGGAAAGTGCTTATGTAAAACTCGGCGAGTATAACTATCCAGGGATTGGATACCCTGGGAAGACCAAACGTGTTAGCCGAGAATTAAAAGCACAGTTAATCAAAATATTAAAACTAGAATGGCATGAAAAATAACATTCTTTTAGATGAGTAAAATCACAATTGATATTGAAATAAGTATGTCTGCTGAAGAACTAGTCTCAACTATAAAGAGTCTGTTCACAAGTAACAATGCTGGCGCCAATGCTATTAAGGCAAACGCCCCAGTTGCTACTTTTAGAAAGGTAGACAAAAAGAAAAACATTGTAACAGATAAAAAGGCAAAGCCGGTTAACCGTGTCCGAAAGAGACCGCATGCTTCAGGCCACGTAAGATGGTCTAAGAAAGAAACTAACTGGCTACTAAAGCAACTTGCCGTTGATGGCAAAATTGTATCTACTGCGCTACCCGTAGGCTTTGAAGATAAGTTCTTTAGAGTCTTTGGGTATAATCGAAGTAGAGGTTCTATATCTGCAAAGGTCCATCGCATTATGAATGGTAAATAATTTATAAAGTGTGGACTTCTTACAATTTTAGATGAGTGAAGAAATAGAACACAAATCATTTTTTGGAACGCTTCTTTCTAATAGAGCGTTAATTATGAGACCTTATGCTAACCCTATACAGGTGCAAGAGGCTATTAGGAGAACTGTAGAAAATTTAGACTCTAGAGAATCCTATCATACAACTGATAATATAAATCTACTAGATATTCTATGGATAGAACTAGAATTTAATCTAGATGACGTATTAGGTCATGGGGAAGACCCCGCGTTTAGTCCTTAGAGGACTTTTAGATGAGTAAAATAGAAGACGAAGTTTGTGAGGAAATTCAAGCAAGAGCCGAGAGAGGCTTGAACAAGTATGGCGTAACAATGGAACGCGAAGATCTCACAATTGTCGAATGGTTACAGCACGCTCTAGAAGAGTCGCTTGATTTAGCCGTTTATTTGAAAAGACTTCAACATGAGATTGCTTTTTTACAAAAGCGCAACGAATGGCTAGAAGAAGTCGTCGGACTCTTACAAGAGGACGGTATTAATATAGCCGAAGACGGATTTCCTATATGGAATGAAGACGGAACTATTACGAGGGACTAATCCCTTTTTAGATGTTTGATGCAAATGCAACCGATATTATTTTTGGAGTGGTTCTCGCTGTTCAACACAAACCAGATTTGTTTGAAGAGTTGGTAATCAATTACGAGTCGCTTGACGCTAATGAGGCGTTAACGCTCGATATGAAGATGGCCGAGATGATGCTAGGCCCAGTTTTGGAAGACCCTATACTTATGGCGGGTTTCGAGCAACTTCTAGATAATCATGAAGAATTTAAGAGTCGGTCTAAACTAAAAGACAAGTTAATTAAGGCGATTATCGCCTACATTTCTTGCAAAAGACTAGTTCTTGGGGTTGATCAATACCAGCCCATAATAAAAATTATGGATTCTGTTAACGAATTCAACCAAGAACTTGATGATGCAAACAAATTCCAAGAAGAGAACGCTTGACTTGGATATTTAGATGGAAGAAGCAATAATTTATGCTTTTATTTTATGTGTATTTATCTTTGTTATCATAGATGGTATATATCGAGTCTCTATGATGAAAGACTTGAGAGTATTGCGATTGATGATGAATGACATACACCACATGCTATTTATTGGCTCTGATGAAGAAGATATAGAAATAGCACAACAAAATTACAACACAAGCCAGGAAGAAATTAGTTCCTGGGATGAGGCGTGATTCTTAGGGAGTTACTAAAATTTGAGGGTTAATAGCCCAATGAAAAGCGCATCAACGCTCGCGCATTTAAGACCAACAAAGAGGCGACAACTATTGTCGCGTGCAGTTGATGCTTAAATCCGGAGCAAAGTAGTTAACGCGGACGGAACGATCGCAACGCCTGTAGTAGACCAACAAATGTTTGAGGTCCACAGGGAGCCGCCCTTGAAAAGTCAAAAATTTAAGTGCCCCAATTAATGGCATTATTTATGATAAAAAACAAGGACACCGAAAGGCGAAAGCAGAAAGTTGATGGATAAAACACAACCATCAAGATGACGCGACCCATTGAAGGCGAAATGACAAAAGAAGTTTTCCTAACAAATAAGAAGACTTCCTGATCTTATGTTGATCCAGGACCCTGGTAACGTAGACATGGTCAACTCTGATGTTAACAATCACAAAGAAAACAACTTTTGCGAAAAGAAACGAAGGTCGCAACGGCTGGAGAGAATTAAAATACTCTCCTGCTTAGACAATCTTTTCGCAAAACCACTAAGCGCATAGGCGCTCCCACTAGAGAGAGTAAATACTGAGAGTAGCGATACTCAATGAAGAGCGCACCAAATTTGGTGCATGAACTAGACGCAGACCAGCGAAGGTGACAACCCTTAATATTCATACACCAAATTTGGTGCTATGATTTCCCTTACTGGGGGATATTGTATCCCCATGATAAGGTAAAAGAATTCTTCAAGAGTCTTAGTTGAATATGCATGTGAAGAATAGGAAGATTGTAAGATAATAATAAAGCAAAACTCCTTTCACGCAATCAATTATATGATACACCTTTCGAGAGGACCTTTCGATTGGTATGAAGAACCACGTAAGGAATGTCATCCTGGAAGGATGTAAAGTTCAGATTAAACGAGAAAAAGAACTTTTGTTGTAAAAACGATAGACTGAAAGCATCCGTGCCAAGCAATGGTTGGGTGTCGTAGGTCGACAGAGTCTTGGATGAGTCCCGGAGAATTCCAAGGACTCTTCCATGGAGGAAGATGTATGGTCCTTACAATGTAAGACATTGTTGAAATCTTTTTCACCGATGAAGTGAAAGGGGTGATGTCAGTCTTACTTGTAAGGTTACCATGGTATCCGCTGTAGACATTACTACAAAAAGTTTCTGGTAAAATTCGTTTCGCGCTTTAGTTTCTAAACGAAGGTCACAACTTTAGCGTTCCAGACTGTTAGCCCCATGGGTGCTACCATTCTTGGAAAACTATAGACCAAAACTAAAGCGCGGTTTAATGTTTAATCTCTCACAGATGAGTAAAGAATGTTTAATTCAGGTCATTGATAAAAATGGCAGAATAGCGTCACGAGATGGCTGGGTTTCAAGGTCGAAGATTTGCACTTATTGCGGGTCTCCTACCGTGGCTTACAATTGGTGCGGGTCGTGTTTAACCGACATGGCAGTAATCAAGCAAGCAATCCAGAATAAATATAAGTGACTTTTTAGATGAGTAATTATGAGTGGAAATTAAAAGACGGTGCACCTATTGGATTAATTGGTGCCTTTGGAGTCTCTTTTGAAATGATACCTTTTGATAGGTTAAGCGATTTGAATGCATCGCTAGAAAGCGACATTGGAAGACTCTCATCTTCGCTTAAGCGCGGAGGTTGGGCTACTAAATCTATCCTAGACTGTAAAAATACTAACGAGGCTATTTATGCTAAAGCATTCCTAGCCTATCATGTTAAAGATATTCTTGCAGAAAAGGGTATTACGTCTTTTATAGAGAAGCAAAATTTACATGACGAACTAGCCTTGGAAGGGCTAGAACCAAGAGAATTAAGAAGAGCGTTAATTGTCCAGACTTGTGAAAACTACGTCCGAAGTGTGATTAAAACTATCGGCGATGATCAGAAGTTCGCAAGGACAACTATGGCTATAACTGTTCCAAAAATAACGGAAGAGTGCAAAAAGAAACTAAATTTTCTTGATGAATCATGGGATGCGATTATTTTGAGAATCTTGCTTGAAGATAATTGGGTCATGTTCAACAATGACCAAGGCAAGACGATAATAATGCCTTATGGAGAAATGGCCGAAGGATACGATTCTAAACTAGGAATTGAGCATCCTTTCTGGTCGACTATACCATAAGAATTTTAGATAGAAACGACGTCTATAAATACGTCAAAAAACGAGTTACTGAAAGGATGCGTTATATTTATAATCGCAAAGTAATTAGTTTAATTTAGGTGAGAAAAAATGTCAGAAACAGACCAAACAAACCAAACAACTTTGGAAGACTTCCTTGCGGAAGTAAAGGAGCAAGAAGGCCAAAACCGAGCATTCGGTAGCGGAGAATTTGAAGAGCGAGTCACACTAAAGGCTCAATTCAATGTTCTCTACCGAAATTATATCGTCGAAGGCTATACTGCTGATGTTCAGTCCAAATTCGGAAAGAACACTGCAGTTAGAATGACCTCCCCCGAAGGAGAAAAAGTTACCCTATGGGTTAGCAACTTTGAAGAACAACACTTTAATGCGTTTGTTAAAAGATGTGAAAGCGAAGGACATGAACTTCCTTTGAAAGTTTCATTCGCTAGAACAGAACAAACGGCTGCTAAGTCTGGTAACAAATATAACAAACTGAACATCAAGTTAGAAAGTGCTGGCGAAGATGTTCAAATTGAACTAGATAACCTTTGAGGTTATCTGGTCTTTTAGTCGAGTGCCCTCTCTCTAAGTAGAGAGGGCTTTTATTTTTAGATGGATGAAAATTATTTTATGGGAGAGGAACAAGGAGAGAATTTTGAATACGAAAGAAATAGTCAATATGGGACTATTACTTGTTATTTTTGCTATGAGGAGATATCAACAACTATCTCTCACAATCCTCAACCTTTTGTAAAAGATGAAGACATGGACCAAATGGACACCGTTCCTAGGTGTTGTAGTTTTTGTAACGGCTTTGTTATGGCTGCACGCTTTGAATTAGCCAAGTCGCCAAACTTAGACCCGTTTGCATTGGCTATGTGGAAAGACAATCAAGTCAACTTCATCCGAACTTCCCTTAGTTTTGCTAAGAGGGTAGATAGTCTACCTTTTGGGAAAAATTGAGGTTTTAGATGAGCGAAATATGTATGAACGGCATGATATTGACTATTAAAATGTATAAGAAGAAACCTATGTCAGGACTTAGAAGACTCTTAACCAATCACTCTAGATTGGCTGCTAAGTTTCTTTCTAGAGAAGACATTGAAGAAACCCCTTTTGAATTTACGCTTTCAACAAGCGGCGTTGGACACTTGATGGGGACAGACGAATACAAAATAGATCATGCTAATAGGGCGAACAAAGAGTTCGCTGAATTTGCCACAAACGCACAAAAATTGATTGAATGGGTGAATCGAGAGAGTATTCATACTCGACAATTTTACCTAAGACCTGGAGGATTAATCTCTAGGATTCCTGAAGATGATAGACCAACTGAAAAAGAAGTTATGAGTTGGGTTCCCATCATCGAAAAAATCAAAATTGTTAGCAATAATCATCCCCTTGAAGGATGATAACTTAGATGGATGAAAATTATTTTAATAAACCAGATTCTGGAAAAAGCGGTGACTTTAACCAGGATATTTTAAGAGAGGCGACTGTATTTTTGCAGTCAATGATTAAACAAATGAGAGAACAGAAAGAACTTGCTGGTCAACATGAAGTTGTCCGTGGCATGGCTTACTTCCCTGTAAAGAGAACAACATACGTTGACTCTTTGTCTCGTGGACTTAGAGGAGAAATCCGTGTTCACGAAAAGGACGGTAGTTCTAAATCTATAGACGTGAAGGAAGACGAGACTATTAATGAAGTTCTTGTTAGAAACGATATGGACGAGGGAACTGTGGGGACTCCTGTGTTTAGTTTTCCGCAAATAGACGACAAATATCTCTTGACACTCGGTATTGCAACAGCAATTAGCGGGTTAGGAGATGTGAAGTTCGCTTGCTATGTGTCCGAAGCATGGGCTAGTAGCAACCCCGAAGTCGCCCCATCAGAAGATAAAAATAGGCATGAATGCATTATTGGTTGGTGCATAGTTTTCGACGAGAAAAATGAATCAATCATAGCACTACTAACTACTACTCAAAACTTTAAATTTGAAAAAAATAAAATTGTTTGGGGAGAAGAAACTAATGATAAAAGCACCAAAATGAAGGATATTATGAAACAACCTTTGGTCGGAAAAGTCATTGAAAAATTGCCTGGGTTCTCATGAATAGAACCCTTTTAGATGAAGAAAAAACACATCAAATTGATAGATACACTTTGTAAATATGTAGGAACCAGAGAAATTACCGCTAGAATGGGCGTTGATATTTTGTCTGATAATGGGTATAAATATACCCCGCATGTCGCCACTTTGGGCCACGCTTTAAGTAATGATGATAGATTCATTGTGACAAGGGCCACAGGCGAAGGAGTCCTATATAGACGAAGGAGGTCAAATTAAATGGATATAGATTATAATGATATACCTTGGACTCCAAGAGAGTCTGACATTGAATGGACTAGGAACCATATTAGAACTATTAAAGAAAACGGGGGTTGGGGATTACCAATCTCAAATAATAGTATCTTTATTTTCCACCATTCCGATAAGACCTATTCATTATATGATACATCGAGAAACCCTACCGAGTTAATGCCTCTACTTCAAAGTATGAAAGTTTTAGATATTCTAGGATATCAACCTAGGATAGTTGCTAAAACTACTGAAGAAGAGTATAAGCAGGTATTGAAGAATTTTGCCAACATTACTGGCATGGATTCCCGAAAATAGTCGGGATACTTAGATGAGTGAAAATATACACGAAACACCAATTTTGTATAAGAAGACCAGCACAGGAAAAATCCAACAATGGAGAGCCTGGGTTGAACAGACCGATGAGGGCTTTCTTTTGAAAGTCGAATCCGGTCAAACTGACGGACAGAAAACTGAGACGGCAGGACGAGTAATTAATGAAGGAAAGCAAAAGCGTTCAGCGCGTGAACAAGCAATCTTTGAAGCAACTTCAAAGGTGAATAAGAAGCGTGATGAAGCCTATTTCGATACAATCGAGCAGGCACAAAACGAAGTTAAACTCCTTCCTATGCTAGCGCATCCATTTGATAAGCGCAAGCATAACATTACCTATCCTGCAATTGTTCAGAGAAAGTTCGACGGAGTTAGATGCCTTGCTGTCCTTAATGCGGATGGCACGGTTAAACTAATGTCCCGAAAAGGTAAGGAATTTCCACACCTAAACCATATTAGAGAATCTATTGCTAAGGCTAATAGTGATACTGACTTGGTTATTGACGGTGAGTTATATTCTGACACATTGACTTTTCAAGAGTTGGTCGGTTTGGTGCGAAGAGAGACACTAAAGCCTGGAAACGACAAGCAAATGCTAGAAGTTTCCTTGCGTGTCTACGATTGCATCAATTTACAAAAAGAGCCAGACTTTGTAGAAAGATACGAGGTTATCAAGCGACTTACTGCTGATGCCGAATATCTATCTCTAGTCGAGAATATTACCGTTTCTAACGAATCGGAAATTCATGAGGCTCAAGCAAAATTCGTGGGAGAAGGATACGAGGGCGCGATGGTTAGAAACCTAAAGGGCGCTTACCGTATCGGAAAGCGAAGTGCAGACCTACAGAAAGTGAAAACTTTCTTAGACGGC
>MDSZ01226625.1_pt1 | contig 26976 bp, 20 predicted proteins | sample 811201 | NCBI WGS metagenome assembly MDSZ01 (sample SAMN05326647, study PRJNA326480) | marine metagenome | isolation source: seawater | place: Indian Ocean: North | collected 2010 | reverse complement strand
GGAGGCACCTTTTAAAACCCTAGACTTTCGGCTGATTTGATACCCTAAAAAGCTTTTTTTTTTCGGCCTCTTTCTTTTGTGTGGGAGTTTTGGGAGATTTTTTATCCACATCATCATCATCATCATCATCGTCTCCGTTTGACGCGAGCCAAAACAACACGAAGAAGCCGACGACGACACTTTTCCGACGACTTTTCTCTCGATCGACGTAAGAAGAAGAAGAAGAAGAAGAAGAAGAAGAAGAAGAAGAAGAAGGATGACACACGCGACGATGGCGGGGCGGTGCTGCGCGACGATGGCGATGGCGTCTCGAAAAAGATACGTCTCATCATCATCGTCAACAACAACGAAAGCGTCTCTGCTGTCGAGCGCGAATAATGGGATGAACAACAACAGACGAAAAGGGCCGAACGGACGGCGATTGCGCGTGATGATTACGAACATGGCGGCTGGAGATAAGGTGGACGATTTGAACATCAAAGCTTCGGAAACGAACGTCTCGGAAACGAAATTGGGGGGCGATGTGAGACAAATATTGGGCTTTAAAGGCGCGAACACGGAAGACATTCCGGTGTGGAAAATTCACATTCAATTGACGAAACCAGGGACGTGGGTGCCTTTAATTTGGGGGGTGATGTGCGGTGCCGCCGCCAGTGGCCATTACGAGTGGAATGTAGACAACATCGGGAAAGCGCTGTTGTGTATGACCATGTCCGGGCCGTTCTTAACCGGGTACACGCAAACCATCAACGATTGGTACGATCGGGAAATCGACGCGATCAACGAACCGTACAGACCAATCCCGAGCGGAGCGATTAGTGAGAATGCGGTGAAAGCGCAAATTGCAGTTTTATTGCTTGGTGGTTTGGCGTGTGGGTGGCAGTTGGACCAGTGGTGCGAACACGATTTCCCGGTGATTTTCTTGTTGACGGTGTTCGGGAGTTGGGTATCGTATATTTATTCCGCGCCGCCGTTGAAGTTGAAAGCAGAAGGATGGAAAGGATGCTACGCGTTGGGAAGTTCGTACATCGCTTTACCGTGGTGGGCCGGAATGGCCACGTTTGGTCAGTTGACGCCGGATGTGATGCTGTTGACGGTGTTGTATTCCATAGCCGGGTTGGGTATCGCCATCGTGAACGATTTCAAGTCCATCGAAGGCGATCGCAAGTTAGGTTTGCAAAGTTTACCGGTCGCCTTTGGAGTCGAAAAGGCAAAATGGATTACGGTCGGGACCATTGACGTGACGCAATTGTTCGTCGCGTTTTACTTGAGAGGCATCGGCGAAGAGTTTTACTCGAATGTATTGTTTTGCTTAATCGCGCCGCAAATCTTCGCGCAGTTTAAATTCTTTTTGCCGGATCCGATTAAAAACGACGTGAAATACCAAGCCGCGGCACAGCCGTTTCTGGTGTTCGGTTTGTTAGCGACAGGTTTGGCGTGGGGGCACCACGTGAACATGTTAGGCGCGTAATGAAGAGAGGCGACGCTACCGTAATAACTTGAAATGAACTTTTCGCGATACACTGATACATAATACATAATACATCTTTTGGTTCTTCTTTTAAATACGTATATATATATATATATACGTATATATTTCTTTTTGAAATACGTACGTGTGCTTTTCCTCTATCTTTTCTACTTTCCATTCGTAGTAGCATCAGTATATTTCTTTGTTTTGCGTGAAGAGCCCGAGGAGAAAATGCCTCCCAACGCGAATGCGAACACCAATCGCCCAACCGTCGGCAACAACTTTGCCCCATACTCGGTTCCTAAAATCGTCTCCGCTATCCCCCTCTTCAACACTTTTGGCGTTTTATACCCAGGATCTTTGGCCAAGCGTAAATATTTCTTACCACTCGGCACTTTAACGACAGAAAAATCCCCTAAAACAACCTGCGCAACTTCGTCTGGCGTCGACGGCGTCACCGCCACCTTCTCGCCTCTCTCCCAGTTCGCCGGCGTGGCAACTGGATACTCGTCTGTCAGCTGCAATGAGTCTACAACTCTCAAAATTTCATAAAAGTTCCTCCCGGTCGTAGCAGGATATAAAATCGTCGCTCTCAACTTCTTGTGATCGTCCACGATGAACACCGCGCGACAGGTCTGAGGCATTCCTTTTTCATCCTTCTCGGCTGGGTCGAGCATTCCAAATTTCACCGCTAACGCTCGCTCTTCGTCCGCTAGAATTGGATAGGAAACTCCGGCATCCTTTTTCGGGCCACAATACCCGCTCGCGTCGATATCTTTGATCCATTTTCGATGAGACTCCGCGCTATCGCAGGATAACGCGAGAACTTTCACTTGTCTCTTTTCGAATTTGGGTAACAGTTTTTGTAGATTTCCCAACTCGGTGGAACAGACTGGAGTGAAGTCGGATGGGTGCGAAAATAAAATCGACCAGTGATCGTCGCCGATGTACTCGTAGAAGTTTATCGGACCAACGGAGGAGTCGCACGAAAAGTCTGGGACGGTGTCGCCGAGGTTTAAGGGCATGCTTTTCGTTCAATTGGAATTTTGGAAATGAAGAGAGAGAATTCAAAAATTTCTTTCTTTTGAATCCCCTTTAAATTTACACTGGGTAGTAGTAGTAGTAAATGTAAGAGACCAAGAAAAGAGGGGCGAATAAAATAAAACTATATGCGCTGCGCCTACATTCTATGTTAATATCATCACCGAGCAGTGATCGTGCTACTACTAATTACGACTACTGTCGTTCATAGCCATCACACCTTCTCCCTCGTCTTCTTCGGCGGCTTCGGCTCGCAACATTTCCAACGACAAGCGTTTCAGATCTTCGACGCGAATAAAGCCTTCGTCGTCGGATAAATCTTTCAAGAGCTCTCTCAGTTCGTTTTCCGCGTCTTCGCCGATTTCGGTCGTTTTGCACACGTTGGTGACGTTTAAAAGTTCTTCGAGGCTCATGATACCGTCATTGTCGGCGTCTAAGAGTTTGAACTTTTCGCCGATGGCGGTTTCCGCCGACGAGAGTTCGCTTTCGACTTTTCGGAGCATCTCGTCGACGCGAGCGGAGACGTCGTCGGCAATTTTGTCCGTTAAGGAGGCCTCTTCTTTTGAGTGGGTGTAATCGTCTTCGTCCTGTTCTTTATCGCGAATTTCAGCTTCCCTTTCATCGCCGCTTGTAGATGAGGCGGCGAGTTTACTTGCGTCCTCTTGCATCTTTCTCAATTCTACAGGCGACGGCGCGAATGGATCTTCGTCGTAATACGTATCGCCACTGCCACCACCTTCACGCAATGTTCGCAACTCTACCAGCTCGTCTTTTCGTTCCGTGTACGCGTCTAACTTTTGTTCGACCAATTCTGTGAGCATGCGTCTTTCGTCGCTCACGCCGGAGGTATCTAAAACCATAGCCAACAATCGAGAGAGTTGCGCGCGACGTTTGGACTTTCGAGTTTGCATTTCGAAGTCTGTCTCTTCGTCTGAACAGGAATCCACCTCGGAGCGTTTGATATTTTGAATCGCATCCACGGCTTCTTTGTCGTGCTCTTCGAGTTCGGCGGAGGAGAGAGAGGTGCGCGAAACGACTCTTTCAACATCCGACGCACCAGAGACCAGCGTTTTCTCCATCTTTAAACTTGCAGATGCCACGTCTTCTTCAGTTTTTGCGGCATCTGACCCTTTATCGACAACACGCTTGGGTGATAACGACTCCAATGGTTTGGACGTACTCTCCGAAACCATTTCCATCTTGGCAACGTCGGTCAAACCTTCTTTCGTCGCGACGACTTGCTGCTCTGCTTGTTGTTGAAGCTGTTGTTGAAGCAAGTATGAAGTTGTCGACTTCCTCGCGTTCACCCAGAACCTTTCGGAATACTGCATGCCTTTCAAATACTTCTCCATCGCTGCTTTTGCAATTTCCATCTCCTCTCTCTTCGCATCTTCTGCTTCCCACTCGAGCATCGCGTCCCGTCCTCTCATGTTGGCCCAAAATCGTTCCGAATATTGTGGCCCAGACAAGTACAAACGCATCTTCTCCTTCATATAGGCTTCCGCTTTCAACCTTTTCTCTCTCGCTTCTGTATCCTTTGCTTCTTGTTTGATCGTCTCTTCCTCTCGCATCAAATACTCCAACTTTTTCTTGTACTCCTCGCTGCTTGACTCGTGCGCCATAGCCGTCTCGACCGACACTTGCGTAACCACTTCCTCCGGTAAACTCGCCAAAGTATCCGTGATGTCCTTCAACGTCGCCGTTTGCGTGTCCTCTTCCTTCGCGTGGGTGATTAAAAACGCGCGACTCAAAATCAACAGCGAACTGGGCAAGTTGTTTTGCAACGACAACTCCAACCAGTCGTTCAGTTGCCGTTCCAATTCCTTTCTATCTTCCTCCCATCGCATTCCTCGAGTTCTCGCGGCAGATTTCAACTCCTCGTCCGATAAACCTTCAACCCCTTCCAACTGAATCAATCGATCGTCCTGTTTAATCTCTCTCAACTTATTTCTCAATTGATACCGCAAAAATGTATCTGTCCCGTACGGCGATATGCCAACAAATTTACACATGTTCACCAATTGCGTCCTGTTAATGTTATCCAAGGTAAAATCGTCGTTAAAAAGCTTGGCAAACCTCACAATCTGTTCGTTCGTGACCGTCTTACCACTTCGCACGGCGTTCATAAATTCGTACAAAGCGTCCGCTTTTTCTCTTTTCACCCCCGAACTGCTATGTTTTAACCCTTTCGCCATGACTTTAACCGTATCTTGTAGAAACTTCGCGACTTCAATTTTAGCTTTCAGTTTCCGCTTCAATTCCTCCTCGTATTTCAACTCGTCTCTAAACGTGCTCGGCAACATGTTTGGAAATATCTTCAACGCGACCGGTAAAAATATCTCCATAAACGGTACCAACACAAACACCGCGAACGGCACCAACCGAAACACGTCCGCAGCTGTTCTCGTCAGCTGTCTTCTCTCCCTTCTCGTTAAGGTGAGTCCTCCCATGAGTTTAAACCCGAGTCGACTGGCGATTTTCACCTCCACCCACAACAGTTTCGCTCCGGACCAATAGTGCGCGAATTCGTGTTTCGCGTGTTTCCACGCGGAATTCAGCGTCACCTTCCATTCGCTCGGCGATTGCCTCAACAATTGCACGGAATACGGTCCCCAACTGATGATGTATTTCGTCACGCTTGTGACCGATTTGTACGTTCTTTTCGCAAAGTTTATGTGCTGTTCGCGTCGCATCTTCTCTATTTCAATGCGTGCACGTTTTAACGCGTTCGCGTCGACTTTTGGTTTCGCCGCGTCCCCCTCCGTCGTCTCGCGTGTCAAAGACCCGCGTTGTTCTCGTCCAAGCGATGGGGCGACCGAAGTTGATTCCATCCTCGCTCCATCCGACGCGTCCGCCCCGGTGTACTCCTCGCGCACACTTCTCGCAGCAAATCCACGCAAATCGACGCCATCGCATCGCTCAAAAATTGTCCGTCGTTTACGCCGTCGTCGTCGTCGCTGCGTGGCCGTCCACGAGAGTGGTGGTGGTGGTGCACGCGTCGCGTCGCGATCATCGTGCAATCGACGATGTTGGACGCTTTTGTGCCGTTGTTGCCCTTCGTCGTTCCCCGGCGAAGAGAGAAAAGGAAGGGATCTCCACGTCGCCGCGAGCGCGCAAAGGTCTCGACGGAGAGGAAGACGAAGACGAAGAAGATCCATCCGCGAGATGGCGAAACGTCCGCCGCGTCTCGCACGCATCGTCGGCCTCCCCGGTACAGAGCAACTACTTCAACAACGACAACAGACGGCGGAGAGTTTTGGAGGGAGAGTGCTTTTGGTGCTTTTGAAGTGACGAGTTCGAGTGGGTAAAATACAAAACTCTACGACTAAAATAAAGGTTTTGACGACTACGACTACGACGACTACGACGACGAGAAGATTTTCGTCAGCGTCGACTTTTGCGCGTCCGTCAAATCGTTCGCGACGACATCCAAGGCACCAGCGCTGTGTAACCGTTGAAACCCTTCCTCTAAGAACGCGACGAGTTCGATGTCGTCTATCGGGTCGTCTTTATCGTCGTGTTCTTCGTCGTCGAAAAAGTCGCCGTCGAGCAAACCTTTGAGCATGATTTTCTCAAAGATGTCGCCGGACCAACCGGTACATTCGCCGCCATCGTCGTCGTCGTCGTCGGAGTTTTCGTCTCCTTCTACCTCCTCGCCGCCGCCATCGTCTTCCTCCCACTCGTCTGCTTCCAACTCTTTCGCTTCGGCTAAGGAGTCCGCGAGGAGACTGATGATTTTTGAAGGCGCGGAGACTTGAGTGAACTGTTCGGGACCGGTTTTCTTCGCTCGAGATCGCGTTCGGATTGTTCCAGGGGGTAATTCAACTTCTATTGGATTCCCTTTGAGAACAATCGAGCCATTCGTTAACGTTGAATGCTGCGTGGCTAAGATGAGCCCGAGCGCGGTCGTGGTCAGTTTCACGTCGAATCGACCGTGAACGTCGGGTTGGCCTTCGCACCATTTTTTGAGGACAAACTCGAGTTGCGTTTTGCTCTGTTCGTTTTCAGGAGACGGTTGAATTTCGCGCGAGGCAAGCAAAGAGACTAAAGCGTTCGCGTCGACGTGCGCCAAGCGGGCAAAAATGCACAACAAAGAGGCAATCAACATCGGTCGAGTGGCGGTTTGTAATCGAGCGCACACTGCATCGCACATCTCCGGAATCATCGGACCAATGATAGACGGTAAACGACGAATCATTTGGCCTAAAAGAGGTGCGACAAATAACGCCGCACCCTCTTCGCATTGCGGCTGCAACGAAGTCGCACACGCGTCTAAATACGCTCGAGACACCGCAGAGGGGTCAGATCCGCCCCACGATAATATCGCTTCACCTTTCGCCGCTCTCAGGAAGGCTTTCATCGCGTCTAAAGCGTTTTGGACGATGCCAACGTCGTCCGAGGTTTTCGCGAAGGTTGAAACGTTTTCAAACGTAGCAGCAAATGCAGATCTTGCGACGTTTTCATCCACGCAAGCTTTCAATAAACACGATAAAATGTCCAACGACGCTTCGACCAACATTTCCGGTTGTTCGTCTGGCGTTTGAAACACTCTCGCCAATTCTGGAACGAGTAATTGCGTCAATTCCGCGTTACATTTCGGTTGCTTCGCCAAGGCTTGTATGACGTCTCTCGCTGTTGCACCTAAAAATGGATCGCGAACATTCTCGGCCCAAATACGCATGATAGCTGGCGCTAACAGAGAAAGCCACTGCAACGCGGCGTCCCCATCGCAGTTGACGACAATCAATAACGCTTCCAAAATGAGCACTAACGCTTCCTCGGTCGCATCGGTTAAGAGTTGGCCGAGACCTTGGTACACATCGCCTAATCGTGAAAGCAGTTTTTGTACCTTTACTTGATCTTCTGCGCTGGTTTGTTGCTGTTGTTCACCTTTCTTATTGCTCTTTTGCGTGGATTTGATCACCATCGGCACGAAAGCGATGAGTGAGCGACAGGCACCAATTTTGACCGGAAATTGAGCAGTTTGATCATTCAAAGCGTTCACGCTTGCATCTAAAATCGTATTCGCACCTTCCGCCGATGCTGCGGCAGCCAAACGACTCGCTGCCCAAAGAGCGCGTCCTTTCAAAAACGGATTGGACGTAGGGGTCGCGCTGAATTCAGTTCGGATAATCTCATTCAAAAAAGCGTTACAATCAAACGCAGGACTCGCATTTTTGCTCCTGGCCTCTTTATCATGCTCCACTAAGCTATCTGACACGCTACCGACGGCCAACAAAGCCGCCTCTTTGGAACGCCACCAATTTTCGTCTTTATTTTTTTGCTCCTCAAAGGACTGTTCGAACCGTTCCGCGACGACTTCTGCGAGAACGCCGTAAAAGAGTTTCGGAAACTTCGCGCTTATGTTATCTAAAAATATCGCACTCGTCGCTCGGACGGATTGGTAATCATCTTCTTCATCCGCGACGAATTGATTCACGTCGTCTTCCCACGTCTCTAATTGATCGTCTGTGGTTAACGACGTCGCAACCGCAATCGATACCAAACTCTTTATTCTCGGTTGGACGCAACCCTTGGCAATTTTCGTATTTTCAATCATCGTCATGGCGAGTTCCATGCACTGCGTGACAATGGCGGCGTTCGAAATTTTATCTCCCATGTCGTCTTCGCAATCATCCAAAGCGTTCAGCTCCACGCCTCTGCATTGCACATACCTATTCGCGGCTTTTTCAAAGACGTGGAAAAACCGTTCTACGCACCCTCCGAAAGTTTGCTCGGAAACCACTTGTCCACCAGTAATCTCCTTCCCGAAATACTGCACCGTTCCTTGCATTGCCTTCAACGCAGACAAGGTCAATGTGCACCCACTCACGGTCTCAAATACGTCCGAGCGAAACTCAAAAATGTTCCCAAACGCGACAAAATTGCTCTCCAAAAACGGTGTCGCCGCTTCTTTAATTTGCAACCGAATTTGATCGTCGCCAATCATCCCTAAATTAGAATAACACCCACTCGTCACATCTAACGCTCTGCACTTTACCATAAACATCTGCTCCCTATCGATTCCATTCAGCCCGTCATCGGCGGTTTGTAACAACCCGCACAAATCCGGGAATAACTCTGGGACGAGTTTCGGTAACTGCTGTTCCTCTAAATCTCCGCAAAGCATAGACATGCACCTGAGAGCTCCGTTCACGTGATTCACGTCTCTTTTTTCTCGAATCGGTATTAACAATTCGCCGAGCAACCCTTCCCACTCTTCCGGCCAATCGTGCGTTGCTATCTGCGCGACGACGAGCGCGCACGCCGTCCTCATTTTTGAATCTTTCATCCGCAATCCGGAACATATCTGCGCCTTTATCGACATTTTCTCTTCGTTCGACGTCATCGGTTCCCCTTCCACAAAGTTCTGTTCCCCGATTTGCCATCGTTCTCGGACGTATTTTTTCAGCAGCAGCGCCGCGAGTTGTCTGATATCGTTTGGAATCGCCTCGTTCTCCTCTGCCAACCCGAACGCCGTATCGCACAGCAAAGCGCCGAATCCAAAGTGCGCCCCGGACGATGTCACCGTCGATTCGGCTTCTTTCCTCGCGCGCTCGTCCGGAGAGACGCACGCGCGGAGCAGACGCACGAGGTGCTCCCGCTGTTCTTGTTGTTGGTGTCGTTGTTGCTCCTCGGACATTATGGTTCTTCTTCTTCTATGGCGTCTTCTTCTTCTTCTTCTTCTTCTTCTTCTTCTTCTTCTTCTTCTTCTTCTGATGTTTTTGGTTGGAAACAAAAAAAATTTCAAAAAACAGCAACACACCAAAGGACTGCCAAAAGAAGAGATGCAGATTAAAAAAAGGAAAAAATACGACGAGAATTTTGACATCATCATCATCATCATTTTCGAACGCTCTCTCTCTCTCTCTCTTTCTCTCCTTTTAGTAGTAGTAGTAGTAGTAGTAGTATCATCGCGCGTCGTGGGAGTACAGTCCAACGCAAAACCTTCTTCGACGACACATAGAGAGCTTTAATGTCCTTTTGACTCGTACTACTACGAAGAAGCAAAGACTATACGTATTTTCGAAACCCTAATAATTTTTTTAAGCTGATGAGTTTTTTTGGTGCTCTTTCTTTCTTTCTTTCTTTTTCTTTCTTTTTCTTTGTAGGGGAAAAAAGAGCCCCCTAGTACGACAAAAGTGTCTCTCGCATCGTCGTCGGTCGGTCGGTCGTCGTCATCATCACCATGGACGACGACGACGACGACGACGCCGATGCGCTCCGCGTGATGTTGGCGAAAGCGCACTACGAGGTGGTCGCGAAACGCCACATCGACGAGATCGCGTCGGCGCTGGTCGACTTTGACGACATAAACGACACAAAAACGAATCGATTGGACGCTTTGTGGAGAAACGCACACGTGGGATTCGACGACGAAGCGACGACGACGGCGGCGAGGAGGGCGAGGGTCGCGACGCTGGCGGCAAAAGAAGTGCTGGAAGAAAAGTTTGGCGTCGAAAACGCGGAGGGACACCGGAAGAAGAGGAAGACGCGCGTCGGTTTTGATGGGGAAAACGGACATCAGCAGCAGCAACAGCAGCAACGGTTTTTTTTGCAACAGTTTGTGCTGGAAAACGAAGAAAACGCGCGAAAGCTGCGACGGGATGTACTGAACGAAGAAATGTCTCTGCTAAAGTGGCGAGAGGCACGAGTCAAAGAGAAAAAGAAACACGCGGAGAAACGAATGCGAATAGAAGAGAGTTCGGGTTTACCGTACGTACCGGAATTGACGAAACCTACGCACAAAGACGTCGAAAGGTTCGTGAGAGACGTCGAAGAAGGGTTGAAGAAGAAAGAGTACGCGCCGACGTTTCGAGAGGTTCTGGAACAGGTGAGAAAAGTTATGGAGAAGCAAAATGGTAAATTGGCGGTAGAAATAGCGGCGGCGGAGTACGCGATGTTACATTTAGGCGGCGCAAAATATCGCGCGAAGAAGTTCGCGTTGCCGAGAGTAGAAGAGGAAGAGGAAAAGGAAAAGGAAAAAAATGGCGAGAAGACAGTGAAAGAAGAAGAAGAAGAAGAAGAAGACGAGATCGAGAAAAACAAGAAAGAGATTGAAAATGAAAAACGAAGAGAAATGCAATGCGAACGAGAGTTTCAGATCGAGTTGGAGAAATCGCGAGAGGCGAACGGTTCAAACACTCAAATGAAAGGTGCCAACGCCAACGTGATTACGCACGAGCGGTGGGAAGGTCGCATGAATTCAACGAAGATAGCATCAAAATTAGAAAACGGAAGTGATATTCAAACAATCACGTATAGAGACGTTATCCCGAACATGAACAAAGTCGAAAACGTTGACTGGCAAAAGTGCGGACGACTCGGGGAACGCGTAGTCTTTAACGTTTTGATTCAAAAATACCGAGGCACGAATGTCTCAGTAAAATGGGTCAATGAAAACGAAGAATCGAATGCATTTTACGATATCATGCTCACTGATGCTGACACGCAGTCGAGGACGTTCATCGAAGTCAAAGCGACCCGATTTCGAGATAAAAACGCGTTTGAGATGTCACCGTGGGAGTGGGATTTCGCGGTGAAACCGAGCGTCGCGGACGCTTATCAAATTTGGCGAGTGTTTGGCATAGGAGATGGCGAGGACGTACAAATTGTCGTGATCAACAATCCCGCGCGATTGTTGCGCGAAAAGAAGATTGGGCAAGCGTTGATTATTTAGATATATTAGTGAAATTCTAGTGCGTGTGATTATTAAACTCATTTGTGAGATTTTGTTTTTTAAACTCCGCCACGGTTTCCGCGATTCCATCAATCAACGCGGGAAGTTCAAACGCATCTTTCACGTCATAGTCGCCTATTTTTTCTCTTCTTAGTTTCACTAAATGACCAACGGTACCCATTTTCTCGCAAAAGTCTTCCGCTAACGTTCGAACGTAAGTGCCTTTCGAACACGTGACTTCGAAATCGATCAAGTGCAATTCGCTTCTAGTCTCTCGTCTTTTTATGGAGAACGCTTCCACGTGCACCGATCGTGGTTTCCTTTCCACCGTTTTGCCTTCTCTCGCGGATTCATAGAGTCTTTTACCATCTACGTGTACGGCGGAGAACATGGGAGGAATCTGCTCGATGTCACCTATCAAACTCACCCTCGCTGCTTCCATAGACGCCTCGTTCACGATATCCTCCCCAAACGGTTTCGTTTCTATGACTTTGTTATCAGCATCGCCCGATGCCGTCTTTTCGCCTAACTTAATAGTTCCCGTGTATGTCTTCACTTTTGCCTGGTACTTGTCTGCCAACTTTGTCGCTCGACCGACGACGACCAACAACAAACCAGTCGCCATCGGATCGAGCGTGCCGCAATGTCCAATCTTCTTCACCCCCATTTTCTTACTCATGGATTTGATTTTCGCGCACACATCGAACGACGTCCACTCTTGCGGTTTATCGACGAGAAACACTAATCCAGAACTTTGATCTTGAGGGAAATTTGGCCCTCGCCATTCGAGAATCGTTGGCATTCGGTTCAGTGTCTTCGACACTTCTAATGGTGGTGCCCATACCTTTTTTGGTGTGTACGCTCTGTTTTTGTTGTTTTTGTTGTCGTTATGATGTTCTTTTCTCTCTTCATCCACTGAACTCGTCGATGCCGTGCATGGACATCGTCTTGGCTTTAACATTACATTGTCAAATTTTCTACCGAAGATAATCAACGATGATGGCGTAGTGGTCACTCGTCTCAGCGCCATGAGCTTCATATCTTAGGGGAAATCTTACCAAATCAACCCCGCTCTTCTTGTGTATTAATTACTGTAATATCGAGACTTTCTTCCTCTTTCTTTCCTTAACAATATCCTCTTGTTCTTTCTTTCTGCACTCCTTGTACGTCTCGTAGAGCTCTTTGCACACTATTCGTTGGTCCGGGTATTTCGTTGAGCCTATGTAAAAATGAGTGATAAAACGAAGCGTGTTAGTTACGAATTGGAAAGAGGAGAGAAAAACGAGTTCACAACAAAACGCACAGCGCAAAGCGGCCACTCTGGCGTCTTCGCAAGACGATTCCGACGGCTTGGAAGTTATTCCTTGGGTTTGCTGACCCATTCAATAGATGCGAAGGAATGTTCGAAAAGAGTGGAAAACGTGTGACGAATTCTCTGCCGAGGGAGGGAGGGAAGCTAAAAATTTTAGGTGTTTTGTGCGAGAGAAAGATAGTATGTGAAGCGCGGCGATACGCGAAGCGCCAAGCTTGTGACCGTGATGACTAAAAATACTTCAGTTTCGCACATCGAAACGTATCTAAAGTTTGCCATCTGTATCTGTCTATCTTATCATCTAATCTCTGCCCCATCCCCAATACAACCCTCCCAGCAGCAACCAAAACAACCAAAAGAAGAGAAAGCAGACGACCGCGTAATAAAAGTAGCCGCCCCGCCCGTTGGATGTTTGCACCCAAGTTGGGTAGTTGTCCCGAACGAACACATATCTGTACCATCTCTGGTTTGATGGTATGGGTCGTCCTTCGCCTTCGTCTGTTTGCGTCGCTTCGTCGCGTTCCATTTTTATTCTCGCGAGCGCGGATATTTGTCTATCTCCTCCCTTTCGTTCAATCTCAGGCACCAGTATACGTGATAATAATCCAACTAAGCACAACGACAAAGATCAAACAGATCGCGAAACACAGCGAAAACGTAAAAAACAAGTAAACCAAGAGTCCCATCTACTCTCGAAATCGTTTCTTTATTCTTGCAAAGCGCGAATATTCGTCTCTCTCTTTCTCTCTTCCTCTCAAGCACCGGTATACGCGACAATAATCCAACTAAGTAGCCCAACAAAGATAAAACAGGCTGCAAAGCACAGCAGAAGCGCCCAGAACAAATGCCACTTTCGTTCGCTCAGTTGAACTTCTCGTAAAATCCTCGTTCTTTCACGAAATCGTTCCGTGCTACCGCGACGTCTGGAGGTTTTTCTTTGAATACTTCCTACTCGACCCGTCCTTTTTGCAGCTTTAATAACCGCTTGATGAATGGCGTTTTCGACGTCTCGAAGCTCTCGTTGGGCCCCGTCGAGCTGCTGGTGTGCTTCCTCGAGCTCTTCTTCTTCTTCTTCTTCTTCTTCTTCTTCGATTTCTTTCGTGATCGCTTTCTCTTCTTCGTTCGATGTCGTCGTCTTCTGGGACATATTTTATATCGTTTGGTGTATTTTTTTCTCTGGGAAAATAAAAATACTGATCGAGTGAAAGGCATCCATTTTTCAACTTACGCAGTTTTACAATGCTGGGCTAAACTATTAGATACTATTATACTATACGTTTCATTCGGCGGTAACTTGTACGCGCTTCTCTTGAGCGTCTCCCTCGCGTTCTTTGTTCTTTTCGGCGATATCTGTTTTCAAGAAGAGAAAAATGTTGAGTTGTAAAAGTATGGTTTCGCAAAGCGCTTCGCGAGTACAAAGTTGGCATCGGTGTGAGCTCTAATGTCTCCATCAGAAGCTTCCAGATGGTTTCCACATTTGAAATTCGGATGTCCCTATCTGAGTTGATCGTCACGCGCCATCGAATAATTTAAAAAATAGACGAATGTGGAAACGTACCTTTCAATATTTTCTCTTCATTTTCTTGCGCGGCAATAGACTCGGCGATTTCGCGCTTCTTTTGTCGCTCGATTTGCTTTTGGGTCATTTTACGTATCGGGTAATTTCGACCTTCTGTCTCTCGCACTTCTTTTGCGCGAGCGCGTAACTTCTCGGTCCACTCAGTTAACGCGTCCAAGTCTGCGTACTTGCGTCTGTTTTCGTTCAAATCGTCGCGCAAATCGTGAAACTCATGCATCCAGTGCCCGACGATCCCATGTAAATGACCGAAGACAATCTTGGGAGCGGTTGGATGCTTACGGCATATGTCTATGTATTCTAGAAAAATTTGGAACGCGTGGTCGTTTTCTAACGGGTACGGAGGTTGACCTTCGGACGGTTTCGGGGCGAACGGTGGGTTGGAAAATAACGTGGGATTGCCCAGAAGCGGCTCCGCGGAGAGGTATCCGTCCGCGCCCGTGTATTCGAGACACCGCTGCAACTCTTCGTAGTTTCGAACGCCACCGTTGGCTAACACTGGAACCGAAACGGCTTCTTTGATGGCTTTGATGAAGTCCCTGCGCATTTTTCATTAACGAGAGTGTAAGGTTTTGGTCAGCATTTTTGAAAAGAATTTCGAGTTCCCCATCATAATCATTCTAGAGGGCGTGCGAGTACACCCATGTTCGCAAAACAAAATAAATACGCATTTTTTATATTCTTCAGATAGTGGTGCATGTAGTTGTGTCTATCACTGAACTTCAGAACAGATCTTGGTATTGGGATATTATCATCACCAGAACATATTCATGTGTATAAATAGTTGATGCAAACGTAGAACGCACGCGAGAGAACAAAAAAAAAAACTACATACCAATTACACTTATACTCCGCCAACCTCTTCTGTTCTCTTGTTCTGCCGTGCACGGCAATAATTTGCGCCCCAGCCTTCTCGACCATTTGAGCAAACGCAACGCTCCTCTCCAAATCGTCGTACACTCTAATCTTCGCTGTCACTGGCACGTCCAAATGTTCGTCCAACTCTATAATCAACTTCTCCACCAACGGCCAATCGTCCATTAAAAACGCACCGTAATTCCCTCTCTTTGCAATTCTCTGTGGACACCCGAAGTTAATATCTACCCCGTCGCAAAACGGTTGAATAATCCTCGCAGCATCTAAAAGCGTCTTCGGATCGTTTGCGCAAAACTGCGCCAACAGGGGGCGACACTCCTCCGTCGCGTGCGTGCTAAAGTACTCCTTCCGAAATGCAGCGGACTCCATGAATATCTTCGAGTGAATCATCGGAGTATAACTGCCATCCGCCCCGTATCGTTTACAGAGAATTCGGAACGCGTGGTCCGAGGCATCTACCATCGGCGCGACCCATAAACTTTTCTTTACCTTTTCTTCCGCGTCTGCTCTGTCCTCGAATAACTGTTTTAAATAGTCGAAACCTTTTGGTTTCGTCTCTTTCGTCCATCGAGGTTTATGTTCCAAGGAAGGCACGTTGGATTCAATTCGAATGTCCGTATATCGCGAGATATCTATGTGGCCGTATTTTGATGGTTGCTTGCTGTCCGGGTTTCGGATTTCCACGCACGCGGAGTACACGTCCGCCGTGGTCACTTTCCCGTCGTGCGGCGGCGCTTTCCTCCTTTTCTTATGCGCCATTTTAGTTGACGACGATTCCGTCGAGAAGAATAAATACAAAATCGAACGCTTGCTTTCTCGTCCAACTCTCGACGAAAAAACACTCTTCGTAATATCGCTCGTCGGAAAGTATCGGGCGAATCGCGCGCGCATGCGCAGTAAAGAAAGAGAGAGTCTGTGGGGGAAATTTGCACAATTTGGGCTTTTAGGAAGGAAAATTTGGAGACTATTTTCCAAAAGTAAATTCTCTTCTTCTTTGTAGACCGGAACTAATACAAATGATTATATGATTATTAAATAGTAGTATGGTTTGTGTGAGCACTCGTAATATCTGTTCCCCGGGCGAAGAATGACGCGTTAATTTTGTTACGGTGACTTCTTTCTTTTTTTCTTTCTTTCTTTCTCTGTCTCGTCTCTGCTATTCTCTCTCTTGTTTTACTGTTCGATGGCGCAAAGCAAATCACCGGCGGTGCACGAGTCCCCCTTGCCAACGGCGATGTGCTTCAACTTCCCATTGCACGGCGCAGAGACGGTCGTTTCCATCTTCATCGCAGAGAGGACGATTAAAGCCTCCCCTGCTTTGATTTCGGCGCCGTCTTTGACCAAGATGTCGACGACTTCACCCGCCATAGGGGCGCCGACGGAGCCTAGATCCATAGGGTCGGCGCGTTCGCGAACGGCAGTCATACCTTTTTTGTTTTCAGTCTCTAAAGTGTTCAAGTCGAGGATGTCTACCACACGCGGGATACCGTTGACTTCGAAGAAGACTTCGCGTTTACCGTTCGGGAGAAGTTCGCCGACGGCTTTGAGTTTGATGGATGCCGACGTACCGCGGCGAGCTTTGACTTCAATCTCTTCGTCAATTTCCAAGCCTTTTAAGAAGGCTTTAGTCGGAAGCAAAGAAACCGGCCCCATGATATCGCGAGAGATGACGTACTCGTCGAAGACTTTCGGATATAACGCGGCAGATAAAGCGTCTTTGTGGGAGATTTCGCGTCGCCCGCGGTGTTTTTCTTGCAAATCAAAGCGCAACTGGTCGAAATCGACCGCCGGTAACGAGCAGCCAGGGCGACCTTCGATGATCTCCTTACCTCTCAAGACTTTCGTGCGTAACGGTTCGGGGAACCCACCTACCGGTTGGCCCAAGTAGCCTTGGAAGTACTCGACAACGGAGGTTGGGAAAGATAACGAGTCGGCCTGTTCGAGCAGGGTTTTCTCATCCGGAATTTTGTTCGTGACGAGAAACTGCGCCATGTCGCCGACAACTTTCGACGACGGTGTCACTTTCACAATATCGCCTAAACATTGGTTCGCAGTTGCGTAGGATTGCTTGATGTTGTCCCACTCTTCGCCTAAACCGTTCGCAAAGGCTTGAAATTTCAAGTTGGTGTACTGCCCACCCGGCATTTCGTGAACATACACGTCTGCCGACCCTGATTTGATGCCAGATTCATACGGGGAATACAACGCTCTCGTCTGTTCCCAATACGTGTTGAGTTTCAAGATTTCTTTCAAGTTCATCGGATTATCTAAAGTTTCCAAGCCTTTGATGGAGTTCAAAACGGCGCCGATGGCTGGTTGCGAAGTCAAACCAGCCATGGCATCTGTGCACACGTCGACGACATCAGCTCCAGCCTCTGCTGCAGCAAGCATGGATGCGACTCCAGTGGAAGCTGTATCGTGCGTGTGGACGTGAATCGGTAAGGCTGGGAATTTCGCTCGCAAAGCGGACACCAGCATGGTCGCCGCGCGCGGCTTCAACAAACCCGCCATGTCTTTAATTGCCAAAATATCAATACCATGGTTGACGAGTTGTTCTGTCAAATCGAGGTAATAGTCCAACGTGTACTTCTTTCTTGATGGATCGGAAACATCACCAGAGTAGCAAATGGTACCTTCAACGACACCATCAGCGTTTCGCACGCAATCGATGCCGAATTTCAAGTTATCCACATAGTTCAACGAATCAAACACGCGAAAGATGTCGATGCCTGATTTTCTAGCCTCGGTTGTGAACTCCTGGACGACGTTATCGGCGTACGAAGTGTAACCGACCGCATTCGCACCTCTCAATAACATTTGGAACGGAATGTTTGGTACTCTTTCTCTCAAAAGCTCCAATCTTCTCCAAGGGCAGTCGCGCAAAAATCGAAGGGATACGTCAAACGTAGCGCCACCCCACATTTCTAAAGAATACGCGCCATCCAACGCCGACGCCGTGGCGTCTGCGCACTGATACAAATCTCTCGTTCTAACTCTCGTGGCGAGTAAACTTTGGTGCGCATCTCTCCAAGTTGTATCCATAAGAAGTAATCCTTTGTGATCGCGAACCGCTTTCGCAAATGCTTGCGGTCCTTGTTCGTCGATTATTTTCTTGAACGATTGTTGCTCGGCGAGTTCGGGTGTTTTCTTCGATGGTTTCGGTGGATTTGGTTCGGTACCTATCGGTGGTGGACCAACCGCGCCGGGGTGTTTGGCCCCATTTACCGCGATTTCGCCTAAATACGTGAGCAATTTTTGCGTGTCGTCCACGTTGGAAATCATATCAAACAATTCGGGAGTCTCATCGATAAAGTTCGTGGTTACCTTTCCACTCAAAAACGCTTCGGCTTGAAACACATTTTGTAAGAACGGCACGTTCGTCTTCACGCCGCGAATGCGAAATTCAGCCAACGATCTGTACATTTTTTGCACCGCGCCTTTGAAAGATTGCGACGTGCACGTCAACTTTACGAGCAACGAATCGTAAAACGGAGAAATTCTCGAGCCTACGAGAACTTCACCGTCGATGCGTACGCCTAAGCCTCCGGGTGGACGATACACCTCGATTCTCCCGAAATCAGGAGAGAAGCCCATCATCGGGTCTTCCGTGGTAATTCTACACTGCAAGGCGAAACCGCGAATTTGCACGTCATCTTGCGACTTGAACCCGAGTTCGGGTAATGTTTTCCCACCTGCGATTAAAACTTGCGTTTGAACGATATCGACACCCGTGACTTCCTCAGTTACCGTGTGTTCGACTTGAACTCTCGGGTTTACCTCCAAAAAATAGTGCCTGTTTTGATCGTCCACCATGAACTCGACCGTCCCGGCGTTGCGATAGTTGACGTGTTTCGCCAATTTAACCGCATCTTCGTGTAACCGTTTTCGTAAATCCTCGTCCAGACACGGTGCCGGTGCCATTTCGACTACTTTCTGATGTCTTCTTTGAACGGAACAGTCTCGCTCGCCCAAGTGAATGACGTTCCCGACGCCGTCGGCCATAATTTGCACCTCGATGTGTCTCGGAGCTTCGACGTACCTTTCGATGAACATGCGCCCGTCTCCAAACGCGGTTTTTGCCTCCGACGACGCTCTCGCGAACGCCTGTGCCACCTCCGATTGTTCTCTAACGACTCGCATACCACGACCACCACCACCCATGGCAGCTTTCAACATCAAAGGCATCCCGAACTCTTTCGCGAATTCCACCGCGGTTTCCACGTCGTCCGTGGCGTACTCCGTTCCTGGAACCAACGGCAAACCACACGCTTTCGCTTGCGCTTTGCAGACAACTTTATCTCCCATTTGGCCTAACGTCTCCGCTCTCGGTCCGACGAAAGCGATGCCTTCCTCTTCGCATCGTCGTGCGAAATTTTCGTTTTCACTCAACAAACCGTACCCTGGGTGAATCGCATCTACGCCGTTCTCTTTTGCCACTTCAATGATAGACTCGTAATCCAAATACGCTGCGACTGGTTCTTTCCCTTCGCCAACTAAATAAGATTCATCCGCTTTATATCGATGCGAGGACAACCTATCTGCTTCGCTAAAAATCGCAGTCGTTCGCATTCCGAGCTCCGTCCCCGCTCGAAAGATTCTCACAGCAATCTCCCCTCTATTCGCCGCCATGACTTTCTTCAACGTCGACCCTTGCCTCAAAATCTCCCCGAGCGCGTCCGAGTTTTTTCGGTTCCTCTCTTCGTGCGACTCGACTTCGGATTTGATCACCAATCGACCGCCGCGTCTCCAGTCGCCGCTTCTGAGTCCAGACCTTTTGCTGCCTTTCTTGGCCACAACGCCGCCCCTCTTCGCGCGAGAGCCTCCTCGCACGGATGCTCGGCTCGAAAGCGACGACATCGAAGAAGACATCATCGTTCAGACTCTTTCTCTCTTCCACGGCGCGTAAAATCCGAAAGACGTCTCTTCCTCCCACCCGCACGCGTGCGGTCTTCTCCCTCTTCTTCTTTCGACGGAGGGCTTTAACTCCAATCGAATCCAATCGCTCTAGGGAAACTCTGCGCTCTCTCACGCCGCAGTCCCAAGCGCGCGCGGAATCGAGGAATAATCACAAGAAAAAGCCACACCCAACAAGAAACACCAACAAAAATGAACGGCAGCAGCTCTGCGTGTGTGCGCGCGCGCGTATTTGTGTGTGTGCGTGTGTGTTTGGAGAGCAGCGGTGTGCAAGTGATGAATGATGCGCTTTTTCCAAAAGTTTTGTTATCTATTTTTTTTGTGTCGACGGACAAAGGAGCCGAGCCGACGACGGCGCACAAAAAAAAAGACAAAAAAACAAAAAAAAACAAAAAAAGAATACTACATTTTGGATGTCTTGGCCTCTTTTTGTCGCAAGGTCCCAACGGAGTAGCGGCGCTGCCGCGTTCGTCGATTTGGACGAGAAGAAGACGAAGAGAAAAAATGTACTATACTATATATATATATATGTACACACGCGTATGTGTGTGTGTGTGTGTGTGTGTATGAGTACAATAATTTAAAATGGAGAGAGAGAGAGAGAGAGCGGCGGAGGGAGGCGTCACGAGATGCTTCTCACGGCGCCGATTTTTTTAAACCGCATGACCGCTCGCGCGCAGACGTGTTGTTTGCTCTCGCGTGTGCTAGTGCTATTCGTGCTAGTGATCGTGTCGGTGTCTTGTTCGTGGGCGTGTCCACCGACGGTCATCTCCAACTTCACCGTCGCGAAGTTTGGTTCGTCTAAACTGACGATTTCGGATTGCACCGAACACTTTTCGTTCGGCGCCAACACGTCCACGGCGGTGAAATCGAGCATTTTTTCCAGCATCATTAATGGTGGTCTCGCTAATACTGCCTTGTCCATGAGAGCAATAGAACCGTGCCAACTCCCCGCGCAGCTCATCACGGATGCAATCATTCCTGGTGCGACGATGCCTGGTAATTCCACGTACGTTTCCGGCACGCCATTTTCCAATTTGCTTTGTAAAATCTTTGCATCTTTCGTCCGTCTCGTTTCCAACCGTAACCGACCAGATTTCGAGCACACGAAGCACGACGCGAATGGATCGTACGCCTCTTGCAAGGACCTTTTCGGTTTCGACCGATCGATTTTCGCCAGTCCAAGTCGCACCGCCGGGTGCGATTCCGAGTTGCACGGATTGATGATGTTGTACTCCGTCGTCGGCTTCTTCTTCGTTTGTTGCGCGATTAATTCCATCCATTTTTGGTCGTTCGTTTTGTATTCTTTTTTGTTCTCCTTCTCCCTTTGACTTCGATTCGATGATGTGTTCGATTGTGTCGTGATGGTAAACGATGATGATTTAATGTGTTGTTGAACACACACACCACCACCACCACCACCACCACGACCACCTCTGCATCCTCCGAGAAGAAGGAGACGCGCCAAATTCGCCGCGCCCCAAAGGTATCGGCCCCGTTGTTGCATTCGGACAAAAGAGAGAGAAAGAGAGAGAGAAAAAAGTGAGGCAAAATTCAGACTCCTTTGGCTTTTTGGAGATATTTTTTTTTCAATTAATTCTCCGACACAATTTGTATGTAGTCCCCTCTTCTTCCTCCCCCAACGACGACTATTACGGGGACTTTGACGACGACGACTTTGAGCGGGGGGTTGTTTTGGTCTTCTTGGTCTTCTTCTTCGATGCGATGATGCATCTCGCGAAACGACCACCATAATAACGACGCGGCTTTAAAAATATTTCGCGTTGAGTCGTGAATATAGAGTCGAGAGGAGGATGAGACCAACACCATCGCTGCTGCGATGTTGTGTGCCATCATCATCATCATCATCATCATCATCACCTCGAGGAGCTCCTTTTTTTTGGCGGCGAGAACAACAAAGTCGAAAAAAAGCGGCGAGGACGAGGACGAGGACGAGGACGAGGACGACGATGCGGGAGGACGACGACGAGGGCGGCGAAGACGAGGACGAGGACGGAACGGGAATGGGATGCGTGGTGTACCCGGAGAAAGCAGACGCGTTCGAGACGCGCAAACTGAGGTTTGAGAGATATCAGAAGGAAGAAGCGCTGAGACGGTTTCGTCTCACTCAAGGTGGTGGTGGTGGTGACGCTTCGAAAAGGAGTCTCATCGAAGACGAAGAAGAAGAGACTTTATTAATAAAGCCGAAGAAGAAGAAGAAGAAGTGCACGGTGTGCAAAGGCAAAGCCAAAGTCACGTGCGAGGGATGTAAAGGGCACGGGTGGCTCAACGAAGACGAACGGGTCGAAAAATGCGAAGAAAACGATATAAAAAGTTGGTTTCCGAGTTGGTGCGGACACTGTCGAGGAAGCGGCGCGATGGGGTGCCCGAGATGTTTCGGAAGCGGCGAGTTTCGGCAGCCGATTGGGTTTCGATTGTTCGGAGACGAGGACGAAGAAGACGAAGAAGACGAAGAAGACGAGGAGTGACGCGCTCTTCTCTTCGTCGGTGTCGTGCTAGACGGCACTCGAAGTACCAGATTTTAGTAATAAAGTAGCATTGTCTTACTAGGTACATATACAGCGCGCGCCTCTAGATTATATAATTCATAAAATACACGGTATCGCTAGGCATCTCCGCCTCCTTTTCCATCGTCTCCCGTGTCTTTCAACACTTCTAAAATCGTATCTACCACTGCCAATCGTTCTCTCGCTCTCGTTTTCGTCTCGTTTTCTACGTACACTCGTTTTGCAATCTCCTCCATCTTTCTCTCGACGGCGCGTCTTTCTTCTCTCGTCGTTTTCGTATTCTCTTTCTCTTCTTCCGCGTCGTCGTCATCATCGACATCAACACGCAAGGGTGATGACGTCGACGTGTCTTTCGTCGTCGCCCATCTTCTCGCCTTAGCACCTTCTCCTCCGGCCATCAAAATAATCTCCGACGCGTGTTTAAACGCCTTCGCGGACTGCTCCAATCCTTTCGCCACCTCTTTCCTGGCTTTCTCGCTCGCGTCTTCTTCTTCTTCTTCTTCTTCTTCTTTTGTCGTCGTCGTCGTCCGTGACGGTTCTAATCCTTTCGCCATTTCTTTTCTGCTCGTCTCGCGGACATCTTCTTCTTCTTCTTCTTCCTTTGTCGTTTTCTTCTTCTTCTTCTTCTTCTTCTTCTTCTTCTTCTCTGCCGTCGTCGCGTGTCCAAGAAGCGACGAAGACACCTGCATCATCATTCCTCGCGTTCGTTGTCGATGCTCGACGACGATCGCGCCGATTCGCCTTTCGAAGTTCGCTCGAGCGAGACGGTCGATCTCGTCCTCGTCGTACGCACCCATCGTCATCGCGTCGAAAAACGACCACCACCAAAAACCGTCGTTCGCGCGTCGCGTGTGTGTGTGCATAAAAGTGTCTCGCGTTTTAAAAAAGAATGTCTTTTTTTCTCTCTCTCTCTCGAGATTTTCGTTTCTTTGTTTTTGTCTCTCTCTCTCTCTGTGTGTGTGTGTGTGTGTGTCTCTTTTTTGACACCCACAAAATCGAGAAGTAAAAAGCTCTCTCTTTTGGCACCACACACAAAACACAAAACACAAAACACAAACACAACAACAACACAACACCTTTAATATAGTAAAACGCGCTTTTGTGTATTTGTTTGTGTACTAGTATTATCATCATGGTGAGCAGCAACAGAAACAACCACAGCTTTGCGCTTCTTTTTCTGTCTTTCGTTCTCTCTCTCTCTCTCTCTCTTTCTTTGCGTCGGACGTCTTTTACGACGCCTCGCCGAGGAGTAGTACCGCTTTGGTCCAAGCCTTTTGTTTTTGGATTGGATTGTGTCTCGTTCATTCCTCTCGAAACGACGCCGATGGATGAGATGACATCTGTGGCGCGAGAAGAAGACAACACTACTACGCGTGATGACGCCGCTCGACGATACGACGACGAGGAACATCTGGGAGGCGGTTTTCTCGTCCTCCTCGGGTCGTCGTCGGCGTCGTCTCGGGGTCTCTCTCTCTCGTGTTTTTTTGCGCGAGTGAGAAGAGAGCGTTATCCCAAACGTTAGAAGGAAGGGCCTTGGTGGCAAAAACCAAACTGTCATCATCCAAAAGAGAAAAAGAAAGAGGAAAAAAACGACTTTGATGACTTTGACGCCGCACAAAGAAGAAGAAGAAGACTCGATCGAAGACAGCGCTAACCATAATACGAATTTTTTCTCTCTCTCTCTCCCGTCGTGAAATTCGACGACGATATCGATGACGACAACCATACGTAATAGGCTGATTTTGTGGATAAGCAGTTTTCGAAAGAAGAAGTCGCGGAGAAAGTGCTCGAACAATACGACGAAGAGCAGACGCGTATTTTTTACACGTACGTCATGGGCGGCGGAGGGAACGATATTCACTTTGGGATTTACCGAGACCCGACGGACGGCGTGAAAGAATCTGCGAACAGAACAACGGAGTGGATGATGACACAAATGGACATGGCGAAAGAAATCACTAAGGATATGCACGTTTTGGATGTTGGGTCGGGGCACGGCGGCGGGTCGCACGCGATGGCGAAAAAGTTCGGGTGCAAAGTAACGGGGATTAACATCGGCCCGGGGCAAAACGCCATGAACGTGGCCAAAGCGAAAGAGTTAGGGCTTGGCCATTTAATCGACGCGGTCGTTGGGAACATCAACGAGCCGTTACCGGAAGAGTGGACCGGTAAGTTTGATGCGATTTGGTCGTGCGAAGTTTTGTGCCACGCCGGCGATAAATTGGCGCTGTTTAAAGACTTGTATAGGTGTTTGAAACCGGGTGGAGTGTTTGTTTTCTCGGACATTTGCGGCGCGGATGGGGCGGACGAGAAGGCTTTGAAAGCGTTCACGGATAGAAACGCGACGACGTTTATGGGTCGTCCGAGTCAATACATTGAATACATTAAAGATAGCGGATTCACGTACGTCAACTGGTGGGACGGAAGCAACCATTTGGAGAGATATTTCCGAGACATGATTAAACAAATCGACGACAATAGAGAAGAGATGAAATCGAAAGGAATCACCGATCAGTATTTGGACAACTGGCACGGAAGCTTATCGGAAAGAGCGGCTATTCAAAACGAAAAGGGCGTCTTTGCATGGGGTGTGTTTGTCGCGAGAAAGCCGGAAGTGGAAGGAAAGAGGTGGACGTAAGCGTCGAAACATCATGAAAGTGTTCGCGATATAAATCAATACCTGGTATTACGTGGAATTTAAATTATTAAAAAGTATTATTTTGACCAACCTAAGAATCGAGAACCGTCACCTTCCTTCGTATTCATGCGTCATGCATCTAACAACAACGCGTTCGCTAGTAGTGTAGCTATATGTGACACGCTTTCGCTCTCATCGAACGAAAAATCATCCGTCGGCGCACTCCTCTCTTTATTCGTCGTTTACATTTCACCCGGCAAGAGCGTGTCTTCCAAGACCGGGCACGAACCACCTTCAACGCCCATCAAATGTGCCACGCACCCTCTTTCGTTCTTCAACTCCTCTTCGGATTTCTTGATTCTCTCTCGCAACCAGTCGTTAATTTTCAGTCCTTCGACGATTTCGTACGACCCGTCGCCGTTACTTCTACACGGCATCGAGAAGACTAATCCTTCTTCGATGCCGTACGGGTTACCGTCGGTAATGACCGCACTTGAAAACCAATCGCCTTCTTCCGTTGGTGTCACCAAGGCTTTCATCGCGTCCGCGATACTCACCGCCGTTGACGCCGCGGAAGATCGACCCCATTTCTTAATCAGCAAACCGCCTCTCGTTTGAATCGCCGGCGTGAAATCGTTCTCCAACCAGTCTTGATCTTCGATCACGTCCGTGCATCTTTCGCCACCGATTTTCGCGTTCACAAAGTCCGGTACTTGCGTCGTGGAGTGATTGCCCCAAATCGTCACGTTCGAGACGGTTTCGTAAAACACTCCGGATTTCAACGCCAACTGACACTTGGCTCTGTTCTCGTCCAATCTCGTCAAGGCGTGGAAATTTCTCTTATCTAAAGTCGGCGCATTCGCCATGCAAATCAACGCGTTCGTGTTGCACGGGTTTCCAACCACCATTACTTTACACGTCTTCTTGGCGACTTCGTTCAAAGCTTTACCTTGTTCGGCAAAAATGCCGCCATTCATCTCCAACAAATCGCCTCTCTCCATTCCCGGACCTCTCGGTTTCGCGCCAATCAACAACGCCCAATCCGCGTCTTCAAACACTTTCCTCGCGTCGATACCAATATCCACCTCTCTCAACAGCGGAAACAAGCAATCTTCTAGTTCCATCGCCACGCCTTCCAACGCCACTTGCGATCTCTCCGACCCGAGCAAACGCAACGCCACCGGTTGATCGGGACCGAAGACTTCCCCGGACGCAATCTTGAACAACAAGTGGTTGGAAATCATCCCGGCTGCTCCAGACACCGCGATTTTAATGATTGGTTTCCAGCTTCTCGTCTTCTCCGTGTCCTCATTCGACGCGTCGTATTCCAGCACGAAGACTCCGAGAGGCGCGTTCGTTTCCAATCCAGCTGGAGTGTTCTTCACTCTCTGCTGGTCGCCTCTCTTCTTCTTAGTATTAGATTGGTGTTGATGGTGTTGGTGATGATCGAACCCACTTTGAAAAAAAGCTTTCGACGAGGCCGCGACCGCCGCCCTGGGTCTCGACGCGCGCGTCGTCGTCGTCGTCGTCGTCGTCCTTCGCGCGGTGGTGGTGTTCGGAGCTGCTGTCGTGTTCGTACCAAAGAAAAAATTAAGAGAGACGACGCGGATCGACGCCGCCACGAGCGGTCAGCGACTCTTATATATATATATACGATTCGAATGGCCACAGAAAAAAAAAGGGCTCAGCGATGATACGTCGCGTCCAAAAACTTCGCGAGTTTGGATCCATTCATTCTCTCTTCTGCGACGACGACGACAAAAAAAGAGAGAAGAACGAAAGAGAAAAAAGACGCACCAACGCAAGCGAGCCTCGCCAAAGCCATGTTCGTCGTCTTCTTCTTCTTCTTCTTCTTCTTCTTGTTGTTTCTGGTCAAAGACTTTCCAATACGAGAGACAGAGGATGTTCTTTTTTTGTAATGATGATTGATTCTCAAGGCG
>MDSZ01002719.1_pt1 | contig 26977 bp, 21 predicted proteins | sample 811201 | NCBI WGS metagenome assembly MDSZ01 (sample SAMN05326647, study PRJNA326480) | marine metagenome | isolation source: seawater | place: Indian Ocean: North | collected 2010 | reverse complement strand
GTCATGCCCTCCTCTATTTAATTTATAAATATCCTCATCAGTTAGATCTTCAACCATCTTTAGAACTTCAGGATCTTGACCAAAAAACTTTTCCCGAGTGTAAGCTCCGCCCTTTGCTTTGAAGTTTTGAAGTTCGCCATCTACAACAGCATCCATAAGTCTTTGAAGTTTTCCTTTTCCATCTCTTGAAAGAATCTGATCCCAATGCCTGCCCCAAACTACTTTTAATACATTCCAACCAGAACCCCTAAACTCTCTCTCGAGCTCCTGAATAATCTTATGATTACCTCTAACAGGACCATCCAACCTCTGAAGATTACAATTTATAACAAATATCAGGTTCTCTAAGCTTTCTCTTCCAGCTAAACCAATGGCACCTTTTGACTCTGGTTCGTCCATTTCACCATCTCCACAAAAAACCCATACTTTCCTATTTCCTCTCTCAATAAGGCCTCTAGCAGATAAATATCTCATCACATGCGCTTGATAAATACCCATTATCGGGCCAAGACCCATTGAAACCGTTGGGAACTGCCAATAGTCCGGCATCAACCAAGGATGCGGATATGAAGATATACCTGGCTTATCTACCTCTCTTCTAAAATTATCTAGATCTTTCTCTGTTAACCTGCCTTCAAGAAAACTTCTGGCATATATCCCTGGCGAGCAATGTCCTTGAAAATATATTAGATCTGCTTCTCCGCTATCATTGCCTTTAAAAAAATAATTGAAGCCAACATCATAAAGAGTTGCTGCTGATGAAAATGTAGAGATATGTCCTCCCAAATCATCTTCGGATTTATTAGCCTTCAGGACCATTGCTAGTGCATTCCATCTAATATATGAACGTATTTTCCTTTCTAAAAATAAGTCGCCAGGCATTCTAGCTTCGTCTGTAATTGATATGGTATTCCTAAATGGCGTAGTAAGATTAAAAGTGGGTATAGTTCCAGAAGCAGTAAGCTTGGACGCTAATTCACTGAGTATTTGTGATGCTCTTTCTGATCTACTCTCATTGATAACGTTGTCAAGCGCTTCTAGCCACTCTTGAAGCTCGTAATCTTCAGTTATTTGCTCGTTTTGACTCAAATTTAATTCCTGTGTGGTTTATTATAAAGGAAAATATTTAAATAACCCCATACCATAAGAGGCTAAATATGCGATTTGCTTATCATCCATCAATGTGTGATCCATCCTTCTACTTAGAGCTTGGAAAAGCTGCAGAGTCTGCTGGCTTTGATGTCATAACATTTCCTGACAGTATTTGTTATCCAAGGGAGTGTGATTCAACTTATCCTTATAATGATGATGGTTCAAGAGAATTTCTTGACGGTGTACCCTTTCTAGAACCATTTAGTATTATTCCAGCAATAGCGGCAGTAACTTCGAAACTTGAATTTTCAACATCTGTTTACAAGCTTGCTCCTAGACAAGCTGTAACAACAGCAAAATTTGTTACAACCCTGGGTGTTATGACAAATAATCGATTTCATTTTGGTATTGGTGTTAGTCCTTGGTATGAGGATTTTCTTGCAACTGGTGAGCGCTGGGAAAAACGTGGTAAGAGAATGGATGAGCAAATAGATATTCTTAAAGGCTTAATGGATGGGAATTATTTTGGGTATAAGGGAGAATTTTATGACATACCTGAACTGAAGCTTTGTCCTGTTCCAACAAAACCAGTTCCAATTTTAATAGGAGGCCATTCAAATCTTGCGCTTAAAAGAGCTGCAAGGATAGGGGATGGTTGGATAAGCGCGGGTCTAACTCTTGAAGAAACCGAAACATTAATTAATAAAATTAATAGCTTTAGAGAAGAATTTGGCACCTTAGATCATCCTAATTATCAATTCCAGGTTATGGGTGAGGCTGCTTATTCTCCCGATGGTATTAAGCAATTAGAAGATCTAGGAGCAACTGAAGTAATTGTCGCATTTAGAAATGCTTATGAGGGTGGTCCTGATGAGAGAACTTTAGAAGGAATGATTGCAGAAATTGATTGGTATGCTGAAGAAGTCATTAATAAGACAAAGTGATGGTCGGGATGGCCGGATTTGAACCGACGACCACCACACCCCCAGTGTGGTGCGCTACCAGGCTGCGCTACATCCCGAATAAGAAACGTGATTGTAACTTAAATTAATAATTAAGTTTTAATGTGTAATTAATTAACACTTTCATAATAATTGAGTTAAAATAAGCGTATTAGTTAATTTCATACAAGGTACTTATACCTTGTTTTTAATACTAAAACCTAATAACATACGTTTTTAGGCAATAAGAGGAGTAAACACATTATGGCTAAAATAAAAAATAATTTTAAATACGTACTGGCTTTTGTTGCCGGTCTTTTTGGTGCAAATAATGCAATTGCACAAGAAGAACAACCATCTACTGCAGGTTCAGAGGCTGCAGGCGCTGCATCAGGATCATTAAGTGCTGGTGCTATTGCTGCTGCCGTAGCTGCTGCAGCTGCTATTGCTGCTGCTGCTGATTCAGGAAGTGGAGGCGGTGCAGCTGTGCCAGCTCCATCACCAACACTAGGGCCTCAACCAAGTCCGGCTCCAGCGCCAACTCCTGCACCACCACCACCAATTATCATAGTTGATACTGTTGATATTGTTGAAACAACATCAACTGGCACATCCACTAGCACAGCTACTGCTACTAGCACAGGTACTGCTACCAGCACAGGTACTGCTACTGCTACTGGTACAGCTCTAGCAACAACCACCGCTGTTATTTCTGATGACCCTAATGACAACTCATCATCAACAGTAACTATTACTGAAGTAATCAATGTTGTAGAAGTAGTTGAAGAAGTAGAAACTGTAGAGGAAGTCGAAACTGTAGAGGAAGTCGAAGTTGAAATTGAAACATCTTCAACTGGAACTGGAACTGTTGCAGGTACTGCTACTTCTCAGGGATAAATTTTAATTAGCCATATTCAAAGGAGGCGTATGCCTCCTTTTTTTTATTTCTTAACTTCAAATAAATTTACTCTTGGATTCATCGGAAAATTATATTCAGATTTAACAATACGATTGTTTATGAGCCAATACTTGTTTTTAAAAGTCCTCTTAATTTGGGGAATTTTGATAGTTTCTGTTACGAGATCGCCCGTAACTAAAGCTCCATTGAATATAAATTCATATTTCCTAGAAGTTAATTTTGATTTCATAGCTAACTCATATGCACTTGGATTTAAAAAATCAATCGTTCCACTCAGTACATATCCAGTATTATTATTTCCATCTAATATCAAGGAAAGATAATTAGGAGATAAGTTTCTTTTAAAGTCATTATTTAAACCTTCAGATTTAATAAGTAATCCATTATCAAAGTAAAATTTAATGCCGTCATTAGAGACATATTCATATATTCCATCTCTTACATATGCTAGAACCATCAAAGCATTCTGACCGTTATTAAGCTGCGCATTAATAGCCGTATAAGGAAATTGATCAATAAAATCTTGATTGTATACAGATTCATCTTTACCAAAAAGTGCATCTCCTGTTACAGATAGTACATATCTTGGGAAAGAAGCCTCTTCAAGAATTGAACAGCCTGATAAAAAGAGCATCAAAAGAATTAATAATTTATTATCTGAAATATTGATCATCCTTACCTTCAAAATTTAAATAGCTATGAGATGTTGTGAGGTCCCAAAGATTACTTCCAACAATTAGTTTTGCTGCTCCATCTCTTGTTAATGGTTTGAGCCCAAAATAAGTTTTATGTTTAGCTGGAGTATTTAGGAAGATCTCTAGTGGAACATTAAAATAAAAGCCCTTATCAAAGGAACCTTCCCCAAATTCTTCTTTACTTATATCTGTCTTAGAGGCAAAAGCTCCTATCTCTAAACCATTTTTAAAATACCTAGCAGCCTCAAGAGTTATTCCAGAATCTTTTGCAAGATATTTACCTCCACTTAATTTGAATAAAATCCTAGATCTTGGTTCTTGGTAATAAAATGTTAAATGCCCTGTAACTGTTTCATAGTCCTGAAATCCAAAATCCTGTTCAAAGTTTCTTTGTCTAACAAAAAAAGTATCAGCACCAATTGCATAATTTTTATCAAAAGGTCTGTACATAATTTCTCCGCCTACACCTCCAAACATTTCTTCAAATATCCCACCAGAGACTTTATAGAAAAATGAGGAACCTAATTTTTCTACATAATTAATTTGAGATCTTAATATATTGTTTTTTCCCTGCTTAAGGTATTTGACAATGTCAGTTCTCACGTGTGGAAGAACACTATCTGATGGAAGCTTAAGATTATCAAAATTATCTGCTAAAGAAATGCCAACTATATTTTTCCAAAAAAGCTTTCTTGAAAAAGCAGTTTCTGCATCAATTCTTATCCATGCTTGTCCAAAATAAAATGCATCAGGACCACCAATATGATTTCTTAAGGCTGGTGATATATTGTAATGGAAAATTGGGAATTCTACCTTTGGCACAAATTCATTAACATTATTAAAAGGATCTTTAGTTCCCTCAACAACATAAATTGACTCTTCAGCTAAATGTGCATCATGAGTTTGAAGAGCTTCACTAAATCTATCTCTATCAATAGTTACTGAATAATTACTATGACCAGCTGTGGTTTCTTCAATATGAAAATTCTCGATAATTGTTGGATGTGTCTTATTCATAACTTCAAATGTTTGAGCTATTAACTGAGGCTTGCTCAAAAATCGTCCCTGAGAAACTAGGATTTTTGAAGTTTTCTTCTCTTTATCAATTGCCTGTGATTGAAGATATATACCGCCGTCTCTAAGATGTTTGAGTGTGTTTGTATAAATAGCCTCAGACCTTACGTTTCTATTTTTTGAGTAGTTAAATCTTTCTTCAATTTGAACTTTCTGTTTAGGGTGCGGAACTATGTTTTCACTTAAATTGAATGAAATATTCCAAGCTAAACTGAAAGTATTTCCCCTTTCATAATTCAATGAAAGCTTTAAATTATCTTTAATAATAGGAAAATCAAATCCAAAATTATAATCTGAGTCTTTTGGGAGAGGTTTTCCGCCTTCTTGCAAATAATTATTAGAATCATACTCCATTTTGAAAACAGTCCCACGTGTATATGGAAGCACATAATCAAAACCAAAAAATAAAGATGATGGGCCAGAAAACCAGGTTTCATACGCAAATTCACCTCCAGCAGAACTTCTAGATCCCTTTCTGCTTCTTTGAGAAAAATCTTCGCTTATATATCTGAATGGATTCTTGATATTATTTTCAGACCCAAGAAATCCAGTAGCTAATCCGAGATTAATATTAAAGTTATTGTAACGCTTGGAGGCTACAATATATTCTGATGAAAATCTTCCAGTACCTGCAAGATCTCTAAAACCAACCGCTAAATCTGGCAAGTATCTTGTTTCTTTAAAAAGTTTAAGTTTTAAATTGAATCCCTTATCTTTTAAGGTTTGGTCCCCACTAAATTCGAATGATTGACTATAGAGTGTATGGGCTATGTCTACATATCGATAGGATGCTTCCATCCAGCTAAATGGATATGCTGTTATTACTCCTCTTTTAAATGGCCCGCTATCACTAAAAGTAAATCTTGCAGTACCATCATCTGAAAATCTTGCTGAAGGTGTCTGGATAAGACCGTGGGTTCCAAATAAATTTATTGATTCGCCGTAAACAGGATAAATGTAATCAGAGATTTCTGCCTTTAATGAAAAACTAGATATTAAAACTATGCATAAAAAATTAAATGCTATTTTATGCACGACAAGCTAATCTAGTTATTATTTATGGATGCAATAGATGCTAATGAAATTGATAGACTAGCAACTGTTGGTGCTAACGTTTCAACTAGTGAAAGGCCATCCAGAACTCTTGATTTTCTAGGAACAATTATATTTGAGCCTGGATCAATATTGTCTCCAGAAAATAGATTTAGTATCCCCTCGTTATTTCTGACCGCAACCCCATTAGGTAATATATAGTATATATTTGAGCCATTTGCTCCGTTGCGAAGTCCACCTGACATAGCCAAATATTTTTCAACACTATGGTCAGCAACATAGGGAACAGTGATTGGATTTAAGACATGACCAGAGATAGTGACAGTATTATTTCTAGTTGGCATGTGAATAACATCACCCGATTCAACTCTAATATTTAATTCTGGATTCATTTTAAGAGATGAAATTTCAAATTCAGCTACTAGCCTACCAACTGCCTCAATAGAGTCCAACTGAGTCGCAAATTCTATAATTTGATTAATGGATTCTGGATCAGCAGTTTTAATTGCACCTGATGTTATTGCGCTTGCAAGTCCATCTCGCAAATCTTGCTTGGCTCTCTCAAGGCCAAGCCTTTCCCTTACTTTAATTGATTCTCTTGTAAGGATGCCTGCTCTTGGATAAGCATTTGTCTTATATCCTCCAGCTCTTTCAATTAACGTGAGCAAAGTTTCATTTCTTCTTATTTTATAAATACCTGGAGAATTAAAAGCACCCCTTAGTTCAACATAACCAAGTTCTTGATCAGGGAATTCATTATTAACAGTTAAAGTGTCATATGAATTCAAGGTAGCATCATTCCTAAGGCCCATCAGATCACCAGATTTATTAATTACCTCAACTTTTGAAATACTTGCAATATCTAGTGGTCGCGCCATCGATATAACATCGTCAGCTCGAAACTCCTTACTTATTGGGAATAATCCCTGCTCATACACTTCACCGGAAACAAAGACAGAATTATTAAGTAAAAATGTTATGAGACCAATATTATTATCGAAGGTCTCTCTACAACGATCTTCATCTTCTCTAACCATATCATCTTTAAAATTAGCAAGAACCCAAGCAGCTGAATATTGATTCTGCATATTTTGTAAGTCTATTAAAGATCGGCAAGTATTTGGATTAACGCTATCTGCTATCGATTCAGAAGTCGAATCTTCATCTTCACTTAAAGTTTCAAGAGTAGGAGCAGATCGATCTATATCTTCCCCTACTTTATTTGCATCTCCAAAAGGATTTGTATATTTAGAAAAAACTTCACCTGATAGAGATTTTATTAATAAAGTAGAAGACAAGAAATTAATGTCATCTTTTGTAAAAAAGATAAGTTTATCTCCTTTTTCAATTTCTAAGTTCTTAAAAAAATTGTTATCAAGAATGTTTACAGGATAATAATTAGTTGTATTAAACCTTTTATCAAATCGGGCCAATACCGCTAAACCTTTATAAATCGAAGCATTGAGTTCTTCAGGCTTCAAGAACTCAGAAAGCTTAGTTCCAGATTTAATTGAAAAGACTCTTGATTGAGAACTTAGACCTTGTATTTCAAAAGTATCATAAGAGTATTCCAGGTTGTCATTGATAAAAAGAACTGAATTGTTCTGTATGTTTAAATTTTTTGGGTTTTTAAGGTCAATCTCTGATACTTTATTTGAAAAAATGTATGTAGCGGTTTCAGAAGATAAGTAATTTTTACCCCCTGCATATCTAATTAAATCAGTTATTGAGTCACTCTCCAATGCCTCATATACAGCCTCTCTTTTAACTCCTCCAAGGATAGCAATCCTATTTTTTACAATAGGGACATGTACGCTATCACCATTCCTAAGCGCTATATCATCAAGCAAAGTGGAGTTTCCAAGTAGTATTTTGTAAAGGTCGAGTTTAATTTCGGTACCATCGCTTCTTTTAATAATTATTTCTCTGAGTGAGGCATTAGTATTGAGGCCTCCTGCAACATTTAGAAGGTTAGTTACCCTGGTTAAGTTTCTAATTGAATATGTTCCAGGTGCCATTACCTCGCCGGTAAGGACAACGGATATCAATGCAGTATTTAATATAGTCAGATAAGGACTGGATCCCGGAAAACGAAATGAAAATTCTTCTGATACAACATCTTTTAAATCAGAAAATTTTAAGCCAAGAACACGAGTTGCACCTAGGTATGGAATGTTTAAATTGCCATCTTGAGTTACTCTTAATTTTATAACCCTGCCATTAAATTGGGCATCAGCACCTGTGACTTGAAATTCAAAGGTATCTCCTATTTGAATTTCATAATCTGGAGGCAAAGATACATCCTCATTAAAGAAAAAAGAGTATGGAACACCCGAAAAATAATTATAGCCAAAATTATCGTATGACTTTCTTACGCCCAGATTGAAGGGAGTGAGATCTACGGTGGTCTTATACTTTTCAAAATAAATTTGCGACCTTCTTTGATTTATTCGATTTTGCTGAACAACATTATTCAACATAGTGTCAGACTCTGCAGATGGATTAGTTTTTGTTTCCATTAGCGCGGCAGATATATCCATTGGCAAGCCCTCTATAAGAGCCATTTCTTGCGCTGATAGTTGTGCCTCGGTCTTAAAACTCAACAATAAAACAAAGACTATAGGAAATAAAAAACGAACAGAATTTTTCATAAATGTATTATACGATATACCTATTGCAAATCATTCTTTTGCTGCAAATAAATACATTACAATATGACAATTCGCTTCATGAAATCCAACAAAAAGATTCTTCAAAAATAATCCCTTTACTTAGTTGATTCGTCAAATAATTTTGCAAACCTTTCAGCCATTTTTGTTTCATGAAATCTGTCGACAAAACTTTGTTTTGAATAATTCTCTAACCTAGAGAAATTATTGCGTTTTGAAATTAATCTATCAAATAATTCAGAAAATGATTTATCATCATTGATAAAATATCCTATGTTGTTTTGCAAAATAAATTCAACAATAATATTTTTTTTGTTGTGTCCAAAAACAAGTATTGGTCGATTAGCCCCAATATAGTCAAATAATTTGGATGTATACCATCCATCAATGCTCGACTTAGTGCTAAACATTATTAGAAGATCTGATTCCTCTTTTAACTTCGCCAGTCTTTCTTGATCTACTCTTGATTCGATACTTATGCAATTAGATAAATTCATTTCGTGAGTCATAACCTGCATATCATCATTAGCCCCTTCACCTACAAATGATACTTTTATAAAATCTTTAAGTTCTGGTGTTTTTCTAAGGTATGAATTTAGCAGTGTAAAAAACATCTTATAATCTTGTAGTTCTGGGTAAATCCTTCCAGCATACAGTATATTAATCGATTTCAATGCAGACTCCTTGGGAGGTATCTTTTCCTTATAGCTATGCTCTATACAATGTGACTTTTTATTGTAAATAAGGCTATTTTTACTCCAAACAGGGCTTACGGTTACAATACCACTAGCTTTGCTCAAGCATTTCTTTTGAATCAATATGTCTAATTTGTGCCTTAGGGCTCCATAGGGATAATTAAAATTATCTGCCCAAGGATCTACAAAATCTGCTATCCATGGAATAGAGTGCTTTTTAGAAATATTTGAAGCAACCATATGAAAAATAACTGGGAACTCACTAAGGATGATATCAACATTATTATTATTTAAATATTCAAGTGCTCTCCTCTTAATCCTAAAAAAACTTAAATTGTACTCATCAGGTATATATAAGGTAGATGATATAAATTTTTTTAATTTTTGAAAAAAAGACTTTTTTAAACCTGGGGTAACATGTGAACTGCTTTGGCCAATCTTGTTATTTGTGACTGTGCTTTTTTTCAAAAAACTTAAAATTTTAAATTTTGATAAAATTCCTATTAAAATTGCTTCAACGCTCAACTCTTTGACATATAAAACTGAATCTTTTAATGCATGATCTTTTCCTAATTTAGATTTTCCTTTTGGCCACATTGTTATCAAAATAGGATCATAACCATATTTTGATAAATTTCGCATGAGCGGTGCAACTCTGTGGCCTCCCCTAACATAAGGCCAGTAGTTGCCAAGTATCAATACTCTCTTTTTATTCATTCTAGAATTTCGAAATTTGTTCTTCGAAGTGCTTCTAGCAAGAAAATAGATAAGAAAAACACTGCAGATTCTTGGAGATTAACGATAACAAGGGAAAGGGGTATAAGCCCTAAAATTATTAACAATATTAGTTTATTCATAATAGATATCTTTGCTACAAAGATACTTAGAGATACTCCTAATCCCCAAATTATAAATAAGAAGCAAAATATTAACCCAAAGTCCACAATAAATGCTGGCAACCCAGTTGGTCTTACTTTTCCAGTTGAAGAACTTCCGTAATCAATGAATGAGCTCAAAATATATTGGTGAGAATAAATCCCTTTAGGAAATAATGCAGATACTGGGTCAGCAAGCACATATTGATAGGTTTGAATTAAAAAATAGATCCTGTCTACTTCTTGAATCGCTTCTGCGGCAGAAGAGGACTCATCTACTGTTACCAAACTGGGGCCTAAGCTCTGCGTTGCAGAAAAAAAAGAAATTAAAACCAAAGAAATACCTACAAAAAAAATTATCAGAATAATGATATTAAATAAGGATATCTTTGTTTGATCTGAATCTTTGCGTACCCCATCAAAGAATATTTTAAAAAAATTTATAGGAATGATAATTCCAAGTATGTAGATCATAGTCCTTGAATCCATTCCAATAGCAGTTAATAGAAGAACTATTGATAAGAATGTGAATGAAATTGGCGATACTTCAAATCTGGATTCTTTGGTTTTTAAGAGTAAGAACGCATACATAACAAGAAAAACATATGCTGCATATGCAGTTCCAGCCCATATCGTAGACTGCCAATCCCAGTCTTCTTCAAAATAAGTCTCTGCAGTATTTGGAGTTATTCCGGAAAGGCTAATTTGAAAAAATAATGATACGTACAAACCAATGATCAGATATTTTTTAAATTCTAATAATCTAACGATGTCATGAAATATAAAAAAATATATTGCTACTAAAGGGATGACCCTCAGTCCCTTAATATCCCAAAGCAATCCAGTAAAACAAGAAAAGATTAAGATCAAAAGCAAGATTTCTAGCACATAAAACTTCGGTAACTTAATTACACCTCCTTGAAAAAGGATTAAAATAAGGGCACCCAAGATAATTAATTCATCCAAGGGATTTATGCCCAAAAGGGAATATAAGTTACAAAAGGGAAATATTACTAAGACTAACTTTAATAAAAGGTCTTTTTTATGAAAAAAATCTTCTTCTTGGCTCCAGGTAATTCTATTCATTCAGTAAGATGGATAAAAAATTATGAAAAAGACTTCAAAATAGTTTGGTTCAGCTTACACCCGTTCATAGATGAAAGCAACGAGCTAAATCAGAGCATTGAAAAGGCATACGTAAAGCTTTCTCCAGCCAGTTTTATAAAGTGCTTACTAACGTTTAGAAAAATGATAATTTTTCATAAACCTGACATTATTCATGTTCATTCTTTGGCAAGATATTTAGTACCCTTGATTGCGACTCTATTTATGAAATTACCATCACTTATTCTATCTCCGTGGGGATCCGACATAGTATATTCTGAGAGGAAGTTCATAAATAAAACACTATTAAAGATTTTCTTTAGGAAAGCGAACCTCATAATTAGTGATTCAAGGCATATTTCAGAAAAATGTCATAAGATTTCTAATTCATCTCGCAATAAAACAATTGAAATCTATCATGGCTCTGATCCAGAAATTTTTTTTCCTCTTAACAGAGAATTAAATCCAAATGAAATAAAGTTTTTAAGTGTCAGGTTATTGGAAGAAATATATAACATCGATGTAATTATTAAGGCATTTTCAATTGTCCAGGAGAAATTGAAAAATAAGAATCATAAACTTACTATCTGTGCTGATGGATCGAAAAAAAATGAACTCATGGAGTTAGCAAATAATCTATTAACTCCAAATACATTTCTATTTACTGGCAGATTGTCGCAAATTGAAATGAGGAATGAAATACAAGCATGTGATGTCGTAATCTCTGCGTCACAAAGTGATGGTGGGCTGTCTGCATCTTTAGGGGAATCTATGATGTGTAAAAAAACAATCCTTGCTTCTAGCAGTGGAGGAGAAAATGATTTATGGATTACTGATGGAATTAATGGATATCTTTTTGATTGCCAAGACGAAAAGGAGCTTGCTGGGCGAATGATCAAATGCACTAATATCGAATTTCTTAAAAAAAGTAGCCAAATGAACTATGAGAAATCAATGGAGAAATATAATCTAAAAAAAGAAAGACTTAAAATGAAAGAAATATATCTAAGAAACTGAGAGTCTTTGAATTAAATCTAAATATTTTTTAAAAATCACATTTTCGCTGAAGTTATTTTCATAAAAAAATCTTATCCTCTTTTTGTCATTATTAGAGCTGCCTCTTGAGACTCTATCTAATAAACCATTTATTTCTTTATTAAAATATGGCTCTAGTATTACTCCAAAATCTGAATCACTACATATCTCCATTGCTGAATTTATTATTATAGGAAGACCATGACATGTATATTCTATAACTTTGTTAGGGACGCCCTTAATAAGATGTTGAGCATTGTATCCAAGAAATCCGTAATCTGAATTTGATAAAATATATGAAAGAGAAGGTTGGTCAAGAAGTCCCGTAAAAACAATATCGCTTTTTTGGGATTTAGATTTATTAGCAAAATATTCATACTTTGGCCCTGAACCACAAACAATGATTTGAAAATTTAAATTTTTATACTTTGCCGCCCTCTCAATCTCAAAGAGATCTTCAATATTTGAAAACTCCGATATATTGCCAGCAAAGGTAATTATTATATCTGCGCCTCTATCTATAATGGCACTTACCTTGCTATCAACATTCGAGTTTGGATTTGGCGCTGGATAAGTAAATGGTATTGTTTGATATTTTTTTATAAAATTATTTTTTTTAAACTGAGTATTAAGCCAATTCTTTGTACCATCAAACGGCGATATAATAAAATCTGCCCTTTTTATTGATGACTTTAATTCAAATAAGAATTTCAAGAAAATTAAACTTGCTATAGGTCTTAATATTCTTGGTACTATTTCCAGGAATACATCTGGCCAAAAATCTCTTATATCTAATATCCAGGGGACATTGTTTTCCTCACAAAAATTTGTAACTTCTTTTACCAATCCAAGTATTGGAAATGCACATATAACCAGATCAGGCTTAGGAAAATTATTTGATATCTCACTAAAGTTAACAGAATTATCATTATTTGAAAAAACTCTATTTAATGAGATATTTTTCATATATGGACGTCCAAATAAGAATACTAGCTTTAAATTTTCTTTATGATTAATAATCTTGGTTTTTTTATACCTTTGCTTTTTTTCTTGATGAGAAAAGGTTGAATTAAATAGGGTTACAGAATAACCATAATCTGATAAAGAATTTGCCAATAGCCCTGTTCTGTGAAGTCTAATATCATTATCTACTGGTGATGGTTCCCCTACAGTAACAAGCCAAATATTCTTCATTTAAAGAATGAATTAATCTTATCCGAAATAAACGCAATTTCCTGATCACCAAGATAAGGACTCATTGGTAGGCTTAGAACAGTCTTAGATAAAGCTAATGAATTTTTGCACTCTAGTCTAGGAAACGATTTATATGGGGCTTGTTCTGAGAGGGGTGCTGGGTAATAAATACCTGTTGGTATATCAAATTTACCAAGATAAGATTTCAATTTATCTCTTGTATATTCATCATCGACCGTAAGAGTGAATTGTGCCCATGCAGATAAAAGATCTTTTCTGGTACTTGGCAATATAGATTTATTTTCTACTTGGGTAATGTATTTAGTTGCAACTTCTTGTCTCAATAAGATTTCGCTTTCTATTAATTTCATTTTTTCAATGAGGACATGTGCCTGCATAGTATCCAACCTGCTGTTCATACCAATCCTTACGTTGTCATACTTATTTGTGCCTTTGCCGTGAACAGCTATTGATCTCATGATATTTGCAGTATCAACTTGATTTGTAAAAATAGCTCCGCCATCACCATAGCAACCAAGGGGTTTTGTTGGAAAAAATGAAGTTGTTGATATATCTGCAATTGAAAGAACGCTTAATTGGTTATACTTGGCGCCAAAAGATTGTGCGCAGTCAGAAATATGCAAACAGTTGTGTTCATTAGCTATACTACTAATATCAGCATACTCACAGGGTCTTCCATATAAATCAACGGAAATAATTGCAACCAAATTGCCTCCCATTTTTAATATATTTTCTGCAGCTATCCTTATCTGAGATGGATCTATATTGAAACTATCCTTTTCAACATCAACAAAATAAGGAATACAGTTTGATAAAGGAATAACCTCTGCTGTCGAAACGAATGTAAAACTAGGACAAATCACATAATTATTAGAAGAATTTTCTATTGACATTAATGCTATTTGAAGAGCATCTGTACCATTTCCACATGTAATTACATGTTCTGAGTTAGTATATTTTTTTAGTTGCATTTCAAGCTCACTAACAGAACTTCCAGAAATAAAATCACAGTTATCAATGGTCATTGATATCTTATTAAGTAACTCGTCTTTGATAATTGCAGATTGTCTTTGCAAATCCAAAAGATTAATTTTCATTTTGTTAGCCATTGATGCACTCTAAAAGTTTAACGACTTCCAATCCATTTCTGCCAGATGCCAAAGGCACAGTTAAATTATCACAAGATGTAATAAAGTCCTCCAAGGCAGCCGTTAAAGGCTTAATGGAATTATCAAATTGTAGCTTTTCAAACCCAGGAGCTTCCCATTGACTATTGCTACTGGATAACAAATCAGTTTCAAAAATACTTATAAAGTCATTACCATCATCATAGACTGCGGATTGCTTATCTCCAACTATACAGAATTTGAATTCCTTAAAAGGGTTAAGCCATGAGCAATTTATATGACAATGTGTCCCAGAATTAGAGCTCAGGAAAATATGTGCTGTATCCTCAGTGCCTGGAATCAGCTTCTTTGAGTAAGCGTTTTCAAGTTGAAGCTTTGAATCGAGTAAATAAGATATCATTGAGATATCATGTGGTGCAAAAGACCAAATAACATTTTCAAAGTCTCTTACCTTCCCCCATTTCAGCCTATTTGAGAATATATAAAGAATCTTCCCAAAATAATCTTTTTTGATGAGGTCTTTGAGTTTTTTAAATGCTGGGTGATAAATCATTAAATGGCCAACTTGAAGGGTCAACTTGTTTTTATGAGCATAATCAACCATATTTTTTGCTTCATTAAAGTTTAAAGTTAGAGGCTTTTCTACATACAAATTTTTACCAGATTCAAGAATCTTCATTCCTATTTCATAGTGAGTTTCTGCAGGTGTTGCTAGGGTTATTGCTTTTAATTCGCTAGACGCAATAAGTGTATCTGTATCATAAAAAGGTATATCTTTGGATACATTTTTCCTTATATCATCAAGGCTTTCCTGGTTAGTATCAGCGATCCCATACAAACATTCCATTTCATATAGAGTCTTAATAATATTTTTTCCCCAATAGCCACAACCAATGTGACCTATATTATTACTATTATGCATGGATAATTTTTTTTGATGGCTTGAAAACTCCTCTAGTATCGATAATTAAATTTGATTCTTTTTTTATAATCTCATAATCAAAATCATCATGATCCGTAAGCAACATAATAAGATCGTATGACTTTAAGCTCTTTGAATTAATTTCTATTGATTTTTTCTTAAAATTAAAATTTCTTAGATCTGGAATTTTTTTAAAATAGGGATCTGAATAATCAACTTTGCTGCCTAATTCTATTAGCCTTTGTAAAATCTTTAAATTAGGACTCTCTCTAAGGTCAGCAATATTTTTTTTATAAGATAATCCTAATATCAGTATTTTAGATTTACTTAACGAAATACCAATTCTATTTAACAAGAAAATCGCTTTATCAATAACAAATGAAATTGTTTGTGAGTTTATTTCCCCAGCAAGCTCAATGAACCTAGTATGAACTCCATACTGCTTAGCTTTCCAAGTCAAATAAAATGGATCAACAGGTATGCAGTGCCCTCCAATACCTGGACCAGGCAGATATTTATTAAATCCAAATGGTTTTGTAGATGCCGCCTCAATGATTTCAAAGATATTAAGGCCCATCTTATCAGCAATAATTTTCATTTCATTCATCAAGCTAATATTCACGCTTCTTTGAATATTTTCAATTAACTTTGTAAGCTCTGCAGCTTTTGTCGAACTTACGGCATAAGGATTCGGTGTGAAGGCTGAGTAAAAGCTTTGGCAAATTTCTAAACATTCTTTTGTAAAACCTGATACAACTCTTCTAATTGTGCCTGTAGAAAATTCCTTATTTCCAGGATCCTCTCTTTCAGGAGAGTATCCGATGAAAATGTCTTTACCAATTTCTAGATTAAGTTCTTTGGCAATGGGCACCAATAGTTCTTCTGTTGTCCCAGGATAAGTGGTGCTTTCAAGGCAAATAAATAAAGATTTATGAAAATACTTCTTAGCACTCTCGAGTGTTGCTTTTATAAAAGAAAGATCGGGATCATTTGATTTTGAAAGTGGTGTGGGAACACAGATGATAAATACATCTGCTTTTTTTAGACATGAAAATGATTTTGTTGGTTTAAATCCATAATTAAGCATCTTTTGAAGATCATTATCTGAAACAGACTCAATATCACTTTTACCTGAGGATAAATTACTTACCTTGTTTTCATTAATGTCAATTCCAAATATTTTGTGAATTCCTGAATTACTAATAGATTTTGCTAATGGCAACCCAACGTAACCCATTCCTGCTATTGCAACCTTTACAGATCTATCCTTTATTCTCCTTTTTAAAATAGTAACGGTCATACTATTTTCTTTGATTTTGAATAACTAGAAATGTTGTTGAGATCAATAAGCTTAGTAATATAAATATTATAGCGTTTGTTGTAATTAGTGGTTTTGCAGGCAATACCGAAGATTTAGGACGCTCAATAAATTCTGCTGCAAAAGGAGTATTATTTTGAATCAGAGAGAGTTCTATCATTTGGGCTGTTATTGCTCCTGCAATAGCTGCTCTGTGCCTATCAATTGAAACTTCACTGAGTTTTGTTCTTAAATAGTCAACAGACTCTTCCAGGACTTCACGTTCTTGAATCTTTAGGGTGTTATCAGTTATTTGAACTAAATCATTCATAAATGAAACAGCAAAATCTGGATCTTCAGAAAACATTATTAAAGTAATGAATTGTGTTTTCCTATCAATTGATAATAAAACTTGGTCATTAATAAAACCAGCAAGACTATTTTTATCTGGTCGAACAACGTATTCTCTTCCTATGAGAAAATAAATAACCTTCTTAAGATAATATGAAAAACCAAATCTTTTAAAGCTTTCAGTCTTTGGATCAAAGTTTTTACCATACAGTGCAGGGCGTGGGTCTTTTTGTGAGATAAATATTTCAGCTGCTCTTACAGAAAATAGTAATTCTTTAAATTTTTCATAGTTTGAGTTTGATGAACCACCGATATCCATTCCTAGTAAATTTCCAACGTTACCTAACGATACAGATCCTTGGCCATATGATTGAGCATCAACTGGTGCAAGTGTTGAAGTTATTTGGTACTCCTTATCACTGAAAACTAAAAATAAATAAAAAAGCATCCCAGCAAAAACTAAAAAAGTAAGGTGTATAGTAAATCCTCTCTTGCTGAAGAGGGTTTCTACTAATTGAGAAATATTGACTTCTCCACCTGAAAAGATTTTTTTACTTTCTATATCCATAAGAACCTCGTCCTAATATTATAATCTATGTCAATAAGAATTAGATCGCGAATATGTCCTTGTACTCTTCGAATTTTGTAAATAGATCTTTTTCTATTGATTTAGGCATTCTTTTTGTGGGCTCTTCAGCAGAAAAATTAAAAGTATTTTGATTTTCTATATGAAACTCAAAATCACAAATTACATCCATTTCATTCCTAAAATGTCTTGAAGCAAATGTATCAATGGTGTCATTTTTTAATAGGACAGTTTCCTTATGCTTTATTGGTGTTCCCATATCTGTTTCTGCATCAATTATATGAAGGGTAACACCCATCCTTTTTTTATTAATAATTGACCACTTAAAAGAATCCAATCCTCTAGAATGGGGTATCAATCCCGCATGACAATTTATTACCTTCCCAGTGAAAAAACTTTTATTTTTAAGGATATTTGCTCCTCCTATCAACATATAGTCATATGAACTTTGTTTTTTCTCCCAATCATCAGTACTAAATAACTGACTTTGATGCTTCGCAGCTAAATCTTCATGGGATATATCATTGAACATTTTTGGTCTATGCTTAAATAACACTTCGCGAGGTTGGTATTCTACAAAATCACTGACGCAGAAATCTATTTGATATCCTCGGTTACTTAATTCATCTGCAAGCATTTGTGTTTTGACATGAGGTCGGTTGTAGGTAAGAATACAAACCTTCATCTTGGTTTTCTTTCTTAAAATGCCCAATTTATCGATGAAATATTGTTGATTCTCCGCTTTGCAAAACAAATTTTTATCTAACACCTCTCCAATATCAGAGACCCATCCTATTTGTTTTCCAGGAACTCCAGCAAAAAGAGCATTTTGTGGAACATTTTTAGTTATAACGGATCCAGCTGCAATGAAGGCATTGCGCCCAATTTCTATGCCACAAAGTATGGTTGAGTTTGCGCCGATGGTTGCACCTTCTCTAATAAAAGTTTTTTCAAACTTATCTTTTCTATCTACCGAACTGCGTGGATTCTTAACATTTGTCATAACGCATGAAGGTCCAAAAAAAACATTTTCTTCAACCACCAGCCCATCAAATAAACTGACGTTATTTTGGAGTTTTGTATGATCACCAACACAAACGTTGGGACCAATCATGCAGCCCTGACCAACAGTAACGTTCCTTCCTATCCTTGAGTTAGACAAAATATGAGAAAAATGCCATATTTTTGAGCCAGGACCTACTGATACATTTTAATCAATTTCACTTGATTCATGAATAAAATAGTCTGAAGTATTTTCTATTTTCATATATTTCTTGAGGATACTACTTCTTTGCCTCCTGGAGGTACCCCTTTTTTTAGAGGTCCTTTTCGAAGGGTAACATTTACCAGCTCAGCATCTGATCTGATGGATGCAAGATATCGAGAAATTCTTCTTCTGCTAAAATCTCTATTAATAAATGAAATTGCGGTTAAAAATAAAATATATAAATCTAGGAAAATAGATCTCTTATCTATATAAACCAGGGCAAGCCTGCTCTTCCATGGCCTGATAAGTTGATTATAATCAAGGTCGGGATCGGATGAACCTTCAAGAATTTCACCCTCGTCGCTGAAAATAATTGATGAAAAATCAGTGATGCCAGGCTTTATTGAGAGTATTTCTTTTTCTACAGTAGTGTATAAATCTGTTTCTCTTGATACGTTTGGTCTTGGGCCTACTAGACTCATATTACCTATAATGACATTTATTAATTGAGATAATTCATCAATTTTAAATTTTCTAATAAATTTACCAACCTTTGTAATTCTGTCATCATCATTGGAGGTTGAATCAACACCTGTCAATTCAGCGTCTATTATCATTGATCTGATCTTATACATATTAAATGTCTTGCCATTTTTACCAATTCTCTCTGCTATATATAAAGGATTATGAAAATCTTGAAAGTAAACAATTAACAAAACAACTAACAAGAAGGGTCCAAGCAGGATCATTATTGAAATACTTACAACAAGATCTAATGCCAGCTTAATCATTCAGAAAGTGTTTATACCAAAATAGTTTTTTTAATCTCTTCAATAATGTCTTCTGCATTTGGATAATATATTTTCTCTAAAATACTTGAAGTTGGTGCAGGAGAATCTTTAATTGTAAAACGCATAGGTTTTGATAAAAAAGAGTTGGTATCTAAAGTAGTTGCAATTTCAGCTATAATCTCTCCACTTAAACCACAGAAGCTCCAACCGCCATCTATTACTGCAATTCTTTTTGTTTTAGCTACTGACTCCTTTACGGTCTCCAAATCTAAGGGAGATATAAGCCTAATATCAAAAAGCTCAGCTTTGATTCCATCAAGCTCAAGGGAGTTACATACCTCCTTAGCAGTTACAACAGAATAGCTTGAGGCCACTATTGTAATGTCGTTCCCCTTGATCAACTTCTTTGGTGAAAAGCTATTCAATGGCTTTGGCTCAGGGATAGTGTAATTTTCTGGCTCGATCTCATAAAGCCATCTGTCATCAATAAAAATAGTTGGGCTATCATCAAGAACTGATGCTATTAGCATATCTCTTGCATCGATTGGGTCATATGGCATTGCTACCTTTAAACCAGGTACGTGTGCAAACCAAGAGTGTAAGGCTTGAGAATGTTGAGCTCCCTGTTCACCTCCTCTATTAATAATACCTCGGATTGTTACATTAGGAGAAGCTTGACCACTGAACATGCTGGACCATTTTGCAGCTTGGTTTACTATTGGATCAACAGCGTACAGCATAAAATCAATTCGATGATGAATTATGACAGGCCTTGTCCCGAGCAAAGATGCTCCCACCCCAAGCCCAGTAACTGCAGCCTCTGAAACAGGACTATCTATAACTCGATCTTTACCAAACTCTTTATCGAGATCAGTCATACTGCTTCCAACATACCAGGGGCTCCAAAGACCTTGGCCTAATAAGAAAACATCAGGATAATTCTCCAATAAGTATGCAAACCCTTCTCTAAGAAGGGTTCCATAATTAACGCTTTTATCATTCATTAGGGCTTCTTATAAACAGTATCCAACAGTTGAGTTTCTTTAGGAAAAGGATCTTTTAAGGCTTGCTTCCAACTTCTTTCGATATCTGTTTTGATTTCACTATTAATCTCAGCAAAATCAGTCTCACTAAATAAATCATTATTTAGCGCTGCTTTAACGAGTCTTTCTATTGGATCTCTTTTTTTCCAGACATCTAAATTGCCTTTCCTGTCGACCCCAACATCATTATCCTCGCTTGGGCCAACATGTCCTCTCCATCTATATGTGATGCATTCAAGAAAAAAAGGTTTATTACTTTTTATCATTTCTTTTCTGGCGTCATGCATAGTCTTGGCAATAAGGCATACATCATTTCCATCAATCACTCTAAACTCAACGCCCGCTGCATTAGCAAATCTAGATACAGATTTATTTTTTTGTCTTTCATCTATAAACAAGTGACTAGAATATAAATTATTTTCGCAAACAAATAGTACTGGAATATCCATGACAGCTGCTAAATTTAAGCTTTCATGCAATATTCCCTCTTCGCATGCTCCATCACCAAAATAAGCAACGCCAATACCTTTTATTTTATTGTATTTGAGTGCAAATCCTGCGCCAACAGCTAATGGTATTGTTCCAGAAACTATTGGAACTGAACCCATAAATCCGAATCCTTCTCCATATAAATGCATTGAGCCGCCCATACCTTTAGAGCTTCCAGTAACCTTTCCTAAACACTCGCTAAAAAGACTGTGAAAACTACCACCCATGCTTAGGAAATGTGAATGTGATCTATGGTTACCAAATGCCTTATCGAACTTAAGATTTAGAGCAGATGAAACACCAGTTGCTATTGCTTCTTGCCCAATAGATAAGTGAACAGGACATTTGATATTTTTATTAATGATTTCATCTGCTAGCTTTTCTTCAGCAAGCCTGATGCTCATCATTGTCTTATAGAAAGAAATTACATCTTCTTTTTTGACATGGCTAAGATCTAAAGGATCATGAAATAAATCAGGATCAAATAAACTTTCATTTACCATAAAACTCTTTCACTTTAGTTGAAATATAGCTTACCTCTTTTTCACTAAGTGAAGTATTCATGGGTAACATTATAAATTTCTTCATGTAGTTGTCTGTTACAGGAAAGTTTTCAACAAAATTTAAATCTTTATGCTGATGAATTGCTTTTCCATTCCATTGTATTAAAGTGCCGATCCCATTTTCAGCTAAAAAAAGTTTTAATCGATCTCTGTCATCAGCAACTATTTCATAATTCTGAAATACATCAAAGTGATCTGGATCAGCATTTGGTGACTGAGGAAGAGATATCTCTTTTAATGAAGATAGCTCGTTTTGATATTGTTGTGCTATTGACCTCCTTTTATCAATGTCGTCCTCATAACTGTCAAGCTTAAAGTTTAGAATTGCAGCTTGAAGGTTATCTAGTCTTGAATTTCTTCCCCAAACTCTAACTTCACCATCTTTATCTCTTCCGTGATCTCTTATCATATACATTTTGTTATAAAGTTCTTCATTGTTGGTAACTATAAGGCCTCCATCACCAAAAGAGCCTAGTAACTTAGCAGGGTAGAGACTAAATGAGCCCGCAATTCCAAAAGTTCCAGCAAATTTATTTTTAAATTTTGAGCCTAAAGCTTGAGCAGAATCTTCAATAATATCTAATTTATATTTATCAGCGATCCTCTGAATTTCGTCCATGTTGCATGTTCTACCATTCAATTGAGTTGGCATTATTGCAACGGTATTACTTGTAATCTTTTTCTCTAAATCGCCTGAATCTATCATCCTGTCATAACCACATTCCACCAAGACTGGCTTTAATCCTTGAGCAACTATAGCTGATGCAGTCGCAATATAAGTATGAGCAGAAATTAACACTTCTTTGTTAAGATCGTAATCAAGTGCTTGCAAGATAATTTCAAGTGAATCCGTTCCATTCCCTACACCTAACACGTGATTTGAATCAATAAACTTTGCTATACGTTCTTCAAAATTAAATAAATCTTTTTGGAGTATAAATGCTCCTCTCGAAGAAACATCTTTAATTACCGATAACAGATCCTTTTCATGCTCTTTATACAAAAATGGGTAATTAAAAAACGGAATATTCATTTGCGGATTATATATTCAATCCCTATAAAATACATCTCTTGAAAAGACTTTGTGGCGGTACTCTTCGAGCTCTTTTGGTACCCTATTTGCTAAAATTATTTCAGAATTTTTTATAAATTTTGATAAAGAGGTTTCCTCAATAAGCCCAAGATTATTTTCAGTTTTTTTTGGATTAAATAAATATAATTTTATTTTTTTATTTTTTAGAAGCTTAATAACATCTAATATTGCAGCCTCCCTTGAATTGGAGGAGCCTAATTTCATATCAAGAGAATATATTCCGATACTATTAGGTTTTGCTATCGATAAAAATTCAGTAATTGTTTCTTTTCTAGTTTTGTTAGATTCATCAATGGATGAGATTATCGGCGAACTGATTTCCAAAGCTTTTAGCTGTGCGGAGAGCTGTTTAGTATCTTTAGGTAAGCAATATCCCCCGTATCCAAATGAAGGATTATTGTAGTAGTTTCCTATTCTTTCATCGGCTGAAATTCCTTTAATTAAATTTTGAGATGAAATATTGGACTTTAAAGCAAATGAATCAAGCTCATTAAAGAAAGCAACTCTAAGTGCTAAGTATGTATTAGCAAAAAGCTTCACAGATTCTGCTTCTTCACAGCTCATTCTTAAAAATTCTTTATCTAGTAATATAGATTGCTTGATAGCTTCCTCAAAATTTAATGCATAAACTCCTTTATGAGAATTTCCAATGATCAATCTTGATGGGTAAAGATTATCTTGCAAGGAGGAATTCTCTCTCAAGAATTCAGGAGAAAAGAAAATTTTTTGATTTTTGAATTTAGATGATACTTTTGATGTATACCCAATAGGAATAGTTGATTTAATAATGATTTCTATTGATCTTGAATCTTTTTCAAGCAACTCAATCGTTTCATCTAAAGCTGATGTATCGAAACTATCATTTTGCTCGTCATAATTCGTGGGTAAGGCCAGTATGGAAATATATTCATCGTAATTAATATCTTTGAACAAGCAAGCAGAAATATTGCAGTCATGATTATCAAGAAAATTATTAATCTCTTGATCATCATAACTACTCTTATTCTGATTTATTAAATCTCTTTTATTACCATCTATTTCAATAAACGTAACAGCATGATTTACTGAAAGCATGGTGCCTATTGACATTCCAACATAACCGGCACCGAAAATTACAATATTCATTTCATTTTGGAGGCTGAAGCCGGAATCGAACCGGCGTTCACGGCTTTGCAGGCCGCTGCATAACCACTCTGCCATCCAGCCAAATTGCTCATTATATACAGTGTATTAAAAAAAAATACTTATTTTAATCTTAATGCTTTTTTCGTATAAGTCATTCCGGTTTTAAGGGATACAAGCAAACTCAAGAAAAGAATAAATGAAGATATGAAAACTCCAAGACTTAAGCCATAGCTAAAAGAAAATAAATAAGAGCCAATAGCTGTAAATTGGAGTGTAGTTTTTATTTTTGCAAGAAAAGATACATCTGAGGCACCTTGGATATGATTTGCAGCTGTGTACTCCCGCAATCCAGATACCCAAAACTCCCTTATTAATATAATTACTCCCATAAAGCTGATAAATTCGTCATTTGTTATTGAGATGATTGCCAAAATTGCTGAACATAGAAGTATCTTATCTGCAATCGGGTCTAAAAGCTTTCCAAGAGATGATTCTTGATTAAACTTTCTTGCAAGGTAGCCATCGAGAAAGTCTGAAGCTGAGCATACAATAAAAATTGCAAGGCTTACTAAATACATTTCAAAAAAAACCGCTAAAACAAAAATTAATGGGCCAAAAAAAATTCTTAAATATGTGAGTAGCATTATAAAATTTTTCATTATGATTTTAGCTTCTTGATCTCATTGGCAATTCGCTGATCTACTCCCCTAATTTTTTGCAAATAATTGATATCAGAATTTAGAATAGCATTAATAGATTTAAATTCATTAAAAAGTCTTTCTTTGGTTTTAGGCCCAATACCCCTAATAGAATCTAATATTGAGACTTTCATATTCATACGTTTAGCTTTCCTATTAGCCTTGATAGCAAATCTGTGTGCTTCATCTCTGGCTCTTATAAGAAGGTTGAATAATCTAGAGTTAACTTCTATAGATTCTTGCCCATTAATAGAGTAAACATTTTCGGTAAGTGATTTTCTTTGTGAGCCTTTCTCAATTGCTAATATTAAAATATCTGTATTTTTAATTTTTGAAGTAATTGCATTTAATTGAGTTTTCCCGCCATCAACTAAAAGTATGTTTGGCTTTTCATGCTTTCTTTCCAATCTTTTATTAATTGCAAATGCTATTGACCCAGGATCATTACCGCCCAGTTTTTTAGGAAGATTATAGGCACGATAAAGCTTTTTATCGGGGCCATTGATATTTAATCTTATAATTCCAGCTTTTGGATTACTACCAGAATGGTGACTAATATCCACGCAATCCAATACTGGATTAATAATATTTAGCTTGAATTTTTGGATTAATTCATCAAAAGCTGGCTTCATAGGAGGCTCTTGATTTTCTGAATTTATAAGTGTTTGTTTAGAATTCAATTTTGCTAGATCTAAAAAACTTTTGCTACCTTTTGGTGCTCTTATAAAAATATTAATTTTCTTATTGAAAGTTTTTTCAAGTGCTTCTTGCAATAACCCCCTTTCTAAAATTCTGTTAGCAATAAGTATCTTGTTTGGAATTTGATTTTTATGTAAGTAATTATGAAAAATTGCTCGTCTAAAGACATTATCTATTGCTGAGGATTCATCAGAATCAATTAAGTAGGTCTTGGTAGACCTTACTTTGCCATCTCTAACTGATACTTTTGCAAGGCCAGTTTTTTGCTGAAAAGAGCCATGCCAAATATCAATATCAAGCGGATGAATGCTAATAGATGTCTCACCTTCAAGCGAAGTAATGCTATCGAGTCTTTTCTTATATCTATCAGCCTCCTCGAACTGAAGTAACTCTGAATGCCGTTGCATCTTTTCTTTAAGAATCTTTTTAATTTGTTTTTTTTCGCTAGTTAAATATCGTTTTGCTCCAGATATGTCTTCTGCGTAATCAGACTTACTTATCAAATTAACGCATGGCGCACTGCAGCGTTTCATTTGATACTCAATGCAAGGTCTAGATCGATTGTTGAACGTGCTAGCTGAACAATTACGCAGTCTAAATATTTTTTGTAATTCTTTAATTTGATCACGAACTAATCTTGCATTTGTATATGGTCCAAAGAAATTCTCATCTATTGCCTGTTTACTTCTTTTTAAATGAATAGAAGGAAATTCATGAGAACCCAAAAAATAGATAAATGGATAGGTCTTATCATCTCTTAAAAGAATATTAAACTTGGGTTTGTATTCTTTAATGAGTTGTTGTTCTAATATTAGAGCTTCTGTCTCTGAGTGCGTTGAAAATGTCTCGACTTTAATAGCTTGCTTTTTAATTTGTTCAGTTTTTCTGTCTTTAATTGCTGGAGTGAAATAAGATCTTACTCTTTTCTTCAGATCTTTTGCCTTCCCAATATAAATGATCTTTGAGCTATCAAAAAATTGATATACCCCTGGCTTATTAGGGACATGAGATAGATCTTTGATCATCAATTAAATAATTATATAGAGTTATTTATTTAAAATTTTCTTTGCAACTCTTTTGCCTGCATTTACACCAAATTGATCAAAAGGGTTAATTTGAAGCATAGCAGCAGTAATAAAAACTCTATATTCCCAAAAAGCTATAAGAGCACCTAATGAAATAAGATCTAAATTATCTAACGAGAAAAAATTTCCCCCAATATTGCTATTGGCAGCATCTCTCCCTTTTTTGAATTTGATCTTTCCTGATAATAACTTGAATTGCCCCTCAGCTTGAGAGTTTAGTAGTGCTGAATGACTGCTTTTGCTTGCAATTAAATCAGCCAAAGTTTCAGAAGTGCCTTGATGTAAGAGTTGAAAATAAGAATGTTGAGCTGTTGGGCCAAACCCACCGTAAATAGTTTGGCCTGTATACTCAAATATTGATTCAGGATTATTTGGCTTACCAAGAGATTCCATTTCAAGTTGCTGTAGATAATTTGTGATAGATCTAAGCTTCCAGTTATAGGAAAGTATTACTCTATTTTTTTTATCCATGAAGTTATGAGACCAAATATCATTAAAAACAATATTTTTAAGAGCACTTTTTACAGTTGATTT
>MDSZ01132207.1_pt1 | contig 26978 bp, 30 predicted proteins | sample 811201 | NCBI WGS metagenome assembly MDSZ01 (sample SAMN05326647, study PRJNA326480) | marine metagenome | isolation source: seawater | place: Indian Ocean: North | collected 2010 | reverse complement strand
TGGGAGGATACACTCTCATGTTGTAAGGCGGTGCTTAAAAAGGCTGGGCGATTGCCAGCGGCGATTGGGGTTACCAATCAGCGCGAGACGACTGTTATATGGGATAAGAAAAGCGGTGAGCCGATCTATAATGCAATTGTTTGGCAGGATCGGCGCACGGCGGATTTTTGCGCTCAGTTAAAAGAGCAGGGCGCAGAAGATGAAGTGCGAGCAAAAACAGGCTTGTTACTCGACCCTTATTTTTCCGCGACAAAAATAGCGTGGATTCTTGATTATGTAGAAGGTGCACGCGGCAGGGCTGAAAAAGGTGAGCTGTTATTTGGGACTGTTGAGAGCTGGCTGATTTGGAAGCTGACAGATGGTCAAAGTCATGTGAGTGATATTACAAATGCGTCTCGTACGATGCTTTATAATATTGTTGAGCAGCGCTGGGATGATGAGCTTTTAGAGCTATTTAATGTACCGAAAGCGCTGTTGCCAGAGGTTAAAGATAATGCCTGCGCATTTGGGCGCTCAGATAAAAACGTGCTCGGTGCTGAGCTCTTGATCGCAGGGAGTGCGGGGGATCAGCAAGCCTCGCTTATTGGGCAAGCGTGTTATAGCCCGGGGATGGTGAAATCTACCTATGGTACAGGTTGTTTTGCGTTGATGAATATCGGTGATCGCTATAAAGCGTCTGAGCATAAGCTTTTGACAACGATCGCTTATAGGATTGATGATCGCTGTGATTACGCGATTGAGGGGTCTATATTTGTAGCGGGAGCTGCTATTCAGTGGCTGCGCGATGGATTGGGGTTGTTTGATCACTCTGCTGAGAGTGAGGCGATGGCGGAAAGCGTTGAGGATAATAATAGCGTTTATTTTGTGCCGGCCTTTACGGGGTTGGGGGCACCTTATTGGGAACCAAATGCGCGCGGCATGATTTGCGGTTTAGGGCGCGAGAGTACGAAAGCGCATATTGCGCGGGCTGCTTTGGAGGCGCAGGCTTATCAAACGTTGGATTTAATAGGCGCGATGGAGGCAGATGGTGGTTATGCGCCGAAGGTTTTGCGTATTGATGGTGGCTTAGTGGCTAATCGTTTTATGTGTCAATTTCTAGCCGATATGCTAGGGCGGCGAGTTGAAGTGCCTAAAGTTCATGAGGCTACAGCTTGGGGCGCTGCAGCGCTGGCGGGGCTGCATGTTGGTTTATACACATCTTTGGAAGATATTGGTAAAGATTGGCAAGCGGTTGATATTTACGAGCCTAAAATGAGTGAAGGCCAGCGTGAGAACCTTTATGAGGGGTGGCTGGCCGCCGTTAAAATGGTTTTGCCTGAATAAATGTAACCTAAAGATGTAAAAAAGTGTTTGCATCTTGGTTTACATATGGTTATAAGAGCATCTGTTATTTTGTTAATATTTTATTAACTTTTTATTTGAGTTAGAACGCCTTAAGGGGGAGAATTTTTATGAGTTTATCAAAAGCGCATGCAACAGCAGCAGCAGCTGTGGTTGCGACAGGGTTAACATTTACGCCAGCAAATGATGCTGAAGCGGCACTTTATCACTTTGATCTTCAAAGTGAAATTACATATGTGGATACTGGGATTACGAGCGTTAATCTGGGTGATAATCTTCAGATAAGAGGTGTAATTGAAACGGACGGTCTGTATGATGCCGCTTCTGACGCAGGTAGAGTTAATATTGGTGTCCCACAGCCAAACGTTATTGATGTTAATGTTGTGATCAATGGTGAGGTTTTTGCAGTTGATTCTATGGGGTTTTTCGGCAGGACAGAACCAAGTAGCTTCAGCGATAATGGAGTGCAGTTATTTATGGCGGATCCGGTTGTGCTGGATAATAAGATTGCACACAGAATTTTAGGCTTCGACGCAGCTACTATATCGCTTGAAGATGCTGCTAGCGTTGATGCTTCTCTGGATGCTATATTTAATAACTGGGCAAGTATATATGGTGGTGCTTATAATAACCCTCAGTTCACTGCTACAACTACTGAGTTTAATTCTTATTTTGAAAATGAAGCAACATCGCCCACAACAAATGTTTCTTCTCCGGCAACACTTGCATTGTTAGGGTTGGGGGTTGCTGGTTTAATCGCGACGCGCCGCAGAGAAGGCATTAAAACGGCTTCAGCTGCTACGCCAGCTATTTAGTTAAACGTAAGTTCTAAATAATATTTTTGAAAGAGGCCGCTATATGTGGCCTTTTTTATAGCCCACTAACTAAAGCGAAATTGTCATATCCGCCGCCATCTTGTTCGATGAGGATTGTTACGGTTCCGCGATCCCCTTCATATTGGTATATGTCGAATTGACTAGTTATTCCTTGGTCGGTGATCCATTGGTCGTCCTTGAAATCTGTTTGAGTGTGTCCCGTAAAGTCAAAGTCGAGGAAGTCATTCGTAGTCCCTGTAAAGATGAGTGTGTTAGCGTCATCAGTCATGCTGACGATATGATCATATGTTAGATTCTGGATATTGTTTTGGCCTCCGTCGAGCTCTATTCTTTCAATTCCTCTGAAAGTTCCCTCGGCTATGGAGGAGAAGTCTAAGCCACTATAGCTTGTATCGTATATTTTTAACGTATCACCATGGCCAGTGCCGCCAGGTCTGTCGCCATTGATATTAAGTCCAAGTAGTTGAAGTTCCGAAATTGCTGTCAGGTCGCTCCAGCCACCATCAATTGTTTTTCCAGCAAATTCGCTCTCACTTGATATGTAATCTAAATTAAGTATGATGGTATCATCACCATCCATTGCGTAGACGTCATTGGCGCCGTTCTTAAGTTCTATTGTATCAATATCTCCAGCGCCATCGCTGCCGACAATCGTGTTGTCTGTTGATGAGTTGTATATTGTAATTGTATTATTGCCTTCTCCTAGATTGATATCGCTGTTTGTTGTCGTATCAAGCGTTATGGTGTCAGCAGAACTTCCTAAGAAAACTTTTACACTATCAGTCGTGCCTGCAGCACCAATTGTGAATGTTTCTTGGCTTATACTTGAAAAAACGCCTCCAACAATTCCTGCATTCAAGGAGGAGGAGGTTAGGCCTGTATCATCTTTGAGCTCTAAATTGTGGGTGAGCCAGTCTGATGCGCCTTCGGTGCTTATGGCGCGGACTTCTAGCGTTATATTATCATCGCCTGATAAGGCTAGGGGGCTTGATGTTTGTAAGCGCCCGTTGGCATTAGAAAAGTTCCATTGTCCCGAACCTAATTTCGTATCAAGCTCTAAAATAGTAGCGGCGCTTAATTGGTAGCCGATAATGCCTGAGCTGCCGCCATCTCCAAATTCCTTATCGAAATTATAGGCCCAGTTTTGTCCATCACCAGCAGCGAAAAATGCATCTGGCGCTGTGCTTGGGCTTAATCCTTGGTCGGAGGAGGTGTTGCTGAAAATAATTGGCGGCCTTATTTGATCGCCTGAGTCCAAGATTGGAGGCGGTGGCGGTGGCGGTTCTGTAGAAGAATTCGTATTTGTGCCATTTTGGTTCTGCGTATCGTTATTGTTGGGTTGTTGAGGTGATGTAATGTCACCATCACCAGTATTTCCGCCAGTCCCATCATTGGACACATTGCCCATTTCCATGGCAGCCGTATTTGTCCCATTGGCGTTGGCGGTATTATTGGTGTTGTTAGGATCGTTTGTCGGGTTTGGTTCGCCACTATTTGGGCCAGCGCCAAGTTCGCCTTCACCTTCTTCGCCAGTTGGCTGTTCGGCGTTTTCACCTTCAGCTTCTGCTCCTTCAGCGGCTTCATCGACTGTGCCATCCACCTCTGAATCGCCATCTTGGTCTGCTGCGCCATTTGCATCAGCTTCGCCTTCTTCATTAACGCCAGCTTCCTCTGCTGGTAAGTCTTGAACTTCACCTTCTGGGGTTGTTTCTGCATTTCCATTGGCGGCGCCCTCTGCGGCGACGTCATTCACCGATGAAAAAAGCGTTGGGGCAACTTTAGAAATGCTGCTGAATTTTGTACCCATGCCTTGAGCATTGAGCTGGCCGAGGTTTTGTATGCCGCCGCCCTCGTTGGCTGGCATGAATTTGGCCGTTTCAAATTGGCTGGCGAGGGTCATTTCGTTGCCTGAAAAATCGCGTACGACAATAGCGCCTTCAACCACGGTGATTTCGCCATTATCTACGTCACCGGCAATGATGGTGCCGCGAATGCCTATCGAGCCGCTTGGGGTGTCGATATTTACATCATCTGGGTCGTCACGACCAACTAGGCCTGAAGTGAAGACGAATATTCCTTTGAGGACGGAGAAGTCTTGAGAGCCTTCTTCTGTGACCGGATCATAGACAAATTCATCAATTGCGAGGCGCGCATCTTCAGAGATTGCAAAGCTACTTTCATCTGCGAAAGAGATATTTACAGCGCCATCTGCGGCCGTTTCTACAATATCGCCTTGATAAATTGGTGAGCCTAATGTCAAAGGCTCAACGGTACCATCTGTGCGCGTGACTGTAGCGTCTCCGCTGATTTCTTGGATGCTGCCGATTGGGCTTTCATCGTTCATGCTCATATTTGATGCGTAAATGCTAGGGCTTTGAACGAAGGAATTCACCATATTTGGGGTGAGAGCGCTGCCGTCCTCTGCGCTTAAAGTAGGAGATTCTGCTTGTGAGAAATAGTTCTCGATTGTTGCTGTGCCATTGGGGCCATCAAGGATGAGGTCCGCGCCATCGCGCTCAAAGCTGGCATCACGAATATAGCTACTATCAGGTAGTGTTATATTTGATGTACCGTCTGCTGAAAAATGATTGGCTGTTGATGTATCATTGATATCGAGTTGTAATCCATCGAAGTCTTTGTAAGCCATAATCCTAAACCCCTTATTGTCCCAATAGTTTTTATTCTATTTTTTTATTTATTTGTTACACACAAAATAGCGCCGTTAATAAACGACCCTTCTAGAATTTAAACATAAAAGATTTAATAACCGGTAATTTTTACATAAAATTTTATGCAAATTTTATATGTCTGCATCTTTTGTAGTAAAGGAGTGGGGGGGGAGGGTTTAGGTGATTATTTGTAAGCCGCTTTCACAATACGGAGTAGGCTTTGTTGTAGAGATTTATCCTGCATTGTTTCAAGATATTTAATCAGTTCAATAGATTCTAAACTTAAATTATCAAAGAATGAGAGGGGAAGTTCATCTGTACTCTCTTCCGGTTCTAACCCTTCGAAGAAGCTATTGATATTAATGTTAAGGATTTTGGAGAGCTGGTAGAGTGTAACGGCGCTCATTCTGTTTTTGCCAGTCTCATATTTTTGGACTTGCTGGAAAGTAATATTTAGAGCCTGTGCAAGGTCTTTTTGTGAAAGTCCTTGCGCTTTTCTGAAGAGTTTAAGTTTTTTGCCCAAATGAGCGTCATCTTCACTGGCTTTTTGTTTTACTTTTCTGTCAGTCGACATGTTCTTCTCTATACTTGTTCAATCACTAGTATATAGCGAATAAAACTTTTACAAAAGTTATCTAAAGGCTACTTTAAGTGCAATTTAGTATAGATATCAAGCATCGTTTTACTTTGAGGGTGTTTTTACATCCTGTGGTAACGCTTGTCTTGAGTGGTTTCGGCTGAGGGTTGATTTTAGGCGCTTGTCCAGCCGCCATCGATCGAGACATGACTGCCTGTGATGTTTTCCGCTGCGTCGGAGCATAAGAAAAGGGCTAGTTCGGAGACTTGTTCTGTTGTTACAAATTTCTTGGTCCATTGCGCTTTGAGTAAAACATCTCTAACAACTTCGTCTTCGCTAATGCCGCGCGCTTTAGCTGTGTCTTTGATTTGACCTTCCACGAGTGGTGTCTTCACATAGCCCGGGCATATGGCGTTTACAGTGACGTTGTCTTCTGCGCATTCTAAAGCGATAGATTTGGTCATGCCAACAATGCCGTGTTTAGCGGCGACGTAGGCTGATTTGTATGGGGAAGCGACAAGGCCATGTGCGCTTGCCATGTTAATGATGCGGCCCCAGCCATTTTTGCGCATTAAAGGCAAAGCGCTGCGAATGGTGTGAAAGCTGGATGTTAGGTTAATGGCCATAATGGCGTCCCATTTCTCGATAGGGAACTCATCAACGGGGCTAACAAACTGGATTCCTGCGTTATTAACGAGGATGTCGACGCTGCCTAGCTCTTTATTTGCAGTGCTTATGAGGTCTTCTATCTCTTCTGGCTCTGTCATGTCAGCCGGGTGGTAGATAGCTTTTACACCCATTTTTTCAATTTCTTGACGTTCTTTTTCGATATCGTCTTTATCGCCAAAACCGTTAATGACTATGTTTAAGCCTTTTTCTGCGAAGGCTTTTGCAATGTTTAAGCCAATGCCGCTTGTTGATCCGGTGATAACTGCGTTTTTTCCTTTAAGGGTGCTCATAAAATGCTCCTGTTTTATATGAGGGCGATATCCATATATTCACGCGTTTCGCTTTTAACGAGTGCGGCGTTTGTGTCTTTTAATCGTTCAATAAGCATTTCTAGAAGGCCGCGAATGAAAGGGTCTGTATTGTCGAGCATGTCATTCATTGCTTTTGGCGTGATGGCTAAGAGTTTGCAGTCCTCCACAGCCTCAACACAAGCGCCATAGCTTTCGCCATCGAAAATGCTTGTTTCACCAAATATAGCGCCATGCTCGAGTATGGCAAGTTCGACCTTGCGGCTGCCTTCTTTGATGTAGACGCGCACTTTACCTGAAAGGATCATATATGCTTCTGTGGCTGGAGCACCTTTATCAAGGATGTGATCGCCAGTTTTGAAGCTTTTTATATTTTCGATGGAGTAGTTATCTTTCATGTTAATAGGATAACGCGTTTTGATCAATAGGGGAAGGGGGATGGTGCTGCTGGGGAGAATTGAACTCCCGACCTCGTCATTACCAATGACGCGCTCTACCACTGAGCTACAGCAGCTTAATTTTCATCGTGGCGTTGTCAAATTTCAACTTGCGTAGATTAAACTACGTGGTGTTTCATTTTCCTAGCCACGTTAAAAATTTATGGGCATATATGGCTAAGGGCGTTTTTTCTGAATTAGGAGCGAGTGGCGCAGCATATTTATATACGTAAGCCGCGCAGCGACGCTAGTCAGGTAAAACGATCTCAGTCAATGTTATCCCCAAAACGAAGCGCAAACTACAATAAAAACACTAGCATGTCACGTGTGAATTTGCCTATTGTGTAAACATGTCAACGAAAAGCACTAAAAATACTAAGCAGGACAAGCGTGCTGCTGCGCTTCGAGAGAACTTGAAGAAGAGAAAACCTGCCAAAAAGGCTGAGAAAACTACGGATAGTGAAAAGAAACAGGATTGATGAGTATGGAAAATTTAATGGTACGAGATGATAAAGAAGATGTGCGCGCGATGATTTCTCAGCCGGGGATCTTGGCGGATCACCAGATTCGTGACTTGGCACTGAATGAGGGGATGATCGAGCCTTTTGAGGAAAAGCAAAAGCGCGATGGTAATATCTCTTATGGTTTGTCTTCGTATGGCTATGATGCGCGATGCGCACCTGATTTTAAGATTTTTACGAATGTTGATAATGCGATTGTTGATCCGAAAGATTTTTCGGCGCAAAGCTTTGTTGATCGTAATACGGATGTTTGTATCATCCCGCCGAATAGTTTTGTTTTGACGCACACGGTTGAGTATTTCCGTATTCCTAAGGATGTGCTGGTTGTGTGTTTGGGTAAGAGTACATATGCGCGCTGTGGTTTGATTGTGAATGTTACGCCGCTTGAGCCAGGTTGGGAGGGTCATGTCACGTTAGAGATTTCTAATACGACACCTTTGCCTGCGAAAGTTTATGCAAATGAAGGGGTGGCGCAATTCCTGTTCTTTAAGGGCAGTGCACCGTGTGAGGTGAGTTACGCGGATCGCTCTGGTAAATATATGGGGCAGCGCGGGGTTACGTTGCCGCGCTTGTAATTGCTTTGGTCTTTTAAGGTGTGAATGAACCGCGTTTTGACTCTTTTGTGAGGTTGTGATGTCGGTTCATTTTTGGGCATTTGCCGCTTGTAAAAGAATAATCTTGACGCATTACTAAAAAATTAGTAACACTGTGCAGGTGGGTAGGTGCATGTGTTTTCTACACATGTTTATTTTTTAATTTAATGAATAGGTCTTGAGTTAAGATGAGTGTTGAAGCTTTAAAAAAAGCTGTTGAGCTTGCAGGTGGTCAATCTGCGCTTGGCCGCAGTATTGGACGTGATCAAAAGGCTGTGTGGTCATGGTTGAATACGACGCAAAAAGTGCCTGCCGAAGATGTCTTGAAAATAGAAGCGGCGATTGGCGGCAAAGTGACACGCTTTCAGCTTCGCCCTGATGTTTACCCTGAACCTAAACCGCTTGATAAGATTAAGGTCATTGGCGGTAATAAGTTAAACGGGGAAATTCCAATATCTGGAGCAAAGAACTGTGCCTTGAAATTGATGTGTGCTGCTTTGTTGACAGAAGAAAGCATGTATTTTGACAATAGCCCTAATTCTTTGCGGGATATGAATTCGCAAACAGAGCTGTTGGAGCATTTAGGGTGCACGGTGAGCCGCGAGGAAAATCGCATGGCGATCAATGCTGGCGCTATTACGAGCCGCACAGCGCCTTATGATATTGTGCGTAAGATGCGTGGTTCTATATTGGTGCTTGGACCTTTGTTAGCACGCTTCGGTGAAGCGAAAGTTTCGTTGCCGGGTGGATGTGCGATTGGTACGCGGCCCGTAGATATGCATATCAAAGCCCTAGAAGAAATGGGCGCTGAGATTACTTTGGAAGAGGGGTATATTCATGCTTCTGCGCCGAAGGGTGGTTTGCAGGCGGCTAAAATTCTTTTTCCTAAAGTCTCTGTTGGGGCAACGGAAAATCTTTTGATGGCGGCAACTTTGGCGAAGGGGACGACTGTTCTTGCCAATGCAGCGAGAGAGCCTGAAATTACGGATTTGGCTGAATGCTTGATCAAAATGGGCGCTAAGATTTCTGGGTTGGGTACGGATACGCTCACGATTGAGGGAGTAGAGCGTTTAAATGGAGCTCAGCACTCTATTGTGCCGGATCGTATTGAGGCGGGTACATATATGGTTGCGGCTGCGATGACGGGCGGTAGCGTGCGTTTGAAGAATGCGCGGTTAGAGCATTTAACAGCTGCGGCTGCAGTTTTGAAGCAGGCGGGCGTTGAAGTTGAGCAAGAGGGTGATGATATCGTTGTGAGCCGTGAGTATGGCTTGCGCCTAAAAGGTGTTGATATTATGACTGAGCCGCATCCTGGGTTTCCGACTGATTTGCAGGCGCAATTTATGGCGATGCTCACAATGTGTGAGGGGGCTGGGCTTGTAACGGAAACGATCTTTGAAAACCGCTTTATGCATGTGCCAGAACTTAACCGTATGGGCGCTAATATTACTGTGCACGGGCATTCTGCGATTGTTCGCGGTGTTGAGAAGCTTACTGGCGCGGAAGTGATGGCGACTGATTTGCGTGCTTCTGTTGCCCTAGTGTTAGCTGGTTTGGTGGCAGAAGGCGAGACCACAATTAACCGTATTTACCATCTAGAGCGCGGTTATGAGGATATCGTTGGTAAGCTTGGCGGCTGCGGCGCAAATATCCGTAAGGCTTAATCTATTTGACATATCCCTTTTGTGTGTTTAGATTGCCTGTATATCGGTTACAACATATATAGCAAAACATATTTCTGAGCAGTTTGTTGCGCTTACCCTTGTTGGTTTTTTTTGTTGTGCGATAGAAACGCTTTTTTACTGAGTATATATAATGTCTTTATCTGTTAAGCCTGTTGCAAAAATCTTTGACCAGTATAGGAGGGATGTTCCTCGTCGTTTATTTGCTCAATTTGAGTTTGGTTTTTGGCTGGATGAGTAAGGGGGGAGTGTATGCCTAACGAAAATAAACCTAATTTACATGTTGTTTCTACCTATAACGATAACGCTCAAAAAACTCTAAGTCTAGGTGAGCGTTATTACCACTCTGGTGCGTGGAAGAGTGATGCTGGGGAAGCTTATGATGTGGAGGTGTCCTTAGGAAATCTAGAAGATAATGCTGATGTTAAAAGTGCTTATCTGATCGCTGTAGAATTTAGTATGGGTATATTTGAGCGGGAGGGGCTGTTAAAGCAGTATAGTTTAGGCGGAGATATCATGCTTATGTTGTCTTGCTATTTGCAAGAGGGGCAAATAGCGGTGGCGCGCAGTTTCATGGATAATGTTGATGTGATAGCTCATAAAAAACCTCCATATAATTTAATTGATGAGGAGAGAAAGCGAAAATGCGTGATATCCTCACTGATATGTTTTGCAGAGCGCTATGATTAAAGTGATGAGCATAAGCGCCTTAAAGGTTATGTTGCTGAATATTTGAATGGTTTGAGAGATTTAGTTGCCGATATGGGGGCTGGATTTGATCGATGCCCTTTGGAATTGCAGCTTTTGTTTTTTGAACAATCAAAGATTAATTTACGACATAACGTGAAGAATATGAAGGAGGCTTGTAATTTGCCGCAAGCCGTTTTTAATTTAGAATATCAATCTAACGAGAAATACTATTTGAGCTTATTGGCAAGCGCTAACGCAGCTATGCAAATCTATGATAATATTTGTGATCATTCGTATGGTTTTGATGGGTTTGAAGAATATCAAAATTTTATGGATGATTTAGGTTGTTTAACAAGCGAATTGAATGAGCGCTGTGTGTCTTTATTACCTAATTCTCAGGGTAATATTACTCCGATACGATAAATTGTAAAAAAAGCTTGCCTGTCTATTGAGGTCGTGTTAAACCGCGCGCATCTTAAGTATGCATAAAAGAGGCATAAAATGACAAAAAATATTACACAGTTTAAAAAAGCAGGTTCCAAAGACGCTCAAACTGAGGCGACATTTAGACCTAATATATTGCTCTATGCACCTCATCGCGTATCAGCGCCTTTTAATTATATTGCTGGAGCGATGGAGGGTATGAATGGGCTTCGTTTTTCTAATCATGTAGAACTTATTGGGCCATCTGAGATGAATTCTTGGCATAAGGCGAATTCAGTTGTGCGCGATATCGCGCCTCAAGATGCTGTGTTTTTTGATATCTCTTCAAGTAAGAAGACGTATGATGGTGCGAGCATGGCTGAAAATAAGCTTGGTACCGCATTTGGCGGTGAGCGCGATATGCAATTTGTGGCGAATGCGATAATGATTGTGCAAAGGCTACAAAATATTGCCAACGAACATGGTGCAAAAGAGCCGGCTATTTTCTTGTTTGATTATGGTGATGAGCATGAGGGGATTGCGGCGGATATTAGTTATCACACTGGTGCGCCTGTCTATATGCTTAATTCAGAGCCAACGAAAATTAAGCTGTCTCATGATGTAGTGGTAAGCGATCGGTATGAGTATCCTGCTATAGAACTGCATCAATTAGAGAGTTTGGATGAGCTTAAGAAAATAGCGACTGTACATTATAAAGCTCCTGCACTAGAAGCGCAGACGCAAAAAGTTGCAGCTCTAGCGCTATAAATAAACCTTTTCTCTTGCGAGGAAAAGCTATACGCGCTATGTGCTTTTTATGGACACGGAAAAACTCATTTTAGCCCTGCCTAAAGGGCGAATTTTGGAAGAGCTCGCGCCTTTCTTAAATGCTTGTGACATCATCCCAGAAGCCGCGTTTACGGATAGTAAGAGCCGTAAGCTGCGCTTTAGTACAAATCATCCGCATCTTGATATTATACGCGTGCGCGCTTTTGATGTGGCGAGCTTTGTTGCTTATGGCGGGGCGCATCTGGGCGTTGTTGGCTCTGATGCTTTGGAAGAATTTAATTATGATGATATTTATGCGCCTGTAGAGCTGGGGATTGGTCATTGTCGTTTATCTGTAGCGATGCCGGAGGATATGGTTGCGGCAGAGCTAGCGGAAAAGACGCGTCATAGCCATATTCGTATTGCAACGAAATACCCTAATCTTGCACGCCGTCACTATGAAAAGCAGGGTGTGCAGGCAGAATGTATCAAGCTTAATGGAGCGATGGAGATCGCGCCTTCTTTAGGGTTATGTCGCCGTATTGTTGATTTGGTCTCTACGGGCTCGACACTGAAAGCGAATGGCTTGAAAGAGGTTGAGACGATTATGGAGATTTCGTCTAAGTTGGTTGTTAATCGACCTACGCTTAAAACGCGCCCTGATGAGATGAAGGGTTGGATTGCTCGATTTGAGGCTGCGGCTTTGAAAGCGAAAGACTAGGGGCTTTCATAAATGTCTGAGCAGAAAAACCGTATCGTGGACATTATTGTTGAAGGGCTCTCGGATACGGCAAGCGGACATTTATTAGGGCGTGATCGCGATATTGCATTACGTGATTTAGCGGCAGAGAATAGCTTTCAGCCCGCTGGAGATGATCAAGGGCCATATAAGCTCAAACTCGCTATTGAAGAGAATCGTCTAGTGTTTCGCGCTACAAATTCATTGGGCACAGAGCTTCCTATGCTTGTTTTGTCGTTGAAGCCTTATGCGCGCTTGATTAAAGATTATTTTTTGATCGTTCGCAGCTATGATGAGGCTTTACGAGATGGTAAGCCTAGCCGTATTGAGGCTATAGATATGGGGCGCAGGGGGCTTCATAATGAAGGGGCTGAGCTGTTAAAGGATCGTTTAAGCGGTAAGATTGAAATGGATTTTGATACAGCGCGCAGGCTATTCACGCTCATATGCGTGCTTCATGATGGCAAAATCCATGTTATGCGCTAGGACAGGCTTATCTTGCATTGCAATGCAGAGCTGCTAAGTTGATTAGCATGGAGTCTCTTGCTTCTAGTGCTTCTGTAAATGTTTGGGGTAGCGATTGCTGAAGTAAATCTTGAAGTCCTATTGCATTTACCCATGAATTAACGAGTGACATTTCCGCATTCAAAACGGGCAGATCTGATGGGGTGTTGATGTCCATTTGATCAGCAAAGATAGGCTTTGCGTAACTCGCGGCGATTTTGGGCATATTTTTGCTAATGATACTCTCGGGGCCATGTCCTTGATGCGGGTTATTTTCTATCTGTGCCAGAGCTAATTCAGCAAAATCCGTCGCCAGTGCTAATTCTTGATGGCTGCTACATAATGTATTGTAGTCGTAGCGTGTCTGGGCGATGTAGATTTTGGAATCCTCCATAATGTTATCTGTGAGTATTGTGCCATAGGCGTGGGCTTGTCCCATAATGTCGACAATAACGTCCGGTTTTGATTTTTGACTAAATAGTGTATGTATTTTGTCCAGAGAATAGTTGTTGCGGACACGCATTGCTACTTTACTTGCCTGTTGGTCTGTTTTGCCCTTGAGCATTTGTGCGAGATGCTTTGGCAATGTTTCAATGTCCAGCATGGTTGGCTTGCCTCGTTTCTTGGGCATGCGCGGAGCGTCGGTCAATTGTAAATCTGCACGGGTCGTGAGCATGAATTTATCCAAGAGCTTTCGTGAATAAGGTGAATGATAATATCCATGGGATATGAGCGCATATTTATTATATTTAGAATTATAGATCAGTATATCTCTCACGGCTTTTGATCGGACTGATCTGCCGTCTGGAGTATCGATTGTTAGCTCGGTATTTATATTGATTGGCGTATCATGCTCCTGGCTAACCCCGATATTAATACCCTCTGCCTCTAACCCTTTTATGACCAAAATGTGATGGAGGCTATGTGAGATTTGTGCGTGGTTTTCTGTCAGCGCTAAATAAAGTTGTTTATTTGGTTGCTTTTCAAGGTTCTGTTTTGTGGCGGCAATGACTTTGCACGCACTTGTTAGAATATGCTGAGCTTCGCGGTTCACATAGAGTGCGTCGGTGTCTATGTCACTGAATAAATTTGGAAATTCTTTTTGTAATTTGTTTATGCGCGCAGTCGTGCTGAGGTCGAATTTTGTAATAAAATCCTTAATGAGTTTATAATAATTGGTGTCACGGATATCTTTCATGGTGTTGTGTAGCACTGGATTTTTGTTATGTCAAATGTATTTGGTGTGGATGATGATGTTTAATATTACTTGCAATCTTTACAGTGTCTGAGTTATAGGAATATTCTCATTCAGGTTTAGAACGTAGAGTTAAAAAAGAAAACAAATGGCAAAAGAAGATTTAATTGAATTTAAAGGCGTGGTTTCTGAAGTGCTTCCAAATGCGATGTTTCGCGTGACTTTGGAAAATGATCATGTTGTGCTGTGTCACACAGCCGGTAAAATGCGTAAGAACCGCATTCGTGTACTTCAAGGTGATACAGTTGTTGTTGAAATGACACCTTACGACCTTACAAAAGGCCGCATTATTTTCCGTGAGAAATAGAGCGGTCCTCGTTTTTAGAATAAACGCGCTCTATGACAGATAAATCATCACATAAACTTATTTTGGCTTCGGCATCGCCGAGGCGTGTAGATTTACTCGCACAGCTTGGCATTAAGCCAGATGAAATTATTCCTGCTGATATTGATGAAGCTCCATTAAAGGGTGAGTTACCTAGAGCGCTTGCGCTGCGTTTGGCGCAAGGTAAGGCGCAAGCTGTAGCTGAAAAGCATGAGGGGGCCTATGTGCTGGCCGCTGATACTGTTGTGGGTATGGGGCGACGTCTATTGGATAAGGCGCATGGGGCAGATGATGTTAAGCGTTATATATCCGCGATGTCTGGGCGGCGCCATCATGTTTATGGCGGTATAGCGCTGATTACACCAGAAGGGCAGATGATTTCGCGTGTTGTTGATACGCTTGTGCAATTTAAACGTATGAGTGATTTTGAGATCGAGCAATATGTGCAAAGCGGCGAAGGTGAAGGTAAAGCGGGCGGCTATGCTATTCAAGGGCTGGCTGAAAGTTATATAAAATTTATAAGTGGCTCATATTCAAATGTCGTTGGGCTATCTCTTTATGATACAATGCAAATATTAAATGGTGTTGGATTTATAAAGAAAGCTTAGCGCTTGGATATTTTAATAGAAGAATTGGATGGAAGTCTTTGGGTGGCAGCCTTGAAAAACGGGCGGCTTGAAGGCTTGGAAGTTGATCCGGCGCATGAGGAGGTGCGTTGGGGTTCTATCTATTGGGCGAGAGTGACCTCGATCAATAAAGCGTTAGATGCGGCGTTTTTAGATTTGGATGGTGATAATACCGGTATTCTCTATAACAAAGACACACGTTGGCAGGGCGAGGATGGGCGCTTTGTGAAGGGTGGGGCAGAGGCAATAGGTCAGCGTTTAAAGGCTGGCGATATGGTGGCTGTGCAGGCTAAAAGCGCGTATTTGCCGGATGTTGATGATGAGTTGCTGGGCTTTGAGCAGAAATCACCGCAAATGAGCATGGATATCACGTTGCAGGGGCGTTATATGATCTTTTGCGCGATGATGAGTGAGAATCGTATTTCCCAGCGTATTCGTGATAAATCTTTAAGGAAACGCCTGATGGCGATGATGGAAGATATTGCGGAGATTGATGGCTGTATTTTGCGTGCGGCGGCTTCTGGTACGCAAGGTGATATCTTGATACGTGAGGGCAAAATATTGAGCGGCGCTTGGAGGGATATTCAAGGGTATTTTGAAGGCTCTGAGCCATGTATTATCGCGGCAGGGCCTGACGCTATTCAGCGCACGTTAAGTGATCAAGCGACCCAGCATATCGAGCGCGTTGAAGTTGTGACGATGGATCACTTTACCGAAGTTGAAGAGTGGTGCAGTATTTTTGCGCCGGACCTTGTGACGAAGATTGAGCCGATAGAGCTTGATGATGCGGAGGATGATCTCGCGCTTTTTCACTATCGCGATATTATTGGTCAAATTGAGGCGTTGTTCTCACCTTATGTGATGCTACCTGGTGGGGGCTCGATTATTATCCAGCCGACTGCGGCTTTGAGCGCTGTTGATGTTAATAAGGGCGGGGCTAAGGGGTCTAACCTGGCAGTGAATATTGAAGCGGCCAAAGAAGTGGCGCGGCAAATCCGCCTTCGTAATAGTGGCGGGATTATCATTGTAGATTTTTTGAAGATGCAGGGCAAAAAAGATGAAAAACAGCTTATTGCTGCTTTGGAGCGCGCTATTGCTCATGATCCATGTACTGTGCAGATTCACGGGCTTACCAAATTGGGGTTGATGGAGTTAACGCGTAAGCGCCGCACACCTGAGCTAGAGGATCGTTTTCAGGGTGAGTTGATCTAGCTTTTTGTTGTTTTGGCTCAGCTTTAGCGTTTTTTATCAAAAACTTTTGCAAAAGCTTATCTTTGGGCTGGACAAGGGAGATAGATTTTCTTATAACCCTACAGCATCTTGGTGTGCCCGAGTAGCTCAGTGGTAGAGCAGGGGATTGAAAATCCCCGTGTCGGAAGTTCAATTCTCCCCTCGGGCACCATTTCTTTTCATGTTATTAGAGAAAAAAATTAAAGCGCAGGGGTTGCTGCGCTTTGACTTGTTTTGTTATGGAGCGAGGTGTGGGCTCTTATTTTGCTAAGCTTGATGGGCGCGGGTAGTAGATCGGCTCTGGCTTTGGCTCAATCTCATAAGGGATATAGTCCAGTTCCTTCATAGGTGCTTCGCATGTTGGCAGCTCTTTTTTGTGAAGATCAGGCCATTTATCTACCCAGCCATTATCGTGGCCAGCTTCTTGTATAAGCGTGTCATATACGCAATGATTGCCGTCAACCATTTGGAGGTAGGCGTGAAGCGGTCCAGGTTGGTTGAATTCGTCATCTCCGCCAATAAAGTGATATTGTGGGATGAGGCTTAGCTGTCTAGCGTAAGGCTCGATCACGTCAATTTGAAACTCGCCTGCGACTGTGCGGAAAGATGCAACATCTTCACGTGAGCCAGCGATCATAGCGGCAAGTGTGGCGCCACTATCATAGCCGACAAGGTTGATTTCAGTTAGATCATAGCGGCGCTTCATTTTGTCGATCGCGCTGTTATAGGCATTTAGTGTTTTACGAGAGTAAAGTGCGGTATTCCACGTTTCTTCTTGCTTGCAGTTCTTCTCTTCTGTTTCTTCGATCAGCCCTGAGTATTGGCAAGGGCGCGCGATGTAGGCGAGGTTTTTCGATCTGTCCTTTGATGCGAGATGAAGCCCTACAGGATTTTTCGGGTCAGGCTGGTACAAGATTGTGCCTTGATGCTTGTTGGCCATGCCGTCACCCTCAATATAGATTGTGACTGGTGCGTGTGTTTCGTGCATGCGCTCATAAGCTGTCAGCATATATGGATAAGCTGCAATTTCTCTCTTTAGAAGCCACGCTTGTCCTGCAACGCGCTCAGCGACTTGCTCACGCATAGGGTTGCCTAGATATGAGCAGCCTGCCATAAGTGCGATGCTTGCAGCGCCAAGTGCGAGTGTGGAGAATTTAAGGAGAGATTTGTTTTTCATTTGCGTAAGCCTCATTATTTGCAGGTCTTATGGTATCATTTGATGTGTTTGGTTTCCAGCCACTTTTCCAAGTTTTCAACGGGACGATTTCCGCAGGCTCTGCGTTGTTGTGAAACCAAGAATCTACGACGTATTTTTCTTGCGTTTGCGTTTCAATGATTGTCGCAGTTTGGTGAGGCCAACGGCCACCATGGATGAGGGGGAGGCGTGTGTCTGGGGCAGATGTTGTATGGTATTTGAGTAGGTTGTTTTGTTCTAAAAGCATGAGGTAGATCGTTGTGTTTGTGCTTTCATCTACACAATCAAGCTGGCCTTGGCCAAGGCTTTGGAATGTGCCCCATACATCATTTGATGTGCCGGTTTTTTGTCCTACTATTTTTTCAAATTCAGCAATTGATACTGCGATGCTTTGTCTTTCTTGCTGTGCATTTTGGGGCTGGGGTGAGAAATGTTTTTCAATGGCGTTCCATTCTTGTTCACTTAAAGAAATTGCTGAGATTGTTTTACAGCCATAGCCTTTGCAATGTTCAAAGCTACCTGTGGTTTGCTCTGGGTTTAATCCTTTGCTTTGTAAGTAATGTTTATGTGAGACAAAGTTGTGAGAGCAGGCGCTTAAGATCACTGTTAAGCAAAGGATCGAGAATAGGGTTATGTTGCTTTGGGCTGTCATTAGGCGGCTATCTCGAGTGTGATTGGCGTGTGATCAGATGGTTTCTCCCAGCCGCGAGGCGTTTTGTCGATTTCGCAGGATATAAGTTTATCGGCCATTTCTGGAGATAGGAGGAAGTGGTCGATACGAATGCCTTCATCTTTTTGCCAGCGGCCTGCTTGGTAATCCCAAAAAGTATATTGGCCTGGGCGTGGATCGAGCGCTCTGTAGGCTTCTGTTAAGCCTAGATTGATAAGCTTGCGGTAAGCAGCGCGGCTTTCGGGCTGGGCTAGGGCATCGTCTTTCCATGCTTGTGCTGAATAGCAGTCAATATCAGTTGGGATGATGTTAAAATCACCGCCAATGATAAAGGGGGTGTAATCTTCGCGTAAGGCTTTTAGGCGTTTATATAGGCGCTCCATCCAGTCCAGTTTGTAGGTGAATTTTTCTGTGCCAATTGGGTTGCCGTTTGGCAGGTAAATATCAATGACGCGCAGGCCGTTTGTTTCAAACTCAATATAGCGCGCTTGCTCATCGCTTTCATCGCCGGGGAGTTTATTTAAGATAACCTCTATAGGTGTTTTAGAGAATACAGCGACGCCGTTATAGGCTTTTTGTGTAACGGCTTGTGTTTTGTATCCTATCGCTTCAAAGTCGCTAGTGGGGAAGTCTAAGCCTTTTAGTTCTTGTACCATCAAGATGTCGGGAGCAGTTTCTTTTAGGAAGCGTTGTACATGCTCGTTCCTGGCTTTGATGGAGTTGACATTCCAAGAGGTGATTTTTATTGACATAACGCAAGTCTTCTTTTAGTTTTACGGCTTATTTAAAAAGTTGAAGGCTATGTTAAAGAGTTTTATAGATAAGGCTAGTGCAATTCTGGCGGATCGTGCAGAGCATGCACGGTTAATTGCTGTCGGAATGCTTTTAGTGGCTCTAAAGGCTGTAGTTTAGATGAGTGGTATGTGATGAGCATAATTCAAAATTATAGAGCTTTGGCGGAGCAGCGTAAGAAGGTTAAAAGCAATGATAGCCGAATTGTTTTGCTTGATGAGTTCAATATCCGTGTCGGTGAGTTTGTGAGAGCGGTCAGCCCAAATAAAAACATGGCTATAGCTCAGGCTATGCGTGAGGTTGCTGGCTCTTTGGGGCGAGAATGTGCAGGGTTTAAGGTTGATAGGCAGCATTTAAAGAATGGTAGTCAAGCGGTCCTTAACGCAAAGCTTAAGTGTGAAGATTTTCTCGATGATCTTATGGGTGCGTGTGTATTTGGTGAAGAATATAGTAGGCAGGTCCAGCCAGGGCATGCAACGCACTTAGATACAAATGAAAAACTTGTAGCGGCTCGTTTAATAGACCTCATGAAAGTGGCCGATGGAAAAGCAGCTTTATCGTTTGTTGAGGTAAAAGCAATATTTAGCGGAAAAGGGCATTTGGCTGTCGAGTTTTATAAAGCGTTAGAGGCTATGGATAGTTACGATAATAGCAAATGTATCTCGTTAATAACTCTGGATTTTTTGCAAGAGCTAAAGATATGAAGTTAGGTGCTTTAGTGTCTTAAATAGAAGCAGCGTGGCGAGGTTTTTGCGCTTCGCTAGCATTAGGTAAGTAAGCATCAAAGCATGAGCATATGATGCGTGTTAAGAGTTTTCCAGTCTTCATGATTACCAGATTGCCGCTTTGATCATAGCTAACATAGTCCTTTTCAATAAAGGGCTGTAATGCACGCAATGAAGATTGTAAGTGCTTAATTGAAAAGCTGTGTTTGATGCATAAATTCGGGATGTTGCATTCATGATAGCACATTAACTCTTCTATGATTTCGGCGCGCAATTTATCGTCTTTTGTTATGTGGCATGATTTTACGCAGGCAAGTTCTTGTGCTTCGATGTGTTTTTTATAGACCGGCATGTCTGGCGCATTTTGGATGTAGTGCCCATCAACTTTAGAGATTGAGCTAACGCCTAGACCAATGAGATGTGGCGCATTGTCAGTAGTATAGCCTTGGAAGTTCCTATGTAATTTGTGCTCTTTATAGGCTTTAAGGAGGCTATCGCCTTCGCGTACGAAATGATCTATGCCTATTTGTTGATAGCCGTGCTTAATGAGGAGCTCTGTGCCCATTTGGAGAAGGTCATATCTTAAGCTCTTATCAGGGAGGAAGTTTTCATCAATGAGCCGCATATGTTTTTTCATCCAAGGCACATGAGCATAGCCAAAAAACGCAATGCGTGACGGTGCAAGCATCAGTGCTTTTTCAATGGTCTCTTGCATTGTTTTTACCGTTTGGTGCGGTAAGCCGTACATGATGTCTAGATTAATATCTTTAATGCCATAGCTTCTTAGTAGCCTCATAGCCTTGTAGCTTAAATGGAAGGGCTGTTCACGGTTAACGGCTTTAAGTGTTTCTGGGTTAAAGTCCTGCGCGCCGATACTTGCGCGATTTATGCCTTGTTTTGCATAGGTGGCTATGCGTCCTTCGGTTAGGTTTCTAGGGTCTATTTCAATATCAATATTCGCGCCGCTGGTCATGGCAAAGCTTCCGCGGATTGAGCGCATGATTTGTGCAAAATCTCTTGCTTCCAGCATTGTTGGCGATCCTCCGCCAAAGTGGATGTGAGAGAGACGGCGTTTCGGAGTGCCGAGTGCTCGAGCTGTCATATCGATTTCTTCAAGCAGAAGGTCCGTGTAGGATTTTACCGGCTCGTATTTTCTTGTGATTTTGGTGTTACAGCCACAATACCAGCATAGTTTTGGGCAAAAAGGGATGTGTATATAAAGAGATAGGCGCGCGCTTTCATTTAATTTTGAAAGGATTTCTTTATAGGTGGAGCTCGATATTTCTTCTTTGAAATGCGGCGCAGTAGGGTAGCTCGTATATCTCGGTACGAGCCGATCATAAGATAGAATCTGTTTTTTATACGCATTACCCATGTCGTCATAGTTTCATGGGTAGGGCTATATATCTTTGATCTGAGTCAATTTTTATGGATTTAAAATCGTTTGCTAAGGCTTGCTGACGATGTCGTCATGTGTGGTGGCGACAATTTGCATGATTTCATCTATTAACTCGCTGGAAACGTGCAGCTCCTGAAGTGTTTTGTGGAGATGGTTGGTTACAATGCTAAAGTCGTTCTCTGAGATTTTGAGGTGCGCGTGCGCATCTTGCATGTTGCGGCCGTCATATTTATATGGACCACCAAAGACATAGCTTAAGAATTGGCATTGATGGGCTATTAGTTTTTTCAGATCAATGTTTGAGAAGTAATGGCCAACGATTTCATCGGTTACGAGCTTGATGTAAAAGCGATCAACAGTAGCTTTTAGAGCTTCTTGGCCGCCTATGCGCTCATATAATGATATTTCTGTACTCATATTTTCTCTCTTAAGCTGAATTAACCAGTGGTGGGACAGCTTATGCTATTTTCAGTATGTAAACATTAAGAATATATGGGCAATACCGTCGTATTCACTCTTGTTTTTTTAATAGGCTTAAATAGCGAATGATGTGCCGCAGCCACAGCCTGATTGAGCGTTTGGGTTGTCGATAACAAATTCTTGGCCGCTAAGGTCATCTTTGAATTTGACCGTTGCCCCCTCGATAAAGGGCAGCGAGATGTCATCTGTAACGATTGTGTCATCAAAAATGATATCTTTATCGTTATGTGTTTCAGTAAGCTCTAGCTTGTATTGAAAGCCTGCACAACCGCCGCCTTCGACAGTAATGCGCAGCAAAAGTTGGTTTTGCTGTTTTTGTCCACGTAAATCTTTAATGCGTTTAACCGCGCTGGTATCAATATTTAGGCTCATAATGATATTATATAGCATAGAACTCTTCGATGTCATCTTATGTTCGCTGGGTTTTCACGCTTTTTTTCGAGGGATTTATGAGTAAAACAGCTATGCACGAACCTGACTATAACTATTGCGCGATGCCGCTTGCGATTTATGCGTGTCGTCCAGATATGAGCAGGGGGCGTGTTTACGATGAGCGCCCATCGCGTCATCGTTCGGACTTTCAACGCGATCATGATCGTATAATTCATGCTTCAGCCTTTCGCCGTTTGAAATATAAAACACAAGTCTTTGTCTATGATGAAGGGGATCATTATCGCACGCGCTTGACGCACACATTAGAGGTCGCACAGGTCGCGCGTTCGCTTGCGCGCTCGCTCATGGTGAGTGAGGATTTGGCGGAAAGTGTAGCGCTGGCACATGATTTAGGGCATACGCCATTTGCACATATTGGCGAGGAATATTTAGCTAAATGCATGGAGCCATATGGTGGGTTTGAACATAATGATCAGTCTTTGCGCGTGCTTACGACATTAGAACGTAAATATCCGCAGTTTTTAGGGCTGAACTTAACATGGGAAACGTTGGAAGGTGTTGTGAAGCATAATGGCCCTCATGTGCTGGGTGAGAGCCATATAGCTGTACGTGAATTGCAAGAGCAGATGGATTTGGAACTTGATAGCCATGCCTCTGTCGAAGCGCAGATAGCGGCGCTTGCCGATGATATTGCTTATAATAACCATGATGTGGAAGATGGTCTGCGCGCGCATCTCTTTACTCTGAAAGACATTGAGGCTGTGCCGATTTTAGGGCAAGCGATGCAGGTTGTGAAAAAAGAGCATGGTGACGGGCTTGCTGAGCGTTACCTTGTGCAGGAAACTATTCGCGAGATGATTGGCGGTATGGTCGAAGATGTGCTGACAGAGACGCAAAAGCGCTTGCGCGAGTTGCAACCTCAATCGGCGGAAGATGTGCGCGCTGCTGGTCGTCAGATGGTCGCTTTTAGTGATGCTAAACGCGCTGAGATTGATGAGCTTAGAGCCTTTTTGTTTGAGCGTATGTATCGCCATTATACAATCAATCGCCTGCATTTGAAGGTTGAGAAGATCGTAACAGAGTTATTCACAGCTTTTACGAAAAACTATAAGGTCCTTCCTGATAACTGGCAGCAGCGCGTGGTCGAGGCTGGAGGGCAAGAGGATGAGCAGCTTCGCGCACGTATTGTGTGTGATTATATTGCTGGGATGACCGATCGTTATGCTATTCGTGAGCATGAGCGCCTATTTGATCTTTACTGGGACTTGAAATAGATTATTGTCTTTAGGAAAGCTAAGCCCATATTGGTTGCTTAGCGTGTTCAAATAATCTGCGTATGTGAAGAAGGGATATTTCTATGAGTCAGGATGAGTTTAAGCAATTTGGATTTGATCATTATGATGAAGCTAAGGAGCAGAAGCCGGGCTTTTTGGAATATGTTTTCGGCAGCGATATGGCAGAAAAAATGAAGCGTCCTGTTTTTGCGACGACTGGGCTTTTGGTGATGGGGGTTGCTGTTGCAGCCATTATTGTCTCTGTTAGCCCTGAGCAAAATGACGATGCGCCAGTGCCTGTTGTTAAGGCTGAGAGCTTTGCTTACAAAGAAGCGCCGAGTGAAGCTGGTGGTATGGATATTTCTAATATGCAAAGCACTGTCTATGAGGCGATGGATGACAGTGAGAAGCCTTCTGCGGAAGCTCTTGACGAGCCTCAGCCACAAGCAAAGATTGATGATTTTGTTCGCCAAGTTGAAGAGATTGCCTCAAGTGAAGATGCGAAGAAGCAGCAAACACAAGCTTCAGCAAAGGTTGAAAATCTATTGAAGAAGCCTGAGGCGCCTAAATCCATGCCTAAAGCTGATAGCGTAGAAGAAGTTGCTGCGGCACAAACAAAGCCTTCTCGTGTTGAGCCGCCAGCTTTAGCGATAAAGCATCAGCCAGGCTCTAATCCTGAAACATTAGAGTTTGTTCGCAGTGTGCTTAATAAAGAAGATGGTGCCACTTCGAAGAAGTCTGAGCAGATTGCGTCTGCGAAAGAGGTAAGCGAGAGCGCAGCTAAGGCCGCAGCGTCAGTTTCTCCTGCTGCGGGATCGCAAATGGCAGTGCTGCCGATTGAACCGGGCGAGTATTACGTTCAGCTTGGTTCTGTTAGCTCTTCTGAGGCAGCTGCAAAGGGGTGGAGCGCATTTGTTAAAGAATTTCCATCTCAATTGAGCAGGTTGTCGCATCGCGTAAGTACTGCTGATCTCGGTGCGCGTGGTACCTATTACCGTATACAGGCAGGGCCAATGAGCAAGGCGAGTGCCGATGCATTATGTGGTGAGATTAAACAGCAAAAACCAGCTGGCTGCTTAGTGACTAAGTAAGGTTGTAAATACGGCTACTATGTAGCATATGGTTTCTATTTCATTCTAATTAAAGGTCTTTCTATGTTACCTGATGGGTTGAAGGCAGTTATTTACTCTGTGGCTGGACTAAGCTTGAGCGCAGAGGAAAGGGTGTTTTTTACCGAGGCTAATCCTGTGGGCTTTATTCTCTTTGGCCGTAACTGTGAAACGCCAGAGCAGGTTAAAGCGCTTTGTGAAGATTTGAGGCGCTGCGTTGGCTGGCATTGTCCAATTCTTATAGATCAAGAGGGTGGGCGTGTTCAGCGTTTAAAGCCTCCTATTTGGCGTGGTTTTCCACCAATGGAGATTTTTGGAGCGCGTGCTAAGGTGGATATGGATCAAGCGTTAGAGGAGCTTCGTTATTGTGTTTTGCAATTGGCTGAAGAGCTTGTCGAGGTCGGCGTAAATGTTGATTGCGCGCCGGTTATGGATGTCTTAGCACCTGAAACTCATGATGTAATCGGAGATCGCGCTTTTGGAGATGATCCGCAGATTGTAGGGCGTTTGGGTGTTTCAGTCTGTCGAAATTTACTCTCATTAGGTGTTGTGCCTGTTATAAAGCATATTCCAGGGCATGGGCGCGCTACTTGTGACTCTCACAAAGAATTGCCGCGTGTTTCTGTGCAAAAAAGCGAATTATCGGCCAAAGATTTCGAGCCGTTTCGTATAGCTGTTAAATCGGATATTTCTGATAGAATGTGGGCTATGGCCTCACATGTCATCTATGAGGATATTGATCCTGATCATCCAGCCTCTGTTTCGCCTGTGATTATAGAGGATGTTATACGTCAAGATATTGGTTTTAAAGGCTTTTTGGTGTCTGATGATTTGGATATGCATGCGCTTGATGGCTATGGTAGTGTGGCTGAGCGTACGCGTACATGTGTAGAGGCGGGCTGTGATGCCGCCTTATATTGCGCAGGTGATCTATCTGCTATGCAAGAAATACAAAAAATTGTGCCTAACCTTAGTGCTAAAGCGCGTAAAGCCTTGCAATTATCACTCAATATGGCCTAGTGTCGGCATATGACAAGTAATGATGCTGCGCCGAAGCCTTCCGTTTTTCAGGAAGATGCTCCACGCGTGCCTTCTCAAGAGGTGCGTGAGGCTGATGCTTTGCTGCTCAATATTGATGGTTTTGAGGGGCCGATTGATGTTCTGCTTGAGCTGGCACGTCATCAGAAAGTGGATCTTGTTCATGTCTCTATTTTACAGCTCGTTCGTCAATATATGGCTTTCATTGAAAGGGCGCAGGCTCTGGATTTAGAGTTGGCTGCTGAATATCTTGTTATGGCGGCATGGCTTGCATATTTGAAATCACGCTTGTTATTGCCGCGTGAGGATGAAAGCGTTGATCCAAGTGCTGAAGAGATGGCAGAAGCTCTGCAATTCCAACTTCGTCGTTTGGAAGCTATGCAGCAGATGGCTGATCGATTGATGGAGCAGCCACAGCTTGGCTCTGGTGTGTTTGCTCGCGGCGCGCCGGAAGGGCTAAATCTTTCAAAGAGAACGCGCTGGAATGTGCAGATTTACGATATTCTTAAAGCCTATGGTGATATTCGCAAACGTGCAGAAGAAGTAAATTATGATTTGCCAGTTTTTCATCTTATGTCGATGGATAACGCGATGGCACGTATGAGCAAAATGCTTGGCGCTTTGCCACGTAAGGGGCTTAACTCAGTGTGGACGACATTGACGAGTTTTGTGCCTGAAGGGATTAAAGATCGCCTTTATGCGCGCTCCGCACTGGCTTCCAGCTTTACAGCCGGTTTAGAGTTGGCAAAGCAAGGCAAGATCGAAATTAAGCAAGATGGTTTATTTAGGCCAGTATATATGCGTGCTTTAGCAGATAATGATCCGCAAGCTACGCCAGAGAAAATGGAGAAAGTATCGTGAGTGTTAATGCTGAGCATGTGCGTATATTAGAAGCGTTATTATTCGCTTCAGAAGAGCCTTTAAGCACGCAAGAGCTGCATGAACGTATGCCAGAGGGGGCGGATGTTGGCTCATGTTTGATGGCGCTGAAAGATGATTATAAAGAGCGCGGCGTGCATTTGGTTGAGATGGATGGACGTTGGGCGTTTCGTACTGCACCAGATTTGGCTGATGTTTTAAGTATGGAGAAGGAAGAGAAGAAAAAGCTCTCACGTGCCGCTTTAGAGACTTTGGCCATTATCGCCTATCATCAGCCAGTTACCCGGGCTGAGATTGAAAATATTCGCGGTGTGGCGACAAATCGAGGCACTTTGGATGTGTTGATTGAGGCAGGCTGGGTTAAGCCAGGTAAACGCCGTGAAACATTGGGGCGGCCTTTAACATGGATTACAACGGCTAATTTTCTTGATCAATTTGCATTAGAGAGTTTGATGGATTTGCCGGGGCTTGATGAATTAAAGGCCTCTGGGCTTCTTGATCGTAGACCTGCAATTGAAGCTATTCCAGGTGAGGGTGATCTGTTCGCTGGACAGTTGCCTTCGGAGGATGTAGAACAAGATGAAACCGAATTAGAGGAGCTTTAAGCCTATGGCACCAGGACCTATGCAAATTTTAATTGTTGTGATGCTTATACTTGTTGTATTTGGCGCTAGTCGTTTGCCGGGGATCGCAGAAAACCTCGCAAAAGGCATTAACAGCTTCAAAAAAGGCTTGAAGGATGGTGACGAAGATTTGAAAAAATCTATTACCGATGAAAGTGAAAAGCCGAATTAAGGCAAGAAGGTTTTCATTCCATGTTAGATTTTGGTT